>Ga0190265_10000274_pt1 | contig 42625 bp, 40 predicted proteins | sample Popmic124T_FD_133135 | JGI IMG/M metagenome (GOLD analysis project Ga0190265, IMG submission 133135) | Populus adjacent soil microbial communities from riparian zone of Indian Creek, Utah, USA - 124 T | ecosystem: Environmental > Terrestrial > Soil > Riparian zone | place: USA: Utah | collected... | reverse complement strand
CCGTGGTCGTAGCGCTCGTTGTAGACCTGCTCGGACTTGGGCAGCAGCGCCTCGACCCGCTCGCGCAGCTGGACCAGCGTGTAGCGCTTGTCGGACTGCTGGATGATCCCGGTGATCAGCTCGCCGACCCGGTCCTGGTACTCGTCGAACATCATCATCCGTTCGGCCTCGCGGATCCGCTGCAGGATCACCTGCTTGGCGGTCTGGGCCGCGATCCGTCCGAAGTCGTCGGGGGTGACGTCGCGGGAATCGATCTGGTCCTCGTAAGGGGTCAGCATCTCCGGGTCGAGCTCGGGCTCCTCGAGCTCTTTCAGCTCGCCCGTCTCGGGGTCGATCTCGCGCTCTTCCTCCTCCTGGGCCTCCGCCGCCTCGGCCAGCAGCTTCTCCTCCAGCTCGGAGGGCAGGATTAGTTCGAAGACCCTGAAGTCGCCAGTTTCGTGGTCGAGATCGACGCGAGCGTATTTGGCGGCGCCGGGGGTCTTCTTGTAGGCGGAGAGCAGGGCGTCGGCGAGCGCGTCCATCAGCGTGTCGGCGGAGATTCCCTTCTCCTGCTCGAGTGCCTTGATTGCGTCGACGATCTCCTTGCTCACGGCTGCTCCTCGGTCGGGACGGAAGTTGGGTTGGCGCGGCGGTACTTGGGGCCCGGGGAGGAGACCTCCAGCGCATACTCGGCGCGCAATTCGGCCAGGTGCCTGGTCACGCGCTCGCAGAGCGCCAGGTCGACGCCGCCGGGGTGGTCGATGAAGAGCCGCAGGGTTTCGGTCCCAGGCTTCTCGAGCGCGACCAGATCGAGCTCGGAGTCGAGCTCGACGAGCTGCTGTTGAATGCTGTCCTTGAGATCTGCCATGCCTGGTTTGGGCCGAAAAAAAAGTGGGCCAGGCCCACTTCTCGATACTGCTTAGGGTCAAAAAGCTTGGGGCCAGTATAGCCCGGTCGTGGTGTGGGAGGTCGGGGGTGTCCGTCCGCTTGCTGGGTTTTTCGCCAGGGGAGCGAGGTTTTCTCGCTGAGTCGGTGGGGCGAAAAAGAGGACGCCGCTGCGCGGACGAACACCCCCGACCTCCCCTTCCCAGCTCGGCTCTGCTTCTGGTCAGTGGGTAGGCAGGCTGGGCTTGCCTCGCAACTGGTCGACTCGGTCCAGGATCGAGTCGGCGATGCTGTGCTTTGGGGCGCGCGGGACCGGGGTCTCGCTCGCGGAGTCGATCAGGGTTACCGCGTTGTCCTCGCTCTCGAAGCCGATCTCTGGGTCGGAGACGTCGTTGAGGACGATCAGGTCGGCGTTCTTGCCGGCCAGCTTCTCGCGGGCGCGCTCGACGTCGTTGCCGTGTTCGGCGGCGAAGGCGACGATCGTCTGCTCGGCGGTTCGCTCGGCGGCGAGGCCGGCGAGGATGTCCTCGGTGGGTTCGAGGTGGAGGTCGAGGCCATCTTGGCGCTTCAGCTTGCCCTCCGCGATCTCGGCAGCTCGGAAATCGGCTGGGGCGGCAGCCATCAGTAGGACGTGGGTGGCGGAGAACTCGGCGCGGGCGACCTCGGCCAGCTGGGTCGCGCTCTCGACATCGATGCGGCGGACGCCTGCCGGCTCGAGGAGGGCGACGTTGGCTGCGACGAGCGTCACGTCCGCCCCGCGACGGGCGGCGGCAGCGGCCAAGGCGATCCCCATGCGGCCGCTGGAGCGGTTGCCCAGGAAACGCACCGGATCGATCGGCTCGCGCGTGCCGCCCGCCGTAACGAGGACACGGAGGCCGTCCCAAGGGCGCTCGCCCGCCGGCAAGACGGCTTCGACGCGAGCGAGGAGACGGGCGGGATCGGGGAGCCGGCCCCTGCCGAACTCTCCGCGCGATGCGAGGTCACCCTCCTCGGGCTCGATCACATCGATACGCCGCTCGCGCAAGGTCTGCAGGTTGGCCTGAGTCGCCGCGTCCACATACATCCGGTCGTTCATCGCCGGGGCAAGGAGGCGCGGCGACTGACAGGCGAGGAAGCAGGTCGTCAGCATCGAGTCCGCCATCCCCGCGGCCAGCTTGGCGATCGTGTTGGCCGAGGCCGGCGCGACGAGGAAGGCGTCGCAGTTGGCGGCCACCTCGAGGTGGCCGATCGGGTCGTGCTCTGGGAGCTGGTCGCCCGGAAAGGCGCCGCGCAGGGGATCGCGCTCGAACTCCGAGCTCAACACCGGGGCGCCGACGATGCCCTCAAAGGAGGCTGCGCCGACGAAACGGCCGGCGTTCTCGGTCATCACGACCCGCACGCCGTGCCCGGCCACGGTTGCCAGGCGGGCCAGCTCCAGCGACTTGTAGGCGGCTATCCCACCGCTAACGCCAAGCAGGATCCGGGCCATCCGTGCCTCCTGGGGTCGTGCGACTAGGCGCGGTACTCGTATTTGAGCTTGCCCTCGGCAAGCTCGTCAAGCGCCATCGAGAGATAGTTCCGGTCGCCGCGCATCTCGACCATCGGCGGCGGGTACTCGCCGAAGCCACCCTCGCCGAGGTTGTGGAAGTAGCTGTTTATCTGACGCGCCCGCTTCGCCGCGACGACGACCGCGGCGTAATGCGAGTCGGCGTGCTCGAGGAGCTTGTCTACGCGTGGCTTGATCATTCGGCCCGGGAGTCTAGAGGTATGCCGAGCTCGGTGCGCACGATCTCCTCCAGTTCGACCGCCGCAGTCTTCAAATCCTCGTTCACGACCCGGTAGGCGAACTCGTCCTGGGCGGCCAGCTCCTGGGCGGCGACCTCCAGCCTGGCGTCGATGGCGGCGGCGCTGTCAGCTCCCCGCGACTCGAGTCGCTCGCGCAGGACGAGCGGATCGGGAGGGGCGATGAAGACCTGGATCGACTCGCGCATAGCCGCCCGGACCTGCCGCGCCCCCTGGACCTCGATCTCGAGCACCACCGAGTGACCCTCGTCAAGCCGCTTACGAACCTCCGAGCGCAGCGTTCCGTAGCGGTTGCCGCTGTAGGTGGCGAACTCAAGGAAGTCATCGGCCTCAATGCGGCGATCGAACTCCTGCGGCGAGAGGAAGTGGTAGTCGCGCCCGTTCTCCTCGCCCTCACGCGGCTCCCGCGTCGTCGCCGAGACCGAAAGCTCCAGGCCGGGCACACGTTCAAGCAGCTGGGATATCAGCGTCCCCTTGCCGACGCCGCTCGGCCCCGTGATCACGAATACTTTGGCCATGCGGGCCGGGATATTGACCGGCGAGGCGGTCGGCTTTACTAGCGGCGAAGCTGGGAGACCAACTCAGCGCGCTGGCGCTCCGATAGGCCGCCGATCGTCTTCGACGGCGAGATCCGGCACTGATTGAGGATGCGGTTGGTCTTCACCCGACCGTACTTGGGAACGGCGAGAAGCATGTCGAAGACCTTCGCGGTCATCACGTACTCGGGTGGATCGAGGAGGAGTGCGTTGATACTCGCCTTGCCCGCCTTCAGGTCCTTCTTGAGCTTGGCGCGGGCGGTCCGGATGTCGTTCGCCCGCTTCAGGGCATCCATCCGTTGGTCCAGCGACCTCTCGGGGGCCGCTGCGGAGGTCTTGACTGGGGCGGGCATGTGGGCGGCGAGTATAGCCGCGGGCCGAGGGCGTGCAAGCCCATATCGGGCTTTTCCGACCAAATTCACCTGTACCTCGACTGGAGGTTGAGGTCAAGCCGACACCAGGGACCGGTCAGAAAGGTCAGCGGCAATGCGATTCCCGGCCCGGGGATCCACGAAGCTCTCCGTGCCGACAGCGACCAACGTCGCCCCCGCGGTCAGCATTTCCGTCGCGTCGGCCACATCGCGAACCCCGCCCATGCCCACGATCGGCACTTTGACGGCCGCCGCGACGGCCCGAAGCTGCGCGATGGCCACCGGCCGTGCGGCCGGGCCAGAGAGCCCCCCGTGACCCGCCGCGATCCCAGGCTTCCCGCTCGTTGGATCAACCGCGCTCGCCTTCAGCGTGTTGATCAACGAGACCGCATCCGCACCTCCCTCCTGCGCCGCGACGGCAACCGACGCCGGGTCGGAGACGTTGGGCGTCAGCTTCACGATCAAAGGCTTCTCAGTCAAAGGTCGCAAAGCTTCCAACAGCGCCACCGTCTCCGACGGCTGCTCCCCGACGATCAGCCCCGAATGCACGTTGGGGCAGGACACGTTCAGCTCGATAGCGGCGACCTCGTCCCTCTCCGCGACCCCCTCGACCAGCTTTTTGAATTCCTCCGCGCTCGTCCCCATCACGGAGACGACCAATGGGACCGGTAGTTCGGCCAATTGCGGCAGATCCTCGGAAAGGAAGCCCTCCAACCCCTCGTTCGGCAGGCCGATCGAGTTGATCATCCCCGCCGGCGTCTCCCAGATCCGCTGCGGCTCGTTCCCGACCCGCGCCTCGGGCGTGATCGTCTTAGAGACGAAGGCGGAAAACGGGAACTCCTCCAGCAAGGTATCGCCATATATGCGCCGCGCTGCGATGGCGTCGAACGTGCCTGAGGCGTTGATCACCGGATGCTTCAGCTTCAGTCCGCAGAACTCGACGGTGGCCCCCCGGCGTGGAGGAAGGACGGGGGTGTCCCTCCGCTTGCTGGGTTTTTCGCCAGAATCGTGGGAGTTGCCTCGCTGGGCTCCTGAGGCGAAAAACGGGACGCCGCTGCGCGGACGGACACCCCCGTCCTTCCTTCCTGCCCGTACCACCGGCCCGTCGACGCACAGGCGCATGTAGCCCCCACCGGCCTTCGGCACGGCGCAGCCGAAGCAGGCGCCGTAGCCACAGGCCATTGGGGCCTCCATGGCTAGCTCGCAGGCAATGCCGCGCGCAGTGCAGAGAGCGGCGACCGCGTCGAGCATGGGCGGGGGCCCGCAGGCGTAGACGGCGGCACTGGCGGTGTCGTCGCCTTCGAGCATCGTCGCAAGCAGATCGGTTACGTAGCCCCGATGCCCTATATGGCCGTCGTCGCTGGCCAGTTTGATCTCGCAGCAGGCGAAGAGGTCGTCGAGGCCGCCGGAGTGCTCCTCGTCGCGGAAGCCGAGCAGCACTCGGGTCGGGACGTTCTTGGCTGCGAAGCGGCGGCGCAGCAGCGCCAAGGGGGCGATGCCGATGCCGCCGCCGACGAGGATCGCGCCCGCCGCGCCTGGCGAGAGATCGCGTGGCGCAGAGAAGGAATTGCCAAGCGGGCCGTTGACCCAGACCCGCTCTCCAACCTTCAACTCGCAAAGCCGGTCGGTGCCGGGGCCGATTCCCTCGATCAGGAAGTCGAGCTGGACGCCGTCGGCGTGGGGCTCGGTGTCCGCAACGGAGAGGGCTCGCGGCAGGTATGGCCGCTGGCCTCGCTCCCCCCAATGCCGCTCCGCGGCGAGCATGTAGAACTGGCCCGGCCGCGGTGCCGGCCCTTCGTTGTCGAGGAGCGAGAAGAGCCGATAGCCGCCCGAATCGCGGTTCTCGGTGACTTCGCACAGCCGCCGCCCGAAGGGGGCCGGGGAACGAACCGGGCCGTCAGGCATCCGCGTGTGCGGAGGGGGTGGCGCTGGTCTCGTGGATCTCCTGCAGGGAGAGCACCGGCGCGGCGCCCTCCTTCTGGGCCGCGATCGCGCGCACGGCCGCCGAGGCGCCGGTCATCGTCGTAATGCAGGGAATGCCGTGGCGGACCGCGGCTGTTCGGATCGCAGCGCCGTCGGCGCGCGCGCCGGAGCCGGTCGGCGTGTTGATCACCAGGTCGCAGCGGCGCTCGCGGATCAGGTCGACGACGTGCGGGGAGCCCTCCCCCAGCTTGTTGATCCGCGTCGCCGGAATTCCCATCGCCGAGATCGACTGGGCGGTGCCGCCGGTGGCGATCACCTCGAAGCCGAGGTCGTGGAAGCGCGCCGCCAACTGGGTGGCGGCCGGCTTGTCGGTGTCGGTGACCGTGATGAAGACGGAGCCCTCGACCGGCAGCTTCACGCCCGCCGCCGCCTGCGCCTTGGCGAAGGCGGTCGGGAAGTCGGCGGCGATCCCCATCACCTCGCCGGTGCTCTTCATCTCCGGCCCGAGGACCGAGTCCACGCCGGCGAAGCGGGCAAACGGCAGCACCGCCTCCTTGACGCTGACGTACCCCTGCGGGGGCGCACCCAGATCCTGCTCGGCGAGGCTCTCACCCAGCAGCAGCCTGGTCGCCAGCTTCGCCAGCGGCGTGCCAGTTGCCTTGGAGACGAACGGCACGGTCCGTGAGGCGCGCGGGTTGGCCTCGATCACGTACAGCTCGCCCCCCGCGACCGCGTACTGGATATTGATCAAGCCGATCACGCCGAGCTCGAGCGCGATCCGCTCGGTCGTCGTCCGGATCTCCTCCAGCATCTCCTCGCCGAGGCTCATCGGCGGCAACACGCAGGCCGAGTCGCCGGAATGGACGCCCGCCTCCTCGACGTGCTGCATGATTCCCCCGATATGGACGGACTCGCCGTCGGCCAGCGCGTCGACGTCGACCTCGATCGCGCTCTCCAGAAAGTGGTCGAGGAAGAGCGGGTGCTCCTGGTCGGCTCGGACGTGCGCCTCCAGGTAGGCGGCCAGGTTCTCGGTCGAGTAGCAGATCTCCATCGCCCGGCCGCCGAGCACGTAGGAGGGACGCACCAGCAGCGGGAAGCCGACCTGTTCGGCGATCGTCGTCGCCTCCTCCGCCGAGAGCGCCGTGCCGTAGGGCGGGTGCTTGACGCCGAGCCCGCGCAACAGGGCGCCGAAGCGGCCCCTGTCCTCGGCCCGGTCGATCGCAGCGACCGGGGAGACCCCGCCCGGCCGCGGGCCGAGCAGCGGCACGCCTGCTTCCTCGAGGACGCGGGCGAGCTTCAGCGGCGTCTGACCGCCGAACTGGACGATCACTCCCTCCGGACGCTCCTGCTCACAGACGGCCAGCACGTCTTCGGCCGTCAACGGCTCGAAGTAGAGCCGGTCGGAGGTGTCGTAGTCGGTTGAGACCGTCTCCGGGTTGCAGTTGACGATCACCGCGTCACGCCCCATCTCGCGGACGGTCATCGCTGCGTGGACGCAGCAGTAGTCGAACTCGATCCCCTGGCCGATCCGGTTCGGCCCGGCGCCGAGGATGACCACCGAGGGACGGTCCCCGCGCCGCACCTCCGAGGCCGCCGCTCCGCCCGCCCCGGGACGCTCGTGTGCCGAGTAGTAGTACGGCGTCGCCGCCTCGAACTCGGCGGCGCAGGTGTCGACCGACTTGTAGGTGCGGACGAGGCCGTCGGTGCCGTCGCCCTCGCTCGCCAGCGCCTCCAGCTCGCGCAGGAACCAGCGGTCGACCAGGCAGCGCTCGTGAACGGCCTCGATTCCGATGCCGCGCCGGAAGGCCTCGAGCACCAGGTCGAACCGCTCGGCGCTGGGGACGGCGATCGCCTCCAACAGCTCCTCGTCGCCCGCGGGGGGCTCCGGGGCCGAGTCCAGCTCCCGCGAGCGCATTGCCTTGGCAAAGGATTCACGGAAGGTGCGGCCGATTGCCATCGCCTCGCCGACGCTCTGCATATGGGTCGAGAGGCGGCCGGCGGCGCCGGGGAACTTCTCGAAGGCGAAGCGCGGGACCTTGGTCACGACGTAATCGATCGTCGGCTCGAAGGAGGCCGGCGTTGCCCGGGTGATGTCGTTGTCGATCTCCTCCAGCGCGTAGCCGACCGCCAGCTTCGCGGCCATCTTCGCGATCGGGAAGCCGGTCGCCTTCGAGGCCAGCGCGGAAGATCGCGAGACGCGCGGGTTCATCTCGATCACGACGATGTCTCCGCTCTCCGGGTCGACGCCGAACTGGATGTTGGAGCCGCCCGTCTCGACCCCGACGGCGCGGATCACCCGGATCGCCTGGTCGCGCAGCTCCTGGTAGAGCCGGTCGCTGAGCGTCTGGGCCGGCGCCACCGTGACCGAGTCGCCGGTGTGGACGCCCATCGGGTCCATGTTCTCGATCGAGCAGACGATCACGACGTTGTCGTTGCGGTCGCGCATCACCTCCAGCTCGAACTCACCCCAGCCGATCACCGACTCCTCGACCAGGACCTGGTTGATCGGGCTGGCGGCGAGACCCTCGGAGACGACCTGGCGCAGCTCGGTCTCGGTCTCCCCGACGCCGCCGCCCTGGCCGCCCAGGGTGAAGGCCGGTCGGACGATCGCGGGCAGCGTAATGCGGCCCTCGGCGAGCGCCGCCTCGACCTCGCCGAGGCTGCCGACCGTCATCGACCAGGGGATCCGCAGGCCTGCCTCGTTCATCGTGCGGCGAAACTCCTCGCGGTCCTCGGCGCGGCGGATCGCGGCGTGATCGGCGCCGATCAGCTCCACCCCGAACCGCTCCAGCGTCCCGTCCTCGTAGAGCGCCATCGCCAGGTTGAGCGCCGTCTGGCCGCCCAGGGTCGGCAGCAGGGCGTCGGGTCGCTCCTTCTCGATGATCCTGGCGACCGGGCCGGGCAGGAGGGGCTCGACATAGGTGGCGGTCGCGAACTCGGGATCGGTCATGATCGTCGCCGGGTTGGAGTTGACGAGGACGACCTCGTAGCCCTCCTCGAGCAGGACCTTGCAGGCCTGCACGCCCGAGTAGTCGAACTCGGCGGCCTGGCCGATCACGATCGGCCCCGAGCCGATCAAGAGGATCTTCTCGATGTCGGTGCGCCTAGGCATGGGCCAGGGCCAGGAAGCTGTCGAAGAGATGGCGGGCGTCGTGAGGGCCGGGACCGGCCTCCGGGTGGTACTGGACGGTGGCCGCGGCGACGTCGCGGAGGACGAGGCCCTCGACCGTGCGGTCGTAGAGGTTGAGATGGGAGAGCTCGGCAGCGCCGAAGTCGGTCTCCCAGCGGACGGGTTCGTCGGCCTCGATCCGCGCCTCGCCACCCGGGCCGCGCACAGCGAAGCCGTGGTTCTGCGAGGTGATGTCGATCCGCCCGGTCGCCAGTTCCTTGACCGGGTGGTTTGCACCGCGGTGACCGAAGGGCAGCTTGAAGGTCTCCAGGCCGACGGCGCGGCAGAGCAGCTGGTGGCCGAGGCAGATCCCGAACAGCGGACGAACGCCGACGAGCTCGCGGACCGTCTCGACGACGTAGCCGAGGGCGGCGGGGTCGCCGGGCCCGTTGGCGAGGAAGACGACGTCGGGGCCCTCGGCAAGGACCTCCTCGGCGGAGGCGGCGCAGGGCAACAGGGTGAGGCGGCAGCCCCGCTCGCGCAGCTGGCGGACGATGCTCAGCTTGACGCCGGTGTCGATCCCGACCACGTGCGGCCCGTCGCCGTCGAAGCGGGCCGGCTCGGGCGGCATCACCGTGCGGGCCAGGTCGGCGCCGTCCATCGAGGGCTCGGCGGCCACCCGTTCGCGCGCCTCGGCCTTGGGCAGGTCGGCCGCGAAGATGCCGCCGCGCATCGCACCGCGATCGCGGATGTGACGGACCAGCGCCCGCGTGTCGACGCCGTCGATCCCCGGCACGCCGCAGTCGGCGAGCCAGTCGAGCCAGCCGCCCTCGGCGCTGGCGACGTCCTCGCCGTTCTTGGCCTCGCGCATGACCACGCCGCGGGCATGGATCCGGTCGGACTCCATCGCCTCGGCCGAGACCCCGTAGTTGCCGATCAGCGGGTAGGTGAAGACGATGATCTGGCCGGCATAGGAGGGATCGGTGACCGACTCCTGGTAGCCGGTCATCGCGGTGTTGAAGACGACCTCGCCGGTGGCCGCCTCGGGGTGCGCGCAGAGCTCGCCGTCGAAACGGGTCCCGTCCTCGAGCAGTAGGTAGCCGGCGCTCATGAGGCGGCCCCGTGTGGCGAGCTACCCGTGTACATGACGGGAAAGGCGCCACAGATCATGGCGCTACCCCCAACGAGAAGCTGCGAAGCCGGTAGGCGACCTGGCCGCCGGCGACGGTCATCAGCACCCGCCCGGTCAGCTCGCGTCCCGCGCACCAGGAGTTCTCCGAGCGGCTCTCGTAGCCTTCCTCGCCGACCGTCCACGTCGCAGCGAGGTCACAGAGGACGACGTTCGCCTCGCTGCCCGGCGCCAGGGTCGGCCGCTCCAGTCCGAATGGCTCGGCGCCGCCGGCCATCCGCTCGACTACGAGGGCTAGGTCGAGGACGCCCGGGAGGACGAGATCGGTGTGGATCGCCGCGAAGGCCGTCTCCAGGCCGGTGACGCCCATCGCGGCCTGCTCGAAGGGAACCTCCTTCTCCTCCGGCGCGTGCGGAGCGTGGTCGGTTGCGATGCAGTCGATCGTGCCGTCCTGCAGGGCCGCGATCAGCGCCTGGCGGTCGGCCTCCGAGCGCAGCGGCGGGTTCATCTTGTAGCGGGTGGGGTCCAGGCTGCGCACCTCCTCGTCGGTGAGGCAGAGGTGGTGCGGGCTCGCCTCGCAGCTGACCCGGATGCCGGCCGCCTTGGCGGCGCGCACGGCGTCGATCGACTCCGCCGCCGAGAGGTGCTGGACGTGGATGCGGCCTTCCTCGTAGCCGGCCAGCGCTGCGTCCCGGGCGATCGTCGTCGACTCGGAGACAGAGGGGATGCCGGCCAGGCCGAGCGCCGCTGAGACCGGTCCCTCGTGCATGACGCCGTCCCCCGAGAGCTCGGGATCCTCCTCGTGGAGGGCAATCGTGCCGCCGCAAAGGCGCTGGTACTGGAGGGCGCGGCGCAAGACGCGGGCGCTGCGCACCGGTAGCCCGTCATCGCTGAAGCCGATCGCGCCGGCGTCGCGCAGCGCAGCCATCTCGGACAGCTCCTCGCCCGCCATGTCGCGGGTGACCGTGGCCAGGAAGCCGACCGGGACGCAGGCCTGCTCGCGCGCGGCATCGCGCAGCGCCTCGACGTCGGGCGGCGTCGAGACAGGCGGATCGGTGTTGGCCATCGCCAGCAGGCCGCAGTAGCCACCCGCGGCGGCCGCCCGGGTGCCGGTCTCGATGTCCTCCTTGTGCTCTTGGCCGGGGGTGCGGAGGTGCACGTGCGGGTCGAAGAAGGCGGGGAAGGCGTGCAGGCCGCCGGCGTCGACCTCCTCCCCGCCGTTCGCATCCGCAGCGCCGGGCGCCGCCAGCTCGGCAATCTGCCCGTCGCGGACCACGACGTCGTGCGCCCCCTCGATCCCGGCGGCCGGGTCGAGCAACGTGGCACCGCGCAGGACGAGGGTCGCGCCCTCGCCGGAGCGCATGTCGAGCACCGCGGCGAGGCTCACGCCGGTTGCCCTATCGGGGTCGGACGCTGAGCGTCGTCGCCCTCGACCGGAGCCGGCCGCTCGCGCGCCGCCAGCAACTCGTAGAGGATCGCCATCCTCACGACCAGGCCCGAAGCGACCTGCTCGGTGATCAGCGACTGCGGCGAGTCGACCGCCTCGCCGGAGAGCTCGACCCCCCGGTTGACGGGCCCCGGGTGCATCAGCAGCTGGCGCGGGCCGAGCCGCCGCGTGTCGATCTGGAAATGAGCGGCGTACTCGCGCAGAGAGGGAAGGAAGGTCTCGCTCATTCGCTCTTTCTGCAACCGCAGCGCGTAGACGACGTCGGCCTCGGCGAGTCCGTCGAGCGAGTGGGAAACCTCGCAGCCGAGCGCCTCGATCCCGCGCGGGATCAGGGTTGGCGGACCGCACACGGTCACCGAGGCGCCCATCGCCTGGAAGGCGACGAGGTTGGAGCGGGCGACGCGGCTGTGGAGGACGTCGCCGACGATCCAGATCCGCACCCCCTCCAGACTCCCCAGCCGGCGCCGCAACGTGAACAGGTCGAGCAGCGCCTGGCTCGGGTGCTCGTGCTTGCCGTCGCCGGCGTTGACGACCGCTGCCTCCGACCAGGCGGCGACCATCTGCGCGGCTCCCGCGTAGGGGTGACGGATAACGATCGCGGCCGGATCGTAGGCCGAGAGGGTCGCGCATGTGTCCTTCAGCGACTCGCCCTTGTCGGCCGATGAGCCCGTCGACTTGATCGAGATCAGGTCCGCGGAGAGCCGCTTCGCGGCCAGCTCGAAGGAAGAGGAGGTGCGGGTGCTGGCCTCGTAGAAGAGGCTGACGACGGTGCGGCCGCGTAGGGTCGGCACCTTCTTGATGTCGCGGCGGCCGACCTCGGCGAAGCTCTCGGCGCGGTCGAGGATCGCCTCAATCTCCTCGCGGCAGAGAGAGTCGATCGCCAGCAGGTGCCTCATGCCAGCGTCTCCGCCGCCTGAGGCTCGGTGATCGTCACCTCGTCGACCTCGTCAATCTCCTCCAGCCTCACGTTGACCCGCTCGCCTCGCGCAGTCGGCAGATTCTTGCCGACGTAGTCAGGGCGGATCGGCAGCTCGCGGTGGCCTCGATCGCAGAGGACGGCAAGCTGCACCCGCTGCGGTCGGCCGTAGTCGAAGAGGGCGTCGATCCCGGCGCGCACCGTGCGGCCGGTGAACAGCACGTCGTCCACGAGGACGACAGTGCGGTCGGCGAGGTCGAAGTCGATGTGGGAGGCGTGGACGACAGGCTGCGCGGCGGGGCCCTTGGCACCGACGTCGTCCCGATAGAAGGAGATGTCGAGATCGCCGATCGGCAGCTCGCTCTCGGTCATCTCGCCGAGCAGGGCATGAAGGCGGCGGGCGATCACCGCGCCACGGGTATGGATTCCGACGATCGCCAAGCTGTCGGGGACCGGATTCTTCTCGGCGATCTCGTGGGCGATCCGCCGCAGCGTCCGCCTCAGGTCGTCGCGCTCGAGCACGACCTTCTCGCTCACTTCTTGCTCCTTCCTGGCCTCTCGGGACCGGGTTAAAGGACGGCTTCAGCGTAGCAGTGGAGTGGGACACGCCGGGGAGCCCGTCGCCGGTGCCCACCACCCGCCGTTGGCGGGTGGAACCTGGTGCCCTTCGGGCAAGTATCACTCCGCGGTGCCGGAAGGAGGCACCGGCGACGGGCTCCCCGGCGTGTCTCTGTCCCGCGCTCCATTCGGTATCAGGCTGGGTTCTCCGCGCTCGGGGAAGGGGATTTCGACTAGGTCGAAGTCGCGGGGGGCGATTGCCGGCTCGAAAACCTCTTTTGCCTCCTCGAGCACCTTGCCCACGTGGTAGCGGGAGGAGATGTGGACTAGGGCGAGCATCTTCACGTTCGCCTCGCGGGCGACTGCGGCTGCCTGGCCGACGGTCGAGTGACCGGTGTCGGCCGCCCGCTGCACCTCCTCCTCGGCGAAGCTGGCGTCGTGGACGAGGAGCTCGGCACCGCGGGCCGCCTCGACCGTGGCGCGACACGGCGCCGTGTCGCCGGTGATGACGACCCGGCGGCCGGGACGCGACTCGCCCATCACGTCCTCCGGCCGGACCGGGCCGAGCGCCCCGGCGACCGCCTCGCCCCGCTGCAGGGCCGCGAAGGCCGGACCTTCCTCGATGCCGAGTCGCTTTGCCGTCTCGGGGTCGAAGCGGCCCGGTCGCTCCTGCTCGACCAGGGCATAGCCGAGGGCACGCACGGTGTGCTCGACGGGGAAGGCGCGCAGCTCGGCTCCGTCGAGCGTCATCGAGTCGCCCGGCTCGAGCTCGACCAGTTCGAGCTCGAAGTCGAGCCGGCCGACGATCCGGTGCAGCGTCTTGAAGAGGTCCCGCAGGCCGCGCGGCCCGTAGACGGTCAGCGGCGCCGTCCGCTCGGTCAGGTCATAGGTTTTCAGCAGCCCGGGCAGGCCGAGGAAGTGGTCTGCGTGGAAGTGAGTGAGGTAGATCTCGTCGACCTGGACGAGGCCCAGGGAGCGCTGCATCTGGCGCTGGGTGCCCTCGCCGCAGTCGAGGAGCAGCCGTTCGCCGCCGCGCGCCACTAGCACGCTCGCAGTTGAGCGCCGGGCCGAGGGCACGGCGCCGCCCGTGCCGAGAAAGGCGACCGAGAGATCCATGGGCCGCGAGCCTACGCGAGAAGGCAGGCCGGCTACGCAAAGCTAGACTGACCCCGAGCGCCCGTAGCTCAGCTGGATAGAGCGCCGCCCTCCGGAGGCGGAGGCCGCAGGTTCGAATCCTGCCGGGCGCGCTCCAAGAACTGCTGGTAATCAGCGAGCTGTCTACCACTGGGGAGAACCAGCGCAAGTAACCATCCCGGCTCCGCCTCGCGGTACCAGCTGGGGTCGTCGTCGCTGTAGGAGTCAGGCTGCTCGAAGACGAAAGCGCGGCCATCCAGAGTCAGGTGGATGTAGCGCCTGGTCCACCAGTGCTTGTAGGCGTGGAGATGTCGGCCGTCCTCGAGTTCGACTTCGAACATCCACATGAAGTCATCGATGTGGTCGGGTGCGAGATCGAGCAATGGCTGCCAGACCGGCGTGTCGCTTGGCGGGAGCATTCGCCCCTCCCACCTTTTTCTGGAAAGTCTTTTGGTTGGCATGAACCGAGCGTGCCGAATGGCTTGTCACCGAACAAGACGCGTGTGTGCCGATTCTGAGAATCCTTTGGGCCAGATCCGCGCAGGCCAGCCCGGGTCGTGTCTAATACCGCCTCGTGAAGCCGAGCACCGACAACCGCCCGCCGCGCGGGGCGCTTGCCGTGATCGCGGTTGGCCTCATCGCCACGCTCGCGGCGGCGCTGCTGTCAACCGACGAGAGCGGCGGCAGCACGGTGAAGGTCGAATGGGCGACCCGCGCCGCTTTGCCCGATTCCAAGCCGATCGAGATCCCCGGCAGCGGCTCGATGCGACTCGGCGATGCCGGTCTGCGGGTCACCGACGACAACATCAACGGCGAACGGGTCTTCCGCGTCGCGGCCGTGCTGACGATCGACGCCGGCGCGGCGGTCGGCCAGGCGCGGGTGCGTTGCCGAACGAGAGGTGACGGCGCTGAACTCGCCCGCACCGTGGACAGTCGTGGCGCCTTCCCGCGCTCGACCGGCGAATACAGCCTCACCAAGCAGGAGGTGCCGGAGAGCGTCGGTGTGAAGTTCCACTCGAGCGGCGCCGAATACGCGTCGCTCGAAATGGGCGACGCCTTCGAGACCTTCACCGACCTGCGCGGCGTCGTCGTCAGCTGGGAGCCTCACAGGACCGTCTCGCAGGCATGGCAGTGGGGCCTGCCTCGAGGCCGCCCGCAGCAGCCGGTCGCACTCGGTCTCGCTTCCTTCTGGAAAACGACGAAAGCGCCGTCCGCCAGCGTCTCCTGCACCTTGGAGAACGCGGTGGGCGCGGCGACCGTGCGCACCGCCGGCTCGCTCGGCTAGGGCGCGACCAGCAGCTCCGCTCCCTCGATCCCTTTGCCGACCTTGTTCAGCTTCGGGTTGGCGGGGGCGCCGTCCATCCGCGCTGCCGGCAGTGGCGCACACATCGCCACCGCGTCCTCCACCTCCAGATCCGGACGCAACCAGGTCGCCTCGGCCTCGGGGCTCGGCAGGATCGCGGGCATCCGGTCGTGGACCTTCGCGACCACCTCGTTCGGAGTCGTGGTGACGATCGTGCAGCTGTAGAGCCAGCCGCCCTCGAAGCCGCGGTCCTCCTCATCCTCCCACTCCTTGCGGGTGCAGAGCCCCGCGAAGGCGAACGGCTCACCGCCGTCGACCGTGAAGCGCCACGGCTGGCGCGGCTGCTTCGGGTCCTCGGCCACCATCCACTCGTAGAAGCCGTCGGCGACGATCAGGCAGCGGTGGCGGAACTTGCCGACCAGCGGCGCGTAGGCCCGGCTCGAGGTGAGGTTCTCGGCTTTGGCGTTGATCATCCGGTAGCCGACCTTCAGATCCTTGGCCCAGCGCGGCACCAGCCCCCAGCGCATCAACCGTGCCTCCCGCTCGCCCTGAGCCGCCTCCTCGGGGTCGGGCGAGGAGCGGATCGTCAGCACCTCCTGGGTCGGCGCGACGTTGAAGCGCTCCAGTGCCGATTCGGCTTTCTTCACCCGCTCCGCGGTCGGCGGTGGCGCCTCGCCGGAGGAGTTGCGCTCCAGTGATCTTTCCAGCTCGACCTGGAAGCGGTCGGCGATCGTCTTCGTGTCCTTGGCCGTGACCGTGAAGCGCCCGCACATGACGATTCAGCCTAGCTGCGCGGCCCGGGCGCTCGGGCGAGCCTCGGGGTGCTCGCGGTACCACTCCAGCGCCTGGCTGAGGCCGTCGGCCAAATCCACCCGAGGGCGCCAGCCGGTCAGCTCGCGGAGCTTGGTCGAGTCGACGAACTGGCGATCGATCTCGCCGTCGGGGTTGCCCGTCCCGAGGAATTCCGGCTCTACGCCGGTGCCAGCGGCCGCCGCGATCATCTCGACCACCGCGCGGACCGAGTACGGACGCTCGCCGCCCGCGTTGAAGGCCTCCCCCACCGCGCCGTCGTCGTCGAGCCCCTCGGCGATCGCCAGGTAGGCGGCGACCGCGTCGTCGACGTGGAGGAAGTCGCGCTCGGGACTGCCGTCGGAGCGGATCTGCGGCGGGCGGCCGTCGAGGATGGCGACGACGGTCTCCGGGATCAGCCGCGAGAAGTTGAGGTCGCCACCGCCGTAGACGTTGGCGAAGCGGGTGACGGCGACCGGCAGCCCGTAGGCATTGGCATAGCTGCGCGCGACGATGTCAGCCGCCGCCTTGCTGGCGTCGTAGGGGTAGGCGGCGCGCAGTGGGAAGTCCTCGCGGTAAGGCAGCTCCGGACTGGCACCGTAGGCCTTGTCGGAGGAGGCGAAGACGACCCGTTCCACCTCGTGAGTGCGACACGCCTCGAAGACGTGCCAGGCGCCCCGGACGTTGACCTCGAGGGTCTCGAGCGGCGATTCGCGCGCGACGCCGACGATCGTCTGGGCGGCGAGATGGAAGACCGCATCGCAATCGGCCACCGCGGCGTCGACGGCGTCGAGGTCGCGCAGATCGCCCTCGGCCAGTTCGACGTCGTCGCCGATGCCGAGCAGGTCGAGGCCGGAAAGTCGCTCGCCGCCGACGTCGGCCTCACGCGGCGCCGGCCGGTCGAGCACCCGCACGGCGTCTCCGCGCTCGAGCAACGCCTTCGCCAGGTGCGAACCGACGAAGCCGTGGCCACCGGTGACCAGCGCCCGGCTCACCGTGCAGCCCCCGTCTCGGCCCAGACCCTCCAGGGCGCCTCGCCGGCGGACCAGAGGTCGTTGAGGATGACCGCGTCCTTGTAGGTGTCCATGCAGTCCCAGAACCCCTCGTGGCGGTGGGCGCGGAGCTGGCCAGCGGCGGCGAGACGAGCCAGCGGCTCGCGCTCCAACACGCTTCCCTCGTCCACATGGTCGAGCACCCCCGGCTCGAAGCAGAAGAAGCCGCCGTTGATCCAGTGTTCGCTGCGGGGCTTCTCGACGAAGCCTCCGACCCTGCCGTCCTCGGCGAGCTCGGCGACGCCCCACTGCAGGTGCGGCCGCACGACCGTCATCGTCGCCAGGGCGCCGTGGCCGCGATGGAAGTCGAGTAGCGCGCCGAGGTCGACGTCAGCGATTCCGTCGGCGTACGTCACGCAGAACGGCTCGCCGCCGAGCCGGTCGGCGAGGCGGGCGACGCGGCCCCCCGTGGGCGTATCGAGCCCGGTGTCGACGCACTCGACCTCGACGCCGCCCGGCCAGGCCTCGGCGGCGACGAACTCCTCAACCGCCTCGCCGAGGTAGCCAGTCGCAAGCAGGAAGCGCTCGAATCCCTGCGCCGCGTAGATCCCAATCACGTGCCAAAGGATCGGCCAACCACCGATCTCCACCAGCGCCTTGGGAACAGTCTCCGTCCGCTCCCGCAGCCGCGTCCCCCTGCCTCCGCAGAGGATCACGACCGGGGGCTTAGGACTCATGACGACCGGGCGCATGGGACCCATCCCGGTAGGGGTGGAACGTCTTGTACTTTTTTTGCGCCGCGGATCTCGGACGACCTGAGCCCATCTTCAAAAAAAGTTAAGTGGAACCCCTGCCGGGATGGGTCACCCACCCGCCACGGCCGGCAGGATCGTGACCTCGTCGCCCTCGCCGATCTTCGTCTCCAGACCGTCCTGGAAGCGAATGTCCTCGCCGCTGACGTAGACGTTGACGAAACGGCGCAGATCGCCGTCCTGGGTGATCCGCTCACGCAGGTCGCCGTGCGCAGCGAAGACCGCATCGAGCACCTCGCCCACGGTCGAGCCCGAGGCCTCGATTTCGGCCTCGCCCCCGGTCGCGGCGCGGAGCTGGGTCGGGATCTTCACCGTGACTGCCATCAGACGACTGCCTCCTGCTGCTCGAACTCGGACTCGAAGCTGTCGAGATCGGGGTCGATCTCGTGCATCTGGAACCTATCGCGCGTCGCGTCGAGCGTCTTCAACCCCTCACCCGTGATGTAGACGACGACCCGCTCGCCGGGCGCGATGTCGTTCCGCTCGGCGAGCTTCGCCAGCACGCCGATCGTCACCCCGCCCGCGGTCTCGGTGAAGATCCCGGTCGTCTCGGCGAGCAGGCGGATGCCGTCCTTGATCTCGTCATCGGTGACTGAGTCGATAGCGCCGCCTGTGCGGCGGGCCTGCTCAACTGCGTAGGGGCCGTCGGCCGGGTCGCCGATCGCGAGGCTCTTGGCGATCGTCTGCGGCTTCTGCGGCTTGCAGACGTCCCAACCTTCGGCGAAGGCCGTAGCAACCGGGCTGCAGCCTTGCGGCTGGGCGCCGTTGAAGACCGGCTGGGAGCCTTCGACCAGCCCCAGGTCGATCCACTCCTGAAAGCCACGGCCGAGCTTGGTGAAGAGCGAGCCCGAGGCGATCGGGCAGACGACCCGGTCGGGCAGCTCCCAGCCGAGCTGCTCGGCGGTCTCGTAGGCGAGCGTCTTCGAGCCCTCCGCGTAGTAAGGCCGCAGGTTGACGTTGACGAATGCCCAGGGGCGAGTTTCGGCGAGCTGGGTGCAAAGGCGGTTGACGTCGTCGTAGTTGCCGCGCACGCCGACCAAGTTGGTGCCGTAGACGCCGGTGGCGAGCAACTTCTGCTCCTCGAGGTTGGCGGGAACGAAGACGTAGGACTCCAGCCCAGCTGCGGCCGCATGGGCGGCAACGGCGTTGGCGAGGTTGCCGGTCGAGGCGCAGGCGACCGTCTCAAAGCCCAGCTCGCGCGCCTTGGCAACGGCCACTGCGACGACCCGGTCCTTGAAGGAGTGGGTCGGGTTGGCGGCGTCGTTCTTGATCCACAGCTCGGCTTCCAACCCCAGGCGCTCGGCCAGCCGGTCGGCGCGCAGCAGCGGCGTCAACCCAGGCTCGAGCGGATCGCCTGGCCTCCCGACGAAGGGCAGGAAGTCGGCGTAGCGCCAGATCCCCTGCGAGCCGGCCTGGATGCGTCGCTTCGCCTCGGCCGCATCGAGCGAGGAATGGTCGTAGGCCACCTCGAGCGGGCCGAAACAGTTCTCACAGGCGAAGCGTGCGTCCAGCTCGTAGACCGCCGCGCACTCCTTGCACTTCAAGCTTTCGATTGCCATCCGATCCGTTCTCCTTGACTCGAAGAAAAACCTCCGCCTGTGGGGCAGAGGTCCGATCGGACATCCCCCACATCTCCCAGGTCTCTGATCGTCAAAATCGACCTGCTGGACTTGGCACCTCTCCTCGAACCGATGGTCCGAGGTGGTTGCCGGGGCTTCGTAGGGCCAGTCCCTCCACCCCTCTGGATGTGGCGCTTATGTGGCAGGAACCTTACCAAGGGCCATGGCATGCAGTCCACCGTGCAGTCGATGACCCGCGCGGCGTCTAACCTAGGGCCCGATGCCCGACGAGCCGATGAGTCAGAACGATGCCGAACCTTCCGAAACCACGGCTGCGACGGGCTGCCCGCCGCGACGTGCTCGTCGCGGCGCAGGCTGAGCCGCAGACGCCCAACGTCGAGCAGATCGACTCCTCCGGCCTGCGCTGGGTCAACATCGAGCGCCCCGGGGCGATGGAGCGCGAGTGGCTGGAAGAGCACTTCGACTTCCACGCCCTCGACCTCGAGGACGTCCTCTCCCGCAACCAACGGCCGAAGATCGACGTCTACGACGACTACCTCTTCATCGTCCTCCACTTCCCGATCTTCGACCCCGCAGCGGGACGACTGGGCACCGGCGAGCTCGACCTCTTCGTCGGCCCCGGCTACGTGGTGACCATCCCCAACCAGCCGCTGCAGCCGGTCGAGTACCTGTTCGAGCGCTGCCGGGCCAAGGAGGAGCTGCGCGAGCAGCTCTTCTCGCGCGGCTCGGGATACCTGCTCTACCGCCTCGTCGACGACAGCTTCGACTACTGCTTTCCGATGCTGCGCAAGATCGGCAACAAGCTCGACGCGCTCGAGGATCAGATCTTCGAGGGGCGCTCTGAAGAGGTCGTGCGCGACATCTCCAACGTCAAGCAGGAGATCATCAACTTCCGCAAGGTGATCCGGCCCCAGCGGCCGGTCCTGCGCGATCTGGAGAAGGTGAAGCAGCGCTACCTGGCCACCGATCTCGACCTGGAGATCTACTTCGACGACATCGTCGACGCCCACGAGCGGATCTGGGACATGCTCGAGAACTACAAGGAGGTCGTGGGGGCGCTGGCCGAGACCAACGAGTCGGTGATCTCGCACCGCGTCAACGACATCCTCCGCGTCCTCACCTCGATCAGCGTCATCGTCCTGCCGCTCACCCTGATCGCCAGCATCTGGGGCGCCAACGTGCATGTGCCCGGCGAGGGGGACACGACCGCCTTCTGGATCCTGCTGGGATCGATGGTCGCGTTGCTGGTCGCGATGGTCGGTTACTTCCGCAATCGCGGCTGGCTCTGAGCGGCTCGCGGCTTATAGCCTCCCGCGGGTGGCCAACTTCCGCATCTGGGCGCCCTGGCGCCTCGCCTACGTGAAGGACGCATCCAAGGACATCGAGGACGACTGCATCTTCTGCGCCAAGCCGGCGGCGAAAGATGACGAGGCGAGCCTGATCGTCCATCGCGGCGAGCGCTGCTTCGTGATCCTCAACCTCTTCCCCTATACCAACGGGCACCTGATGGTGGCGCCCTACGAGCACATCGGTCGTATCCAGGATCTGCCCGCCGAGACCGTCGCCGAGATGATGATCCTGGCGCAGCGGGCGATGAGCCGGCTGGAGGACGTCTATGACCCGCACGGTTTCAACGTCGGTTTCAACCAGGGCCGCGTCGCCGGTGCCGGGTTCGAGCACCACATCCACCTCCACGTCGTCCCCCGCTGGGGCGGTGACACCAACTTCATGCCGGTGATCGCCGACACCAAGGTGATGCCGCAGACCCTTGAGCAGAGCTACGAGGCGCTGAAAGGGAGCTTTTGAGCGAGCAGCAGATCCTCGCCCCGCCGGGGATTTTCAAGGCCTACGACATCCGTGGCCTCTACGGCTCCGAGATGGACGAGACGACCGTGCTCGCCATCGGCCGAGCCTTCGCCAGGGTGCTGGCGCGGCTGCGCGGCAAGGAGCCGGGCGAGCTGCGGATCGGGCTCGGCCGCGACATGCGGCTGACCGCGCCGGCGATGGCGGTTGCCCTGCGCGAAGGCCTGATAGCGGAGAGCGCCGCGGTGGTCGACGCGGGCATGGTGGCGACCGAGACGCTCTACCACCTGGTTGGCTCGCGCGATCTGGACGGCGGCGCAATGGTCACCGCCTCGCACAACCCGAAGCCTTACACCGGCGTCAAGCTGGTCCGCGAGGGTGCGCTGGCCCTTTCCGGCGACGCCGGGATCGGCGACGTGCAGCGCGAGATCGAAGCCGGCCTCGGCCCCGCCCCAGGCGGTGGCTCCATCGAGGCGGTTGACGTCTGGGACGAGTACCGCGAGCACGTCCTCTCCTTGATCGAGCCGAACGCCGTACGGCCAATGGTGGTCGTGGTCGACGGCGGCAACGGGATGGCTGGCCCGATGGTCGGGCCGATCCTGCGCCGGCTCGGCCTCGGCCTCCAGGAGATGTACTTCGAGCCCGACGGCGAGTTCCCCGATCATGAACCGAACCCGCTGCTGGAGGAGAACCGGCGGCTGATAATCGAGCGGGTGCGCTCGACCGGCGCTGACCTGGGAATCGCCTGGGACGGCGACGCAGACCGCTGCTTCTTCATCGACGGCGACGGTGTCTTCTGCGACGGCGACTTCGTCTGCGCGCTGCTCGCCCGCGCCGCCCTGGCCAAGAACCCCGGCGCAACGATCCTCTATGACCCCCGCTCCAGCCGCGCGGTGCCGGACCTGGTCGCCGCCGAAGGCGGTCGCTCTGCCCTCTCGCGGGTCGGCCACGCCTTCTTCAAGCAGCGGATGCGGGAGGAGAACGCCGTCTTCGGCGGCGAGGTCTCCGGTCACTACTACTTCCGTGACTTCTGGTGCGCCGACTCGGGCACGATCCCCGCTCTGCTGATGCTGGAGCTGCTCTCCGTCGACGGGCGGCCGCTGGCCGAGCTAATGGCCGAGTTTCGCTCCCGCTACTTCATCTCCGGCGAGATCAATTCGGAGGTCGACGACCCGGAGGTGAAGCTGGAGGAGATCGCGGTCCGCTACTCCGACGGCGAGATCACGCGACTCGACGGGATCTCGGTCGACTATCCGGACTGGCACTTCAACGTCCGCCCCTCAAACACCGAGCCGCTGCTCCGCCTCAACCTCGAGTCGCTGGTCTCGCGCGAGCACATGGAAGCGAAACGGGACGACGTCCTGGGATTGATCCGCACGTGCGCTTGACTCCGGAGGAGGCGCTAGAGCGCGCCGGCGATGCAGGCATCCACCGCCTCCGCATTCCCACCCCGTTCGCCGTTGGGCGGGTCAACTGCTACCTGCTCGAGGACGAGCCGCTGACCCTGATCGACACCGGACCCAACTCGGGCAAGGCACTCGATGAGCTGCAGAGCCAGCTCGCGACGCACGGGCACTCAATAGACGACCTCGAGCTGGTGATCCTCACCCACCAGCACATCGACCACCTGGGTTTGGTCGAGATCATCGTCGCTCACTCCGGCGCCGAGGTAGCCGCGCTCGACCTCGCCGCCGAGCGGCTTGCCAACTTCGGCGAGGACGCCGAGCGCGAGGACGAGTTCGCGGTCGAGCTGATGCTGCGCAACGGGATCCCGTCGGAGGTCGCCTTCGCGCTGCAGAGCGTCTCGCGCAGCTTCCGGGGCTGGGGCTCGCGGGCTGAAGTGACGCGGCAGCTCGCCGACGGCGAGGAGATCGCCTTCCGGGACCGCACCCTGCGGACGCTGCACCGGCCCGGGCACAGCCCGTCGGACACGGTCTTCTGGGACGAGGAGCGGCGGATCATGATCGCCGCCGACCACCTGATTGCCCACATCTCCTCGAACCCGCTGATCACGCGACCGCTGGACGGCTCCGCCGAGCGTACCCAGGCGCTCGTCACCTACATCGAGTCACTGCGCAAGACCCGCGAGATGCCGGTCGAGATCGTCCTCTCAGGCCACGGCGAGCCGGTCGTCGACCACGTCGCCCTGATCGACGACCGCCTCGCCAAGCACGAGCGGCGCAAGGAGAAGATCTACGGCCTGATCGAAGAGCAACCGCGCAGCGGCTACGAGATCGCCCAGGCGATCTGGGGCAACGTTGCCGTCACCCAGGCATTTCTCACCCTCTCAGAGGTGATCGGCCACGCCGACCTGCTGGTCAACGAGGGGCGGGTGCGGGAAGCCGACGACGGGGAGGTGATCCGCTATGAGGCGACCCGGTAGGCGCGGCAAGAAGCGGATGCTGATCATCGTCAACCCCTATGCGACGACGGTCTCCGACCGGCTCAAGAACCTGGTGGTCTACGCGCTTCAAGGGCGCTACGAGGTCGAGACCGTCTCCACCGAGGCGCAGAACCACGCCACCGAGATCGGCCGCGAGGTGCGCGACCACGGCTACGACGTCGTCGTCGCCTTCGGCGGCGACGGCACCCTGAACGAGATCGCCAACGGGCTCGCCGGGACCGACGTGCCGGTCTCCGTCCTGCCCGGCGGATCGACCAACGTGGTCTGCCGCACTCTCGGCATCCCTAACGACGTCGTCGACGCTACCGAGCACCTGCTCGCCCTCGCCGACGAGTGGACGCCGCGCAGGATCGACCTCGGCCTGGTCGACGACCGCCATTTCGTCTTCTCCTGCGGCGCCGGGATCGACGCCACCGTGGTGCGGCGAGTCGACGCCCACCCCCGGATGAAGGCGACCGCTGGCCCCTACTACTACACCTGGGCCGCGGTGTCGGCCTTCTACCGCAGCTACCTCGTCAACCCGGTCAGGCTGCGGGTCGAGGTCGACGGCCGGACGGCCGAAGGAGTCACCGCACTCGCCCAGAACTCCGATCCGCTCACCTACTTCGGCGACCGCCCGGTGCGCGTCTGCGAGGGGATCGAGCTCGACGACGGCAGCCTGGCGCTCGGCGTCCTCAGGCGTGCCGCCCAACGCGACATGCCGACCCTGATCCCGCGCCTGTTCAGCGAAAAGCGCCCCGCCGCCCGCCACCGCCGGATCGACCACTTCGAAACCGTCGCCACGGCCACCGTCAGCTCGATCTCCGAGACCCGCGACGGCACGACCCGGCCGTTCCCGGTCCAGGTGGATGGGGACTACATCGGCGAGAAGGCTCGTCTCGATCTGAGTATCGCTCCAGGCGCCCTCACGGTGGTGGCCTGAAAATCAGCCGCTAGCCGCGCTTGGCGGGTTTCAGTTTCGCTTCGACGCTGAACCTCAGCGTCGCGGGAGATCGATCGGCATTACCGGCGGAATCAACGGCGAAGACCGAGAACGTGTGTTTTCTGCCCGGGGCCAGTTTGGCGGTCCCCACTTTGAAGGGTGATTTACACGACCTGAGCGGGCCTTTGTCGACCTTGCACTTGAAGCTTCCGCCAGGCTCCGTGGAGGCGAACCTGAAAGTCGCAGATTTGCCCTGGACGACCTTTCAAGCCTTTGGTGTCGGGCGGGGTCGCGTCGGTGGCGCTCGGAGGCGCAATCGAGGGCACCGCCACGGCAGGGAGGTCTACCGACTCGCAGCCGACCAGGCTGTCGGTCAGGTCGGCGATCGCGAGGTCGGCGTCGTCGCCGCAAACACCCCGGTCGACCTCGCCGTCCCGCAGCCGCAACCGATCGGCGCCGGCCTCCCCCTTGACCCAGTCGAAGCCGCCGTTGCCGGTGAGATCGTCGTCGCCAAGACCGCCGCTGAGGAGGTCTTCGCCAAAGCCGCCGATCAGCACGTCGGGCCCACCGCGGCCATTGGCCTCCAGCGCACCGGAGAATTTGCTTGCGTCGACGGTCTGGGTGCCGCCATCGGCCAGAAACAGCTCCACCCGATCGACCGAGCTCCAGAAGAATGCACCTGACCCCAATTCGGTGGTGAGAGCAAGGCCGCCGTTTTCCACATCGAAGCGGATGTTTGCGGTACTGACAGCACCAAGATCGAGTTCGAAACTGTCGGTACCCGGGCCTCCCGCGAAGGGGCCGATGCCACCGGGGCCCTCGAACCGATCGTCTCCCGTCCCTCCGTTGGCGGAGCCGCGCGTGGCGGACATCACATCGTCGCCCGCGTCGCCGAAAACAACGTCTCCTTCGAAGATCGAGTCGTTTCCTGAGCCACCGCTGACGAAGTCTTCGGCGTCCGATTCGATCGTGTCGCCGATCTGGCTGCCGGTGACCCCGTCTTCGCCTTCACCACCCTGGATTTCGGTGTGGTCCAGCAACGGGAAGATTGCCGTGCCGACATTTTCCAGTTTGATCGTGTCGTTGCCCCCACCGGCTTTGACGAGTACGCCTTAGACGTCCTCGCACGGGATCTGCGTCGCGGCTCCGCCCGGGGCCATACCACCCGAGCACGTAAGCGTAATCGTGTCAGCGGCGCTGTCACTGGCCAGGAAGACGCCGGCGCCGACGCCTTCAGCCGTGACGGTGGCCGACGCCGAGGCGGGAACCAAGAGCAAGGCAAGTATGGACAGTGAGGGCATGCAGCGCCGCATCTGCGGCAGCATAGCCGGGATCGGACCTCAGGACGGCGTTATCCGATATGCGTCGAAGACGCCCTCGACGTTGCGCAGGCGTGAGATGCATTGCTTGAGCTGCTCGGTGTCGCCTACCTCGACCACGAAGCGGTTCTTCACCATCGGGTGCTTGGTCATGCAGCTGGCGCCGACGATGTTGATCCCGGCCTCCGAAAAAGTGCGGGAGAGGTCCTCGAGCAGGCGGGTGCGATCGTAGGCGTCGATCTGCAGCTCGACCCGGTAGGAGGACTCGTTCTCGCCGTCCCAGCTGACCTCGTCAAACCGTTCCGGGTCCTTTTTCAGGGCTTTCATGTTCTTGCAGTCGGTGCGGTGGATGGTGATCCCGCGGCCCAGTGAGACGTAGCCGGCGATCTCGTCACCCGGCACCGGGCGGCAGCACTTTGCGAGCCGCACCACCACGTTGCTGGCCCCCTTGACGCTGATCCCGTAGTTGGAGGCGTCCTTGGTGCGGCGCGCGGTGTCCTCACGGGCGCCGTCGGGGAGGCCGAGCGGCTCCTCCTCCTCGACCGCCTCGCCCGCTTTCAGCCGCTGCATCAGCTTGTTGGCGACCGCCTTGGTCGCAATCTTCCCCTGTCCCAGCGCGATGTAGAAGTCGGTCGCCTTGCGGAAGCCCATCTCGCGGATCACGTCCGCCAGCAGCGGCGACATCACCAGCTTCTGCATCGGTAGACCGCGCTTGCGCAGCGCCTCCTCGAGCGCCTCGCGGCCGTTGCGCTCAGCGTCCTCGCGCCGTTCCTGCTTGAAGAAGGCGCGGATCTTGTTGCGGGCGCGGCTGGTCCGCACCAGCTTCAGCCAATCGCGCGAGGGACCGCGCTTCTGCTTCGCCGTAAGCACCTCGACGATGTCCCCCGAGCGCAGCTGGTAGTGGAGGGGAACGATGCTGCCGTTGACCTTGGCGCCGACGCAGCGGTGGCCGACGTCAGTATGGACCGCGTAGGCAAAGTCGAGCGGCGTCGAGCCGGCCGAGAGGTTCTTCACCTCGCCCTTCGGAGTGAAGACGAAGACCTCGTCCTCGAACAGGTCGACCTTCAGCGACTCGAGGAACTCGGTCGGATCCTGATCGCCCTCGGTCTCGACGAGCTGGCGCAGCCAGGTCATCTTCTCGCGCTGTGGGTCGCCGCTGCCTCCCTCTTTGTAGGTGACGTGCGCGGCGATCCCGTACTCGGCCAGCTTGTGCATCTCGCCGGTGCGGATCTGGATCTCGAGCGGTTTGCCTTCCGGCCCGATCACGGTCGTGTGCAGTGCCTGGTACATGTTGGCTTTCGGCATGGCGACGAAGTCCTTGAAACGACCCGGCAATGGCTTCCAGAGCGAGTGGATGACCCCGATGGCGCCGTAGCAGTCCTTGACCGAGCCGACGATCACCCGCATCGCAGTCAGGTCGAAGATCTCGTTGAACTCGCGCCCCTTCTTGGTCATCTTCGTGTAGATCGAGTAGAAGTGCTTGGCGCGACCGGAAATCTCGGCTGCGATGCCGACCTTTTTCAGCTCGGCGGAGAGGAACTCGCCGGCCTCGGTGACGTAGACCTCGCGCTCGTCGCGCTGCTGGGCGACGAGCTGCTTGATCTCCTTGTACTTGCGCGGGTGGAGGGTGGCGAAGGCGAGGTCCTCCAGCTCCCACTTGATCGCGTGAATCCCCAGCCGGTGGGCGAGCGGCGCATATATCTCGAGCGTCTCGCGCGACTTGGCGAGCTGCTTCTGCTTGGACAGAGCGCCGAGCGTGCGCATGTTGTGGAGGCGGTCGGCGAGCTTGATCAGGATCACCCTGACGTCGCTGGCCATCGCCACCATCATCTTGCGGTAGTTCTCGGCTTGCCGCTCGTCGCGGCTCTCGAAGGTGATCTCAGTCAGCTTGGTGACACCGTCGACCAGCTTGGCGATCTCCTCGCCGAACTCGGCATGGATCTCCTCGAGGCTGGCGCTGGTGTCCTCGACCGTGTCGTGCAGGAGCGCCGCGCAGAGCGTCTCGGTGTCGAGCCGCATTCCGGCACAGATCTGGGCGACCCCGACCGGATGGGTGATGAACTCGTCGCCGGACCGGCGCAGCTGATCGGCGTGGCGATCGCAAGCGAAGTCGAAGGCGCGGCCGACCGCCTCGCGATCGATCGTCACGTCCGCTGGCGCACCGCCGCCATTGGCCGCACCGCCCTCGGCGGGAGGCGAGTCGAACTCCTCGACCACGGCAAAGAGGTCGCCGAGCAGCTCGTGCTGGGCTAGCGCTTGTTGCGTCGTTCGAGGTATCGCAGTGCCTCCTGGTGGAAAGCGCCGTAGGCGCGGAACGCCGCCGAGCGCTCCAGATCGGTCTCCTCCGAGGATACGACCCCGACCGTGCCGCTACCCCCGTCGGGCGACCCCTGCACCAGTCCGAGCTCGTCGAGGACCCGGAAGCAGCGGGCCGCCGCCTCGGGCCCGCGCGGGTTGGGGCCGCTGCCCCGCAGCGCCGCCTGCAGCTCCTCGCCGCTCGCCTCGCCGGCCTCGCGCAGGTCCCTGAAGGCTGCGATCAGAACCGGACGCCTGGCGAGCTGCGCCTCCAGCGCCGCCAGCGCGACGGTCACCTCGGCCTCCTCCCACGCCTCGTGGAGGTAGCCCGGGTGGCCCTCCCCTGCTGCCCATCCGTCGACCGGGCGGCGGACGAGGCGCTCGTGGCGAACCGAGGGCGGGGGATCGACCAAGACGAGGTGGGAGAACTCGCGGGCGAGACCGGGCGCTCGCTCCAGCGCCATGTAGTCGGCGACGGCGGGATGGCGCAGACCCTCGACCCCAAAGCCGCCGCAGCGCTCGCACTCGGAGGGCGGAGCGTCCGCGGCGAAGCGAGCCAGGCCGGCCAGGCCGGTCCGCCGCGAGGTGTCGGCACAGACGGCGAGCACCTCAGCGCCGCTGGAGACCAGCTCGGCGATCGTCGCGGCGGTGGAGCCGCTGCCGCAAAGCGCCTCGCGGCTAGGTTGCTCCCCAGGGGCGTCTCGCTCGAGCGGCGAATCAAGCGGCAACCGCAGCTCCCGCTCGAACCGGCTCCACCACTCCTCGCCAGGACACCGGCAGGCATGGTCTAGCGGGTACAGCTCGCGCAGCACCAGCCGCGGCTCGACTGAGCCATTCCAGTGATTCAGCTCGAGCCGCACAGCGGCATCGACCGACTCCTCCTCGCCGACTGCGATCCCGGGACGGCCGAAGGCGACTCCGAGTGCCCGGTGGCCTCCGCTGTGGAGGCTGAACCGGCAGTGCTTCCCCTCGCCCATCTGCCTTACGTCCCGCACTCTGGCCGACGGCACCAGCAGCCGCAGGCCCGGGTTGCCCATTCCGAAGGGCGCCAGGCGCTCCAGGTCCTCGGCCAGGTCGAGGCCGAGGGCGGCGCCGCCGACGATCGCGTCGACCCGTTCCGTGTGCACCAGGTCCTCGGGGCCGAGCGTAACGGCGGCGTGGGCTGCGAATGTCTCGCGGAAGGCGTTGAGGCTCTCGGCCCGCAGCTCCAACCCGGCGGCGGCGCGGTGCCCACCGAAGCGGACGAGGTGCTCGGAGCAGGTCTCCAGTGCCGCCAGTAGATCGAAGCCGGGGATGCTGCGCCCAGAGCCTCTCCCCGAACCGTCGCCGTCGAGGGAGACGACGACGACCGGGCGGTGATGGCGCTCGGCCATCCGCGAGGCGACGATGCCGATCACGCCCGGGTGCCAGCCCTTGCCGGCGATGACGATCGCGGGCGCGTCGCGGAGATGCTCCGGCAGCTCACGGCGCGCCGCCTCGGCGGCCGTATCGACTTCCCGCTCGGTTGCTCGCCGCTCGCCATTGGCCCGATTCAGCTCTACAGCTATCTCCTTGGCTCGGTCCTCATCCGCAGTGAGGAACAGCTCGACTCCGGCATCCGCCCTGTAGAGCCTGCCCGCCGCGTTGATCCGGGGACCGAGGCGAAAGCCGAGGTCGCCGGCGTCGAGCTGCGTCGGCTCGCAGCGGGCCACTTCGATCAGCGCCCGCAACCCGGGCCGCCGCGCCCGCCTCGCCTCCTCGACACCTCGTCTCACCAACGCCCGGTTCTCCCCCACCAACGGCACCACATCGGCCACGGTGGCCAGCGCTACCAGGTCGAGGTCGGCGGTAGTGGCGGGATCGGGTGTGGGGTCCCCGGGAGCTCCGCGCGAAGGCGCGCCCGGGGACCCCACACCCGATTCCGCCCTCAGAGCGCTGGCGAGCTTCCAGGCAACCGCCGTCCCGCAGAGACTCTCGAACGGATAGCCGTCGATAGCTGGGTGCAAGATCAGGCAGTCCGGCACTTTCTCTCCAGGCTGATGGTGGTCGGTGACGATGACGTCCATGCCCAGGGAGCGCGCGAGTGCGACCTCCGCCACGGCGGTGATCCCGCAGTCAACGGTGACGAGCAGATCCGTCCCCCGAGTCGCAAGCTTTTCGACGTTGCGTGCGGTGAGGCCGTAGCCGTCGGCGATGCGGTCTGGGATCAGCCAGTCGCACTCGGCACCGAGCTCACGCAGGGCGCCGACCAGGATTGCCGTCGCGCAGACCCCGTCAACGTCGAAGTCGCCATGGACGGTGACCCGACGGCCGTCCCGCACCGCGGCCAGCACCCGCCCCACGACCTCCGCCATCGAGCGGAACTCCCGTGGCGAGTGAGACTCGTCCGCCGCGAGGAACTCACGGGCCAGCTCAGGGGTGCGGCAGCCGCGCCGCACCAGGGCGATCGCGACCGGCTCGCTCAGGCCAAGGCTGTCGGCGAGCGCCCGCGCCTCGCGGTAGTCGTAGGGCTCAGCCCGATAGGCGGTGGCGGATCCCGACACGCTGCCAGGCTAGGAAGCCGCTGGGACGGATTCTCCGGTCCAAACCGAACGGAAAATCCGGCCTGATCCCGCTTCAGATGGGACGTGCCGCAGCTAAGAGGACACTATGGGTACATAAGCTGCGGCACGTCGGTCAAGCCTGTTGCGATTCCTGGCGAACCCCGAGCGCCCAGACGACCGCGAGCCCGATCGCCACGCCGGGGACCGCGAGCAGGGCGGTGCCGAGGTCGGTCTCGCCGAGCCCGCGACCGATGGCGGCCTGCACCAGTGCGCCGAAGACCATCGCGCCGATCGTCGCGCCGAGTAGAGCGCCGACGATCCCCTGCCAGAAGCGATCGGGCAGGAAGACGGTGAAGTGCCAGAGGGCGATCCCCATCGTGAACCAGACGACCAGGGCCATCAGATGACCTCGTGCATGGTCGCGGAGGAGGTCATCTAACGATTCCTCCCGTGCTTGCGGCGCTGCTGGCGCCGTTCGCGGCGTTTCTGGTTGCGTTGGCGGCGCTCGGCTGCGGCCGGGTCGGGACCAGTATCGGGCTCGCCGTTCGTCAAGGGATCGGCGCCGTCGCCGCCGGCCGGCGGCTCGGCGGTCGCCACGACACCCGGCCGCCGCGTCGGCTCCTGCTGGGTGGCCAGCTCCTCCTCGATCTCGGCGTCGGTGACCGTATCGTCACCGACCCTTGCCAGCTCAGTGTCGTCGACGAAGGCGGGGACGCTGCCGTCGCCGGCGGCGATCCGCTCGCGCCGGCGGACGAAGCCGGGCTCGCGTTCCTTCCAGGCGTTCAGCACCGGCGAGGCGATGAAGATGGAGGAGTAGGTTCCGGAGAAGATGCCGACCATCATCGCGAAGGCGAAGTCCTGCAGGGTGGTGCCGCCGAAGACCAGCAACATGGTTACCAGGAAGACCGCCGAGAGACCGGTGATCAGCGACCGGGTCAGGACCTCGCTCATCGAGCGGTTGACAATCTGCGAGAAGGCCGCCCGCGGCATCCGCGGGACGTTCTCGCGGATCCGGTCGAAGACGATCACGGTGTCGTACAGCGAATAGCCGAGGATGGTGAGGAAGGCGGCCACGGTCCCGCTGGTCACTTCGCGATCGGCCAGCGAGTAGACGCCGGCCGTGATCAGGATGTCGTGCGCAACCGCGATCAGGACCGGCACCGCGTACTTCGCTTCGAAGCGGAAGGCGACGTAGGCGGAGATCAGCAGCAGCGAGAAGATGATCGCGAAGACGGCGCTGCGCGCGATCTGCTCGCCGAAGGTGGGCCCGACGCTGGTGTTTTCGAAGCTCCCGGGCTGGGTCCCGAACTCCGAATCGAGAGCCGCGCGAACCTCGGTTACCCCGCCGGGCTGCAGCTCCCCCGTCTGCACCTGGAAGCCGGTCCCGAACCGATCGTTCTCGGTCTCCTGGACCTCCGCGTCGCCCAGTCCCTCGGTCTCCAGGACCGCGCGCACGTCTTCCACAGAAGCACTGCGCTCAGGAGCGAAGTTGAGGCGCGTCCCGGACTCGAAGTCGATGCCGAAGTTGAGCTGGTTGGCCGCGAGCGAAAGGGCACCGACGACGAGGATCACGCCGGACGCCGAGAAGAACCAGCGGCTGGCGCCGATGAAGTTGAAGTGCCACCTGACCCGCGAGTCGCCCGACGCCCCCAGCAGGCGCGGCGACAGATTCAGCAGGCCGCGTCCGAAGATGCCGAACAGGGCCTGGGTGAAGACGACCGCGGTGAACAGCGAGACGATCGTGCCGACGCCGAGGGTGAAGGCGAATCCCTTGACGCCGGCGGTCGCCAGCACGAAGAGGATGAAGGCAGTCAGCAGGGTGATGACGTTGGCGTCGATGATCGTCCCGATCCCGCGCCGGTAGCCGACCGCGATCGCGGCGGTGAGGCTGCGGCCCGCGCGCACCTCCTCCTTGATCCGCTCGAAGATGACGATGTTCGAGTCCGCCGCGACGCCGATCGTCAGGATCAGCCCGGCGATCCCCGGCAGCGTCATCGTGACCGGGATCAGCTTGATCAGGGCGAAGAAGACGATCGCGTAGACGGCGAGGCCGAGCGTCGCGACGACGCCGAGCAGGCGGTAGTAGGCGAGCAGGAAGACGATCACCAGGAGCAGCCCGATCAGGCCCGCTTTGAGGCCCTGGTCGAGGGCCTGTTCGCCGAGCGTCGCCGAGACCTGGGTCTGACTGATCAGCTTCAGGTTTATAGGCAGGGCGCCGATCTGCAGGATCGTCGCCAGATCTTGAGCATCCTGGATGCCGTTGAAGCCGCCCGAAATCTGAGCCCCGGTTCGGCCGTCGATTCCGTCGGGATTCTCGGCGAAGTTGATCAGCGGCCGCGTTTTCACTTCGTTGTCGAGGACGACCGCAAAGCGCCCCGACAGTTCTTCGGCCTGCTGGCCGCTGACCGGGCCGATCGCCCGTGCCTGTCCGCGCTGGGCGATCTGGCGCGTCACCTCCTGGAACGCCTGCTGCCCGTCGTCGGTGAATTCGAAGGTGACGTTCGGCTGGCCGAGTTCGTCGGTTTCCTGCTTCGGGTCGGTGATGTCGCTCCCCGAGAGGGCGGGACGATCCTTCAGCGCGTACCAGCCAGGCTCGGCGTCCTCGATCACCGATCCGCTTTCGTCGGAGGGCAGCTCGGAGACGACGATCGTGCCGGGCGGCACCACCACGAGGACCGGGCATTCTTCGGTTTTGTCGTCGCAATCCTCTTTGACGCCCCGTTTCTTGCCGGTGACGGTGATGAAGAGGTCTTTCTTGGCGAACTCGGGCCCGGCGATCAAGTCGCGAGCACTGTCGGAGGAGAACAGGTAGTAGCGCGGCCGATTGGTCGAGCATTCGGTGCAATCGGGTTCCGGTTTCTGCTCGGCGGCCAGCTGGGCCGCCGTGTAGGCGGTCGGGAAGGCGCCGGAGATGATCAGCTGCTGGTTTTCCCGTTTCGCGATGCTGCGGCCCGCCGCCTGCCATTCCTGGTTGGCTTCGTTGAGCACCTGCGGGGACGGTTCGCGGCCGGGAACACCGGCGATCGTCTTCTCGCGGCCGATCAGGTTCGGTTCCCAGTCGTAGAAGTAGAGCTGCGCCGTGGTGCCAACCTGGTCGATGGCCCGCTGGGCGTTGGTGACGTCTGGCAGGCTGACCGAGATCTCAGTGTTGCCGAGGCGGGAGACCTCGGGCTCGGAGACGCCGAGCTTGTCGATCCGCTCGCGAATGATCTCGATCGAGCGTTCGATGTCGTCGCCGCTGACCTCCGTCACCTTGCCGGTCGGGGTCCCCTGGTAGACGAGTTCGACCCCGCCCTTGAGGTCGAGCCCGAGCCGGGTCGGCTTGCTGGCCACGATCAGCACCGAGACGACGATCAGGCCGAGCACGAAGACCAGCACCAGGAGGTTGCCGCGACGTCGCATCTCCTACCCCTCCGGCGTCAGGACGATCAGCAGGCCGCCGTCGTCGTCGTAGGCAGGGAATACGTCGGCCACCGCCTCAGCCGGCAGGTCCCCCTCGGCGTTCACGGAGACCTTTTTGCCGAGCGAGCGCACCCCCCACTCCAGGGATGTCTCGATCGGGTCGGAGTCCCCGTTGGCGGCCGCGTTCTCTCCACCGTCGTCGGCCGGCCGCCAGCGCAGCCCCAGCACCTCCTTGACGGGCCGTCCGATCACGTCCTCGTCGGTGAGGCCGGTCAGCTCGAAGCTGCCCCGCCCGGCGTCGATCACCCGTGCCTGCTGGTCGCAGACGAAGAAGGCGGCGTTGGGGGCCGGGTAGTAGTCGTCGAGGAGCTCGAAGACGAAGCCGAAACCGCACTTGGAACAGCCCTTCGGGCGCGTGCTGAAGCCGGCCGTCCGATCGCCGCTCAGCTCCCTGTTGCCGCAGTTGGGGCAGATGAAGAAGGGCATGCCCCGCCAGGTTACTCAGAACAGGCTTTCCGCTCCTTCGGGAGCGGGCATGCCGAGATGCTCGTAGGCCCGCATCGTGAGCACGCGTCCGCGCGGCGTCCGCTTCAGCAGGCCCTCCTGCAGCAGATAGGGCTCGAACACGTCCTCGATCGTGTCCTGCTCCTCGCCGATCGCGACCGCCAGGGTCGAGAGGCCGACCGGGCCGCCGGCGAACTTGGTCGCGACGGTCTCCAGCAGGTTGCGGTCGCTGCGGTCGAGCCCGCCGGCGTCCACCTCGAGCATCGCCAGACCGGCTGCGGCCACCTCGGCGTCGACCGCCCCGCGACCCTTCACCTGGGCGAAGTCGCGCACCCGTTTCAGCAGCCGGTTGGCGACCCGCGGGGTGCCGCGCGAGCGCTCCGCGATCGTCCGCGCGCCTGCCGTGTCGATCTCCACGTCGAGGATGCTCGCCGAGCGTTCAACGATCTCGGCGAGATGGTCCGGGTTGTAGTGCTCGAGCCGGTGGCAGACACCGAAGCGGTCCCGCAGCGGCGTCGTCAGCAGGCCGGCCCGAGTCGTCGCCCCGACCAGCGTGAAGGGCGGTAGCGGCAGCGTCACGGTGCGGGCGCCGGCCCCCTGACCGAGCACGACCGGCAGCTCGCCGTCCTCCATCGCCGGGTAGAGCGTCTCCTCCACGGCTCGTCCGAGGCGGTGGATCTCGTCGACGAAGAAGACGCTGCCGGGCTCCAGCGCGGTCAGGAAGGAGGCGACGTCCGCCTTGCGCTCCAGCGCCGGGCCGGCGGTCTGGACGAGCGGTACGCCCATCTCGGCGGCGACGATGTGGGCAAGCGAGGTCTTGCCGAGTCCGGGCGGGCCGGCGAGCAGCACGTGGTCGAGCGGCTCGCCACGCTGCCGCGCCGCCTCGATGAAGATCTCCAGCTGCTCGGTTGCCTGGCGCTGGTTGACGAACTCGGCCAGGCGTGGCGGACGAAGTGAGCGGTCCAGGTCCTCGTCGGGGACGTCGGCGCGGGCGTCGTGAACCCGCACCTCGGCGTCGATCGGCACCAGCCGTTCATCAACATCGGGAGTACGGATCCGATGGCTGCCGATGCCGGACGAATCGGTCATGCTGCCTTGCCCTTCTGGCAATGCATGCCGTATCGGCGGTAGCTCCTCGTCGGTCGCATGACGACTGATTCTGGGAAGTAGCTCGGATGCCTTCAGGGCGCGTCCTTCTACGCAGGTTTCCCGTCCGCCGGGCTGGGTTGTTTTCATTGAATCCCGTCCTGTACTGTCATTGGAAATGGGGGCCGAACTGCACCGCCTGGGTGCGAGGACATGGCGAAGCCTGGCCGCAAGCCTCCTCTTCTTGATGATGTTGCTCGCGGCGCTTTCGCTCTGGACTGCGATCCCGCTCACCTGGCTCTACATCGGCTCCAAGCTGTCCGATACCCAGTTCCCCAGCGAAAACCCTTATGCGGTGGTAGCGGTGGGGATCATCCTCTCCACTCTCTTCGTCGCCTGGCTGATCGGCTGCCTCAACCGCCTTTACATCCAAGTCACCGGCGGCGGCGATCTCAGTCCGATGCGAACGCCCTGGCTCAAGAGCATGCGTGACACTTCGAGCTCAGGGGAGACGACCGCCGTCGAGGCAGTCCTTGTTGCGTCGGTCCTGCTCGCCGCCCTGCTTTTCATCGTCTGGTTCTTTTTGCTTGCGGGATCGCCGATCAGCCCGCACGAGGTGCGTGGTTAAGCGGCCGTTGTCGCCCGTCTGGCCACGGCGGGCCGTCGGGCGGGTTCCGTCAGGCTGACCATTGCGCTACGCCGTCCTGCCCGTCCCCGCCTTGCGCAACGCCGTCGCGATCAGCTCCTCGGCATCGCCGCTCTCGATTCCGTCCAGCAGCTGCTCGGCCTCCAGCGGCGCGTAGCCGAGGTTGACCAGTCCGTCGCGAGCCAGGGCCCGGGCGTCGCCCTCCTCGGAGACACCCAGCGCCACCTCCTCCTCCAACACGCCCGCAACCTTCTCGCGCAGCTCGACGATGATCCGTTCCGCCGTCCGCTTGCCGATCCCGGGGACCGCCTGGAAGCGTTTCGCGTCGCCGGCGGCGATCGCCCGCAGCAGCTCGCGCGCCGGCCCGCCGGAGAGCGCGGCGATCGCGACTTTGGGCCCGACGCCGCTGACCGAGACCAGCTGGCCGAACAGGTCGCGCTCCTCCTCGGAGGCGAAGCCGAAGAGGGCGAGCGAGTCCTCGCGGGAGATCAGCTCGGCGTGCAGGAAGGCGTCGCGGCCCGTCGCCGGCACGGCCTTCAGCGTCTCGGCCGAGACGGTCAACCGGTAGCCGACCCCGCCGGCCTCGATCACGACGTGGTCGGGGCGGCGCACCATCACCTCGCCCCGGACCGCGGCGATCATCCCGCCACCCGCGCGGCGACCCGCGCCTCGGCCAGCTCGGCCGCCTCGCGACGGGCGGCGCCGCCACCGTGGCAGATCGCCACCGCGAGCGCGTCGGCGGCGTGGTCCGGCGTGGGCGGCTCGGGCAACCCCAGCAGCGTGCCCACCATCCGCTGGACCTGCTTCTTGCCTGCGGCGCCGGAGCCGCAGACGGCCATCTTGATCGCCTGCGGGGTGTAGGCGAAGCAGGGCACGTGGCCCTGGGCGGCGGCGAGCATGGCCGCCCCACTCGACTGGCCGACGGACATCGCGGTCCGCACGTTCTTGCCGAAGTAGACCTCCTCGATCGCCATCGCACCCGGCTCGTGCCAGCCGATCAGCTCGGTCAGCGAGCCGTGAATCCGCTCCAGGCGACCCTCCATCGGCAGGGCGGCGGAGGTCTCGACGACCCCGCCGTCGAGGGCGACCATCCGATTTCCCTCGACCCGCACCACCCCGAAGCCGAGGTTGGCGGCGCCGGGGTCTATCCCCATCACGACTTGCATGGGAACTGATTCTGGGAGCAGCCTCGGATGCCTTCCTGAGGTCGCCTGACCAAACCAGAGCGTGCACGCCGACGAGCGAATAGCGGATCTATTTTGCGAGGAGGTGGGTGCGCTATGGCGCCGTGTCAGGCGACCTCAGGCGGCGAGTTTCTGCAGGACCTCGTCGGGAATGTCAAAGTTCGCGTGGACCTCGTTGACGTCGTCGTGATCTTCGAGCGTCTCGATCAGGCCGAGCAGCGACTTCGCGTCGTTGCCCTTCACCTCGACCGTGCTCTTCGGCTCCATTGAGACCGCGGCGGATTGGATCTCGACGCCGGCCGCCGCCAGCGCCTCGCTCACCGTGCTCAGGTCGGCGGGCTCACAGAGGACCCGCAGCGACTCGCCTTCGTCGCGGACGTCCTCGGCGCCCGCGTCGATGGCGACGATCAGGTCGTCCTCGCCGTAGCGCGCGGCGTCGACGACGACGACGCCGCGCTTCTCGAAGATCCAGGCGACCGACCCCGGCTCGCCGAGGCTGCCGTCATGCTTGCTGAAGGCGTGGCGCACGTCGGCACTGGTGCGGTTGCGGTTGTCGGTCAGCGCGTCGACCAGGACAGCGGCGCCACCCGGTCCGTAGCCCTCGAAGACGACTCGCTCGATCGCCGCGGCGTCGGCGCCCGCCCCGGTGCCACGGTCGATCGCCCGCTGGATGTTGTCCTTGGGCATCGAGGCATCGCGCGCCTTCTGGACCGCAGTAGCGAGCGCCGGGTTGCCGTCAGGGTCGCCGCCGCCGTCACGCGCAGCCACGGCGATCGCCCTTGCGAGCTTGGTGAAGAGCTTGCCGCGTTTGGCGTCGGCGGCGCCCTTCTTGTGTTTTATCGAGGACCACTTCGAGTGTCCGGACATCGTTTGTCATTGTATGAGCCCCGCGATGCGACAGGAAACCGCTTCTCATCTGCGTGATACCAGCCCCGTCCGGGCGCTGGCAGCGAGTGTCGTCTTCGTCGCGATGCTGCTTGCCGCCCTGGCGCTCTGGACGGCGATTCCGCTGGGCTGGATCTACATCGGCTCGAAGCTCTCCGACACCCAGTTCCCGAGCCAGGGCCCCTACGCGGTGGTCGCAATTGGGATCCTGGTCACGATCGTCCTCGACGCCTGGCTGATAGGTCGTCTCAACGACCTCTACGAACGAGTCACGGGCACCAACCGCCTCTCGCCGATGCGCCCGACGTGGCTCAAGAGCATGCGCGACAGCTCCACCCCGGTCGGCTCGACGACCGTCGTCGAGGCGGTCATGATCGGCTCGGTGCTGCTGGCCGGCGCCGTCTTCGTCGCCTGGTTCTTCCTGCTGGCGGGCTCGCCGATCCCGAACCAGTAGCCCAGCCCTTCCCGGGCCCGGCGCTTGGTTCCGGTGTTCCTTATGCCCGCTATGAGTACATGACGAACACCGGAAGCCGGCGACACTTCAGACGACGAACTTGCCGTCCTCCTGCATCACGGTGCCGTCGACTTCGATCTTGCCGCCGAGACGCAGGTCACAGACCAGGTCGGTGTGGACGGCCGACTCGTTGACGCCGCCGGACTCCGGATAGCTGCGGCCGACGGCCATGTGGACGGTGCCGCCGAGCTTCTCGTCGAGCAGCACCTCGCGGGTGCCGCGGTCGATCGCGTAGTTGGTGCCGATCCCCAGCTCACCGAGACGGCGGGCGCCGGGGTCGGTGTCGAGCAGCTCGACCAGGTACTCCTCACCACGCTCGGCACTCGCGTCGACCACCTTGCCGGCCTCGAAGCGCAGCCGCACGCCGGCGACCTCGCGACCGCCGATCGTCGCCGGCAGGTGGAAGGTCACCTCACCCTCGACCGAGACCTCGACCGGCCCGGTGAAGAACTCGCCGTCGGGCATGTTGTGGCGGCCGTCGCAAGGGATGAACTTGCGACCCGCGATGCCCAGCCTGATGTCGGTCCCCGGCGCCGTCACCCGCACCTCCTCGTGCCCCTCGATCCACTCCGCCAGCCGCACCGTCTCGGCCGACGCCCGCTCCCAGGCGGTCAGCGGGTCGCCGTCGGCGGCGAGGCAGGCGGCGTAGTAGAAGTCCTCGTAGTCGGCCAAGCTCATCTCCGCCTCGGCCGCGTAGGCGTTGGTCGGGAAGAGCGTGTAGCACCAGCGAAACTCGCCCTTTGCGCTGCGCTCCATCGCCCGCGCCAGCAGCTCGCCGGTCGCCGTCTGGCGACGCGTCTGCCGCTCCGGAGGCACCGCGGAGAGCTCGCGCGTGTTGGCGCTGGCGCCGATCGCGATCCGCACGTCGACGTTCTCGAGCAGCCATTCAGAGACCGGCGAGACCCACTCGAGCTGGGCGTCGTCGGCGTGCTTGTAGTACGCCACGGACTGGCCGTCGAGCGAGACGTTGAGGATCGGGTGTGCACCCGCCTTCAGGACCTCCTCGTAGACCGCGAGCAGCAGCGGCTCGGCGCCGTTCTCGCCGTCGATCGAGACGACCTCACCCTCCTTCACCTCGGTCGAGTAACCGACCAGGATCCTCGCCAGGCGCTCGACTCTCGGATCTCTCACGTCCCCGCCTCCTCGCGGGCGCGCTCCCGCGCGCCGGTCGCCATTGCCATGAACAGAGCGTGCAGCCGCGAGTCGTCGCTCAGCTCCGGGTGAAAGGCGCAAGCCAACACACCGCCCTCGCGAACCGCAACCGGATGCCCGTCGTAGGAGGCGAGCACCTCGACGCCCGGCCCGTGCCGCTCCACCCACGGGGCACGGATGAAGATGGCGCGCAACGGCTCGTCGCCGATTCCCTTGACCGAGAGGTCCGTCTCGAAGCTCTGCATCTGACGGCCGAAGGCGTTGCGCCGGGCGGTCGCGTCGAGCAGGCCGATGTGGTCCTCGTCGCAGACGATCATCCCGGCACAGGTGCCGAAGATAGCCCGCCCCGCCTCATGATGGGCGCGGATCGCCTCCCCCAGCCCGGCCGACTCGATCCCCTTGACGATCGTCGTGCTCTCGCCACCTGGAATGACGAGCCCGTCGAGTTCCTCCAACTCCCCCGGCACCCGCACCTCGCGCACTTCGGCGCGAAGCTCACGCAGCATCATCTCGTGCGCTTCGAAGCCCCCCTGCAGGGCCAGCACTCCGATCAGCATGCCTGACTCTCCCCCCTCCCGCGGGTGGCGCGGTGGCGGGGGTCCCCCATAGCGGAGGGCGCCGCAACGCGGCGCCTGAGCACATGGGGGAGGGCCGCCGCGACAGGACCCGCGGGCCGACAGCCCTCAGACACCGCGGTCCTGCAAAAGCGCATCCGCGGCGGCCAGATCGGCGATCTCCAGGCCGGGCATCGCCTCACCCAGGCCAATCGAGGCCGCCGCGACCCGCTCGGGGTCTTCGAAGTGCGTCGTCGCCTCGACGATCGCCCGGGCTCGCCGCTCGGGGTCAGCGCTCTTGAAGATGCCCGAGCCAACGAAGTTGCCCTCGGCGCCGAGCTGCATCATCAGCGCCGCGTCGGCCGGGGTCGCGATGCCGCCGGCGCAGAACATCGGCACCGGCAGGCGGCCTTTTTCGGCCACCTCGCGGACCACCTCCAGCGGTGCCTGGTGCTCCTTGGCGGCGCCGGGCAACTCCTCGGATCCGAGCTGCGCGAGCCGTTTGATGCCTGCGACGATCTTGCGCATGTGGCGGACCGCCTCGACCACATTGCCGGTGCCGGCCTCGCCCTTGGAGCGGATCATCGCCGCCCCCTCGCCGATCCGGCGCAGCGCCTCACCGAGGTTGGTGGCGCCGCAGACGAACGGCACCTCGAAGACGAGCTTGTCGATGTGGTTGCGCTCGTCGGCCGGGGTCAGCACCTCCGACTCGTCGACGTAGTCGACCTCGAGCGCCTGCAGCACCTGGGCCTCAGCGAAGTGCCCGATCCGGGCCTTGGCCATCACCGGAATCGTCACCGCTTCCTGGATCCCCTTGATCATCGCCGGGTCCGACATGCGGGCGACGCCGCCATCGCGACGGATGTCAGCCGGAACCCGCTCCAGCGCCATCACCGCACATGCCCCCGCCTCCTCCGCGATCCGCGCCTGCTCAGGCGTGACCACATCCATGATCACCCCGCCTTTAAGCATCTCCGCCAGACCCGTCTTGACGCGCCACGTCGCTCTCTCAGCCATCGGGCCGAATACTACGGCTCCTGCCCGCGTGTCCTGTCACCGATCATCGAGGCTCCTGTCTGCGGGTCCACCCCGCTCAGGCGCGGCGGGTCCTGTCACCGATCCACAACGCCCCCTGCCCGCGGGTCCTGTCGCGGCGGCCCTCCCCCATGTGCTCAGGCCCCGCTTCGCGGCGCCCTCCGCTATGGGGGACCCCCGCCACCGCGCCACCCGCGGAAGGAACGCAGAAGAAGCTCGCGCTGAACTACCGGGCGGCTTCTGCCGGGGGGTGGCGCGGTCTTGGGGGACCGCCCCGAGGAGCTACTGCACCGCAGGGGTGGTGGATCCAAAACCGTGACAGGACCCGCCGGCCCGAGCGCGATCTCGCTACTTCAGTTTGTAAGCGCGGATGCGGTCTTTATGAGCTGCTTCGTCCCGGGCGTAGAGGCCGTGTGCGAGGCCCTGGACGAGGGACATCAGGGCCGTGTTGGAGCGGGCGAAGGAAGGGCTGTTGGACGAGTAGTAGAGCGTCTGCTCGGCGTGCTCGCCGACCTCGGAGAGCGAGGCGTCGGAGATCGCCAGGGTGCGCGCGCGGCGGTGCAGGGCGAGCTTCATCGCCCGCAGCAGCAGCGGATGGGCGCGGCCGGAGGAGATCACGATGACCAGCGTCTCCTCGTCGATCCGCCCGAGTCGCTGCAGCGACTCGCCGCCGGTGCTGGCGACGATCTCGGCGCGGATGTCGAGCAGGCTGAGCAGGTGCCGCAGGTAGCTCGCGAAGAAGGCCATCTGGTCGACCCCGACGACGACGACGCGCTGCGCTTCGGCGAGCGCCGCGACGGCGCCGTCGACCTGCTCGCGGGTCAGGTTGCGCGCGGTTTCCTCCAGGTTCGAGAAGTCGGCGCTGAGCGAGCCCTCCAGCTCGGAGTGGTCGAAGGAGAAGAGCGCGGCGCCGCCGGCCGACCCGTTGCCGGCCACGGTGGCGGTGCGGTACTCCTCGATCGCCGCCTGCTGCAGCTCCGGGTAACCCTCGAAGCCGAGGGCCTGGGAGAAGCGCACCACCGTCGAGGACGAGGTGCTCGCTCTCCGGGCCAGCTCCTCGGCGGTGAGGAAGGCTGCCTCGTCGAGATGGTCGACGATGTAGCGGGCGACGTCTTTCTGGGAGCGCGAGAACTCGTCGAAGCGCTCCTGGATG
>Ga0190265_10000273_pt1 | contig 42845 bp, 43 predicted proteins | sample Popmic124T_FD_133135 | JGI IMG/M metagenome (GOLD analysis project Ga0190265, IMG submission 133135) | Populus adjacent soil microbial communities from riparian zone of Indian Creek, Utah, USA - 124 T | ecosystem: Environmental > Terrestrial > Soil > Riparian zone | place: USA: Utah | collected... | reverse complement strand
TGCAGCTGACCGGCCTGCCGGCGGTCGAGGTCCACCTCTCCGACGTCGACTCGCGCGAGGACTGGCGCCGGGTCTCGGTCTTCGACGGGCTGGTCCTGGAGAAGATCTGCGGCAAGGGCCCCGACGGGTACCGCGACGCACTGGAGACCCTGGCCCGCCGGCTCGGCGTCTCCGGCGACGCATGAGCGGCCGCGGCGAGCGCCTCGCCGCCGGGCTCGGCGAGCGCGAGCTCGACCTGATGCTGGTCACCGAGCTGGTCAACGTCCGCTACCTGACCGGGTTCGGCGGCACCAACGGCGCCTGCGTCTGCGGGCCGGACACGCGCCTCCTCCTCACCGACTTCCGCTACACCGAGCGAGCCGAAGCGGAGGTCGACGGCTGGGAGGTGGTGACGATCTCCGACGACTGGCTGGGCGGGATCGGCCAGCGCCTCGCGGGCAGGGTCGGCTTCGAGGACGACCACGTCTCGGTGCGGCTGCTGGAGAAACTGCGCGGGAAACTGCCCGACGGCGTCGAGCTCGTCGCCGCCGGGGGTGCGGTCGAGAAGCTGCGCCGGGTCAAGGACGCGGCCGAGCTGGAGGCGATCGCCGCCGCCGCCGAGCTGGCCGACGAGGTCTGGCGCTGGAGCATCGAGCGGGGCCTGGCGGGCCGCAGCGAGCGCGACGTGGCCCGCGCCGCGGAGGCGCGGATCCGCGAGCTGGGGGGAGACCCGTCCTTCCCGACGATCGTCGCGGCGGGGCCGAACGGCGCCCTGCCGCACGCCGAGCCTGGCGAGCGCGAGATCGGCATCGGCGAGCTGGTCGTCTTCGACATGGGCGCGCTCCTCGACGGCTACTGCTCCGACGGCACCCGCACCTACGCGACCGGCGAGCCGGGAGAGCGCGCGCGGGAGGCCTACGAGGTCGTGCGTCAGGCACAGGCGGCCGCCCTCGACGCGGTGCGCGCCGGGATCGGGGGCGAGGAGCTCGACGGCGTCGCCCGCGAGCGGATCGCAGCTGCCGGCCACGGCGAGCGCTTCGGCCACGGGCTGGGCCACGGCGTGGGTCTGGAGGTGCACGAGGCGCCGCGCGTCTCGCCCCGCTCCGAGGACGTCCTCGCGGCAGGCGAAGTGGTGACGATCGAGCCCGGCGTCTACCTGCCGGGCGAACTGGGGGTGCGGATCGAGGATCTGATCGTCGTCACCGAGACCGGCTGCCGCAACCTCAGCGGCCTGCCGAAGGACCTGCAGCTGGTCGAGTAGGTGCAGGGCCAAAGTCGGCGGCGGGCGGCGCCGATGCGTGTCCGGTGAACGCCGCCTTCCACCACGAGTCGTTCCTGGCCAACCGCGACGAAGCGCGCCGCGAGCGCCTGCTCGACATGCAGACGCGGCTGCGGCCCTACCGGGCGGCTTGCTTCGCGATCCTCGCCCTCGCGTTTGCCGCGAGCGGTGCGGGGAGAGGCTGGTGGTGGATCGCCGGGCTCGTCGTCGGCTTTGGGGGGTCCCTGGTGGCCGACCGCTTCATGCGGGCCAGCAGCCATCCGGGCGTGTGGGCGGCGACCTCCTGGGGCATCCTGCCGCTGCTGCTCGCCGACGCCGTCGTCGCCAGCGGGGGAGCGGGGAGCCCGCTGCTGATGTGGTTCGCCCTGCCCGCGGTGGCCCTCGTAGCGCGCTTCTCGCCACGCGGGATTGCGCTGGGGACCGCTTTCATCTTCGCCCTGATGCTGGCCAGCACGGTCGGCTTCGACCCGGCCGTCGCGTCCGCGCATCGCCAGGAGCTGATCGCCGCCACCGCGCTCGTCCTCATCACCGTGATCCTCTCCGGCGCCCTGGTCGAGTCCGACCGGGCCTATCGGCACCGCTCCACCCTCGACCCGCTCACCGGTCTCTTCAACCGGACCGCCCTGGAGCAGCGTCTCGCCGAGCTCGACGGACGCTCCAGCGGCGGGGAGGGGCGGCGCTCCTACGCGCTCCTGCTCTGCGATCTCGACCATTTCAAGCGGGTCAACGACCGGCTCGGGCATGCCGCCGGCGACGCCGTCCTGCGCGAGGTGGCCGCGACGATGCGCGCGGCGCTGCGGGCCGGCGACTCGATCTACCGGATCGGCGGCGAGGAGATCGTCGTCGTCCTGCCGGGTGCCGGCCAGGAGGACGCGGTCGGGGTCGGCGAGCGGCTGCGCCAGGCCGTGAGGGATTGCCGCCCCGCCGGGATGGAGGTGACGCTGAGCATCGGCGTCGCCGTCTCGCCGGGCGGTCCGCTCGACACCGACGACCTGATCGGCCGTGCCGATGCCGCGCTCTACGCGGCCAAGGCCGACGGCCGCGACCGGGTCATGGTCAGTAGCGACAACTGAGCGGTGAGTTCGCGTTTGGTCTCGCTATCCGCGAGTTAAAGCGAACTCAGCGGCTGAGGTCGACGCCGGCCCGCAGCCGCGCCGCGAAGGCGGCGATCAGCTCGATCGTCGCCTCGACGTCGGCCAGGTCGACCATCTCGACCGGGGAGTGCATGTAGCGGAGCGGGATCGAGACGAGCCCGGTCGGGATCCCGGAGCGCGAGATCTGGATCGCGTCGGCATCGGTGCTGGTGCTGCGGCCGCTGGCGGCGATCGTGTGCTCGATCCCGGCCTCCTCCGCAGTCTCGACCAGCAGCTCGAAGACCTTCGGCGAGAGGGTCGAGCCGCGCCCGATCGCCGGGCCGGACCCGAGCGGGTGCTCGCCGATCTGCTTGGTCTCGATCCCGGGCGCGTCGGTGGCGTGGGTGACGTCGATCGCGACCGCCAGGTCCGGTCGCACCTCGAAGGCCGAGGTCCTCGCCCCGAACAGGCCGATCTCCTCCTGGACCGCGGCGATCGCGGCGAAGCTGCCGCTCAGCGAGTCGCGCTCGTGGCAGCGGCGCAGCGCCTCCAGCGCCACGTAGGCGCCGAGCCGGTTGTCCATCGCGCGGGAGACGAGGCGCTCGCCGGCGAGGGCGACCGGCTCGGCGGCGATGGTCACCGGGTCGCCGATCCGGACCATCGCGGCGGCCTCGTCGCGGTCGGCGGCGCCGACGTCGACGTGGAGGCCTTTCAGCTCGACGACCTTTTTGCGCTGGTCGGGGTCTAGGAGGTGGATCGGCTTGCGACCGACCACGCCGGGCACGAGGCCGTCGCGGGTCCGCACCTCGACCCGCTGCCCGACCAGGATCTGCGGGTCCCAGCCGCCGATCGGCGAGAACCAGAGGAAGCCCTTCTCGTCGATGTGGGTGATGACGAGGCCGATCTCGTCGATGTGCCCGACCACCGCCAGCAGCGGCTCGGCCTCGCCAAGCCGGGCGATCGAGGAGCCGAGGCCGTCGCTGGACAGCGAGGCGAAGGAAGCTTCCTCACGCCAGATCGTCGCTGCCGGCTCCTCGTGCCCCGACGGCGCCGCCGTTCGGAGGAGCTTGTCGAGTAGTTGGGGGATCCTGGCCATCGCGAAGGCAGCAGTATGTCGAGTCGAACCGAGGCCCGCTCTCTGCACTCGACAGCGTTGCAGGTGGTTGCTGCCGGCTCAGCTGAAGCGGGAGCGGCCGAGCCGGCACTCGCGGAAGCCGAAGGCGAAGCTGACGTTGTTGGCGGCGTTGCCGCTCTTTTCCGCACGGATCGATTCGTGCGTCGCCTCCAGCTTTTTGCCTTCCTTGTAGAGCTTGCCCGTTTTCCCGAGTCGCGTCTTGACGATCCGCAGGAATTTGAACCACTTCTGCAGCTTGGTCTCGTCGGCTGGGGGCCGCGGCACGGCGGCCAGCTGGCGGATCGTCGCGCCGAACCGGCTCGAGGCTTCGATCAGCTGGCGGCCTGCCAGCGTCAGCTTCCCCTCGTTGATGTTGTCTTTCGTCCCGCCGAGGATCTGTTCGCCGGCGGCTTTGTCGCGCTCGCAGATCGGTTCGACCTGCGCCGCGTAGCCTTCCCGCGTCTGTTCTTGGGCGCCCGCGGCAGGCACCGCGACGGCAAGCATCGCAAGCGCTATCGCGGCAACTGTTCCCGGCGTTCTCTTCATCGTTCCCCCTGGCTTCGAAGGTAGAGAGTACCGCGGCTAGGATGCCCCGCCGTGGGCGACTCCTCGATCTGGGCCCGGCAGCTGCAGTCCACGTGGTTGCTGGGCGCCCTCGTCGCCCTGCTGGGGTGGAGGGTGGGGATGAACCCGCCCACGGTCGGCCTCGACGTCAGCTGGAACGCCGGCCTGACGATGGCGGTCAGGGACGGTCTCCAGTCGGGCAGCGACGTCGTCTTCTCCTACGGCCCGCTCGGCTTCCTGCAGGGGCAGAGCATCTGGTACACCGACCTGTCGCTGCTGGCCTTCGCTTACTCGGCGACGCTCTACATCGCCCTCTGCACCGCGCTGGTCTGGACGTTGCGGCGGACGCTGCCGCTCCTCCCAGCGGTCCTGATCGCATTCCTCGTCTCGGTGCTCCCCCTGCTCGAGCAGGCGCTGGTGGTGCCGGTGCTGATCTGCATGGGAGCGCTTGCGCGCGAGCGCTCGGAGAGGACCGTCACCCTGCTGGCGATCGGCGGCGCCTCGTTCGGCGCCCTCGAGGCGCTGGTCAAGCTCTCGACCGGTCCCCTCGTCGCGATCTTCTTCCTCGTCGCCCTGATCGGGCTGCGGGCATGCTGGTGGCAGATCCTCGGCTTCCTCGCGCTCTTCGGTGCCGAGGTCCTGCTCCTCTGGCTGGCCACCGGGCAGAGCCTCTCCGCCATTCCCGACTTCCTCCGGAACACCATGGAGATCGTCTCCGGCTACAGCGAAGCGATGCCGAGGCTCGTCGACGTGCCGGCCTGGCAGGTTGACGTGGCGACGTTCGGCGCCGCTCTGGTGGCGATCGGCCTGGTGGTCGTGGCCGCGCGCGGCGCGTACCCGAGCGAGCGGACCCGCTGGGCGGGCGTCGCCCTGATCGGCGTCGCCGCCTTCGCCACCTACAAGCAGGGAGTCGTCAGGGCCGACGCCGGGCACCTCAGCCTCTTCTTCTCGACCGCCTGCGTCCTCTGGATAGCCATTCCCTGGGACAGGGCCCGCTGGCACTGGCTGCTGGCCGGCGTCGTGGCGATCGGGATCGTCGGCATCCCGGTCCGGGCCCCGGGCCCGACCGGGCTCAACGTGGTCGACAACGTCGAGTTCGCCAGGGACCAGTTCCTCTCGCTGACCAGTGCGTCGCGGCGGGCGGAGCTGAGGGACGCGGGGCGCGACTCGATGAAGGGGGTCTACCGCCTCGATCGCCCGGCCCTGGCGGCGCTGCGGGGGCGTTCGGTGGCAGTCGACCCCTGGGAGATCGCGGCAATCTGGGCCTACGACTTCGAGTGGGCCCCGCTGCCGGTGATCCAGAACTACTCGGCGTACACGGCGCGGCTCGACCGCCTCAACGCCGCCGAGGTCGAGAACCCCGGGGGGCCGGAGCGGATCCTGCGCGAGAACCCGGCGCTCGTCTACCCGGAGTTCCCGACGCGCAGCATCGACAACCGCTTCCCGGGCTGGGACCCGCCCGCGCAGGCGCGGGCGACCATCTGCCACTTCGCCCCCCTGTACACCTCCGATCGCTGGCAGGTGCTGGGGAGGGTCCCGAACAGGTGCAGCCGCCCGCAGCTGGTTCGCTCGGTCGATGCCGGCTACGGGGAGACGCTGCCGGTGCCCGCCCCGGGTCGCGACGAGGTGGTCTTCGCCCGTATCGAGGGGGTCGAGGTGGGGGGGTTCGAACGGCTCCTCAGCGTCTTCGTGCGAGCCAGGACGCGGCACGCGGTGCTCAACGGCGATCGCAGCTACCGGCTGGTCCCCGGCACGGCGGCAAACGGTCTCCTGCTCCGCGGCAGCGAGCGCATCGGCGGCAGCGGCGCCTTCGCGCAGATACCCGGTGCGAAGACGATCGAGGTGACGGGCGCGAGCGGCGACCTGCGCTTCGACTTCTTCCGCATGCGCGTCGGCGACGGTTAGGATTCGCCGCCGTGATCTCCACCAACCAGTTCAAGAACGGCAGCCACATCGAGATCGACGGGTCGGTCTTCAAGATCATCGATTTCCAGCACGTCAAGCCGGGCAAGGGCGGGGCGTTCGTGCGGACGAAGCTGCGCAAGATCGAGGACGGCTCGGTCCAGGACAAGACGTTCCGGGCGGGGGAGAAGTTCCGGCCGGTGCACACCGAGTCGCGCAAGATGCAATACCTCTACGATTCCGGCGAGGCGGCGGTCTTCATGGACAGCCGCGACTACGAGCAGATCGAGATCCCCAGCGAGGTCGTCGGCGAGGCGATGCGCTGGGTGCTGCCCAACGACGAGGTCGACGTCCTCTTCGTCGACGAACAGCCCAGCGACGTCGCTGTGCCGAGCACGGTCGAGATGAAGGTGACCCAGACCGACCCCGGCGTCAAGGGGGACACCGCCTCCGGGGGCGGCAACAAGCCGGCGACGCTGGAGTCGGGGATGACGGTCCAGGTGCCGCTCTTCATCGAGGAGGGCGAGACGATCCGGGTCGACACGCGCACCGCCGAGTACGTCTCGCGCGCCTGATCCGAATCTCCAGCTGGAGATAAACCGCCCGGTTCGCAATTATTCCAAGGGTGGGGGCTGGGGCCAGGGAGCGGATCAAGGACGACCGGGACACCCCGATACGGGATCTCGAACTGCGGCTGAAGACGGCCGAAAGCCGCCTCGAGGAGACACAGGCACTGACCCGCGTCGGCAGCTGGGAGTGGCTGATCAAGCCCGACGGGGACTGGCGTCCCTTCTACTCGAGGGAGATGCAGCGGATCTTCGGTCGCGACCCCGATGGCCCGCCGCCGAGCAGGGAGGAGCTGGTCGGCCACGTGCATCCGGCCGACCGCGCCGACTTCGAAGCCCTGGTCGCCAGGATCCGCGTGACCCCGGGTCGGTTCGAGCACAGCTACAGGATCGTCGATCCCCAGGGCAGGGTTCGCTACATGCAGGCTCGCGGCTTCTCGGAGGCCGACGCCAACGGCCAGCCCTGGCGCCTCCAGGGCACCACGCAGGACACCACAGAGCTGAGGGAATCCCAAGCCCAGCTCGAGCAGGCCCGGCGCATGGAGGCCATCGGTCAACTCGCCGGCGGGATGGCCCACGATTTCAACAACCTGCTGGCGGTCATCCTCAACTACGCCGAATACACGACCGCCACCGCCACCGACCCACAGACGCTGGAGGGCTTGAAGGAGATCGAACGGGCGGCGCTGACGGGGGCGGACCTGACCCGGCAGCTGCTGCTCTTCAGCCGTCGCGATTCCTACGAGCTGCGCTCGGTCGAACTCGCTGCTGTCGTCAATGAGACCGAGGGAATGTTGCGCCGCACGATCGGCGATCACATCGAGCTGGTGGTCGACGCGCCCTCCCGTCTTCCGGGGGCGACGCTAGGGGACGGGCAGGCACAGCAGATCCTGGTCAATCTGGTCGTCAACGCCAGGGACGCGCTGCCGCGGGGCGGCAGGATCGTCGTGACCGTTCGTGAGGTCGAAGGGGATTTAGTGCTGAGCGTCGCCGACGATGGGGTTGGAATGCCCGAGGAAGTCGCCGCGCAGGCATTCGATCCGTTCTTCACCACCAAGTCGCGAGGGAAGGGAACTGGTCTCGGCCTGGCCACCGTGTACGGGATCGCCACTCGGGTCGGGGGTCGGGTCGAGATCGAGAGCGAGCCGGGGCGGGGGACGACCGTGAGGGTGCGCCTGCCGGCGGCCACCGAGACCGTGACGGCCAAGCCGCCGCCGCGAAGGCGACCCCTGCTGCCAGCCGAATCTCGGTCGGTTCTCGTCGTCGACAACGAGGCGGCGGTGCGGACGATCGTCTCCCGCATGGTCGCCAGGCACGGCTACCGGGTGCAGACCGCCGGTAGTGGACCCGAAGCGGAGGCGGTGCTGGAAGCCTCGGGCACCACGGTCGACCTGCTCCTCACCGACGTGCTGATGCCCGGCATGTCGGGCAGGGAGCTGGTCGGTCGGCTGCGGACGCAGTGCCCGTCGCTGCGGGCGATCTACATGTCTGGATACACCGGCGACGAAGCGTCGCCACTGGGACCGTGGAACGACGGCGTGACGATCCTGCAGAAGCCGTTCACCGGCGATCAGCTGCTGCACGCGATCGGCGACGCACTCGCAGAGAGATAAGCGAAGATACGCCCATGCGCCGTTCCGATCAACGCCGCGACGCCGTATTCGCCTGCTATCAGCGTGAGGTGACCGGGCGGCCGCTGGCCGAGCTGGTCGCCGACTCGCGACCGTTCACGCGGGAGCTGGCCGAAGGTGTCGAGGCCCACCGCGAGGAGCTCGACGCGGTCATCGGCCGCCACTCGAGGGGCTGGGAGCTGGAGCGGATCGCGCCGCTGGAGCGCTGCGTGATGCGGGTGGCGCTGTACGAGATGGAGCACAGCGACGACGTGCCGGACGAGGTGGCGATCGACGAGGCGGTCGAGATCGCCAAGGAGTACTGCGGCGCCGGTGCCCCCGCCTTCGTCAACGGTGTCCTCGGTGCCGCGGTGCGCGAGCGGGAGGGGGCGCGATGAGCCGGCTGCGTGAGATCTCCACCCGGCTCAGCGCGATCGCGGCCGAGCTGGAGGGCTCGGAGGCGAGCGACGAGCGCGCGGCCGAGCTGGCCCGGGAGGCGGCGGAGCTTTCCTCGGAGGCGGTCGAGGAGGCAAACCGGCGGATCCGCGAGTCGCAGGACAGAGACCGCGGGTGAGCGGAACCCCGGCTCTGACGTACCCCGAGGACCTGCGTTCGCTGGTCGAGGAGGCGTTGGAGAAGCTGCGATTTCCCGCCGGGCCAGCCACTGCCGGCCTCGAGGAGGCGATGCGTTACTCGCTGCTCGCCGGCGGCAAGCGGGTGCGGCCGGTACTCACCCTGGCCACGGCGCGCGCGGTCGGCGCCGACCCCGAGCACTACCTGCAGGCAGCGACCTCGATCGAGTTGATCCATACCTACTCGCTGATCCACGACGACCTGCCGGCGATGGACGACGACGATCTCCGTCGCGGCCAGCCCACCGCCCACGTCAAGTTCGGCGAGGACATCGCGATCCTCGCCGGCGACGGGCTCTTCGCCGAGGCGATCCGGCTCTTCTGCGAGCAGCGAGGCGATCCCGCTCTTGTCCTTGCCGCGCTGCGCGAGCTGGCGGCGGCGACCGGGGTCGACGGGATGGTCGGCGGCCAGTACGCCGACGTCACGGGCGAGGCCGGCGATGCCGAGGCGCTGCGAAACGTGCACGCGTTGAAGACCGGTCGGCTGATCGCCGCCGGCGTTGGCGTCGTACTTACGCTCACGGGACTTCCTGAGCATGAGAAAATGCCCTATCGTCGGTTTGCCGAGGAGCTCGGCGTCCTCTTTCAGATCGTCGACGACATCCTCGACGTGACCGGAAGCGACGAGGAACTCGGCAAGCCCCGTGGGAGCGACGAGCGACATGGCAAACTCACCTACGTCAGCCTCTTCGGGCTCGAGCGGGCGCGTGAGCTGGCCGCCGAGTCCCACGCCAGGGCGACCGAGGCGCTGGCGGAGGCCGACGGCGAGACCGGCGACCTGAGGGGCGTCGCCGACTACATCTTCACCAGGAACGAATGAGCGACAAGCAGCCAGAGAACCAGGACGAGGCCCAGGTGGCGCTTCTGGACGGGATCGAGTCCCCGGCCGACCTGCACGAGCTCGACGACGAGCAGTTGCAGCAGGTGGCGCAGGAAATCCGCACGGACGTGATCGACACAATCGGCGAGATCGGCGGCCACTTCGGCGCCAACCTGGGCACCTGCGAGCTGGCCGTCGCCCTGCACAGCCTGCTCGACTCGCCCCGCGACAAGGTCCTCTGGGACGTCGGTCACCAGGCTTACCCGCACAAGGTCCTCACCGGCCGCCGCGAGCGGCTCTCGACGATCCGTCAGTACGGCGGGCTCGCCCCGTTCTGCTCGATCGCCGAGTCCGAGCACGACATCATGGGTGCCGGCCATGCCTCGACCTCGATCGGGTACGCGGTCGGGCTGAAGGAGGCGATGCGGAAGGGGATCGGCGAGGACGGCCGGGTCGCGGCGGTGATCGGCGACGGAGCCCTTACCGGTGGCGTCGCTTACGAGTCGCTGCACGCCGCCGGCGGGTTGCAGACCCCGGTCGTGATCGTCCTCAACGACAACGGCATGTCGATCTCGCCCAACGTCGGCGCGCTCTCGCGCTACTTCAACCGGGTGCGGCTCAACCCGCGCCTCTACCACGCCCGCGAGGGGGTCGAGGACCGGCTGACCAAGCTGCCGCTGGGACTCGGCAAGCGGATCGAGCGGCTGGGGCCGGAGATCAAGTCCGCGGTCAAGGCCTACTGGGCGCCGGGCCTCTTCTTCGAGGAGCTCGACCTCGCCTACATGGGGGTGATCGACGGCCACGACGTGGGGGCGCTGCGCGAGGCGCTGCGCGAGGCCTTCGAGGCCGACCGGCCGGTTGTCGTCCACATCCACACCGTCAAGGGCAAGGGCTTCGCGCCCGCCGAGGAGGGCGGGTTGGAGGGGATGGAGAAGTGGCACGCGGCGAAGCCGAAGAGCATCGTCAACGGCGAACCGGCACCGAAGCCGGTCCCGGTCAAAGAGTCCGACTCGCCGGAGGCGATCGCTCCGGAGCGGCTCGAGGAGCCGCCCAAAGCGGGGGCCCCGCCCCAGTACACGCAGGTCTTCGCGGACGCGATCGTCGCCGAGGCCGAGCGCGACGAGCGGGTGATCGGGATCACCGCGGCGATGGCGGGGGGGACCGGTCTGCAAAAGCTCGCCGACGAGGTGCCCGAGCAGTACTACGACGTCGGGATCGCCGAGCAGAACGCGGTGCTGCTCGCCTCGGGCCTGGCGCTGCAGGGCGCGAAGCCCGTCTGCGCGATCTACTCGACCTTCCTCCAACGCGCCTACGACCAGATCATCCACGACGTCTGCCTGCAGGAGCTCGACGTCACCTTCGCCATGGACCGGGCGGGCCTGGTCGGCGACGACGGCCCGACCCACCACGGCGCCTTCGACGTCTCCTACTTCCGCGCGCTGCCGAACGTGGTCGTGATGGCCCCTCGCGACGAGGCGATGCTGGTCCACATGCTGCGCACCGCGATCGCCCACGACGGTCCGGCGGCGCTGCGTTATCCACGCGGCGCCGCGGAGGGGGTCGATATCCCGGCCGAGCCGCAGGAGGTTCCGATCGGCAGCGGCGAGCTGCTGGAGAGCGGCGAGCGGGTGGCGCTGCTCGGCTACGGCTACGGCGTCACGGTCGCCCTGCAGGCGGCCGAGATCCTCGCCGGTCACGATCTGCAGCCGACCGTCGCCGACGCCCGCTTCGCCAAGCCGCTGGACGAGGAGCTGCTGGAGCGGTTGGCGATGGGGCACGACCTGGTGGTGACGATCGAGGAGAACGTGCTGCCGGGTGGGTTCGGTTCGGGGGTGCTCGAGCACCTCGAGGACGCCTTCGGCGACCGGCCGGAGGAGCGGGCGCGGGTGATGCGGATCGGGTTGCCGGACCGCTACGTCACTCACGGCAAGCCGGCGCTGCTGCGCGAGGAGGTCGGCCTGACCGGGGAGTCCGTCGCCGCGCGGGTACTGGCGGCGCTGCATTCCGGCGAGCCGGCTTTGAGCTGAGCTCGCAGCCGAGCTTCCTCCGAATTAGAGCTTGCACCAAAGCGCTCAATCGGCTACGCTGCCGCGGCCTTCTTGGTGGCAACTGAACCGGCTCGCTTCGCGGACGTTTCTGGGGTTACTACAGGGAGAGAAGGCTCGTATATCTCTAGATATGCAGGGTCCGCTGGGCAGGCGGACCGCTGCCCTCAAGGCCGCGGGAGGCTGGGGGCGGCGTGCCCGCGGCGAACCGGCGCATCCGACATCGACCACGTCGGGGTGTGGGGTGAAGGTCGGATGCGGCGCTACGAGGAGACAGAGAAGCGCAGGCCGGCCCGGGCGAAGCGGTCGAGGCTACCGGTGCCGAGCGCAGCGGCCGGGGTGAAGCAGCCGCCGCCTGACGGTCTGGCGCCGTCTTCGGCCAGCAACAGACCCGCCTCGCCGAACATCCGCGAGGTGGTCAGGTAGCCGGGGTGCCCGTCCGCGTCGACGTCGACGCGGACGTAGTGGCCACCGGCGGTGCGAGCGTTGACGGCCAGGCTCCAGGCCCATTTCTCCAGGTCGTCTCCGGCGGGACCGAATCCAGACTTCGGTAGAGCCCGGCGCATGACGCCTGCCGCGCGGCGACGAACCGCTGGTTGGGCCTGGACCAGTGCGGCGAATCCGGCCTGCGTCGCACTCAGCACGAGGGCGGCCGTGTAGCGGAGCGGCACGGTCGGGATCTGATCGAGGACCGCGACGCCCTCCCGGTAGCGGAAGGGCTCGGCCTCGGCACCCCGTTCCGCGGCCGTCAACGCCATGGTGCGGTGGATCACGGCGGGGTTGATGAACGCGCCCGGAGCCATCGGTCCGATCACGTCTCCGCTGGCGCTGAAGCGGGGCGCGATCGCGATCGGGCTGACGCGGCGCACCGTCTCCGCCAGGTTGGAGTCGGAGATCAAGGCCGCAGGATCGGCAAGCCGCCCGGCGTCGGGGTCGTCGATCTGCTCGGCTGCGCTCTGCAGCGTGCCGCCCGAGATCGAGTCCGAGAGGCGCACTCGGCCCGGCGGCGGATCGAAGGAGACGCCGACGTCGGCCTCGGCCAGCTCCTCGCCCCAGCGCTCACGCGCCGTCTCGGCGGCGAGCAGCACCGCCAGGTCGGGCGGCAGCGCCTCGAAGCCGCTTACCTGCACCACCTTCACCCCGGCCGCGGCCGCACGGTCGTGGAAGGCGTCGATCGTGCGGCGCACGAAGGGGATCTCGCCGGTCAGGTCGACATAGTGGGAGCCGCCCGCGACGCAGGCCTCGATCACCGGCGTGCCGTAGAGGGTGTAGGGGCCGACGAGGTCGAGCACGACCCGCGTCCGCGAGGCCATCGCCGCCAGCGAGGCGGGATCGCCGGCGTCGGCGACGATCGTCTCCGGGGCCTGTACGCCGATCTCGCCGAGAACCTGTTCTACCTTCGCGGGATCCCGCGCCGCGACCGCCCAGCGAGCGCCGGTCTCCCCGGCTCGTTCGGCGAGGTAGGCGGCGACGTTGCGCCCGGCGATGCCGGTGGCGCCGAAGACGACGACCGAGAGGTCCTTGCTGTCCGAGGCTGACTCCATCGCGGTTGCAGGCTAGCGTCCAGATGCGGTGCAGGGGCGCAAGGCCAACAGCTCGCGGCCCGCTTTCAAGCACGATCGCGAGTCCTACACCGACGCGAAGGGCGCCTTCATTCGCGAGGCTCTGGAGGGTCGAGCACGTCCATCCTCACGATCAACCCATCCTCCAGCCGGTAGCGGTGGCGCACTCGGGAGTCCGTGAGCAGCTCACCGCTGCGGGCGTCATGCACCACCTGGTGGACGTCGGCCGTGATGCTGCCATCGGCATCCTCCTCGAAGCCCTGCGGTTCGACTCGGCCTGAGATCTCCCTGAACTGGCGCTCCCAGTACTCCCGCACCGCTGCGCGGCCTCGCACCCGACCGCCCTCCCAGGCGTTTGGCCAGTCGACGTCGGGGTGCATCGCCGCGATCGCGGCGTCCAGATCGCGCGCGTTGAACGCGACGTACGTAGCGCGAAGGATCTGCTCGGATTCCTCCTCCACGTGCAAAGAGTTGCACCGGGCGGTTAAGGTTGCGTCGTGGCCGTCAAGCTCCATCGCTGCTCCACCATGTGGGTCAAGATCGATGCCCACCCGTGCTGGCGGGTCCAGAAGGCCCTCGACGAGCAGGAGATCGAGTACGAGGTCGTCAAGGGCCCGCTGCGCCCCGGCAAGCGCGAGGAGCTGGCGCAGGTCTCGGGCCAGCGCAAGTACCCGGCGATCGAGTTCGAGGACGGCACCACCTACCGCGCCGAGTCGAAGGACATGGCCGAGCGCATCCGCGCCGGCAAGCTCTTCGAGGGCCAGGGCTCCTAAGCGTCGCAGTCGGCTTCGAGCGGGATCCGGCGCTCGAAGGCTTCGCCACTCTGGCTCGTGAAGGAGGCGTTGGCGATCGCCTCCCGCCGGCAGATGTCCTGGTTGAGGATCAGGTAGCCGGGGTCGCCGCCGGTGATACTGAGCTCGAAGGTGTCCATTGGCACATCCGGAACGTCGTCGACGCCGGCCTCGATCCTCACCCCTCGGATCGCTATCCGGCCGCGCAGAACGATTCCCGCGGGCCCTTCGCCGAGCAGATAGGCGAGCCGGGGCAGTCCGCCGGAGCCCGAGACCGGGTAGACGGGCCCGGTGAGCGCTTCGCTGTACGTCGGGCTGACGACCCGGGCAACGCCCAGGCGCTTCCGGCCGGCGCAATCGTTGGCCTCGAGCTCGCGCTCGCTGCAGAGGTTGCCGAGCGCCGCCTGCTCGACGACGAAGACGGGAGGAAGGGTCACGGCCGCCGAGCGGATGTTGGTGTCGCCGGGTCTCGTCTTGACCCGCAGCACCACCTCTGGCTTGTCGGTGCGCTTGGTCCCGCCGATCGCAGTGAGGGTGGCCTGCGGACTGAACGGCTCGCGCGGCTCGCTGTCCTCCTCGTCGCCGCCGCCGCAACCGGCGAGGAAGAGAGAGACGACAAGGATCGCGAGGAGGGTGGGGCTGAGTCTGAGGCGCGGCATCCGGGGAAACGTACTGCCTATTGTCCCGACGCCTGCGCGACGGCGCCACGACTGCGTAGGCGCATCGCCAGCCCGGCAAGCAGGTAGACGATCGCCGTTGTGAGCAGGACGAACTTGCAGGCGGCGAAGATCGTCGCCAGCAGGGGAAACGCCGCACCGGCGCCGTCGAGCGTGAGCAACAGGCAGGCGTTCTCGAGCGCGTCGAAGGCGGCGCCGAGTGCGCCGAACGAGACGACGACCCCGCCGATCGCGGCAAGGCGGCGCCAACCGCGATCCCTGGCGAGATCGCGAACCGCGGCCAGGGCGAGGGTGAGGAAGGCCCCGTAGGCGAGGAGGAAGCCGAAGTCGATCCAGAGCGACTCGCGAGCGGCGTCCTGGCCCTCCTCGCCCCATTCGGCGAGGATCTCGTCGGCCCGGTCCTGGCCGCCCGTCAGCTCGAACGGGACTATCCCCGGGCCGCCGGTGTCCTGCATCCGCTCGTCGGCGGGCGACATCGCCAGGAGCAGGAGCACCGTTGCGATCCCCGATACAACCAGTCCCCGCCGCCGCGTCACGCGGGCATCATCTCGCAGTCGACTCCCTCTCGGGTCGCCCCCATATGTGGATTTTGCTCATATTGTCTAGATCGATCTCCTTGACCCGGTTCTCGGCAGCCCCTACATTGCCTCCTATGGGACCGCTCTTAACACGACGGCCGTTGCAAACACGGGGGGTGGGGCTGCTGACACCAGCCCGATCCGGTCATTCCGTCCACTTGGAGCCCGGAAGCTGAGCGTGGCCTAGGGATTCGTCTCAGACCCGCCTCGGCTCGCAGGGGCAGGGGGTGTTGAGACGATGTGCAGGTCACGATCGCAGAGGAATCGCAGGCAGCGGAGGGGCGGGGAGGCCAGGCTCTGGCAGCCCGGCGCAGATGCGAACGGGCATGGCTCGGCCGGCCGGTCCGAGAAAAACCCTCAGCCGACAGAGACAGTCCAGCATTGGCGGGAACGTGAGAAACCAGCGGCGACGGCCATATGGCAAACCGTCGCCTTTTTCTTTATGGCTTTCGCCATAGGCACGGGGGTGGCCGCGCTGACCCTGGCTGACGACGTGGCCATCCGGCCGGCAGAGCTTTGGATCGCCACTGGCGGGTTATTCGCGTTGGCCGTGACCTGCTTCGTGGCTCATCTCGACGTCAATCGGGGACGAAGGAGCCGGGAGTACGTGATCGAACCAGTGCCCCCTGCTGGGCAGTGATCCAGGGCGATCATCAGGCGAAGGATGCACAACAGAAAACGCCCCGCCGGGGAGGCGAGGCGTTTCTGGGGTTACTACAGGGAGGAGAGATATGTATCTCTATATATGTGGATCCGTGGGAGGTAGGTGGACTCTGAATGTGCCGCGGGAGCGGTATCGATGGGAGTCGATAGCGCCATATGGGCGGCGCCGAGCCCAACCAAAAAGTTTTGTGGGTCTTTAGATCGGTCCTCTCGTGCGAATCCTTGAACAGCGTACGAACATACGTGCGATTTATGTGTGAGGCGAGTCACACGAAGCCTCGCCCCAGCGTCTTCTGTGGCCGTCAAGCGATCTTCCTACCCAATTCTAATGACCCTCTAAACATCTGGCAACCATTGATTTCCGGACTTTCAGGCCCGGCTGTACCGTTCCAGCCGTGGCGAAGGCGCGAATCGACGCGGTTCTGGCCGAGCGAGGGCTGTTTCCGTCGCGCTCGGCGGCGGCCGGCGCCGTGCGGGCTGGCGAGGTCCGGGTAGGCGAGGACGGCCCGGTCGCCCTGCGGCCGAGCCAGCTGGTCGAGCCCGACGCCAACCTGCTGGTCGACGCCGGGCCGCGCTTCGCCTCGCGTGGCGGGATCAAGCTCGACAACGCGCTCGCTGCACTCGACCTCGACGTATCCGGCATCGATTGCCTTGACGTGGGCGCCTCCACCGGCGGGTTCACCGATTGCCTCCTGCAGCGCGGCGCGGCGCGGGTGGTCGCGCTCGACGTCGCCTACGGCCAGATCGACCAGCGCCTTCGCGAGGATCCCCGCGTCACCGTCGTCGAGCGCCGGAACGCCCGCGAGCTGACCCCGGCGGACCTGCCCTTCGCGCCGGCGCTGGCCACCGTCGACGTCTCCTTCATCTCGCTGGCCAAGGTGCTGCCGGCGGTCGGCCGCTGCCTGGCGCCGGGGGGTGAGGTCCTGGCGATGGTCAAGCCGCAGTTCGAGCTGGGTCGCGAGCGAGTGCGCAAGGGCGTCGTCCGCGATGCAGCCGACCGCCGCGAGGCGATCGGGATCGTCGCCCAAGCCGCCCGCGACCTCGGGCTGCCGATCCGCGGGATCGCTTCCTCCGGCCTTCCGGGGCCGAAGGGGAACCGTGAGACGTTCGTCTGGTGCGGTGGCGACGGGGAGCCGGTCGCCGACCTCGCGGCAGCGATCGCCGAGGTGGAGCGGTGAGCGGGAAAGTCGCGGCGCTCCTCACCCACTCGCACCCGCCGTTCCCCACGGACGCCGTGCGGATCGTCCTCGCGGCTGCGGCTGACGCAGGCTGGAAGGTGGTCGCCACCGTCGAGGAGGTCGCCAAGCACGGCGACGCCGGCGGCGGGATCGAGGCGGTCGACTCGCTGCCTCGCCATGTCGACCTCTGCGTCGTGCTCGGCGGCGACGGCTCGATCCTCTACGCGCTGCGCCACTTCGCCCGCAGCGACGTCCCGGTCTTCGGAGTCAACTACGGCACGGTCGGCTTTCTGGCGGCAGTCGAGCGGGACGAGGCCGACGAAGGGATCCGGCGCGCTTTCGCCGGCGAGACCGAGAAGATCGACCTGCCCGGGCTGGAGGTCGACGTCAACGGCGTGCCGCAGATGGCCCTCAACGACGTCGGCTTCATCCGGCGCCCGCACGACCGCGTCGCCGAGCTGAGCTACAAGATCGCCGGCGAGGAGGTCGGCCACGTCCGCTGCGACGGGCTGGTCGCAGCGACCCCGGTCGGCTCGACCGGCTACAACCTCGCCAACCAGGGCCCGATCCTCGCCTGGGGCGTCGAGGGCTACGTCGTCAGCTACATCGCCCCGCACTCGCTCACCGCGCGCGCCCTAGTCGTCGCGCCGGGCGACGTCCTTCACGTCGGCAACGCGATCGGCCGCGAGCCGGTCGACGTCGCGGTCGACGGGACGCCGGCCGGCGTCCTCGCCTCGGGCGACGCCTTGGAGGTCCGCTTTGCCGACAAGGTCGGCCGCCTGGCCCAGCTACCGGGTACGTCGTTCTACCAACGCATCCGCGAGAAGTTCGGCCACCTGGCTGTCTGATTCCGCTGCTAAGTAAGGAGCGTGCTCCGCGAGCTTCGCATCGAGAACCTCCTCCTGATCGAGAGGGCCGAGCTGCGGCTGGGGGAGGGACTGAACGCGATCACCGGTGAGACCGGGGCGGGGAAGACCGTGCTGGCCCACTCGCTCGATCTGCTGATGGGAGGCAAGGCACGACCGCAGATCGTCCGGCCCGGCGCCGGCGAGGCCTGGGTCGAGGGCGTCTTCGACCTGCCGGAGGGGCTGCTGGCGGATCCCGAGATGGCCGAGATCGCCGAGCGGCTGCCGGAGGGGGCGGAGGAGATCGCCCTCGGGAGGAGGGTGTCCGCCTCGGGGCGGACGTCGGCCTTTGTCGCCGGCCGCGCCGCCTCCGCCGCCGACCTGAAACTGCTGGGCGGCAAGTTGCTCGCCTTCTATGGGCAGCACGAGCACCGCCGGCTGACGATCGCCTCGGCGCAGATGGAGATCCTCGACGGCTTCGCGGGCCCCGAGCATCTGGAGCTGCGGGATCGCTACCGCGCTGCGCACCGCGAGCGCGTGCGGCTGGCGGCGGAACTGGAGGCGCTGCGCGAGCGCGACGGGTCGCGCGAGCGGGACCTCGACCTCTATCGCTACGAGCTGGCGGAGATCGAGGAGGTCGCGCCCGATCCCGCCGAGGAGGTGGAGCTGGCGGTCGAGCGGGAGCGGCTCAGACACGCGGAGGGGTTGCGGGAGGCGGCCACCGGGGCGCTGGCAGGCGCGGCCGGCGCCGACGAGGACGGTGGCGGTGCTGCCGGCGCCCTTGCTCAGGCGGAAGCGTTGCTGCACGGGGTCGACGGGGTCGACGCCGACCTCGACGCCATCGCCACGCGCATCGGCTCGCTTGCGGTCGAGCTGGGCGACGTGGCGAGCGAGCTGCGCGGTTACCTGGACCTGGTCGAGGCCGATCCCGAGCGGCAGGCGGCGGTCGAGGAAAGGCTCGACTCGATCGAGCGGCTGAAGCGCAAGCACGGTGGCAGCGTCGAGTCGGTGCTCGCCCACGCCGAGCGCTGTCGGACCGAGATCGCGCGGTTGGAGGGGGCCGAGGAGCGCGGTGCGGCGGCCGAGGAGGCGCTCGCCGGGGCGGATGCGGCCCGGCGCAAACTGGGCAAGCGAATGAGCAAAGGCCGGGCGGCGGCTGCCGGCCCGCTGTCGGAGCGGGTCGCGGTCGAGCTGGAGCGGCTGGCGATGCCGGGGGCGAGTCTGGAGGTCGTCCTCGAGCCGCACCCGGACGGCTTCGCCCTTGGCGGTGCCGAGACGGTGGAGCTGCGCCTCGCGCCCAACCCGGGCCTCGAGCCGGCCCCCCTGCGCGACGCCGCTTCGGGCGGCGAGCTTTCGCGGGTGATGCTGGCGCTGACCGGCCTCGGCGGGGGTGCCGACGCGGCGACGCTGGTCTTCGACGAGGTCGACGCCGGGATCGGCGGCCAGACCGCCCGCGCGGTCGGCGAGCGGCTGCGGGCTCTCGGCGACGGTCATCAGGTCCTTTGCATCACCCACCTGCCGCAGGTCGCCTCGCTTGCCGCGACCCACTTCCGGATCGAGAAGGACGTCGGTTCCGCGACGGCCGCCGCGACCGTCCAGCACCTCGACGGCGAGGAGCTGGTCGGGGAGATCCGCCGCATGCTCGGCGGCGAGAGCTCCGACGAGGGGGCCACCCGCCACGCGCGCGAGCTGCTAAAGGCCGCCTGACCGGCCAGGCAGCCTTTAGGCTTGTCTGGTGGCCACCGCCAGTCGTCGTCGTCTCCCTGCGCTGCTGTCGCGTCGCAACGGGGCGTCCGCCGACGGGGCGTTCCAGGGGACCGCACGCCTCGGTCGCCGCACCAAGGAGCTGGTCAAGCGCCTCGGGCCCGGCGACGTGGCCGTGATCGACCACGTCAACATCGACCGCATCGCGGCGGAGGAGCTGATCGCGACGGGGGTGGGGGCGGTGCTGAACGCGGCGGAGTCCTCGGACGGCCGCTACCCCAACGCCGGGCCGCTGCTGCTCGTCCGCGCCGGGGTCTCGCTGGTCGACGTCACCGAGGGCGACCCCTTCGAGCTGCTTCGCGAGGGCGAGGCGGTTGCCGTCGCCGACGGCGTCGTCAGCGCCGGCGGCCAGGGGGTGCTGCGCGGTCATGTCCTCGGCGCGGTCGAGCTGGAGCGCCGCCTCGACCGGCAGCGGGAGCGGGTCGACGAGGCCCTCGCCGAGTTCGCCGAGAACACGATCGCCCACGTCCGCCGCGAGACCGACCTGCTCACCGGCAGCATCGAGTTCCCGCCGACGAGGACCTCGTTCCGCGACCGGCACGTGCTGATCGTCGTCCGCGGAGACCGTCACCGCCGCGACCTGAAGGCGCTCAACGCCTACATCCGCGACGTGCGGCCGGTCGTCGTCGCCGTCGACGGAGGCGCCGACGGGGCGCTGGAGGCGGGCCTCACGCCCGACGTGATCCTCGGCGACATGGACTCGGCCGGGGACGCGGCGCTGCGCTGCGGGGCGCAGCTGATCGTCCACGCTTACCCGGACGGTCGGGCACCGGGGCGCGACCGGCTGCTCGATCTGGATCTGGAGCACACGCTCGTCCCCGCCGCCGGCACCAGCGAGGACGTGGCGATGCTGATGGCCTACGAGAAGGGGGCGGACCTGATCGTCAGCGTCGGTGCCCACTTCAACCTGATCGAGTTCCTCGACCGCAAGCGGGGGGGTATGTCCTCGACCTTCCTCACCCGGCTGCGGATCGGCGAGAAGCTGGTCGACGCAAAGGGGGTGAGCCGCCTCTACAACCCCGGCTCCGGACTGGGGCCGGTCGCTCCCTTCCTTGCCGCCTTCGCGATCCTGCTGGCGATCCTGGTCATCGTCTCGCCGGCGCTCGGCGACCTGGTCGACCTGCTCTGGCTCAAGGTGAAGATCTGGCTCGGCCTGTAGATGGTCGGCGGTAGGCGTGGCGACCATCTAGCCTTCGCCCGCTGATGGGTTACAGCGGCCGCTACCACGCGACTTCGCTGATCGCCGTCTTCCTTGCGCTGGCGATCGGGATGGTGATCGGCGCCGCGCTGGGCGGCGACACGATCGACGACACCCGCAAGGACCTCGAGCGCAGCCTGACGGGCAACCTCGAGGACGCCCGTGAGCGCGCCGACGAGCTGAACGGCGAACTGGCCCGGGCCGAGGAGTTCGGCAGCCGCGTCTACCCCATCCTCGCCCGCAACCAGCTGCAGGGGCAGCGGATCGGCGTGGTCGCGCTGGGCGGGCTGCCCGGCGACGTCTCCGACTCGATCGAGGAGGCGCTCGCTCCGACCGGCGGGCGTCTGGTCGGGGTCGGCGTGGTGCGCGAGCCCGTCGATCTGCAGGCGCTTGGCGACGATCTGTCCAAGACCCGCTTTGCCGACGTCGCCGGCGATCCCGACACCCAGACCGAGTTCGGGGTCGGGGTCGGCCGCCAACTGGTGCTGGGCGGGACGCTGCTGGAGCGGGTGCGCAGCCGGCTTTTCTCGCGGGCCAGCGGCAACTTCGGCGGGCTCGACGCGGTGATCGTCGTCCGCGACCAGCCGGGGGACATGGGCCCCCTCCAGCGCTCCACTGCGGGCCGGATCGAGTCGGGCCTGACGGAGGGGATCACCGCGACGCGGGCGCCCGCGGTCGGGGTCGAGAGCTCGGGCAGCGATGACTCCTCGGTCTCCTTCTTCCAGGGCAACGACCTCTCCAGCGTCGACAACGTCGACCTGGTGGCCGGGCAGCTGGCGACGGTCTTCGCGCTGCTCGGCGCCGAGGGCAGCTTCGGTGTCAAGGGCAGCGCCGATCGCCTGCTGCCGGACCTGCTGGCGCCACGCCAACCGTGACCTGGGTCGGCTTCCCGGTTGCGGTGGCGGTTGCCCTGCTCGTCGTCCCCGCCGGCGTGCGCGGCCTGCTCGATGCCGGGCTTGTGCGCGAGAACTGGCGGGGCGACCGGCTCGCCTTCCCGCTCGGGGCGGTGCTGGCAACCGCGGCGCTGGTCGCGCTGGCGCCGCTTGCCTTCCTCGACGACCGCGCCGACCTCGACCTGCTCGACCCCGAGCTGCGCCGCTGGCTTCCCTACCTGCTCGGCATCGCCTTCCTCGGCTTCCTCGACGACTCGCTGGGGCGCGGGGAGGCGACCGAGACGCCGCGCGGCTGGCGCGGTCACGCCCGCGCCCTGCGCGAAGGGAGCCTCTCGACCGGCGCGATCAAGGCGATCGGCGCGCTCGCCCTTGCCGCCTACGTGGTTTCCGGCCGCGGCCTCGAGTCGTGGCGCTACGTGGCCGACGTGGCGCTGCTGATCCTCGCCACCAACGCCTTCAACCTGCTCGACCTGCGTCCGGGGCGGGCGGAGAAGGGGCTGGCACTGCTCGTCGCAGGCCTCTGCCTCGGCGCCTGGACGCTGGCACCGATCGAGCTGCTCGGGATCTTCGCCGGGCCGGTTCTGGTCGGCGCCTGGTTCACCCTGCGCGAGCGGGCGATGCTGGGCGACACCGGCGCCAACCTGGTCGGGGCGATCGCCGGCGTCTGGCTGCTGACGACGCTGGGGGGCGATGAACGGCTGATCGCGCTCTTTGCGGTCGTTGCCTTGACCGTCTACGGCGAGTTGCGCTCGATCTCGAAGGCGATCGAGACTGTTCCGCCACTGCGCTGGTTAGACTCGCTCGGCAGAGCATGAATCGGGCAAAACCAGGAGATACTCGCTTCGTTTTCGTCACCGGCGGGGTCGTCTCGGCTCTCGGCAAGGGGATCGCCGCCGCCTCGATCGGACGCCTCCTCGTCTCCCGCGGCTACCGGGTCCAGCTGCAGAAGTTCGACCCCTACGTCAACGTCGACCCGGGGACGATGAGCCCGTTCCAGCACGGCGAGGTCTTCGTCACCGAGGATGGTGCGGAGACCGACCTCGACCTCGGCCATTACGAGCGCTTCACCGACGAGAACACGACGCGGGCCTCCAACGTCACCGCCGGCTCGGTCTACAACACGGTGATCAACCGCGAGCGGCGCGGCGATTACCTCGGTGCGACCGTGCAGGTGATCCCGCACATCACCGACGAGATCAAGAACCGGATCCTGATCGTCGCCGAGTCGCAATCGGTCGATTTCGTCCTCACCGAGATCGGCGGCACCGTCGGCGACATCGAGTCGCTGCCCTTCCTCGAGTCGATCCGCCAGCTCTACACCGACATTGGGCCGAAGCGCTGCATGTTCGTCCACCTGACGCTGGTGCCCTACGTCGGGCACGCGGGGGAACTGAAGACGAAGCCGACCCAGCACTCGGTCAACGAGCTGCGCCGGATCGGGATCCAGCCGCATGCGCTGGTCTGCCGCTCCGAGGGGCGCCTCGACCAGGGCATCCGCGACAAGATCGCGCTCTTCGCCAGCCTGCCGACCGACGCGGTCATCTCCGCTCACGACGTCGACAACATCTACAAGGTGCCGCTCGTCTTCCGGGCCGAGGGCGTCGACGATTTGGTGCTCGATCACTTCGGCATGGAGGCGCCCTCGCCGGACCTCGCCGAGTGGGAGGAGATGGTGCGCCGCGCCGACGCCGCCGAGGGCAAGGTGCGGATCGCCCTCGTCGGCAAGTACGTGCAGCTGGCCGACGCCTACAAGTCGGTGATCGAGGCGCTCGAGCACGGTGGCTTCCACCACGAGGTCGAGGTCGAGGTCGAGTTGGTCGATTCCGAGGACTTCGACCCGGAGAAGCTGGAGGGTGTCGACGGGATCCTGATCCCCGGCGGCTTCGGCGAGCGCGGCATCGAGGGCAAGGTCGCCGCGGCACGGATCGCGCGGGAGCGCTCGATCCCCTACCTGGGCATCTGCCTCGGGATGCAGATCGCCGTGGTCGAGTTCGCCCGCTCGGTGGCCGGGATGGAAGGCGCCAACTCCTCCGAGTTCGACCCCGAGACGCCGTTCCCGGTGGTCGACCTGCTGCCCGAGCAGAAGGAAGTCAACGAGATGGGCGGCACGATGCGGCTCGGCGCCGACCCGGTCAAGCTGCACGAGGGGACGCGGGCGCGGGAGATCTTCGGCGAGGCGGTCATCTACAAGCGGCACCGCCACCGCTACGAGGTCAACCTGCAGCTGCGCCGCCGGCTCGAAGACGAGGGGCTGATCTGCGGCGGCACCTCGCCCGACGAGCGCCTGGTCGAGATGGTCGAGCTGCCCGACCACCCGTTCTTCGTCGCCTCGCAGTTCCACCCGGAGTTCAACTCGCGGCCGAACCGGCCCGAGCCGCTGTTCCGCGAGTTCGTCGGTGCCGCTGCTCGCCAGGCCGGCGCACGGCCCGCCGACGGTGGTGAGCTGGACGAGGCCGAGGCCGCCGATCGCGGCGACGTCGGCGCTCGCCACTCGGCCTGAGGGCCCGCGGCCCTCTAACTTGTCCGGTCGTGGAAAGGCTCCACGAGACGTTTGTCCGCCTTTGCGAGATCCGCAGCCCGACCGGGGAGGAGCGGGAGGTCGCCGACACGATCGCCGCCGAGCTGCGCGCCCTCGGGCTGGAGGTGAGCGAGGACGACGCGGCCGGCCCGGCGGAAGCGGGTGCGGGCAACATCGTCGCCCGCCTGCCCGGCGAGTCTGATCGCTGGGCGATGTTCTGCGCCCACATCGACACCGTTCCGCACGACGGGCAGATCGAGGTCGTCAACGAGGCTGGCGTCTTCCGCAGTCGCGGAAAGACGATCCTCGGCGCTGACAACAAGGCCGCGCTCGCGGTTTTCATGGAGCTGGTCGCCCGTCACGCCGAGCGGCCGCCGCCGGTCGGGATCGAGCTGCTGCTGACCGTCGCCGAGGAGCAGGGGCTGCGCGGGGCGAAGGCGTTCGACCCGGGCGCCCTGCGGGCCGAGTACGGCTTCGTGCTCGACCACGCCAGCGCGATCGGCGAGGTGATCGTCACTTCGCCGACCCAGCAGCAGATCGTCGCCGACTTCTCCGGGGTCGAAGCGCACGCCGGGATCCGGCCCGAGGACGGCAGCAACGCGATCGCCGCGGCCGCGGCGGCGATCTCGCGGATGGAACTGGGACGGCTCGATGAGAGGACGACCGCAAACGTCGGCAGGATCGCCGGCGGCACCTCCAGCAACGTCGTGCCGGGCCACTGCCGGATCCTCGCCGAGGCGCGCAGTCTCGATACCGACCGCGCCGCGGCGGTGGCGGGCGAGCTGACCGAGGCCTGCGCCTGGGGCGCCAGCGAACACGGCTGCGACGTCGACGTGCGGGTCGAGGAGCTGTTCCGCGGCTATGACGTGCAGTCGTCGCGCTCGCTGGAGCTGGCCGAGGCGGGGCTGCGACGGGCGGGGTTCGAGCCGCGCCGCACCTTCACCGGCGGCGGCAGCGACGCCAACGCCCTGATCGCCGCCGGCTTCGACTGTGTCCTGCTCGCCAACGGGACCGAGGCGAACCACACGCCACAGGAGAGCGTCTCGGCGCGCAACCTCGACGCGATGCTCGAGGTCTGCGAGGGCATCGTCGCGGAGGCAGCCGCGAGTCCCGAGTGAGCGGCCGGCTGAAGCTGCGGCGCGGCGTCGTCGCCGCCGAGGACCCGCTGACGGTTGAGGTCGAAGGCGAGCGGCGCGCCGCCTGGGCGGACGAGGTGCTGCTGGGGGAGATGCGCGAGGGCGACGAGGTCGTCGTCAACGTCGCGGCGCTCGACCTCGGGCTCGGCTCCGGCGGCTTCGACGTCGTCCACGTCAACTTGACCCGCGGGCTGGAAGCGGGCCGTGGGGAGGGCGAGCACGTGATGAAGCTCAACTACGCCTCCATCCAGCACCCGGTCGAGCCGGTCGAGCGGCCGCTCGCGGAGACCGGGAAGGAGTCGCCGGTTCCGGTCGTCGTCCTCCCCCTGCACGGCCATCTGGCGCCGGCCGCCTGGGCCGCGGCGCAGGCGGTGCCGGGATTGCGTGTCGGCTACGTGCAGACCGGCGGCGGCGCTCTGCCCGGCTCGCTCTCCCGCGACGTCGCGCAGCTGCGCGAGCGCGACCTGCTCTGCGGGCACGTCACCGCGGGGGGCGCCTACGGCGGCGAGCACGAGGCGACCACGGTCGCGGGGGCGCTCGACGCGGCCGCCGAACGGCTCGGCTGGGACGTCGTCCTCGCCGGCCCGGGCCCGGGGATCATCGGCTCAGGCACTGCGTTCGGACACGGCGGCATGGCGGCGCTCGACACCGCCCACGCGGCTCTCGCTCTCGGCATGCCGACCCTGCTCTCGCCCCGCCTCTCCTCCGCCGATCCGCGCGAGCGCCACCGCGGGGTCAGCCACCACACGCTGACCGTGATGCGGATGCTGCTCGGCTCGGTCGAGGTGGCGGTGCCGGCTGGCGAGCCCGTGGCGATCGCTCAGCTCGCCGGCGTCGCGGGCTGGAAACACCGCCTGCGCGAAGCGGCCCCGGATTTGGAGGGCTATGCGGCAAGTGGCCTACCGGCTCGCACGATGGGCCGTGGCATCGAGGACGATCCACTCTTCTTTGCCGCGCCGCTTGCCGCGGGCGCCGCCTTGCGCGGCAAGGGATGACCGGCGTGCGGGAGAACCACCCCGCATGGCTGTCGCCGTCAAAGACCCTCCTGGGCAGTCCGCTGCCGGGGCCCGCTTCGAGGGACTCGTCCTCGACTTCCTCTCCTACCTGGAGCTGGAGCGGGGGCTCTCACGCAACACGCTGAACGCCTACCGCACCGACCTGCTCCAGTACGGCGAGTTCCTCGCCGACCGCGACCTCGACGCGCTGGTTGCGCGGCCAGCCGACATCGGCGATTTCCTCGCCGACCTGGCGACGGGCAACGGCCGCCCCGCCTGCTCGGCCTCGACGATCCATCGCAAGACCGCCTGCCTGCGCTCCTTCTACAAGCACCTACGCCGCGACGAGCTGATCGGCGACGATCCGACCGCTTCGCTGAGCGCGCCGAGGCGGGCGAAGAAGCTGCCGCACGTCCTCAACTACGCCGAGGTGCAGAACCTGCTCGCCGCGCCCCGCGGCGACGAGCCGACGACGCTGCGCGACCGCGCTCTGCTCGAGGTGATGTACGCGTGCGGGCTGCGCGCTTCGGAGACGATCGGGCTGGAGCTGGGTGACCTCGACCTGCAGCAGGGCTTTCTCCGCGCACGCGGCAAGGGTTCGAAGGAGCGCATCGTCCCGCTCGGCCGCAAGGCGATCGCGGCGATCTCCGCCTACCTGCGCGGCGGCCGGCCGAAGCTGGTCGGCGACCGTCACGAGCCGAAGCTGTTCGTCAACTTCCGCGGCGGCCCGCTCAGCCGCCAGGGCCTCTACAAGATCGTCCAGCGAAACGCCCGCATCGCGGGGCTCGACGGGCGGATGAGCCCGCACACGCTGCGCCACAGCTTCGCCACCCACCTGCTGGCGGGCGGCTGCGACCTGCGCGCCGTACAGGAGATGCTCGGCCACGCCGACATCGCGACGACCCAGATGTACACGCACCTCTCCGGCGAGCGCCTCAAGGAGGTCTACTTCGAGGCGCACCCCCGGGCTGTCGAGGGCTGAGCGCCGAGTTCGCACTTAGTCACGCCATGCGCGACTAAGTGCGAACTCGGCGTCCGGTAGAAAGGGGCGATGCCCGAGCTGCCCGAGGTCGAGACCGTCTGCCGGCAGCTCGAGCCCGAGATCGAAGGGCGGCGGGTCGAGCGGCTCGAGGTCTACGACGAGCGCTGGTGCCGGCCGGTGGCGCCGGCCGAGCTGGAGGCTGCCGTCGGCGGGCGGACGATCGAGGGGCTGGGGAGGCGCGGCAAGTACCTGCTGCTCGGGCTCGATGGCGAGCAGACGCTGGTCATGCACCTGCGGATGACCGGCAACCTGGTCCTGGTCGAGGGCGAGGACAAGCTCGACCCCTCCGAGGGGATGCGGCTTTACGAGGGGGAGCGCTCGACCTCCGAGTGCCACCTGCGCGCCCGCTTTGCCCTCGACGACGGGCGTGAGCTCTGGTTCACCGATCCGCGCCGCTTCGGCGAGGCGTTCCTCGTCGACGACGCGGGTCTGGAGGCTCGTTTCGCCCGGCTTGGGATCGAGCCGCTCTCGGATGCCTTCACGCCAGAGGCACTGGGCGAGATGGCGGCCGGCCGCACCGCACCTCTGAAGTCGTTCCTGCTCGACCAGTCGGGGATCGCCGGGGTCGGCAACATCTACGCCGACGAGGCGCTGTTCCGGGCGCGGCTGCACCCGCTCTCGCCCGCCGGCTCGATGAAGCCCGAGCACCACGAGGCGCTGCGCGACGCGGTCGTCGCCGCGCTGGAAGCGGGGCTCGACGGGGGCGGTGCCTCGATCGACGACTATCGCGACGGGCGCGGCGAGAAGGGGCGGATGCAAGATGAGTTCCTCGTCCACACCCGTGAGGGCAAGCCCTGCCCGCGCTGCGACGGGACGATCGAGCGGATCGTCGTCTCCGGCCGCTCGACCTATTTCTGCCCCGGTTGCCAGGTGCGCCTGCGCCGCCGGCCGCGTCGTCGCCGTCCGGCTCGTCGTTCACCGTAGATCGGTAGTGCCCGGAACCACGCTGAAGACGGAGGCGGTCGTCCTGCGCAGCATCCGCTACGGAGAGGCGGACCGCATCCTCCACCTCTACTCGGCGAAGCGGGGGAGGATCGGGGCGATCGCGAAGGGAGCGCGGAAACCACGCTCGCGCTTCGGCGGCCGGCTTGAGCCCTTCTTCCGGCTCGACCTGCTGCTGCACGAAGGACGCGGCGAGCTGCTCACGGTGACCCAGGTCGACACCGTCGACGGCTACCCGCGCCTGCGCGGCTCCGGGGCCGCCCTGACCGCGGGGGCCCGCGCCTGCGACGCGGTTCTGCGCCTGCTCGACTCAGCCGAGCCGAACCCGCCGGCCTACAACCTGCTCTGCCGCTACCTGGGGCTGCTCGACGATCCCGCTGCGACTCGTGCGGCGGGACTGGAGACGGCGCTGTCCTTTCGCCTCAAGCTGGCCCTGGCGGCCGGCTTCTCGCCCGAGCTGGCCTCCTGCGCGCGCTGCGGGGAGGCGGATCACCTGGTCGGCTTCTCCGGCGCCGCGGGCGGCGTCGTCTGCGCCAGCTGCGAGGCGGGTTCCTTTCCGCTCTCCGAGGAGGCTCACCGTTTTATGGTCGAGGCGATCGGCAGGCCGCTGGCCGAGGCTCCAGTCGCCAAGGAGCCGGCCCTGCGCCAGGTCGAGCGGGCGATCTCCGAGACGTTGGAGCATCACGCGCACGTGCAGCTGAGACCTGCCGCCTAGCAGCCACGAGCGGCAATAGCGCGCCCTTATGATCGCCTCATGGAGGCGACTGCCACGTTCGAGGATCGAGTCCGTGCCTGGGAGGCCGAGTTCCTCTCCGAGCTGGGGACGCCCTCCTACCCGGCGCAGCGGCGGGTCGAGGAGCCCGACAGCCCGCTCCGCACGCCCTTTCAGCGCGACCGGGATCGGATCGTCCACTCGAAGGCGTTCCGGCGCCTCAAGCACAAGACGCAGGTCTTCATCGCGCCCGAGGGCGACCACTACCGCACCCGCCTCACCCACACGCTGGAGGCCTGCGGGATCGCCCGCACCGTGGCCCGGGCGCTGGGACTCAACGAGGACCTGACCGAGGCGATCGGGCTCGGCCACGACCTCGGACACCCGCCCTTCGGGCACACCGGCGAGCAGGCGCTCGACGCTGCGCTGCGCGAGCGCTGCGACACCGGCTTCAGGCACAACGTCCACTCGCTGCGGGTCGTCGACGTGCTGGAGCGCGACGGCGACGGGCTGAACCTGACCGAGCAGGTCCGCGACGGCATCCTCAACCACACCGGCTCCGACCGCCCGGCGACGCTGGAGGGGCGGATCGTGAAGCTGGTCGACCGCGTCGCCTACATCAACCACGACATCGACGACGCGCTGCGGGCGGGAATCCTGCGGACGGACGGCCTGCCCGCCGCCGAGATCGAGCTGCTCGGCCCGACCGGGTCGAAGCGGATCGACACACTGGTGCGCGACATCGTCGAGCGCTCGGCCGAGGCCGGCGACATCGCCCAGAGCGAGGAGGTCGGCGGGGCGATGCTGCGGCTGCGAAAGTTCATGTTCGACCACGTCTACCTGGGCGAGGAGGCGCGGCGCGAGCACGAGCGCGCGCACCGCGCCCTGCACGGCCTCTTCGAGCACTACATAGAGCACCCACAGGAGGTCCCCGAGGGAGAGGCGGGAGCGAGCGACTGCCAGCGGGTCGCCGACTACCTCGCCGGGATGACCGACCGCTTCTGCATCGCCCGGTTCGCGGAGCTAACCCTCCCCGAGGCGGCGAGGTTTTGAGGATGCGCATGGCGCGGCGCATCTCTGCGTCCTCGGTCGCTTGCGTGCAGAGCACGCCACGCTCCCTGCGTCCTTGATCTGCTTGGCCATGCGCATCCTCAATCGAGGATGATTGGTCCCATGGCACTGATCTCCGACGAGAGCCTGGAGCGGGTCAAGCAGGCGGTGGACATCGTCGAGGTGATCTCTGCCCACACCGACCTGCGGCGGCAGGGCGCGCGCTGGGTCGGCCTCTGTCCCTTCCACGAGGAGCGGACGCCGTCCTTCTCCGTCGACGCCCAGGAAAAGCTCTACCACTGCTTCGGCTGCGGGGTCGGCGGCGACACGATCAAGTTCGTCGAAGAGAAGGAGGGGCTCGGTTTCGCCGAGGCGGTCGAGCTGCTCGCCGATCGCTACGGGGTCGAGCTGGAGCGCGAGCAGGAGGACCCGCGGGCGGAGGCGCGGCGCCAGCAGCGGCGCCGGCTCGGGGAGCTGCTCGACCGCACTGCCGCCTTCTACACCAGCTACCTCTGGGACTCCGAGGAGGCCGGCAAGGCGCGCGAGTACCTCGGCGGGCGCGGCCTGGGCGAGGAGGTGCTGCGCGCTTTCGGGGTCGGCTACGCGCCGAGTGCCTGGGACCAGGTGTTGTTACGGGGCCAGCGGGCGGGCTTCAAGGTCGACGAGCTGCGTTCGGTGGGGTTGGTCCAGCGGGGGCGGGGCGGGGGGGAGTACGACCGCTTCCGCTCCCGGATCATCTTCCCGATCCGCGACCGGCGTGGCCGCGCGCTCGGCTTCGGCGGGCGGGCGATGCGCTCCGACCAGGGTGCCAAGTACGTCAACACCGCCGAGACCGACTTCTTCCACAAGAGCCACCTGCTCTACGGGATCGACCTGGCGAAGGAGGCGATCGCCAAGGCGGGACGCGCCGTCGTGGTCGAGGGCTACACCGACGTGCTGGCGCTGCACCAGGCCGAGGTGAGGGAGGCCGTCGGCGTGATGGGGACGGCGATCACCGAGGAGCAGGTTGCGGCCCTGTCGGGGATGGTCGACGAGGTGGTGCTGGCGCTCGACGCCGACGCGGCGGGGCAGGAGGCGATGCTGCGGGCGCAGCGGGTCGCCGCCGGGAGGCAGATGCAGCTGCGCGTGGCGGCGATGCCCGCTGGTGAGGATCCCGCTGAGATGGTGGTCGCCGAGGGGGGTGCGGAGCGGTTCCGGGCGCTGGTCGAGGGTGCTGTCGACCTGACGGCGTTCCAGGTCGGCCTGGTGCTGGAGCGGACCGACACCTCCTCGCCGGCCGAGCGCGATCGGGCGCTGACCGAGCTGGCGCCGATCCTGGCCGGGCTGGGGGAGACGGCGAGCCGTGACGACCTGGTGCGTCAGGTGGCAGAGCGGCTCGACCTGGAGCCGGCACTGGTGATGGGGCGCCTGACCGCGGCGCGGCCACTTAGCGGTGGGGCTTCGGAGTCCCCGGGGCGCGGCAACGGTGCGCCGCGAGCGTCGCAGCGGCGCGGGGCGGAGCTGACCTCGCGCGAACGGCGCGAGCGGGCGCTGCTGGCGATGTGCGTCGCGCTTCCCGCGGAGGGCGGCGAGTACCTGACGCGGCTCACCGACGCGCACCTCTCGCCAACCGGTGTCCGCGCCGCCGCCTGGCTCCGCGAGCATCCCGAGGACCCGGCCTCGAACCTTCCCCACGACGACGACGAGCTGGCCGGCCTGATCGCCGAGCTGGTGATCCTCGCCCACGACGAGCCTGCCTCGGCCGAGGCGATGGAGCTCAACTACCTCCTGCTGGAGCAGCGCCGGCTCGAGGCTGAGATCGCCGCGGCCGGCGAGCGCGACGACTACGAGAGCCGTGCCACGCTCAGCCGCGAACGCGCCGCTCTGGTCGAGCGCATAGCCCGCGCCGAGCGCGTCGGGGGTTAGCCGCTAAATTCCTTCCCTCGTTCCGGGGTAGCTCAATTGGTAGAGCACTCGGCTGTTAACCGAGGGGTTGTGGGTTCGAGTCCCACCCCCGGAGCTTTCTTCTCTCAGGCGTGCGCTCGGCGCTGTGCCAGCTGCTCGACCAGCTTGGCGCCGCGCTCGGCGCCGTCGTGTTCGCGGCCCCAGGTCGCCAGCTCGGCCGCGCGCTCGGCGAACGAGGGGTCGGCGAGGATGCGCCGGGCGGCCCAGCGCAGGGGGCCCGGCCGGCAGAGGCGCCAGGGCAGCGAGAGGCCGGCCTTCGCCCAGGACACCCGCATCGCCGTCTCGCTCATGTCGCCGATGATCGGGCTGATCAGCACCGGGGTGCCGGCGCCGAGTGCGCGGGCGACGGTGCCGTGGCCACCGTGCGAGATCACCAGTGAGGCGGCGGGCATGGTCTGGCTGTAGCTGAGCCACTCGACGAGCACGGCGTTGTCGGGCACCTCGATCGGGCGTTGCGGGACGACGCGGTTGGTGGTCGCCACAACCCTCACCGGCTCCTCAGCCAGCGCCGCGAGCGCGGTGCGGACCAGGTTGTTGTGCGAGTCGTGCGCGGTGCTCGGCGCCACCAGGACCAGCGGTCGGTCCCCCGGCGGCAGCTCGACGTCGGGGTGGGGGAGCTCGAAGGTCATCGGCCCCGTCACCTCGATTCCGGCCGGCCATCGCCGCGGGTACTCAAGTTGCGGGAAGGTCCCGACCAGCGCCAGGTCGGCGCTGATCCCCCCGTGGAAGCGCTCGGTCGGCGGCAGTTCCAATCTCTCCCGCTGCCGGTTGAGGTCGCGACGTCCCTGTTCGAGGCCGATGTTGAGCATCCGCTGACCCGCCTGCCAAACACCCCGCCCGAGCGGCGTGCGCGGCGGCTGCAGGCCGATCGCGAAGAAGGGCAGGCCCGGCTCGACCACGGGGTAGATGTGGGGGATCAGGGTCGCTAGCGGGATCCCGGCCTTCTCGGCGGCGAGCGACGGCGCCAGCGTGAGGATGTCGCTGACCACGACGTCGGGACGCATCTCCTCCAGCAGCGGCAGCAGCGCCCGCGCCGCCTCAGCCGCGTGCGATCCCTCCGGCGAGTCGGGATCGGGCGGCGGGAACATCCGGTATTCCTCGGCGGCGGCAAAGCTCAGCCCGGCACCCTCGACCGCCGCGCGCCGCTCCTCCCAGGTCTCGATCGTTACCGCGTGGCCGCGCCCGGCCAGCGCTCGGCCCAGGGCTATGGCGGGAAAGGCGTGCCCGGCGTCACCGAAGGCGGCAACGAGAAAGCGCATCTAGGGAGTGTCGAGCCCCTCGCTCGGGCGGGTGAAGACGATCTCCGGCACGTGGCAGTTGCGCGAGGTGTGGAGCAGGAACCGCACCGCCTCGCCGATGTCCTGCGGCCGGATCATCTCCTCGGCTGGCACCTGCTCCTTGGCGAACTCGGTCATCGCGGTGTCGACGAAGCCCGGCGCCAGCGCCGTGCACTGGATCCCGGCGCCGCCCACCTCGCGATGCGTCGACTGGGTGAAGTTGATCACCGCTGCCTTGGTCGCGGCGTAGATGGAGAGCCAGGCCTGGCCACCCTTGCCGGCGATCGAGGCGGTGTTGACGATCAGCGCCTTGCCGTGCTCGGCGGCGGCCTCGCGCAGCAGCGGCAGCCCCTCGCGGGTGCCGATTATCAGCGCCCGCAGGTTGACCGCGAGCTGCATGTCGAGGTACTTGGTCTGGATCTCCTCCATCGGCGCCCCGATCCCGACCCCTGCGTTGTTGACCAGCGCGTCGAGGCGCCCGTAGGCCTCGCGGTGCTTGGCGAAGACGCCTACCACGTCCTCCTCGTCGCTCATGTTGGCGGCGACGCTCTGCACCTCGTAGCCGTCCGCCCGCAGCTCCTCGGCGGCTCCGTCCAGCTTCTCCGGCCGGCGCGCGGAGACGGTCAGCGCGTAGCCCTCGTCGCCGAGCGTGCGGGCGATCGCCAGCCCGATGCCGCTCGAAGCCCCCGTGATCAGTGCAGCTCGCTCCGCCATTCGCTCTCCTCGTGCTTGCCTTCGGCTCGGGGGCGGACCCTATACGGGACCTTGCGACGGCGTCCCGAGGACGGGCTGCCCGGGTTCCGGGGCGAATAACATGCGTGCCTGGATGCCGCCGCGCCGAGCCACAAGCGTTCTCGCCTGCGTGCTTACCGCCGTGGCACTGGTCGTCGCCGGCTGTGGCGGCGACTCGGACTCCGACGGCTCCTCGTCCGGGAGCACGGCCGAAAGCCGGCCCGCGCCGTCAAAAAGCGAGTTCCCGAGCGCCGAGGGCAAGACCCTGGCCGAGGTCGTGAAAGCGGCCGACGCGCCCGCGCCGCTCGTAGTCTCGCCAGCCGCGATGGTCTTCAACGAGGGCGAGAACCGCTACCCGTTCGGGGTATTCCACGCCGATCGCAGGCCGGTATCCGATGCCGAAGTCGCCCTTTACGTTGCCGAGGTGCCGTCCACGCAAGTCGGGAGCGACGGGAGTGGGGAGGGGGGTAAGCCCTCCAAGGGAGCGATCGCCCGAGCCCGGACCGAAGCGCTCGACGGGCCGGCGCGGGGCCCGTTCCCGGCGAGGATCGAAAGCATCGGGACGGCGCCCGCCTTCCGTGCCCAGACCACGACGAGCGATCCCGACGCGGCAACGGTCGTCTACGTCACCGACCTGGACTTCCCGCGCGACGGTGAGTGGCGGATCGCGGCATTGATCAAGGAAGGCGACGAAATCACCGCGACCCTCATGCCGAGCGCTGTCGTCGGCGAATTCACGGGAGTGCCGGGGAAGGGGGACAAGGCCCCGTCGATCCACACCCCGACCGCCTCGGACGTGGGCGGAGACCTCGCCGAGATCACCACGCGCGTCCCGCCCGACACGCAGAACCGGGTCGACTACGCCGACGTGCTCGGCCAAGAGCTCGTCGTCCTCTTGTTCGCGACTCCCCAGTTCTGCCAGAGTCGTGTCTGCGGCCCGGTCGTCGACGTGGCCGAGCAGGTGAAAGAAGTCGACGCAGGCGAGGCGGAGTTCATCCACATGGAGATCTTCAAAGACAACGATCCGGGGAAGGGCGTGAGGGAGCAGGTACGGGCCTTCAACCTGCCGAGCGAGCCGTGGCTGTTCGTGATCGATCGCGACGGCACGATCCAGACGGCGGTCGAGGGCGCCTTCGGGCCCGAACTCCTGACCGAAGCCGTGGAAGGGGTGGCGGGGGGATGAGCGAGAAAACCACTCCCGATCCAGAGCTGCTGAAGTCCTTTGCCGAAGAGGCAAAGCGCCGCTGCGACGTGATTGCGGCCGGACTGGCGACCGAGACGGAAGACTTCGAGACCCTGCGCGCCGAAGCCCACGCGCTGCGCGGCACCGCCGGCGCCGTCGGTCTCAGGCGTCTCGCCGAGCTGGCCGGGCTGATGGAATCCGACCTCGCCGAAGCCAAGCAGTCCGGCATCCTCCGCGGCGGTCGTTCCCACCAGATTGCCGACGCCGCCAAGGCCCTCTCCGACGGTGCCGCGGCGGCAGCCGAGGGCAAGGAAGAGCCCCCCGACGTGGGCCGCTCCCTGGCCCAGCTCTTCAGCGCCTAGCGCGACCCCTCAGGCACTCCCCATCACGCTACGCTCGGCACCGAGGGGCGGTAGCTCAGTTGGTTAGAGCAGCGGACTCATAATCCGTCGGTCGAAGGTTCGAGTCCTTCCCGCCCCATGGAAGTACCTGCAAATCAGGCTTCTTTTGACGAGGTCGAATTCGCCGACTCCAAACTTGGTCCCGAAAAGGTTGCGGGATCGGTCGCTACACTCACCCTATGAGCGACCCCCTGCACCTCACGATCCTCTACGAGGAGGGAGACGACGGTTGGATCGTCTCTTCGATCCCCGAGGTCCCTGGCGTGCTCAGTCAGGGCCGAAGCAAGGAGGAGGCCCGCGAAATGGCGCTAGATGCGCTGGCGGGAATGCTTGAGTTGCGGGCAGCAGAGCATGAGCCGCAAGGCAAGTCGGTTGGAAGCGAGTCGCTCAACATAGTCGCGGCGTGAAGCGCCGCGACCTCGAGCGGCATCTGAAGAAGCACGGTGCCCGTTTGTTGCGTGAGGGAGGCCGGCATAGCTATTGGGGTATGAATGCAGAGCATTCGACCTCAGTGCCACGTCATCGGGAGATCGCCTATCCGCTGGCACGGGCGATTTGCAAGCAGCTGAATATTCCGCCGCCGAGTGGCCCTCGATGATCATGGCGGCCAGTGACACCGTGCCTGTGGAGGTACTTTGGGCCGGAGCTGTTGCTGTCGTGCTTTCTGCCTTGGTGACCCTCGCGGGAGTCTTGTGGCAAACGCGTAAGACGCTCAAGCATCAGCGGGCATTGAACGAGCGCAGCGAGTTGCGCAAGGTTGTGGATGAAGCGGCTGCACACCTTGATGCGGTCGTCTTTGACGTCATGACGGCAATCGCCGATATAGGCGTATTTGCGGGTGTGCGCAAGGCCGACGGGCTCGGATCTCGCCTAACGATCCGCCTAGGCCAGACAGTGAGGCCGTGCTCCAATATCAGGAGGCAACTCTCGTCGGCACCGACCTTGACGGTTAGCGTTTGATGCGTCCGCTCGTCGCGCACGCCCACAGGGCGTTTTTGGTCCCGAAATTGGTCCCCGACTCCACCGAACTCAGCGGAACTCCTCGGACGTAATTCGCTCTCTCGGGTCAGATTGGGCTCTATAGACGGGCTCCGGCTCGACTCATAAGCCGTCGGTCGACGGTTCGAGTCCTTCCCGCCCCATTAAGAAGCACACGAGGTGCGCTTGGCAACGTCTCCGCCTCGGCTATCTTTCATGGATGGACACGATCAACGGCTGCACAGTCATCCAGCCCGCGAGCATCGAGGGACTGCTGACGTTCGGCGCCGAGGAGACGGCCGGTGCGTACTCAGTCATGATCGGGGAAGGTCCACCCGGATCACCCGCACCCGCCCTCCACGAACATCCGACAACCGACGAGGCGTTCTACGTCGCGGCCGGTGAAGCTTCGTTTCAGCTTGAGGACGAGCAGATTCTGGTTCCCGCCGGGGGCCTTGTCTTCGTCCCTCGCGGAACCGTTCACACGGTCTGGAACTCAGGCTCAGAGGCCCTGCGCGGCCTGATCATCATCTCGCCAGGGAACGTCGAGCACGAATTCGTAGAGGTCGAGGCGAGCTGAAGCCCCGCTCGGCCGGAGCACCTGTGCCCGGCCGACTGATCCACGTCCCCAAGGTGACGGCTACCGGCGCGGGCACCGAAGACGCGACACGGCCCAGCTGACGACAGCGCCGAGGGCAGCAGCGATCAGCATCGGACTGGATCAAGCTGGAGCTGAAACTTGGTCCCGAAATTGGTCCCCGACTCCACCGAACTCAACCGGACTCCTTGGACCTAATTCGCTCTATCAGGCCAGATTCGGCTCTATAGACGGCTTCCAGCGCGACTCATAATCCGTCGGTCGACGGTTCGAGCCCTTCCCGCCCATGAAAACGCCCACAGCAAGAAACCAGGACGTTTAATAAAAAATAATTTGTTTACTTTTGAAAGGTTTGATTTTTGAACCCCCGACCTTACTCTGCTCAGAGTGCGTGGGGCTTAGGGCTTACTCCCGATAGGAGGGCGAGAATGCGTTTGCGGATCGCGGGGCTCGTTGCAATGGGAATCGTCTTGGTCGCGCCTACCTCTGCACAGGCGCTTGGGTGGGCTTCGGAATCTCTGTCCCCTCCACTCGGGGCGACGGACGCCCTGCTGAGGGATATCTCCTGCCCGAGCACCTCTTCCTGTACGACGGTGGGCGAGTCCGAAAACGCCGAATTTTCCGCTTTCGACGCGACTTCATATGGCTGGAATGGGTCGAGCTGGTCGAATCAGGGGACCACGGGACTCGAACACCCATTGCTCGCCGGGGTGTCATGCACTTCCGGCTCCTTCTGTGTCGCGGTGGGAGGTCACGGCGAAGTGGAAAACGAAGGGACGCTTGCTCGGCATTGGAACGGGTCCAAATGGAGTGTCGTCACTACGCCCAACCCTGGCTCCCCACCACGAATCTTGACCAGTGTCTCCTGCACCGCCTCGAATGCCTGCACCGCAGTAGGGTGGCAGCAGGGTGCAGGGCCCGAAGAACGTGAAAGCCTTGCAATTCGCTGGAACGGAACCTCTTGGTCAGCTCAAACCACTCCGAACCCTGGCGCTGCCGAGAATGTGCTCAACGGAGTTTCCTGCACCTCGTCGACTCACTGCGTGGCAGTTGGTGCCCAGTCCGCAGGCGAAGAAACCTACACGACGCTTGCGATGACCTGGAACGGGACGACTTGGACTACGCAAAGCAGCCCAAATCCGGCGGGGGCCCTTAGTGCGTCGACGCAGGCTGTGTCGTGCGCGGGCAGCTCCGAATGCACTGCGGTCGGGGTTTGGCAGGTGGCGAATGGGCCTTTGCCATTCGCGATGCGGTGGAACGGCTCCTCGTGGTCAATGCAGCAGGTGAAACTCCCGGGAGGAACCAATTTCGGGTCTCTCTCAGGAGTTTCGTGTGTGTCGAATACTTTCTGCATGGCCGTAGGTGACTACGAGATCATCGGAAAAGGCGAATTTACGATGGCGCAAAAGTGGGATGGAACGAACTGGACCGCTGAAAAACCGCCTAGTCCCGGAACGTCTTCGAATTTTCTCAGCTCGATATCCTGCGTCGCGTCGAATTGGTGTGACGCTGCGGGTAGTTACCTCGATGAAGAAAGCCATTTAGTGCCGCTCATCGAGCACTTTTCTGGCTGATAGAGGAACGCTCCATCGGCGCCGCTGTCTGTGAGCAAAATACGCCGGGCTGGAAAACACGGAGCGGCTGCGTTTGTCTCGCGGCTAGCGCCGTCGACTCGTCATCAAACTGTGAATGAGTTGAATACTCAGTGATTGTGTGGTTGGATGCACCCTGAGCCAGTCGCTACGCGATCCGCGCTCACTCCAACCCGAAGGAATGAGGAGCACGGCACAGTGGCGAATGGAAGCAGCACTGGTTCAGCGACCGGGCAGAACGCCGAAAAGCATCTCGGCTGGCAGATTTTCTCCCAGGCGTTTGTCGTCGTCCTCGGGTTGCTGGCCATTGTCGCCTCTCTGGCCCTGATCCTGGACGCTTATGACGTCACTGAAGAGACCGCCTCTACGCCTGTCACGGTGACGACCACCGGCGCGCTGGGCACCACCAACCAGTCCGGTGGACAGAACGGCGGCGCTCCTTCGCCGAGCTCCTCTGGCGCCACCGACGGGGCCTCGGATGGCGGGGCTCCAACTGGTCCGGGGGGAGGTTCGCCCACCCTCGCGGCTGCTCCAGTCGCGACCGCGACGCCGGCGCCTGAGACGACCTCCGTCAGCTCCTCGTCCGTGGTCTCGATCCTCACTCCGATCATGGCGGGGATCGTCGGCATCGCCGGCCTCTTCTTCGGCGTCTCGGCCACCGGTTCCGCGCGCGGCCGGCAGGCGGGGACCGACCAGACTGTTGCGGACACGACGGCGAAGGCCGCCGACACGAGCGCGAAAGCGATCGATCTGGTGGCCGAAGTCCAGCAGGTCGATGTGGCGCCAACGATTCCCGCGGGGGAGGGAGAGGGAAAGAGCCCGAAACCCCCTGAGGGTAGGACGCAGCCGCCCCGGGGTGACAAGGGCTTCTAGGCCATTGTTCACTGCCCGTGCGAGCGTTACTGCTGAGCCGCACTGGATTTGGGCTTCCCGATGCAGAAGGGCAGGCGTTGGGGTTTGCAAACCTCGAACCTTGCGGTCTCGGGTGGTCCCTTCAGGCCGGTCCAGCCGATTGCACGGACGCGGAGATCCCGAACACCGACACCTTTGCCGCCTCGCCGTTCAGCTGTCTCCCGGTACCAGCGTGTTTGTGATCGGAGGAGCATGCAAAGTTCAGCTCAACCAGAGCAGCTGAACGAGGAGGGGTTCGCCGCGTTTGCCGGCCGGGCCGGCGACGGTGAGCCGGTGACGATGCTGAACCTGCTCGCCTTCCGCCCCGACGGCGGGCGCGAGCGCTACGAGGAATACGGCGCCGCCGTCACCCCGCTGCTCGAGAAGGCCGGCGGGCGGATCGTCTTCGCCGGCGAGCCCGCCTCGGTGCTGCTGGGCGATGGCTCCTGGGACCTTGTCGTCCTCGTCGAATATCCGACCCGGCAGGCGTTCCTCGACATGATCGGCTCCGTCGAGTACCAGGCGATCGCTCACCTTCGCACCGAGGCGCTGCTCAAGGGCGAGCTCCACCCGATGGACGCGGCCAGCGTCGCCCCGCTGACCTAGGGCGCCGGGGGGAGGGGCCAGTCGCGCACCTCGTCGAGGTGGACATGACCGCCGACCTCGGCGCGACCGTTGGCGGTGGGCCGGGTGAGCAGGAGCGAGCCGTGGCCCTGGTGGACGGCGAGCGGTCGTCCGAGTCGGGCGCTGAGGACAAGCGCCGCGGACCCGGTCGCCTCGTCCTCGGCGACGCCCGCATCCGGGACGAAGGAGCGGGCGCGGACGGTCCCGGCTGCCTCGTCTATCCAGGCCCAGGCGTAGAGGTTGCCTGCGCCTGCGGGCAGCGCCGCGAGCGCCCGCACCTCGGCCGGGGTGGCCAGTTGCCGGTACTCGAACGGCGGCGCCCACTCAGGTCGTGCATCTATCCACCAGATCCCGTCGCCGGATCGAACCGGGACCTCTCCTGCCGGTGGTTTGAGTGCCTCCACCGGCCTGCCGAGCCGACCGAGCAGCCAGGCGGTGCCAACGGTCGGGTGGCCCGCGAACGGCAGCTCCACCGCCGGGGTGTGGATCCGGATCTCGCCCTGGAGGGGGTCGTCGACGAAGACGGTCTCGCTGAAGCCGAGCTCTGCCGCGACTCGCTCCCGCGCGGACTCGGGGACGGCCGAGCCCTCCAGGAAGACGCCGAGCGGGTTGCCCCACTCTCCGTCCTCGTTGACGAAGACGCGGAGGACGTGAAGCTCGGGCACCCCCCGATCTTAAGAACTGGCAGGGCAATCGGCGCCGGGTGCGAAGATCGGTTCGACTTGGTGTCGGATGACGAGATGAGAGGAGTGGACGTGACGGAAGACGGTCTGAAGCGCAAACGAGGGCGCGCGATCCTGGTCGCGCTGGCGATCGGGGTCACGGGTGTTGCCTGGGCCGGTTGTGGAGACGACGACGGCAACGGGGCCGGCGAGGCGCAGGAACGCATCGAAAAGGGCGTCGAAGAAGCCAAGCAGGGCCTCGAAAAAGGAAAGCAGGAAGCCGAAAAGGGCCTGGAGAACGGCAAGCAGGAAGTGACGAAGGGCTTCGAAAAGGCCGAAGAGGAAGCGAACCAGGGCAAGGCTGACGCGGAAAAGAAAGTCGAAGAAGCCAAGCAGGAAGCCGAAGAGAAGATCGAAGAAGCCGAGGATCAGGTGCAGGGCGGCTACGAACGCTAGCCGTCGAGGCCGGGAGGGCCGAGCGCGCCGAGCTACCGTTTGCGCATGGCCGAACTCGACGAGTTCGAATCGCTGGTGGCCGACGCGATCGACGCCCTCCCGGAGCAGTTCCAGAAGCTGTTGGAGCGCGTCCCGGTCGTCGTCTCGGACCACGGCATGGAGAACCGCGCCTACGGGCAGTACTTCGGCGACGGGATGGCCCAGGAACGCTACGAGGACCGGATCGTCATCTACCGCGACACCCTGGAGCGCGACTTCGGCCACGACCGCGAGCTGCTGGCCCGGCAGGTGGAGCAGACCCTGCGCCACGAGCTGGCGCACCACCTCGGCTGGGACGAGGGTGGCGTCGGCGGCCTGGGGCTCTAGCCGACGACGCGGCAGTCGCGCGTCAGCTGTGAGGTAAGCGTTCGCCCGTCGGCGAAGTCGAAGCTGCCCTTGGCGAAGAGGAAGGGCACCGCCGGGAAGCCGGCCGGGGCGGCGCAGCGAGCGCTGATGAAGCTGCGCGCTTCGCCGTTGTGTCGGTAGCGGCGCCCGAAGGTCAGCGATAGGTCGGTGACGTAGCCGAGGTCGGAGGCGATTTTCGGGATGCGGGTCGAGAGCACGGATCCGTAACGCCCCTTGGCGGGATGCGTGATTCGGAAGATCAGTACGAAGGTCGCTTCGACCGGGTTGGAGCCGTGGACGTGCAGTGCGATCGTGGGCCGCCCGTTGCCGCGGCTGTTGAAGGCGAGCATCTGCCCTTTGACCGGGAACGCGATGTTCGGGAAATCGACATTGGCACCGAAGCGCCCGCGTCCGACGAGGGCGCTGCGGCAGCGCGCCAGCGCCTCCTTCGAGGAGGTCGCCTCGAGGCTGCTGGGCCGGCAGGTCGGCAGGCCCTCGGTCGAGAGCTTGCCGTAGCGGTTGACCGCGATCGACATGCTGCGCAGCTGCGGCGGGACGGTGCCGTCGGTCGTTCTCACCGATCCGGTCAGCTCCACGGTCACCGGGACGTCCCGGTCGCGGGGCAACGCGTGGGGCGCGAAGCGGCCGTCGAAAGAGAGCCGCAGGTTGCCGACCTGGCGCAGCTCGCCTTGAGCGATTCCGGAGCTGAGCAGCGTTGCAGCTGACAGTCCACATATGAGCAAGGCGCGGCGCATCTCCAACCCCAGTCTAGGTGCCACTGGGTGCCCGCGCCGTTTTGCCGTCGATCTCACCGGGTCTCGGGCTAGGGTTCACCGATGGCCGAGGGCACGCGCTGGAACGAGCTTTCCGAGGGCGACCAGTTCGCCGGCTACCGGATCGAGCGGGCCCTGGGACGGGGCGGGATGGGCATCCTCTATCTCGCCGTCGAGCCGGGACTCGAACGCCGCGTGGCACTGAAGCTGATCGCGCCCGAG
>Ga0190265_10000272_pt1 | contig 42963 bp, 17 predicted proteins | sample Popmic124T_FD_133135 | JGI IMG/M metagenome (GOLD analysis project Ga0190265, IMG submission 133135) | Populus adjacent soil microbial communities from riparian zone of Indian Creek, Utah, USA - 124 T | ecosystem: Environmental > Terrestrial > Soil > Riparian zone | place: USA: Utah | collected... | reverse complement strand
GAGATCGCCCGCCACAAGGAGTTCGTGGACCGCTTCCGCGCCAAGGCCACCAAGGCGCGCCAGGCGCAGAGCAAGATGAAGATGATGGAGAAGATCGTCATCGAGCGCCTGCCCCAGAGCTCGCGCCGCTATCCGACTTTCAAGTTCAAGCAGGTCCGCCCGAGCGGCCGGCAGGCGCTGGAGCTGGAGGGCATCTCCAAGTCTTACGGCGACAACCAGGTGCTCAGGGACGTCTCCCTGCGCGTCGAGCGCGGCGACCGCATCGCGATCATCGGCCCCAACGGCATCGGCAAGTCGACCCTGCTCAAGATCGCGGTGGGCGAGGTCGAGGCCGACGCGGGCCGCGTCGAGTGGGGGTACGAGACCTATCCCGGCTACTTCTCGCAGGACCACAACGAGGTGCCCAAGGGGAGCAAGCAGACGGTCGAGGCCTGGCTCTGGGAGTTCGTGCCGGGCCAGCCCATCGGCTTCGTGCGCGGCAACCTCGGCATGGTGCTCTTCTCGGGCGACGACGTGAAGAAGCCGCTGGGGGGCCTCTCCGGAGGCGAGGCGGCGCGCCTGGTCTTCTGCAAGCTCTCGGTGACCAAGCCGAACGTCCTGATCCTGGACGAGCCCACGAACCACCTGGACCTGGAGGCCATCGAGGCGCTGGTCGAGGGGTTGAGGGAGTACGACGGCACCCTGATCTTCGTCTCGCACGACCGCTGGTTCGTGCAGAAGCTCGCCAACCGCATCCTGGAGATCTCGCCCAAGGGGATCCAGGACTTCCGCGGCACCTACGAGGAGTACCTGGAGCGGCTGGGGGACGACCACCTCGACGCCGAGGCCGTGCTGCGCATGCGCCGCGAGCAGAAGAAGAAGGCCGCCGCGGCGGCCAGCGGTATCGCCGGCAGGAGCAACGGCAATCCGGCGGACGACAAGCAGCGCCAGCGCCAGCTCAAGGACCTCGGCAAGCGCCGCGACGAGCTGACGGCCGCGGTCGAGACAGCCGAGAGCCGCATCCACGCCATCAACGAGCTGTTCTGCGACCCCACCTTTTTCGACCGCACCTCCCGGGAGCAGGTGAAGAAGCTGGAAGGGGAGCAGAAGACCCTCTCCGAAAAGGTCGAGAAGCTCATGGGCGAGTGGGAGAAGATCGAGGAGCAGCTCGCCGAACTGGGAGGGTAGGAGCGGTTCAGCGACGCGAGGGCCATTCGTGAGACGTCCAAAGGTCCCACAGGTTACGGAACTGGAGGTCTTAGCATTTAGCAGGCGTCGCTGCGCCCTTTGCTTCGGTCTTGAAGGAGATATCTCTCGCAAGCGCGGCCAAATCGCGCACTTAGATCACGACCGTACGAACAACGCACTGGATAATCTGGCGTACCTCTGCCTGCCCCACCATGACGAGTACGACACACGTCCAAGTCAGTCGAAGGGTTTGCAGCTACGTGAGGTCAAGTTCCACAGAAGCGCATTGTACGAGGCAGTCGTCCAATACCTGAATCGCGCGTCCATACCCGCTGAGTCGCTCGAGCAGGAAGGCGAGGAACCAGTGCTGCTCGCTCAAGGCGAACTTGATTTCTATCATTCTCAGTATCGCTCCCACCGAGATGAAGGCCTTCGTTTGCTTAGAATAACGTCTGATGTCATGTCTACGTTTAACCGTCACTCGTCGGAGTGGAGCACTCGCATGCAGAACATACTCGCCGGCCGGGCGCCACTTCGTGTGGCTGATGCGGCGAACAATCTGATGGCTTCAAACATGACTACCTTCGCGAACGAACTTACTCGATCGACTGCGGCCTTCCCTCTAGTCACTACAAAGATGCTCAGTGCTCTCGCCCGCGCGTTGGCAGTGGCCAGCGATCTTGAGAGTGCCGACCGTCTTACGTTTGAGGAAAAACTCGGTGACATTCACGGCCTTCGCCAGATCACGGCGCAAACGGTTGTGAGTGCCACTGCAGTTCGCGGGGAGATCCTCGGCTATGCTCGTGGCACAACCTCGTTTAACCGGGGGAAGCGCCTGACGCTTGGCGCAATTGACGAGCACGTGAGGCTCCTTCAGGCGACTGATGCTGGCATGGCCAAAGCCGAGGAAGACCTCAGGAAGGTTCTCACTCTCTTCTAAGTCAGTGCGACGATCTCGAAACCGAGAGCCACATCTATTCCATCAACGAGATGTTCTGTACCCCCAACCTCCACCTTCTTCGATCGCACCTCCCGGGAGCAGGTGAAGAAGCTGGAAGGGGAGCAGAAGACCCTCTCCGAAAAAGTCGAGAAGCTCATGGGCGAGTGGGAGAAGATCGAGGAGCAGATAGCGGAGCTGGGGGCGTAGGGAAGAGCCTCGGAACGGGAGTCATACCCGGCGGGGACGAGGTGCTACCCGCAGGGTAGACACCAGCCCCTTCGGGGACGAGGTGTACGCGCAGGGTACGAGGCCCTACCCGGCGGGGACGAGGTCCTACCCGGCGCTTGCAAGCCCTACCCGGCGGGTACGAGGCCGTACCCTGCGCGGGCAAGCCATACGCTCCGGGTACGACCCCGTACCCGGAGCGCACGACTCATCCCCGGCGCGTGCGCGGCGTACGCCTCGGGGACGAGGCCATACCCGCCGCGTGCGGGCCGTCCCCTGCGCGTGCGCTTCCTGCCGGGCGGGGACGAGGTCATCCCCGCTCGGGAGGACCATACCCGAGGCTCCCCGGCTGTGCCGGAATCTTCCCTGCCCGCCGCTGCGGTCTGCGGAGCCGCGCCTGTGACTTCCTGACGCCGTCCCCCGCTTTCCGCGGCTCGTGCTCCGTTCTCCGCGGCTGCTCCCCCAACTTCCGCGCGCGCTCTCTCTGGGGGAGACGCCGCGGAATCTGGCGGAGCAGATTCTCAAAAAAGGCGAGAAGGTGCGCGCAAAAAGGGGAATGCGTGCTCCAACTTCCCCGCCGTGTCCAAAGTGTCGGTAAGCTGATCCGCTGTTTTCGTCAGAGCTTCAGACGAAAAGAGATTGGCGGCCTCGCGCCAGGCGGAAAGGCAGAAAATCTACGCCAATAGGTGTGATCTTGTTTAGTAGCAATTGACGAAAAGGGAACCATGCCTTATCATCCACGGCTCGCCGGTGGGCTGGGTCGGAGTATGCGCCGAGATCTATATGCGTGGCAGAATGGACGCCCCCATGGTGGGGAAGGAGACGCCTTGACCTATCGGAGCTTCATCGACGTCATCCGCGAACGGGCTGGCCGCCTGGGGGAGAGGCGCGCCTTCACGTTCCTGGGGGATGGCGAGTCTGCCTCCGAGCAGCTCACGTATGCGGAGGTGGATCGGAAGGCCCGCTCGATCGCGGCGGACCTGCAGCGGCGGGGGGCGGCGGGTGAGCGGGTGCTGCTGCTGTTCCCTCCGGGGCTCGACTTCGTCACGGCTTTCCTCGGATGCCTGTACGCGGGCGCGGTGGCCGTGCCTGCCTATCCCCCCTCTCCGGGACGCGGCACGGGCCGGCTCCGCAGCCTTCTGGAGGACGCCCGGCCCCGGCTGGCTTTGACAGTGCCGTCCCTGCTCGAGCGCGTGGAGCGGGAGCTGGAGGGTGCCACGGAAGCCGCCGCTCTCGCCGGCCTGCTGGCGGAGGACTGGCGCCCGCCGGCTGCCGGTCCCGAGAGCCTGGCCTTCCTTCAGTACACCTCCGGCTCCACCTCGACCCCGAAAGGCGTCCGCATCACCCACGGCAACCTGCTCTCGAACGAGCAGGCCATCCAGCACGCCTTCGGCCAGACGGAGGAGTCGGTCGTGGTGGGATGGCTGCCGCTCTACCATGACATGGGGCTCATCGGGAACGTGCTGCAGCCGCTCTGGTGCGGGGCCACGTGCGTGCTGATGTCTCCGCTCTCCTTCCTTCAGAGGCCGCGGCGGTGGCTGGAGGCGATCGGCCGCTTCCGGGGCACGACCAGCGGCGGCCCCGACTTCGCCTACTCGCTCTGCGCGCGCAAGATCCCGCCCGCGGAGCGCGAGGGGCTCGACCTGTCGAGCTGGCGGGTGGCGTTCAACGGCGCCGAGCCGGTGCGGGCCGCGACCCTGGATGCCTTCGCGGAAGCCTTCGCTTGCTGCGGCTTCCGCCGGGAGGCGTTCTATCCCTGCTACGGCCTGGCCGAGGCCACGCTGTTCGTGAGCGGCGGCGATCCCGAGGCCGCGCCGCGGGTTGCGGATCATCAGGGCCGGCAGCTCGTGAGCTGCGGACGCGCCTGGCCGGGGGAGCGGATCGCGGTCGTGAATCCCGAGACGGGGAGCGAGCTGCCGGCGGGGGAGGAGGGGGAGATCTGGGTGTCCGGTCCGGGCGTGGCGGAGGGGTACGGGAACGGGGAGAGCTTCCGGGGCGTCCTTCGCACCGGGGACCTGGGGGTGCTGGACGGGCGAGGCGAGCTGTTCGTGACCGGCCGGCTCAAGGACCTGATCGTGGTGCGCGGGCGCAACCTCTATCCCCACGACGTGGAGCGGACGGCCGAGGCGAGCCATCACGCGCTGCGGCCGGGGGGCGGGGCGGCATTCTCCGTCGAAGTGGAGGGGGAGGAGCGGCTGGTGGTGGTGCACGAGGTGGAGCGGCGGCGCGAGGCCGAGGCCCGCGAGGCTGCCGAGGCCATCCGCGCCGCGGTGCTGCGGGAGCAGGAGATCTCGCCGCACGACGTGGTGCCGATCCGCGCCGGGACACTGCCGAAGACTTCCAGCGGCAAGGTGCGGCGGGGGGCGTGCCGGGAGGCGTATGTGGATGGACGGCTGGTGGTTGTCGGAGCCGAGGGATGGGCGGGGCCTCCCTCTCCCGCGGAGCGGGTTGCCCGGCCGAAGGCCGGTGTGGAGGGGGCTCTTTCCCTCATCCTCGACCGCGCCGCCCGCCTCCTCCGGGTCGATCCACAGACCCTCGATCCCGAGGCCCCGCTGCCGCTCGACTCGCTCCTGTCCCTGGAGCTGAAGAACCGGTTGGAGAGCGACCTCGGCGTGAGCGTCTCCCTCGGGGTTCTCCTCGAAGGGATCAGCCCCCGCCAGCTCGCGGAGGAAGTGGCAAGCCGGCCGGCCGCGGAGCCGTTCCAGCTTCCCGCGGCGGAGGGGACCGACCACCCCCTCTCCTACAACCAGCGCTCCCTCTGGCTCGCCTGGCGGATGGCGCCCGAGAGCCCGGTCTACAACCTCGCGCTCGCGGCACGGGTCTCCGGGGATCTTGATCCCAAGTCCCTGGAGCGGCTCGCCGAGCGCCACGCCGTGCTGCGCACGACCTATCCGCTCGTGGATGGCGAGCCCGTGCAGAGGATTGGTGAGGGTGCGATCGACTTCGCGGTCCTGGAGTCCGGGAGCATCGAGGAGGAGGCCTGGCGGCCCTTCAACCTGGAGCGCGGACCGGTGATGCGGGCGCGCCTCTTCCGGCAGGAGGGACAGGCCCCGGTGCTGCTGCTCGCGGTCCACCACATCGCGGCGGATTTCTGGTCGCTGGGGCTGATCCTGGAAGGTTTGGCTGGATCGCCGCCCGCCTCCCCCCGGACGCCTTACGCCGCCTGGGCCCGCTGGCAGCACGAGCTGCTCTCCAGCCCCGAAGGCGAGCGCCTCTGGCAAGAATGGCGCGCCGCCCTCGACGGCGTGCCCACGGTCCTCGACCTCCCCGCCGACCGCCCGCGCCCGCCGGTCCCCAGCCACCGCGGCGGATCGCACCCGTTCTCTCTCGGGCCGGAGCTGTCCGGCCGGGCGCGGGAGCTGGCCGCCTCGTCCGGGGCGACGCTCTACGCCGTGCTGCTCACGGCGTTCGCGGCCCTGCTCCATCGCCACACCGGCCGCGGCGACCTGCTCGTGGGCGCTCCCGCGGCGGGGCGCACCCGGCCCGGGCTGGAGGAGGTGGCCGGACACTTCGTGAACCTGCTGCCGGTGCGCGCCGACCTCTCCGGCGATCCCGCGTTCGGCGAGCTGCTGGCGCGGACGCGGCGCTCGCTCTCGGGCGCCCTGGAGCGCCAGGACCTCCCCTTCCCCGTGCTGGTCGAGCGCCTCGATCCGGAGCGGGACCCCTCGCGGGCGCCGCTGGTCCAGGTGCTGTTCGCGCTGGAGCAGCCGCACCGTCTCGAAGGCGGAGCCGCCGCGGCCCCGTTCGTGCTCGGGCGCGAGGGCGCGCCGCTCCGGATCATCGGCGGACTGGTCCTGGAGCCGGTCGAGCTGCCGCGGCGGGCCACTCCGTTCGACCTGACGCTGATGGCGGTGGAGACCGGCGGCGTCGTGGACGCGGACTTCGACTTCAGCGCCGATCTCTTCGACGAGGCGACCGTGGCCCGCGTGGCCCGCCGGTTCCTCACCCTGCTCGCCGCGGCCGTGGCCGATCCCTCCCTGTCCCTCTCGGACCTGCCCGTGCTGGACCCGGCCGAGCGCGCCCAGATCGCGAGCTGGAGTGAGGGTCCGGCGGTGGAGATGCCGGAGCTGTGCGTTCACGAGCTGTTCGAGGAGTGGGCGGACCGGGCTCCGGACGCTCCCGCCCTGGTCGGAGCGGACGGCTCAGTCCAGACCTATCGCGAGCTGGAGGCGCGGGCGAACCGGCTCGCCCGGCATCTGCTGGACATGGGGGTCGGACCGGAGACGCCGGTCGCGCTGCTCCTGGAGCGCTCGCCGGAGCTGTGGACGTCCGCCCTCGCCGTGCTCAAGGCCGGCGGCTTCTATGTGCCGGTCGATCCATCCCACCCGCGGGAGCGCGTCGAGATGCTCCTCGCCGACTGTGGCGCGCGGGTGGTGGTCACGAACGAGCTTCTGCAAGAGGCGATCGAGGTCCGGAGCCCCGGCCGGCTTCCGAACCGCGTATTGCCGGACAACCTGGCCTATGCCCTGTACACGTCGGGCTCGACCGGCCGGCCCAAGGCGGTGGAGGTGCCTCACCGGCCGCTCGTGAATCTCGTCCACCAGGCGGTGCGCGACCTGCGGCTGGGACCCGGATCGCGGGTGCTCCAGATGTCCGCACCGGTCTTCGACGCCTCGGTGACGGAGGTGTTCGCGACCTGGACGGCGGGGGGCGCGGTCTGTCTCGCGAGCGAGGAGGCGCGGCTCTCCGGCCCGCGGCTGGCCGCGGAGATGCGGGAGCGGGAGATCACCTGCGGCATCCTCATCCCGTCGACGTGCCGCTTCCTGCCCGAGGAGGAGCTCCCCGCGCTGGAGACGATGATCCTGGGCGGGGAGGCCCTGCCCGCCTCGCTCGCGGCCCGCTGGTCCTCGCGCGTCCGCCTGCTTAACGGCTACGGCCCGGTCGAGACCGTGATCTACGTGGCGTCGCACGTCTGCGAGCCGGGAGAGGAGGGGCCGCCGCCGATCGGCCGCCCCATCGCGAGCTCCCGCCTGCGCGTCCTCGCTCCGTGGTCCAACGAGCCCCTGCCGGCGGGAGTGCCCGGAGAGCTGTGCGTTGGCGGGACGCCGCCGGCCCGGGGCTATCTCGGCCGGCCGGACCTCACGGCCGAGCGCTGGGTGCCGGATCCGTTTGGCGAGGACGGAGACAGGCTGTATCGCACCGGCGATCTGGTCCGCTGGCGTCCGGACGGCCGCCTGGAATTCCTGGGGCGGATCGACACCCAGGTCAAGCTGCGCGGAGTGCGCATCGAGCCCGCGGAGATCGAGACCGCGCTCGTCGCCCATCCCCAGGTGCGGGAGGCCGTAGTCGTGCCCCGTCCGGGCGCGGCCGGGGAGCCCGTGCTGGTGGCCTACGTTGTGCTTCAGGGAGAGCTGGAGGAGCTCGCCAGCGGGTTGAGGACCTTCCTGGCGGAGCGCCTGCCCGCGGCCATGATCCCCTCCGCCTTCGTGCCACTCCCTGAGCTGCCGTTGACCTCCGTAGGCAAGGTGGACCTGAAGGCGCTGCCCATCCCTGCCAGCCTTGAAGCCAATGCGGGCGCAACTGTGGCCCTGCCGCGCACCGAGATGGAGAGGACCATCGCCGCGGTCTGGCGCGAAGTCCTGGGTGTCGAGAGCGTCGGGATCGACCGGAATTTCTTCGAGCTGGGCGGGCATTCGCTCTTGATGGCGCGAGCCCACACCCGGCTCTGCGAGGTGCTCGGCCGGCCGATCCCGCTGGCCGAGATGTTCAGCCACACCACGATCAGCTCCCTGGCCGCGCGGCTGGCCGGGGAGCCCGAGCGGAGGGGGACGGAAGCCGCGAGCGACATTCACGACCGCGCCGCCGCCCGCCGCGCCGCCATGGACAGGCGGCGGACCCGCGCTCGGAATTGACGGAGTCAAGAGGTTTGATCATGGACGAGAACATTCCCTCCCCGGAAGCCATTGCCGTCGTCGGCATGAGCGGCCGTTTCCCGGGCGCCGATAGCGTCGATGCCTTCTGGCGCAACCTGCGCGAAGGCGTCGAGTCGATCTCCACCTTCTCGGACGCGGAGCTGGCCGAGGGCGGGGTGGACCCCGCCCTGTCCTCGCGCCCCGAGTACGTGCGCCGGGCCGGCGCGATCGAAGGGATCGAGCGTTTCGACGCACGCTTCTTCGGCTTCAGCCCGCGGGAAGCCGAGCTGATGGACCCGCAGCAGCGGCTCTTTCTGGAGGAGTCCTGGAAGGCGCTGGAGGACGCGGGCATCGATCCCGCCCGTCCGCCCGGCCGCATCGGCGTGTTCGCGGGCACGGGCCTCGCCTCCTACCTGCTCGACCATATCTATCCCCAGCGCGAGCGGTTCGACTCGGCGGGCGCCTACCAGGCCGCGGTCTCCAACGACAAGGATTTCCTCGCCACCCGCGTGGCCTACAAGCTCGACCTGCGCGGCCCCGGCCTGACCGTGCAGACCGCCTGCTCGACCTCGCTGGTCGCGGTCTGCGTCGCCTGCCAGAGCCTGATGAACGGCGACTGCGACGCGGCCCTGGCCGGCGGCGTGACCCTGCGCCTGCCGCAGCGCTCCGGCTATGTCCACGTGGAGGAGGGCATCCTGTCGCCCGACGGCCACTGCCGCGCCTTCGACGCGGAGGCGCGCGGAACGGTGCCGGGCAGCGGCGTCGGGGTCGTGGTGCTGAAGAGGCTCTCGGACGCGCTGCGCGACGGCGATGACGTCCGTGCCGTGATTCGCGGCTGGGCGCTCAACAACGACGGCGGCGGCAAAGCCGGCTACACGGCCCCGCTCACCGAGGGCCAAGCCGGAGTGATCCAGGAGGCCCTCGCGCTCGCCGCGGTCGATCCCGCCACGGTGACTTACGTGGAGGCCCACGGCACCGGCACCCGGCTGGGCGATCCGATCGAGGTCGCGGCTCTGCGCCGAGCGTTCGAAGGTGTGGAGGAGGGCGCGTGTCTCCTGGGCTCGGTGAAGACCAGCATCGGTCATCTGGACTGCGCCGCGGGCGTGGCTGGGCTCATCAAGACCGTGCTGGCGCTCCGGCACCGGGAGATTCCGCCGACGCTGCACTTCACGCAGCCGAGCCCGGAGATCGATTTCGGGCCGTTCCGGGTGGTGGACCGGCTGACCGAATGGAAATCGGAGGGTCCGCGGCGGGCGGGGGTGAGCTCGTTCGGGATTGGGGGGACGAATGCTCATGTGGTGGTGGAGGAGGCCCTCACCCCCCGGCCCCCTCTCCCGGTCCGCCCGAACACACCCGCCCCGGGAGAGGGGGAGACTTGCTTGGGGGATCAGCTCCTCGTCCTCTCCGCCAAGACTCCATCCGCGCTCGAAGCGATGACCTCCAATCTGGTGGCGCATCTGGGAGGAGGCGGGGGTGAGGGGCTTGCGAACGTCGCCTTCACCCTCCAGGCCGGCCGGCAGCCGCTGGACGTTCGCCGGGCCGTGGTGGTCCGCGACCTGGCCGACGCGGCGGCCGTGCTCGCGTCGGGCGATCCGCGGCGGGTGTGGACGGCTCAGACCGAGCCGGGCTTCCGGCCGGTGGCGTTCCTCTTCCCGGGCCAGGGGGCTCAGCACACCCGCATGGCCGCGGAGCTTTCCGAGAGCGGGCGGTGGCCGGTGTTCAACCGGGAGATGGACCGGTGCGCTGCGATCCTGAAGATGGAACTGCGGCTCTTTGAGGACGGGGAGCGGCTGGAGCAGACGGTTCTGGCCCAGCCGGCGCTGTTCGCGGTGGAATGGTCCCTGGCGCGGCTGTGGATGGACTGGGGCGTGGAACCCGAGGCGATGCTCGGCCACTCGGTGGGTGAATTCGTGGCAGCCTGCCTGGCCGGGGTCTTCTCGCTGGAGGACGCGCTGTCCCTGGTCGCGGCCCGCGGCCGGCTGGTCCAGGAGACGCCTCCGGGATCGATGATTTCGGTGCCTCTCCCGGAGGAAGAGCTGGCGGGGTGGATGGCGGACGGGCTGTCCCTCGCGGCGGTGAACGGACCTTCCCTTTGCACGGTTTCCGGCCCGGACGAGGCGATCGAGCGCCTGGAGGAGCGGCTGCGGGAGGCGGGGCACCAGAGCCGGCGCCTGCACACGTCGCATGCCTTCCACTCGGCCCTGCTGGAGCCCGCGGTGGCTCCCTTCCGCGATCTCGTGGCCCGGACGGAGCGCCGGCCCCCGTCGATCCCGTTCCTCTCCAACGTGACCGGGACCTGGATTACGGCCGAAGAGGCCACCGATCCCGAGTACTGGGCGCGCCACCTGCGCCAGCCAGTGCGCTTCGCCCCCGCGGTGACGGCCCTTCTAGCCGAGCCGCGCCGGCTGCTGCTCGAGGTCGGCCCCGGCACCACGCTCACTACGCTGGTGAGGCGGGGAGGAGAGGCGCGGGATCGGATCGTGTCCTCGCTGCCACATCCGCAGGACGCAGTGACGGACGTGCAGGCTCTCCTCGGCGCCGCCGGCCGCCTGTGGCTGGCGGGCGTGCCGCTACGGGCCGAGGGGCTCCACGATTCGGACCCGAAGCGGAAGGTCGCCCTTCCCACGTATCCGTTCGAAGGCGAGCGGTATTGGATCGAGAGAGGAGCCGCGCCGCAGGCGTCCTCGGGTCCCATCCGCAAGCGGCCAGACATCGCCGACTGGTTCTATCTGCCGACGTGGAAGCGAACGCTTCCGGCCGGTGCTCTGAAGGCGGCGGAAGACGGTGGGGATATCTGGCTCATCTCGGACGGCCACGAGCTTGGCGAGCGTCTGGCGGAGAGCCTCCAGAGCCTGGGCCGCTCCGCGGTCCTGCGCCATGCTGCCGCCGAGGAAGAGGTCGAGGCTACGGTCTCCGGTCTGTTGGAGGACGGGGCGGCTCCGAAGCACGTGGTCTTCCTGGGCGAGGCGCCCGCTCTGCTCTCCCTCGCCCGTGAGCTGGGGCGTCGAGTCCACTCGCCGATCCACATCGCGGTCGTCACCCTGGGACTGCACGAGGTAACCGGCGGCGAAGCGTCCGGCGAGCAGGGTGCCGTGGCCGGCCTCGCGAAGGTCATTCCCCAGGAGTATCCCAACCTGAGCTGCCGTCTGATCGACGTGGCTGGGCTCTCGGAGGTAGACGCCTTAGCCCACGAGTTGGAGGCGGACGGTCCTCCGGTCATTGCCTTGCGCGGGCGCCACCGCTGGGAGCAGGTCTTCGAGCCGTTCCGGCTGGAGCGGGCGGACGGGCTCCGTCGCGAGGGGCACTACGTGATCACGGGCGGCCGGGGCCGCTTCGGCGGGATCGTGGGCGATCATCTGGAGAACCTCGGCGCCAGGGTCACTCGCCTCGATCTCCAAGACGGGATCGACGTGGCCGACCACCAAGCCGTGACCCGTGCCCTGCGCGAGGCCGTTGCCCGCCACGGCCGGATCGACGGCGTGCTGCACGCGGCGGGCGAGCCTTCGGACGACTACCGGACGCTCTCCGAGCTGGGCGCGGCCGTCCTGGAGCGGCATCTGCGGCCCAAGGCCGAGGGCGCGATCGCTCTGCGCGAGGCCCTGCGGGAGCTGGGCGAAGAGCCGGCTTTCTGCGTCGCCACCTCGTCGCTGGCCGCGGTGCTCGGCGGGGTGAGCCTGGGCGCCTACGCCGCGGCCGACAACGCGCTCGACGCGCTGCTCGGCGCCTGGGGTCCCCCCTGGGTGAGCGTCGACTGGGAGGTCTGGCACGCGATCGGAGGAATGGCCACGCTCGGGCAGCAGCAGAACGAGCTGATGCTGACCCCGGAGGAGCTGTCGGAGACCCTGGAGCGGGTGCTCGCGCTGCGCGGCCAGCCGCGGCTCGCCGTGGCGACCGGCGACCTCGGCCGGCGGCTGCAACAGTGGACCGACGTAATGCACGCCGGACCCGCGGCCGGCGTGCACGCGCGGCCGGAATCGGGCGTCCCCTACCGCGCGTCGACCAATCCCACGGAGTCGCGGATCGCCGAGATCTGGCAGGAGCTGCTCGGAGTCGATCGCGTGGGCGTGGACGACGACTACTTCCTGCTCGGCGGCAACTCGCTCGCCGGGCTCCAGATCCTGTCGAAGATGCGCGCCGAGTTCGACGTCGAGCTGCCGCTCAAGACATTCTTCGAGGCGCGCACCGTGGCGGCCATGGCGGAGGAGATCGGGCGCGAGCGCGAGAAGGCCGCGTTCGAGAAGAAGCGGCTGGAAGAGATCCTGGCCGAGATCGAGGCGCTGTCGCTGGACGAGGTCAACGAGCAGCTTGCCGCCGAGGCGGAGACCGGGTCATGAGCGTGGACCTCGAGAAGCGGCTGGCCTCGCTGCCCCCGGAGAAGCGCAAGCTTCTGGAGCTGCGCCTGCGCAAGGAGGGGATCGCGGCCGAGCGCCGTCCCTCCGGACCCCCGCCGGTGCCGCAGCGCGATCCGGAAGATCCCGGTCCTTACCCCCTGAGCTTCGGCCAGCAGCGCCTCTGGTTCATCGAGCAGCTCAACCCGGGCAGCGCGGCCTACAACATCCCCTTCGCGGGCCGGCTGCGCGGCAGGCTCGACTCCGGCATCCTGGAGCGCAGCCTGCTGGAAGTGGCGCGCCGCCACGAGGTGCTCCGCACCCGCTTCCTCCTGCGCGACGGCAAGCCCGTGCAGGTCGTGGACCCCGAGCCCTTCGTGCGCCTGCCGGTGATCGACCTGACCGCGCTGCCCGCCGATCCGAGGGAGGCCGAGGCCGCAAGGATCATCCTCGCCGAGCCCCACGCCCCCTTCGACCTGGAGAGAGGCCCGGTGATCCGGGTGAGCCTCGTGAAGCTGGGGACGGGTGAGGGGCCTTCCCATCACGTCGGCACCCTCCGCTCCCAGCTCCCCGCCATGACCGGGAAGGAGGCCGAAGGCGGGGAAGAGCACGCCCTCCTCGTCACCATGCCCCACCTGATCACGGACGCCTGGTCCATGGGGATCTTCTTCCGCGAGCTGCCGGCGATCTACGAGGCATTCCGCCGTGGCGAGACGCCGAAGCTGCCGGAGATCCCCGTGCAGATGGCCGACTACGCGATCTGGCAGCGCGGCTGGCTGCAGGGCGAGGTGCTGGAGGAGCAGCTCCGCTTCTGGCGCGATTACCTCGCGGGAGCGCCGCCGGTGCTGGCGCTGCCCACGGACCATCCGCGCCCGCCCTCCCAGACCTTCAAGGGCAAGCGCCTGCCCATGGCCCTGCCGCCCGAGGTGATCCGCGGCCTGAAAGCCTTCAACGAGCGCCACGGTGTCACCAGTTTCATGACCTTCCTCGCGGTGCTCGACGTGCTGCTCCAGCGCTGGAGCGGCCTGGACGACATCGTGATCGGCTCGCCCGTGGTGACCCGGCCGCAGGCCGAGACCCATCCCTTGATCGGCTTCTTCCTCAACATGGCCGTGCTGCGCACGCGGATGGAGGGGGATCCCACCTTCGAGGAGCTGCTGGCGCGCGTCCGCGACAGCGCCCTCGCGAGCCTCGCGCACCAGGACTTCCCCTTCGAGCGGCTCACGGAGGTGATGGAGGCAGTGCGCGACCCTTCCTATCCGCCGCTCGTGCAGGTCAGCTACGTTCTGCAGAACGTCCACATCCCGCAGCCCGACTTCGAGGGCATCCGTCTCGTGGACTCCTGGCAGACCGATACGGACACGGCCCGTTTCGATCTCGGGCTCGGCGTGTTCGAGGAGGAGGGTGACGACACCATCCCCCAGGGCGGCTTCGACTACAACACCGACCTGTGGGACGAGCCCACGATCCTCCGCATGCGCGGCCACTTCCTGGCACTGGCTGCCGGCGCCCTGGCCGAGCCGGGGAGGAGGATCTCCGAGCTGCCCATGCTCTCCGAGGCCGAGCGCCGCCAGCTCCTGGAGGACTGGAGCGCCACCGACGTCACCCGGCCGGAGCAATCCTTCCTGGAGATCGTGGAAGGCTTCGCCCGCACCCGTCCGGACGCGCCGGCCCTGGTGGGAACAGACGAGACGGTCACCTACGCCGAGCTGGTCCGCAGGGTGGAGGAGCTTGCTGCGCACCTGCGGTCCCTCGGAGTCGGTCCGGAGGTCGGAGTCGCGGTCTGCCTGGAGCGTTCGCCCGAGCGGGTTGTGGCCTTCCTCGCGGCGCTCGCGTCCGGAGGGTTCTACCTGCCGCTTGATCCGGCCTGGCCCGCGGAACGGCGGGAATGGCAGCTCCGGGATGCGGGGGTGACGGTGGTGGTGGATGGACCCCTCACCCCCGGCCCCTCTCCCACCGCACTCCCACCCAACCGGGAGAGGGGAGTCCCCTCTCTGATTTCCGGGTTTTTCCCCCTCTCCCGGGCGGGTGGGAGTGCGATGGGAGAGGGGGTAGGGGGTGAGGGGCTTGCCTACGTCTTCTACACCTCCGGCTTCACCGGCCGTCCCAAGGGCGTGATGATCTCCCGCGCCTCGCTGGACAACCTGCCCGCCGTGATCGGGAATGGCCTCGGGGATGCTCCAGGGAACCGGGTCCTCCAGGTCATCTCACCGGGCTTCGACGCTTCGCTCATGGAGATCGTCACGGCCCTGGCCGCGGGGCGGGCGCTGCAGGTGGCCGCCCCGGGCGCGCTGCTCGCCGGCCCCGAGCTGGCCGCCTTTGCGGAGGAGCGGGACGCCACCTGCGGCATCATGACCCCCACGGCCCTGGCCAGCGTGCCGGAGGGCGGGCTCGCGGGAGTGCGTTGCATCACCCTCGGCGGCGAGGCGCTGCCTCCCGGCCTGGTGGAGCGCTGGGCGCCCGGCCGCCGGTTCTTCAACGTCTACGGCCCCACCGAGGCCACGGTCTGCACGACGATCGGCGAGGTCATGCCCGACGGATCGCGCCCGTCCATCGGCCGGCCCGTGGCGGGCGCCCGCGTCTACGTGCTGGACCGGCGGCTCCAGCCGGTACCGGTGAGCGCTCACGGCGAGCTATGCGTCGGCGGCATCGTCGTGGGACGGGGCTACCTCGGCCGGCCGGACCTGACCGCGGAGCGCTTCGTCCCCGATCCCTTTTCGGGAGAGCCTGGAGCGCGGCTCTATCGCTCGGGAGACCGGGTGCGGCACCTGCCGGACGGACGGCTCGACTTCCTCGGCCGACTGGACGAGCAGATCAAGGTGCGGGGCTTCCGGATCGAGCCCGGAGAGATCGAGGCGGTTCTCAAGGAGCACCCTGGCGTGCGCGACGCCGCGGTCGTGCTGCGCGAAGACCGGCTCCTGGCCTGCCTGGTCGGAGAGGTGGATCAGGGAGCGTTGAGGTCGTGGCTGCGCGACCGCCTCCCCGAGGCCATGGTCCCGGCCGGCTTCGCCTTCCTGGACGCCCTGCCGCTCTCGCCGACGGGCAAGCTGGATCGGCAGGCGCTCTCCAGACTGGAACCGGAGGTTCCGGAGGTGGGCGAGCCGGAAATGCCCACGTCGGACAAGGAGCGGCTGCTGGCTGGGATCTGGGCCAAGGCCCTGAAGCTCGACAGTGTCGGCCTCCATGACGACTTCTTCCAGATCGGCGGCGACTCGATCCTGGCCATCCAGGTGGTTGCGCGCGCCGCCGAGGCCGGGCTCTACGTCGAGCCGCGTCAGCTCTTCGAGAGCCCGACGGTCGCGGGCATGGCGGCGGTGGCGGCCGGCGCGCCGCGCACCGACGCCGAGCAGGGGCCGGTCGCCGGCCCGGTCCCCCTGACCCCGATCCAGCGCTGGTTCCTGGAGGATTTCGACCCGCCCGTGCCGCACCACTGGAATCTCGGCCTGATGCTGGAGGTCGCCGAGGGCGTGGCGCTCGATCCGGCTCGGATGGCACGGGCGGTGGCGCGTCTCGTCGAGCACCACGACCAGCTGCGCGCCCGCTTCATCCGCACCGGCGCGGGCTGGCGCCAGGAGGTCGCGCCGCCGCGGGGAGACGCGCCGTTCACGCTGCTCGATCTCTCCGTCCTGCCCGAGGCCGTCCGGGAATCCGCCCTGAAGTCTGCGGCCGCCACGGTCCAGACCGGCTTCCAACTCGACCGCGGACCGCTCCTACGAGCCGCGCTCTTCGACCTCGGACCGGATCGTCCGGAGAGGCTCCTCCTCGCGGTTCATCACCTGGTGATGGACGGCGTCTCCTGGCCGATCCTCCTGGCCGATCTCCGAACCGCCTACGACGGGCTCAACCTTCCGCCCAAGACCACCTCCTTCCAACGCTGGGCCGAAAGGCTGAGGGAGTACGCCCGCACCGCCGAGCTGCGCCAGGAATTGGAGTACTGGCGTTCGACCCCCTCTCCCGCGCAGCGGGGGAGGGCAGGGGAGGGGTCTTTGCCCCTCGAACGCAACGCCGCCAGGATCGAGCTCACCCTCAGCCCGGACGAGACGCGTCAGCTCCTCTCCGAAGTCCCTGAAGCCTCCCCCGTGCGAGTGGAAGAGGTGCTGCTGGCCGCCATCGCCGAAGCCCTCGCGGACTGGCGAGGCGAGCGCACCCTCGCCATTGCGGTCGAGGGGCACGGCCGCGAGCGCCTGTTCGACGACGCGGACCTCTCGCGCACCGTGGGCTGGTTCACCTCCACCTTCCCGCTCTGGCTGGACCTGGGGGAGGGCGACGCGCTCAGGGAGGTCAAGGAGAGGCTGCGCAGGGTGCCCCGGCGAGGCATCGGCTACGGCGTGCTCCGTTACCTGGCGGACGACCAGGCCGCCGCGCTCCTGCGCGATCATCCGCGGCCCGAGGTGACCTTCAACTACCTCGGCCGCGCCGACGATCCGGCCGCGGGCGAGGGGCCGCTCCGCCTCGCGGCGGATCCCGGCGGCGCCGCGAGCGATCCGCGAAACCCGCGACCCCATCCGCTGGAAATCGACGCCGTGGTCCTGCGCGGAGAGCTGCGCTTGGTCTGGATCTACGACCGGGAGCGCTATCGCCCCGAGGCGATCGAAAGGCTGGCGACGGCGAGCCTGGACCGCCTGCGGGCGCTGATCGCCCGCTGCATCTCGGGCGAGGCGTCGGGCCACACCGCGGTGGACTTCCCGCACGCCGGGCTGGAGCAGGAGCAGCTCGACCGGCTGCTCGGGAAGATCGGGAGGAGGTCATGAAGTCCGCCGCTATCGAGAACATCTACCGCCTCTCCCCGATGCAGGAGGGGATGCTGTTCCACAGCCTGAGCGACAAGGACTCGGGGCAGTACGTGGAGCAGGCCTCCTGCACTGTGGTGGGCGACGTCGATCCCGCGGCCCTGCGGCGGGCGTGGGAGGGGGTGCTGGAGCGCCACTCGGTGCTGCGCGCTGGATTCCACTGGGAGGAGGTCGACCGGCCCGTGCAGGTGGTCTACCGGCAGGTGGAGCTGCCCTGGCGCGAGGAGGACTGGCGCGGGCTGCCGGAAGAGGCTCAGCGCGCGCGCTTTGACGCGCTGGTCGAAGGGGACAGCCGGCTCGGCTTCGACCTCGACCGTCCGCCGTTGATGCGTTTGACCCTGGTCCGCCTGAGCGACCGCGCCTGGCGCTTCCTGTGGAGCCATCACCACCTGTTGCTCGACGGATGGTCCCTCGGACGGGTGCTCCAGGAGGTTTTCGCCGGCTATGGCCGGAACGGCAAGGCCGCCCTGCCGCCGGTCCGGCCGTACGTGGACTACATCGCCTGGCTGGAGAAGCAGGATTTGGCTGAGGCCGAGGCGTTCTGGCGCCGGACCCTCGAAGGCTTCACGACGCCTACGCCGCTGCCCCTGGCGCAGCAGTCGGCCGCTCTCCGCGGCGCGCCCTCCTTCGAGGATCGGACGGTAGACCTATCACCTGCCGCGACCCGGTCCTTGGAGGAAGCAGCCCGGCGCGCCGGTGTCACGCTCGGCAGCTTCGTGCAGGCGGCCTGGGCGCTCCTCCTGGCGCGCACGACCGGGGAGGACGACGTGGTCTTCGGCTCCGTGGTCTCGGGCCGGCCGCCGCACCTGGCCGGCTCCGAAGCCATGGTCGGCCTCTTCATCAACACCCTGCCCGTGCGGGTGCGGATTGACGAGCGCGAGGCGCTCCAGCCTTGGCTCCGGGGGGTGCAGGAGCATCTCCTGGAGCTGCGCCGTTTCGAGCACAGCCCGCTCGTCGAGGTCCAGAAGTGGAGCGGCGTCCGGCACGGCGAGCCGCTCTTCCAGAGCCTCATGGCCTTCGAGAACTATCCGAGGGACGCCTCGTTGCTCCAGGGGACCGACGGCTTGGAGGTGCGCGATCTCCAGACGCTGGAGCGCACCAACTATCCGCTCACCCTGGCCGTGATCCCCCAGGACGGTCTCCAGCTCCGCCTGACCTTCGACTGGAGGCGGCACGACGCCGATGCCGCGGAGCGCCTCCTCGGCCACCTGACCACGCTGCTCGAAGGCATGGCCTCCGGACTGGACCGTCCGCTGGAGGACCTCCCCCTGCTCTCTGAAGCCGAGCGCCGGCGTCTGGATGACTGGCAGGGGCCGGAGGTGGAGATCCCGGACGTCACGATCGACGTTTTGCTGGAGCGGACCGCGGCGGAGTGGCCCGAAGCGGTCGCCGTCGTGGGTCCGGATGGTGCCAGCGTGACCTACCGTGAGCTGTTCGAAAGGGCTGACCATTTCGCCGGCCGCCTGCGCGAGCTGGGCGTCGGCCCCGAGGTGCCGGTCGGTCTCCTTCTCGAACGCTCGCCCGATCTGATCGCCGCGATGATCGGCGTCTGGAAGGCCGGAGGCGCCTACGTGCCGCTCGATCCCGACTATCCGGCCGAGCGCCTGCGCCTCTTGATGGAGGACTCGGGACTCCGTGTCCTCGTCACCCGGGAGGAGCTGGCATCCCGTCTACCGCTGTCACAGAGCTGCCAGCTTCTTTTCCCGGATGGGCGGGGGACTCCCTCTCCCGCGCAGCGGGTAGCCCGGCCGAAGGCCGGTGAGGAGGGGGCTTACCCCGCGTATATCCTCTACACCTCCGGCTCCACCGGCCGTCCCAAGGGCGTCGTCGTCACCCATCGCGGAGTCGTCAACCTCCTGCACACGGAGCGCCGCCTCCTCGACCTGTCCTCAGACAGCCGTGTCCTCCAGACCACCTCGCCCTCGTTCGACGTGTCCGTGCTGGAGGTCTTCGCCACGCTCGCGGCCGGCGCCACGCTCCACCTGCTGTCGCGGGACACCCTGCTCTCCGGGCCGGGTCTGGCGGACGAGCTGCGCCGGCTCGGCATCACCGCCATGACCGCGGTGCCGTCGCTGATCGCCACGATCCCCGAGGGGGACTTCCCGGCCCTGCGCGCCGTGATGGTGGGCGGCGAGCGCTGCCCCGCGGAGACCGCGGCCCGCTGGTCGGCCGGGCGCAGGTTCGTGAACGGCTACGGCCCCACTGAGGCCACCATCTTCTCCACGGCGTTCGAGGGTCCCGGCGAGCCGCCGCAGGGGCCGCCCATCGGGCGCCCGCTCGCCAACACCCGGGCCTGGATCGTGGATCGCGCCGGCCGGCCGGTGCCGGTGGGTGTGCCGGGGGAGATCTGGCTCGGCGGTGTCGGCGTAACCCGTGGCTACCATGGCCGGTCTGATCTCACGGCCGAGCGCTTCGTCCCCGATCCCTTCACGGAAGGCGGGCGCCTGTATCGCACCGGTGACCTGGCGCGCTGGAGACCGGACGGCAACCTGGAGTACCTCGGCCGGATCGACCATCAGGTCAAGGTCAGAGGGCACCGTGTGGAGTGTGGCGAGGTCGAGGCCGCGCTCGCCCGCCATCCCGCCGTACGCGATGCCGCTGTGATTGGGCGCGACGGGCGCCTGGCTGCCTACGTTCTACCCTCCGGCCCTGCGCCCGTCGCCGGCGAGCTGCGGCGCTTCCTCGCCGAGTCGCTCCCCGTGTACATGGTCCCGACCGCCTGGGTCTTCCTCGACGCGATGCCGCTGTCGCCAGCCGGCAAGGTGGACCGCCGGGCCCTGGCGCGGATCGAGCCCGAGACTCAGAGCGCCGGGCCGGACGCGCCGCGCAATCCCACGGAAGAGACCCTCGCCCGCATCTGGGCCGAGGTGCTCCAGGTCGAGCGCATCGGCATACGCGACGACTTCTTCGACTTGGGCGGCGACTCGATCCTGAGCATGAGGGTCGTGGCAAGAGCCGCTGAAGCCGGTCTCCAGATCACGCCGCGGCAGGTGTTCGACCATCCCACGGTCGCGGCATTGGCAGAAGTGGCGGTGGCCACAGGCGGCGAGGCCGGAGCCGTGGCCGTCGAAGGCCCGGTGCCGCTCACCCCGATCCAGCGAGCCCACTTCGAGCGCCAGCCCGTGGATCCGCACCACTTCAACCTGCCCGTCCTGCTCCTGCCGCGAGAGCCGCTCGATCCCATCCGCCTCGAGCGGACGCTCAAGGTCCTGCTCGACCGCCATGATGCCCTGAGGCTGCGCTTCGAAAGGCACGACGGCGAGTGGATGCAGCGGGTAGCCGCGCCCGGAGATCAGGTGCCCCTATCGAGGATCGATCTCTCCGCGCTCCCATCCGATTCGCGAGAGGTCGCCTTCACCGCTGCCGCAGAGGCTCTCCAGGGAAGTCTCGACCTGGGTCGAACCGCCCTCCAAGCCACCCTGTTCGAGGACAGCTCCCCCTCTCCCGGGGCGGGTGTGTTCGGGCGGACCGGGAGAGGGGGCCGGGGGGTGAGGGCCCTCCTCCTCGTCGTCCACCACCTCGTCGTGGACGCCGTCTCCTGGCGCGTCCTCCTGGAGGACTTCGAGCGCTCCTGGCTCGGCGGAGAGGAGGCGCGCCTGCCCGCTCCGACCACTCCGTTCTCGCGCTGGGCCGACCGGCTGGCCGCGCACGCCGCATCGCCCGAAGCGGCGCGCGAGCTCCCGTTCTGGCGCGCCCAGGCTCAATCGGCGGCCGGATCCCGGAGCCTCCCGATCGACCATCAGGACGGCGAGGACACGGAAGCCACGAGCGAGATCGTGACCGTCTCCCTAGACTCGGAGCCGACCCGGACTTTCCTCAAGGACGCCCACAAGGCCTACCAGACCCGGCCTGACGAGCTGCTCCTCGCCGCGCTCGCCGAGGCCGTCGCCGGCTGGACCGGCGAGCGCACGCTCTGGGTTGACATCGAGGGGCACGGCCGCGAGACCGCGTTCACTGAGGCCGCCGGGGTCGACCTGTCGCGCACGGTCGGCTGGTTCACCTCGCTGCACCCGGCGTGGCTCGACCTGCGCAGCGCCAACGGCCCCGGCGAGACGGTCAAGGTGGTCAAGGAGGGGCTGCGGCGCGTGCCCGGCCGGGGCATCGGCTACGGCGTCCTGCGTCACCTGGCCGGCGCGACTCTGGGAGGACCGCCGGCGGAGATCTCCTTCAACTACCTCGGCCAGCTCGACCTCATGCTCGCGGTCTCGTCGCTCTTCGAGGTGGAGCCGGAGACGCCGGGCAGGCCGCGCAGCCAGCGCGCGGACCGCATCTACCGGCTGGAAGTCAACGCCTGGGTGCGCGATGGCCGCCTGAACGTGAGCTGGGCCTACGGCGGGCGGCGGCACCGGCGCGAGACCATCGAGCAGGTGGCGGAGAGCTTCCTGACATCGCTGCGGAAGCTGATCGGCCACTGCCTGGCGCCCGACGCCGGGAGCTTCACGCCGTCCGACTTCCCGGCCGCGGCGCTGGACCAGAAGTCGCTTGACCGCCTCCTGGGGAAGATCGGAGGGAAGAAGCGGTGATCGAGGACGTCTACCGCCTCTCTCCGCTCCAGGAGGGGATGCTTTTCGAGAGCCTCTATGCTCCGGAGGCGGACGCCTATGTGGTCCAGGTCTCCTGGACCCTGGGCGGCGACCTCGATCCGGCCGCGCTGCGCCGGGCCTGGGAGGAGATCGTGCGCCGGCACGCGGTGCTGCGCACGTCCTTCCACTGGGAGGAGATGGAGCAGCCTCACCAGGTGGTGCACAGGGAGGTGGAGCTGCCCTGGATCGAGGAGGACTGGCGGGGCATCCCTCTCGAAGAGCGCGAGCGACGTCTGGAGCAGAAGCTGGAGGAGGACCGCCGCGATGGACTCGACCTCCAGACCGCGCCGCTCTTCCGGCTCCACCTGATCCGTCTGGAGGACGGCCTCTGGACCCACGTCTGGACCAAGCACCACCTGCTGCTCGACGGCTGGTCGATCTCCCGGGTGATGCTGGAGCTGTTCGCTGCCTATTCCTCCTTCCGCCGCGGCGAGAGCCCGCGGCTGCCTCCGGCGCGGCCGTTCCGCGAGTACGTGGAGTGGCTGCTGCGCCGCGATCCGCGGGAGGCCGAGGCCTTCTGGCGGCGCGAGCTGGAAGGGTTCGCCTCGCCCACCAGCCTGGGAGGAAGGGACGACCGCCGGCATACCTTCGGCGGCCGGGGCCGGCTCGAAGCCTTCCTGGAACCCGAGGGCACCGAGGCCCTGACCGAGCTGACGAGGCGCCACCGGCTGACGCTCAACACCTTTGTCCAGGGAGCCTGGAGCCTGCTCTTGGCGCGCCGGTCCGGCGAGGAGGACGTGGTCTTCGGCGTCGTGGTCTCCGGCCGGTCCGCGGCCGAGCTGCCGGGGATCGAGTCGGCGGTAGGGCCGTTCATCAACACCATCCCGCTGCGGGCGCATCTCGCTCCGGACCAGCGCCTGCTCCCCTGGCTCGCCGGCATTCAGGAGCGGCAGCTCGAGGCGCGGCGGTTCGAGCACAGCCCGCTCGTGGAGGTGCAGGGCTGGAGCGGCGTGCCGCGCGACCGGCCGCTCTTCGAGAGCCTGATGGCATTCGAAGGGTCGCTGCTCGATCCTTCCCTGGAGGTGGGCGTCGAGGGCGTGAAGATCCTTGGCACCCGCGCCAACCAAGTGAGCCGCGCACCGGTCACGCTCGTGGCGTTCCCGGAATCCGGAGGCTTGCGTCTCACCCTCTCCTGGGATCTGCAGCGCTTCGCACCGAGCGAGCCCGGTCGCTGGATGGGCCACCTCCTTACCCTGCTCCGGGGCATGGCCGAGGACCCCGGCCGCACGCTCGCGGACCTTCCCCTTCTTACCGAGGCCGAGCGCCACCAGCTCTCTATGGAGTGGAACGACACAGCCGTTGCCTTCCCCGCCGGGCTCACCCTCCACGGCCTCTTTCTTGCGCAGGCCAAGCGCACGCCGGATGCCGTGGCAATGGTCTCCCACGACGGGGAGACGATCACCTACGGCGAGCTGGCCGAGCGCTCGGCCCGGCTGGCCGATGAGCTGCGGAAGCTTGGCGTCGGGCCGGAGGTGCGGGTGGGGGTCTCCCTGCGGCGCTCGCCACGGCAGATCGAGGCCCTGCTCGCCGTGCTCCAGGTGGGCGGCGCGTATGTTCCCCTGGACCCGGACGATCCGCCGGAGCGGCGGGATTGGATCGCGGCGGATTGCGGGGCGGCGCTCGTCCTCGATGAGGACGGGTGGTGGCGCCCCTCTCCCGGGGAGGGGGCAAGGGGAGGCGGGAGAGGGGATGGGGGTGAGGGCTCCCTCGCCTACATCCTCTACACCTCCGGCACCACGGGCCGCCCCAAGGGGGCCATGACGTCGCACCGCGCCGCGGTCAACCACATCCTCTGGGCGCAGTCGGCCTTTCCTCTCGCCCCCGGGGAGGGCGAGCTCGTCAAGGCGCCGCTCGGCTTCGACGCGTCGGTGCGGGAGATCTTCTGGCCGCTGTCCGTGGGAGCGCGGCTGGTGGTGTCGAAACCCGGCGGGGAGCGCGATCCGGACCACCTGATCGAGCTGATCCAGCGCGAGGGGGTCGCGGTCGTGAGCCTGGTGCCGTCGCTGCTTGCCGCCGTGCTGGATCGGGAGACCGCTCCCACGCGCCTGAAGCGCGTCACGGCCGGGGGCGAGGTGCTCTCCGTGGAGCTGGCGGAGCGCTGTCGCGAGCGGCTCCCGGGCACGGCGCTCAGCAACCACTACGGTCCTACCGAGACCGCGGTCAACGCCACGGCTTGGCAATACCACCCGGGGGATCGTTCGATTCCCATCGGGAGACCGCTCGCGAATGTCCGGATCGACGTCGTGGCCCCCTGGGGCGACCCGGTGCCGATCGGGACGGCCGGCGAGGTGTGCGTGGGGGGGAATGGGGTGGGCCGGGGCTACGTCGGCCGGCCGGACCTCACGGCCGAGCGCTTCGTGCCGGACCCGAACGTCTCGGGGGCGCGGCGCTACCGGACCGGCGACCTGGCTCGCTGGCGGGCGGATGGCGCCCTGGAGTTCCTCGGCCGCGTCGACCTCCAGGTCAAGCTGCGGGGCATCCGCGTGGAGCCCGAAGAGGTCGAAGCGGCCCTCGCCGCCTGCCCCGGCGTGCGGCAGGCCGCGGTCCTGGCGCGGGACGGCGCGCTCGTCGCCTACGTCCTGCCCGAGGTCCAGGACCCCGGGCTCCCCGCAGCACTCCGAGCGGCCCTGGGCTCCCGGCTCCCGGCCTTCCTGGTCCCGTCGCTCATCGTGCTGGTCGACTCCTTCCCGCGCACCCCCAGCGGCAAGGTGGACCGCCGGGCGCTGGCGCGGATGGAGGTGCGGGAGCCGGTCGGGGGCGAGGGGTTCGAGGCGCCGCGGACCCCGGTGGAGGAGCAGGTCGCGGAGGTCTGGAGCGAGGTGCTGAAGCGGCCCCGGGTCGGAATCCACGACGACTTCTTCGCCCTCGGCGGGCACTCCATCCTCGCGCTCCAGGTGGCGACGCGGCTGCGCGAGGCGTTCGGCGTCGAGGTCCCGCTGCGGCAGATCTTCGAGGCGTCCACCCTGGCCGACCTCGCGCGCGAGGTGGAGCTGGCCCTCCGCACCGGCACTGGCCCAGTGCCGCCGCCCTTGATTCCCATGCCCAGGGACAGGGAGATCCCTCTCTCGTTTTCCCAGGAGAGCCTCTGGTTCCTCTATCAGCTCGATCCCGCGAGCCCGGCCTACAACGTGCCCGCCACGGCCCTGGTCTCCGGCCGCCTCGATCCGGCCGCCTTGGCCGGAACGTTGAGCGAGATCGTCCGCCGTCACGAGGCGCTGCGCACCACGTTCAGGATCTCCGGAGGCCGACCGGTGCAGGAGATCCATCCTCCGGCGCCGGTTTCCCTGCCGTGGATCGACCTCGGGGCGTTGCCCTCGGATCTCCGCGAGGACGAGGCCCGCAGGATCGCCCGGTTCGAGGCGCTGCGGCCGTTCGATCTGAACCGCGGACCGCTGCTGCGCGCCCGTCTCGTCCGGCTCGCGGAGGAGGAGCACCTCTTCCTGCTGACCATGCACCACGCCGTGTCCGACGAGTGGTCGGTGGCCGTGCTGATGCGCGAGGTGGGGACCCTCTACACGGGCGCCGCGGCGCTTCCGGAGCTGCCCGTGCAGATGGCCGACTACGCGATCTGGCAGCGGGAGTGGCTGCGCGGCGAGGTTCTGGAGGCGCGGCTCGACTGGTGGAAGGAGCGGCTGGCCGGGGCGCCTCCGGTGATCGACCTGCCGCTCGACCGGCCGCGGACCGCGGCGCGGACCTTCCGCGGCGAGCGGGTGCCGCTGGAGGTCCCGGCGGAGGTCACGGAGCGGCTCCGGCAGCGCGGCCGCGAGCGTTCCGCGAGCCTGTTCATGGTCCTGCTCGCCGGCGTCCATGCCTGGCTCTCCCGCCTCGGCGCCGGGGAGGATCTGGTGACGGGCGTCCCGGTCGCCAACCGTTCCCATCCGGGTACCGAGGGGCTGATCGGGTTCTTCGTGAACACCCTGCCGCTGCGGGCCGACCTCTCCGGAGACCCCGGCTTCGGCGAGCTGGTCGAGCGGACGCGCGAGACGGCCCTCGGCGCGTTCGCCCGCCAGGACCTCCCCTTCGAAAGGCTGGTCCAAGAGCTGCGGCCGGAGCGGAGCCTTGCCCACGCGCCGCTGTTCCAGGTGATGTTCTCCCTGCACAACGTCCCGATGCCGGCGCTGGAGCTGCCGGGGCTCGCGTTCCGGCCGCTGGGGACCGACCCCGGTACGGCCAAGTTCGACCTGCTGCTGGAGATGAACGAGGTGACGGGGCTCCAGGGCTCGCTGGAGCACGCGTCGGACCTGTTCGACCGGACTACCGCCGAGCGCCTCGCCGGCCACCTGCGGGTGCTGCTGGAGGCGGCGGCCGCGGACCCGGACCTGCCGCTCTTGGCCTTGCCGGTCCTCTCCCCGGCCGAGCGCCGCCAGATCGCGGAGTGGAGCCAGATCCGTGCGAGCTTCCCCGCGGCCTGCCTCCACCACCTGTTCGAGGTCCGGGCCAGGGAGAGGCCGGACGCCGTCGCGGTTTCCCTCGGCGGCGAGCGGCTGACCTACGCCGAGCTCGACCGCCGGGCCAACCGGCTGGCCCGCCGCCTGCGCCGGCTCGGGGTCGGGCCGGAGACGCGGGTCGCCCTCCGGCACGAGCGCACGCCCGGCCTGGTAGTGGCGGTCGTGGGCATTCTCAAGGCCGGAGGGGCGTACGTGCCGGTCGACACGGCGTGGCCGGCCGAGCGGGTGCGGCTCCTGCTGGAGGACTCGGGCGCGGCGATCACGGTCGACGAGGAGCTGCTCGCCGTTTCCGGGGAAGAGAGCGCCGAGCCTCTGGACGTGCCCGTCCCGCCGGATGGCCTGGCCTACGTCATCTATACCTCGGGGTCCACGGGCAAGCCCAAGGGGAACCTCGTGACCCACGCCAATGTGGCGCGGCTGTTCTCCGCGACTGACCCCTGGTTCGGCTTCGGTCCGGACGACGTCTGGACCCTCTTCCACTCGGCGGCCTTCGACGTCTCGGTCTGGGAGATCTGGGGCGCCCTCGCCTATGGCGGACGGCTGGTGGTCGTCCCCGCTCTGGTGACCCGCTCTCCGGACGAGCTCTGGCAGATCCTCGAGGCCGAGGGCGTGACGGTGCTCAGCCAGACCCCTTCGGCGTTCCGGGCGCTCTCCCGGATGCCCGTGCCGGGGGCCCTGCGCTGGGTGGTGTTCGCCGGCGAGGCGCTGGACGTCGCCAGCACGGCCGGCTGGCTGGACTCCCCGGCCCGCTTGGTCAACATGTACGGCATCACCGAGACGACGGTCCATGTCACGTTCCGCCTGCTCACCCGGGAGGACCTGCGGACCGTCTGGCGCAGCCCGATCGGCATCGCGATCCCGGACCTGTCGATCCATCTCCTCGATCGGCGCGGCGCGCCGGTGCCTGCCGGGGTGCCGGGGGAGATCTGCGTGGGCGGGGCCGGCCTCGCCCGCGGCTATCTCGGCCGGCCGGACCTGACGGCAGAGCGCTTCGTGGCCGATCCCTTCGGACCTCCTGGGGCCCGCCTCTACCGGAGCGGCGACCTGGCGCGCTGGCTCCCCTCGGGCGAGTTGGAGTTCCTGGGCAGGATCGACCATCAGGTGAAGCTGCGGGGCTTCCGCATCGAGCCGGCCGAGATCGAGGCCGCGCTGGCCTCCGTCCCCGGCGTGCGCGAGGCCGTGGTGCTCCTCCGGAAGGACCTGCCCGCCGGACCGGGGCTGGTGGCCTACGTGGTGAGGGAGCAGGCCGGACCTTCCGCGGGGGACCTCCTGGCGAACCTGCGTGGCCGGTTGCCGGATTACATGGTGCCCGGCCACTTCGTGTTCCTGCCCGCCCTGCCGCTCACCGTCAACGGCAAGCTGGACCGCCGGGCTCTGCCGGCGCCGGAGGGGGAGCGGCCCGAGCTGGCGCGTGCCTACGTCGCGCCGCGCACGCCTCTCGAGCAGGTGCTTGTCGGCGCCTGGGAGGAGGCGCTCGGGGTCGACCGCGTCGGCGTCGAGGACGGCTTCTTCGACCTGGGAGGCCACTCACTGCTTGCCACGCAGATGATCTCCTGGGTGCGCGAGACCTTCGAGGTCGAGCTGCCGCTGCGCGAGCTGTTCGAGCGTCCCACCGTGGCCGCGCTGGCTGTGGCGCTGAAGGCTGCGCGTCCCGACGCGGAGAGGACGGCCGAGCTGCTGCTGGAGGTGAGCGATCTGTCCGAGGAGGAGGTTGTCCAGCGGGTGGGGGAGGAGCGATGACCGTCGCGACCGGCAAGTTCTTCCGGGCCTCCCGCGAGCGGCTGGAGCTGCTGCGCGAGCGGCGCCGGGAGGAGGGGCTGGAGAGCGAAGGGAGCGGATCGATCCCGCGCCGCAGGGACTCGTCCGTCCATCCGCTCTCCTTCTCCCAGGAGCGCCTCTGGTTCCTCGACCGGCTCGATCCGGACAACCCGGCCTATGTCATCCCGTCCTCCATGCGGATGCGCGGCCGGCTCGATGTCCCGGCGCTCGCCCGGGCCATCACCGAAGTGGTCCGCCGGCACGAGGTCCTCCGCGCCACCTTCCACGAAGAGGGAGGCCGTCCGGTCCAGCGAGTGGTATCGGCCGCTCCGGTTTCCTTGCCGGTAATCGATCTGGCGGCTCTCCCAGCAGGTAAGAGGGAGGAAGAGGCCATCCGCGTCTCCGCCCGTGAGGCGATCCGTCTCGAAGAGGGGCCGCTCTTCCGGACGCGGCTGCTGCGCCTTGGAGATGACGAGCACGCTCTGGTCTTCGACGTCCATCACATCGTGTCCGACGGTTGGTCCCTGGGCGTGCTGGTGCGCGAGCTGACGGCCTTCTACGCGGGGGGGACGGCCCCGGAGCTTCCGATCCAGTACGCGGACTATGCGGCCTGGCAGAGGGAGCGGCTGACGGGCGAGGCCCTCGAAGAGGAGCTTGCCTGGTGGCGGGAGCGGCTGGCGGGCTCTCCGCCCTCTCTGGATCTGCCTTTCGACCGGCCGCGTCCGGCGGTGCAGACCTTCCACGGCGGGCATGCCGTCTGCGTGCTGCCAGCCGCTCTGGGAGACCGTCTGCGGGCGCTTGCCGGCGGTGCCGGGGCGAGCCTCTTCATGGTCCTGCTCGCCGCCTTCCAGCTCCTTTTGTCGCGATGGAGCTGCCAGGAGGACGTGCCGGTAGGCTCGCCCATCGCCGGGCGCACGCGCCGCGAGGTCGAGGGGCTGATCGGGCTCTTCCTGAACCACCTGGTGCTGCGCACCGGCCTGTCGGGCAATCCGACCTTTCGGGAGCTGCTCGGCCGGGTACGCGAGGTCGCGGTGGGGGCCTATGCCCACCAGGATCTCCCCTTCGAGAAGCTCCTGGCGGAGATTGAGCCGCAACGCGACCTCTCGCGCACGCCGCTCTTCCAGGTCTTCTTCAACATGCTGAACTTCCCCTCCACCCAGGTGCGCCTGCCCGGCCTCACGCTGGAGGGGCTCGGAGCGCCCGAGCCGCTGGCCAAGTTCGACATGACGCTCTACCTGATGGAGGATGGGGGAGCCGTCCGTCTCGACCTGATCTACAACGCCGGCCTCTTCGACGCGCCCCAGATGGAAGAGGCGCTCACCCAGTACCAGCTCCTCCTGGAGCAGGCCGTTGCCGATCCCGACGCCCGCATCAGTGCCCTCTCCCTGGTGACCGAAGCCGCTCGCAAGGTGCTCCCGGACCCGGCGGAGCCACTCGACGCGAGCTGGCCGGGCTCGATCCCCGGCGCGGTGGAGAGGCACGCCCGGAAGACCCCCGACCGCCCCGCGGTGGTCTGGGAGGGCGGACAGCTCACCTACGCACAGCTCGCCGGGGAGATGGACCGCATCGCCTCCAATCTCCAGGCCGGCCGCGGGGATGTAGTAGCCATCCACGGCCACCGGAGCGCCCCGCTCGTGCCCGCCATCCTCGGCATCATGAAGGCCGGAGCCGCCTTCGTGATCCTCGACCCGGCCTACCCCGAGCAACGCAATGCCGCCATTCTGGAACTCGCCAAGCCCAGAGCTGAGATCCGCATCGTTGATGGTCCGACTCCCCCCTCTCCCGGGGAGGGGGTCGGGGAGGCGGGAGAGGGGGGCCGGGGGGGTGAGGGTCTCGCCTACCTCGCCTTCACGTCCGGCTCCACAGGAGTCCCGAAAGGAGTCCTGGGTCTCCACCGCTCTCTCACCCACTTCTACCCCTGGATGAGCGAGGCCTTCCATCTCACTCCCGACGACCGCTTCAGCCTCCTCTCCGGCCTCGCGCACGATCCCCTGCACCGCGATGTCTTCACCCCGCTCTGGCTCGGCGCCGCGGTCGCGATCCCCGATCCGGACCGCATGGCCGAGCCCGGCTGGCTCGCGGGCTGGATGGCCCGCATGGGCGTTACCGTCGCCCACCTCACCCCCGCGATGGGACGGCTGCTGACCAGCCCGCCGGCCGGTCCCATGCCCTCGCTGCACCGGGCGTTCTTCGTCGGCGACGTGCTGACCCGGAGGGACGTGGAGAGGTTGCGCGCCCTCGCCCCGGAGGTCTCCGTCGTCAACCTCTACGGCTCCACCGAAACCCAGCGCGCCGTGGGCTTCCACGAGGTGAGGGAGGACGAAGAGCGGTATCCCCTCGGGCGCGGCATGCCGGACGTCCAGCTCCTCGTCCTTCGATCCGATCGCCTTTGCGGCATCGGAGAGGTTGGCGAGATCGGAGTCCGCAGCCCCCATCTTGCCGCGGGTTACCTGGACGATCCCATCCTCACGGAGCAGCGGTTCATCGGGCGCGACCTCTACCGCACCGGCGACCTGGGCCGCTACCGTCCGGACGGCGAGGTCGAGCCGCTCGGCCGCGCCGATCTCCAGGTCAAGATCCGCGGCTTCCGCGTCGAGCTGGGAGAGATCGAGGCGGCGCTCTCGAGCCACCCCGCGGTCCGCGAGGCCGTGGTCGTGGCGCGGGGGGATTCGGAGGACCGCCGCCTCGTCGCGTACGTGGTGGGTGAGGAGGCCGCCGACCTGCGGGCCTTCCTTCGTGCCCGGCTGCCCGAGTACATGGTTCCCTCCGCGTTCGTCTTCCTGGACGCGCTGCCGCTCACTCCCAACCGCAAGGTGGACCGCAAGGCCCTCCCCGAGCCCGAGCGGGAAGAGCGGACCGAGGCTGTCTCCTGGACCCCGGTTGAAGAGCTGCTCGCGGCGATCTGGAGCGAGGTTCTCGGGGCCGATCACATCGACCCGGCGGACGACTTCTTCGGGCTCGGCGGGCATTCGCTCCGGGTGACCCAGGTCCTCGCCCGGGTGCGGGAGGCGTTTGGCGTCGAGCTGCCGGTGCGGAGCCTCTTCGAGAGCCCGACCCTCGGCGGGCTGGCCGCTCGGATCGAGGAGGCGCTGCGCGCAGGCGTGGCTCCCTCCATCCCTCCCCTGGTTCGTGTCCCCAGGGACGGCGACCTGCCGCTCTCCTTCGCCCAGGAGCGTCTCTGGTTCCTCGACCGGCTGGTGCCCGGGAGCGCGGCCTACAACATGCCCGTGGCGCTCCGCCTCTCGGGCGCTCTCGATCCGGCTGCCCTGGAGAGGGCTCTCCAGGAGATCGTGCGCCGGCACGAGACGCTGCGCACCACCTTCCCGGAGACGGGCGGCGAGCCGCGCCAGCGCGTGCACCCCTTCCATCCTTTCCCTCTCCCGATGATCGACCTCCGCGGCCTTCCGGAGGGAGCGGCGGAGCGGCTCGCCCGGGAGGAGGCGGCGCGGCCTTTCGATCTCGCCCGCGGGCCTCTGCTGCGCGCCGCCCTGCTGCGCGTGGACGAGCAGGAATGGGTTGCGCTGCTCTCCATGCACCATATCGTGAGCGACGGCTGGTCCATGGGCGTGCTGGTGCGGGAGACCGCGGCGCTCTACGCAAGGAGGACCCTCCCGGAGCTGCCGGTCCAGTACGCCGACTTCGCGGTCTGGCAACGCGGATGGCTCCGCGGGGAGGCGCTGGAGAGGCAGGTCACCTGGTGGCGCGAGGCGCTGGCCGGCGCTCCGGCGGCGCTCGACCTTCCGCTCGACCGGCCGCGCTCGTTCCGTACCGGCCGCGCCGGGCATCTCGCGGCCGATCTTCCGAGCATTCCCCGGCGCGAAGGGGCGACCCTGTTCATGGTGCTCCTGGCCGCCTTCCAGGCCCTGCTCCACCGCCTGACCGGGGAGGACGACCTCGTGGTGGGCACGCCGATCGCCAACCGCACCCACGCGGGGCTCGAAGGTTTGATCGGCTTCTTCGTGAACACCCTGGCCCTGCGCAGCCGGCTGGAGGGAGATCCGAGCTTCCGGGAGCTGATCGCCCGCGCCCGGGCCGCGGCACTGGCGGCCTACGCCCATCAGGACCTCCCCTTCGAGAAGCTGGTGGAGGAGCTGCGCGTGGAGAGGAGCCTCCATCACGCCCCGGTCTTCCAGGTGATGCTCGTCCTCCAGAACGCCCCGATGCCTGCGCTGGAGCTGCCGGGGGTCACCCTGGAGCCTCTCCCGCTCGCGCCCGGCGCCGCCAAGTTCGACCTCAGCCTCTCCTTCGTGGAGGCCGGGGACGGGCTCCGGGCGGCGCTGGAGTACGACGCCGATCTCTTCGATGACGCCACCGCGGCTCGCCTGCTGGAGCGGCTCGGCGTCCTGCTCCAGGGGGCTGTCTCCGACCCGGAGCGCAGCCTGTCCGAGCTGCCGGTGATGGGGGAGGCCGAGCGGCGCCAGATCGTCGAGTGGGGCTCGCCGGAGATGGCTGCACCAGGCGTCCCGGTCCACCGCCGGTTCGAGGAGCACGCGGCCCGGTCCCCGGAGGCGATCGCCGTCGGCGTGGATGGCCGGAGCCTCACCTATGGCGAGGTGGACCGCTCCGCGAACCGGCTGGCCCGCTCCCTGCGCGCGGCCGGGGCCGGCCCGGAGATCCGAATCGCGGTCTCCACGATACGCCCGGAGGGATGGCCCCTCGCGCTCCTGGCCGTGCTCAAGGCGGGGGCGGTGTACGTGCCTCTCGACCCGAAGCTTCCCGCCGAGCGCCTGGCGCTCCTGCTCGCGGACAGCGAGGCCTCGGTGCTGCTCGCCGACGAGGTGCTGCTCGGGCGGCTCCCCGTGTCCGGAGTCCGGGTCGTCTGTCTCGACCGGGTCAGCCGCTTCGGCCCGGACTCCCCGCCGCAGGTGGACGTCCACCCGGAGGCGCTGGCCTACGTCATCTACACCTCGGGCTCGACCGGCGCTCCCAAGGGGGTCGGCGTGCCGCGCGGCGCTCTCGACCGGCACCTGGCCGCCATGGCGCGGCGCGAGGGCCTGGGGCCGGGCGACCGGCTGCTCGGCGCCCATGCCGACAGCTTCGACGCCGCCGTCGAGCAGATGCTCCTGCCGCTGGCGAGCGGCGCCGCGCTCTTCCCACGGGGAGGCGCCCTGTGGAGCGTGCCCGAGATCGTGGAGAGGGTGGAGCGCTGGGGCATCACCGTGGCGCTGATGCCGACCGTGTACTGGGCGCAGCTCGTGGCGGAGCTCTTCGCGTCCGGCCGGACTCTCGGCGGAACCCTGCGGATCGTCGTCGCCGGGGGCGAGGCCATGCCGGTCGAGGTGGCGAGGCGGTGGCCGTCCGGCGTCCGGCTGTTCAACGGCTATGGACCCACGGAGACCGTCGTCACCCCCACACTGTTCGAGGTGACCGGGGTCCGGGAGACGCCCTCCGGCTCCGTCCCCATCGGCAAACCCGTGGCCGGACGGACCGCGCGGGTGGTGGACCACAATGGACAGCCGGTCCCCATTGGCGTGGCCGGCGAGCTCTGGCTCGGCGACATTCTGGCGCGGGGCTATCTCGGCCGTCCGGACGCGACCGCCGAGGCGTTCATCCCTCACGATGGAGGGGAGCGTCTCTACCGCACGGGGGACCGGGTGCGCCGATTGCCGGACGGCAACCTCGAGTACCTCGGCCGCCTCGACCGCCAGGTCAAGGTGAGGGGCTACCGCATCGAGCCGGGAGAGGTCGAGGCCGCGCTCCTCCGCGAGCCGGCCGTGCGGGAGGCGGCGGTCGTGGCTGCCGGCGACCGGTTGCTGGCCTTCCTGGTGCCGCGGGCTCCGGGCTCCGGCCGCTCGGCCCCGGATCTGCGCGGCCGGCTGCCCGAGTACATGATCCCCTCCGCCTTCGTCTGGCTCGACGCCCTGCCGCTCACCGCCACGGGCAAGGTGGACCGCAAAGCGCTCGCCGGCAGGGAGGTCACGCTGCCCGAAGCCGGCCGCGTGCCGCCCCGCGACGGGCTGGAGCGCGAGCTGGCGGGGATCTGGGAGGACCTCCTGGGGGTCCGTCCGGTTGGAGTGCGGGACGACTTCTTCGCCCTCGGCGGCCATTCTCTGCTCGCAGTGCGGCTGGCCTCCCGGATCGAGGCCCGTTTCGGGCAGGCGCTGCCGATCGCCACCCTGTTCGAGAGGCGGACCGTCGAGGCGCTGGCCGACTGGCTCCGCCCCTCGCTCGAGCCGCGCGCCTCCTCCCCTCTGGTCCGCATTCAGCCGAAGGGGAGCAGGCCGCCTCTGTTCCTGGTCCACCCGGGGGGCGGCGGCGTCCTCTGCTATGCGGATCTCGCCAGCGCCCTCGGTCCGGACCAGCCGCTGTACGGGCTTCAGGCTCCGGGGCTGGACGGCGAGCGCCCGCCCCTCGACGATCTCGGGGAGATGGCCGATTTTTATCTGGATGCGCTCCGCGCCGTGCAACCGGACGGCCCCTGGCATCTCGGAGGCTGGTCCTTCGGCGGGCTCGTGGCCTACGAGATGGCCTGCCGGTTGAGCGAGCGTGGCGAGCCGTCCGGGCTGGTGGCGATCCTGGACATCCCGCCGCGGGAGACCGACGATTTTGCGGACGAGACCGAGCTCCTGGTCCGCGGCCTCGACGAGCAGTTCCTGCAGGCAGTGCCGCTCTCCGCGGACGATCTGCGGGGGCTCGACACCCGCGCCCAGGTCGCGCTCGTCCTGGAGAAGGTCAAGCGTGTCGGCCGGCTGCCGGACGACTTCGACGAGCGCCGGGCGGTCGGCCTGGTCGAGGTCTTCAAGGCCAACCTGCGGACCGCGCGCGCCTGGGAACCGCGGCCGTACCCCGGGCGGATCACCGTCTTCCGGGCCGCGGACAGCGAGCGCCTCGGCCCGGATGGCACGGGCGGCTGGGGAGCCTTCGCCGCCGGGGTGGACGCGGTCACCGTCCCCGGCGATCACCTGCGCATGGTGGCGCCTCCGCACGCGGATATTCTCGCCCGGGCGCTGCGGGGGGCGATCGGTTGACCACGGACTTTTCAAACTCCCTCTTAGCTCGGTCCCTTCCGGAGCCGCCATGAAGCTCAGCCTCCTCCTCACCAACGGGGACGACGCCCCCCTTTTTCTGGAGACCCTCCGCAAGGCCGACGCCCAGGGCCTCGAAGCGGTGTGGCTCGCCGAAGGCGGCGGCCTCTTCCCGAACCCGGCCGTCGCCGCCTCCGCCGCGGCCGTGGCGACCCGGCGGATCGCCATCCGGGCCGGCGGGCTCAGCCTTCCCCTCCACAACCCGATCCGGGTGGCCGAGGAGTGGGCGCTGGTGGACAACCTCTCCCGCGGCCGGGTCGGGATCGCCTTCCCTTTCTACGATTCCGGTGTCGAGACCGTCTGCCGGCTCTGGCGAGGGGAGGCGGAGCGGGTCCCCGATGGCGAGGGCCGCTCCATCGACGTCCGCATCCTGCCGCAGCCCATCCAGGGCGAGCTGCCGGTCTGGCTCGCCGATGCCCCGGCCGCGGCGACCCTCGGCGCCAACCTCTTCCTGCCGGGACCGAAGGGGCTGGAGGAGGCGGTCGTCGCCTACCGGGCCGCCGGAGGATTGGGCTCGATCAGCATGGCTACGTCCGAGATCGGGCTGTGGGATGTTGACCGCCTCGACGCTCTCGGCGTCGGCGAGGTGGCCTTCCGGGTCGATCTCGCCGACGCGAGGGACGTGCTGGAGATGCTGCATGGCCGATGACCTGTCGAAGCGGCTCGCCGGGCTGACCCCGGAGCAGCGGGAGCTGCTGCTGCGCCGCCTGAAGAAGGAGGGGCTGACCGTGCCGGGGGAAGAGTCGCCGGACGTGCCCGCGCCCTTCGCCCTGGATCCCGGGCCGGAGCCGGAGCCATCCGACCGGCCGATCCGCTTCAGCCTCTTCTTCTTTTCGGACGGCGGCGCCAAGAGCCCGGCCGAGAGCTACGAGCTGCTGCTCGAGAGCGCCCGCTTCGCGGACCGCCACGGGTTCGCGGCGGTCTGGACCCCGGAGCGCCACTTCCAGGACTTCGGCGGCCTCTACCCCAACCCCTCGGTGCTCGGCGCGGCCCTCGCCGCCGCCACCGACCGGATCGGCATCCGGGCCGGCAGCGTGGTCCTCCCCCTGCACGAGCCGCTCCGGGTGGCCCGGGAGTGGGCCGTGGTCGACCGCCTCTCCAACGGCCGCGCCGGCCTCTCCTTCGCCTCGGGCTGGCACCCCACGGACTTCGCTCTCAAACCGGACGGCTACGCCGACCGCCGGGAGCGGATGTTCCGCGGCATCGAGACCGTGCGCCGGCTCTGGCGGGGCGAAGAGGGGCGGCTGGAGCCGCGGCCGGTGCAGCCCGAGCTGCCGGTCTGGGTGACCTGCTCGACCAACGCCGCGACCTGGACCCGGGCGGGCGAGATCGGGGCCGGCGTGCTGACCATCATCCAGCCCCTCCCCACCCTGGCGGAGAGGATCGCCCGCTATCGTGCGGCGCGGGCGGAGCGCGGCCTCGACCCCGAGGCCGGGCGGGTGACCGTGATGGTTCACGCCTTCGTGGGGGAGGACGAGGAGGCGGTCCGGGCCAGGGTGCGCAAGCCCATGACCTCCTACCTGAGGACCTACTTCGACCAGTACGGCTTCCTGGCCGGCGGCAACAGTCTGCAAGGGGTGAGCGAGTCCGATATCGATACCCTGCTTGCCGTGGCCTTCGAGGGCTACTTCTCGTCCCTCTCTTTGCTCGGCCGGCCGGACAAGGGGCTCCGCCTGATCAACCGCCTGCGGGGGATCGGCGTGGACGAGGCCGCCTGCCTGATCGACTTCGGGGTCGACGCGCCGTCGATCCTGGAGGAGCTCCCCGCCCTCGACCGCCTGCAAAAGGAGAGCGGGGGCGTGAAGCCCCCGCTCGGGAAAGTCTCGGAAGAGACCCCGGACTAGTACAGGTCGCGGATCGCGGCCTCGTCGTCGGCCGCGGTGCTCGCCGGGCCGTTGTTGCAGGTGCTGACCGTGGGGAACATGGTCGCGCCGCTCACGTTGCTGTGGCCGAGGCCCAGCAGGTGCCCGACCTCGTGCACCATCACGCCCTCGATGAAGAACTCGGTGCCCGAGCACGCCTCGCCCGCCGACGCCCAGTTGCGGCCGGTGCTGGTCACGATGTCGGCGTCGAAGATGCGGAAGGTGCCGTTGCTGCGCTGGGTGAAGAAGCCGGTGAACGTGGCGGCCAGGCAGTTGCCCCCGCACACGCCCTCGGGATCGCGGAAGTTCAGCATCGGGATGCCGTCGCCCAGGCGCCAGCCCGCGACCGAGGCCACGGTGGCGTTGACGACCGTGCCGGCGCCCGAGCCGTTCCAGGCGTTGCTCGACACGATGGCGTTGCGGGTGCGGCTGCGGCCGAGGTCACCGTCGGTGATGGTCGACTGGCCGCGGCTGTCCACCCGCACGTTGGGGTCGCTGTCCCAGGTGCGGCGCGGGCTGAGGAGAACGTACGCGGAGACGGAGCCCGCCATCAGGCAGGCGATCACGAACAGAACGGACAGAGAGATGATTCTGGTCTTCATGATCTAATCCTTTCTCCGATTCTCAGTTCTCGATGCGGCCGGAGCGCCGCGCCGTTTCCCGGACCCGATCCTTGAACGTATCCAGCCGCACCGCCTGCGGCCGCGCGAAGGGCTTGCCGTCCTTGGTGACCACGTTGGTGCCGAGGTCCAGGGCCGGCACGGCGAACTCGACGCCGGCCTTGTCACGCTGGACGTGGAACTGGCCGAACTGATAGCCCGTGACCCTGGCGACCCCGTCCTTCTCAGGGCTGAGGAAGAGGACCATGCGCTGGCCGGCCTCGAACTTGGGGAAGCCGTCGGCCTCCACGATGAACCCGTCGACATTGCCGCCGAAGGTCTGCACGCGGACGATCGAGGGAGCGTCGCCGAAGATCGTCTCCTCGACGCGAACCAGGGCTTCGGTCACCACGATCCGGCCCGACGGACTCCAGAACGAATGGACCTTGAGCACCTGGCCTTGAACTGCGGCCTGCGAATCAGCGATGAGCTCAGGTGTCCTCATCGCAACGAAAGTCGAGGCTGCCATGGGCGCGGCTGCTAGCGCGAACAACAAAACAGCGATCAAGAGACGCTTCACGCCGAACCTCCTTGTCCTTGCCGGACAGTTAGGCCGACCGCCGGCCATCGGCGGTCGAGGAATCTTTCTTGGAGCTGGTCCGCGGACGGACGGGCTGTCCTAAATCTTCAGCTCGTCTCTAACAAATCAGGTGCGGGAGGATGGCAATGCGTGACAAGAAGGGGGACAGAATTTTGAATTGCCGTCAGTTGGCGGGCTTGCGGTCCTTCTCGAGCCGCTCGCGGAACACCTTCTCGCTGCGGTCGAGATAGCCCCGGTAGCCCTCGGGATCGACGAACGGGTTCGGACCCTCTCCCTTCCTCAGGCGCTCCGCCTTCTCCTGGAGCCGGTAGAACCCACCGTGCGCCGCCAGGAAGAGGTCGCAGGGGAGCTCCCGCAGGGTGCGGAAGGTGCGGGCGTAGTCCTCGGCGATGCCGGGGTAGGTCGGCTCGGCGCCCAGCTTCGACATGGGCAGGACGCTGGTGCTGCAGACGAACACGGCGTCGAGGGTCCGGCCGCCGTCCGCGACCTTCATGGTCCAGGTGGTGCAGCCCTGGGTATGGCCGGGGGTGAGGCGGGCGGTCAGCGTGGTGCCGCCGAGCGTGACCGTATCGCCGTCCGCGAGGAGCCGGTCGGCCTTGACCGAGGGGAAGGGGAACTGGTCGCCGAACAGGGGATCCCCCTTGCCGCCGCGGGCGAGCGCGGGAGCGTCCTTCTCGCTGGCATGGAGCCTGGCGCCGGTGAGCGACTTCAGCTCGGCGAGCCCCGCCGCGTGGTCGTAATGCGCGTGGCTGTTCAAAAGGATCTTGACGTCCTCGATCCGGAACCCGAGCTTCTTCACGCTCTCGCGGATCAGGGGCACGGTCTCGACGAATCCGCCGTCGAGCAGGATGTGCCCCTCGGGCGTGGTGATGAGATAGGACGCGATGTCGCTCGCCCCCACGTAGTAGAGGTTGCCCGCGATCCGGAACGGCTCGACCGGCTGGTTCCACGACCGGGACGTCGGGTCCGCCTGACCCCGTGCCAAAGTGGGGAGGAGGAACAGCAGCGCGAGCAGGCGCCGGGATATCGGGGTCATGCGGGTCATGCAGGTCATGTGGTCATCTCTCCATCTGGATCTTTCGCGTCCGGTACAGGTGCAGCCGGTACATCCAGCCTTCGAGCCCTGCCGCGGTCACCAGAGCCAGGGTACCGACCAGCGAGGACCGCCACAAGGCGCTCCAGAAGGATAGCAATCCCTGGCCCTGAAGGAGGTCGTTCAGGAGCTCGGACAGGTTGCGGGCGGCGAGGACGCCGGCCCACAGCAGGAGGACGGCTCCGAGGACCAGGCCCCACAGCGTGGTCTTCGGATAGACGCGTTCCGCCGGCACCTCTCCGGCCGAGCCCCGGTCGAGCTCGTGCAGGAGCTGCTCGACCGGCTGCCAGTACCGGGATTGCCACCACCGGTCCCGCAGGCCCAGGAGCCCGCCCCGGCGGGGCTCGTGGATGAGGGCGTCCTCCAGCGCCCGGATCAGGGGGTCGCCGGAATCCGCGAAGGTCCTCAGGAAGGTATCGAGGGTGATTGTCCTGGCGAAGTAGCGCCGCGCGTAAGCCGCGGCGTCTCGTCGTGCTGCTGCGTCGTAGACAGGCATGCCTCTTCCCCTGCTTGGTATCCAGACCGGGTTGAAATCGAACTTGGGTATAACTGTATCGCTTCCGGCCCGGAAGGGGAATAGGGCTCAACGGCCCTTGCTCGCCTCCCTCAGGGTCCGCATCGCGAGGACCGTGTCGAGGAGGCCGCAGGCCACGGCCTTCTCCTCGGCCCCCAGGGCGATGACGCTGCGGAAGCGGAGGAGGAGCTGCACGTCCTCCGGATCGCGGGGCATGTCGCCCGTGTCCGGGAGCAGGGTGTCCACGGGCATGCCGAAGGCGCGGGCGATCCGGATGAGCGCTCCGAGGGTCGCCAGATAGGTCCCGTTCTCGTACTTGCTCAGTTGGGCAGTCGAGACGCCCGACCTCGCGGCCAGCTCCCGCTGGCTCCACCCGCGGGCCTTCCGCAGTTCCTTGATCCGGTCACCCAGGCTGACCGGGAGCGAGCGCTTCTTCCGTGGCTTGGACAGGGTGGGGGAGGCATTTGAGTCGTCCATGGACCGGAAGGATGCCATGGTCCTGAACTGAAAGTCAACAAACAGTAATTTTTTTGTCCAACGAAGAGGGCTCATGGTCTCGTTGGTGAGCCTCTGCTGCCTCTCGGCCTTTCCGTGAAGGTTTCCGGCGGGAGTGGAGCATCTGGCAACTTCGGGCGTGCCTTTTCGCAACGGGTGGCGGAGACTAGGCGCGAGCCGATGCCGGAGGGCGACCGGGCCATGGAGGTCAGCGGCCGATCTTCCGGCCTCAGGAGGAGATTCCATGATCCGCAAACCGATTCTGCGCCTGGCCCTCGTGCTGGTCCTTGCCCTTGCCCTCGCCGGTCCCGCCCGGGCTGCCGGCCCCGAGCCCCCGTCCTTCGGGAAGGTCCCCCAGGTGATCACTGCTACCTGGGCCTGGTTCCAGGCGCTGTGGAGCGGGGCGGACCATGGGTGCGACATCGACCCCAACGGCAAACCACGTTGCGGTCCGGTTATGCCCCGTCTGGACGCGGGGTGCGACATCGACCCCGATGGCAAACCGCGTTGCGCTCCGCAGGGAATGTGAGACAATGCAGCGGCGCAACATCTAAGAAAGTCACGAGAGGAGACGGCGGCGATGACCGGAGAGCGGCAGGCGGCGAGCGGCAGACGGCTGCGTCGGGGCGAGCTGGCGGTCTTCGCCGGCCGGCTGGCTCTGGAGCGGGACCGGGAGAGCGGCGCCGCGCGCGCCGTAGCCGTCCTCGCGGATGAGCGGCCAGTCGAAACCATCTCCTGGTCCGAGCTCCAGGAGCTGCTTGTCCCACTCGCCGAGCAGTTCCTGGAGCGTAGCGTTTCGTTGCGCTACCGGGATCCGGCGGGGATGATCCGCGACGCCGAGGCCGCCCGCACGCTGGTGTTCCTGGTGCCGCTGCGGCGCTATGGGAAAAAGGTTGCGGCCGACCTGCGGGCGCGGGTGCTGGCCGAGCTCGGCAATGCCTACCGTGTGGCCGACGATCTGGACATGGCCGGCGATACCCTGGCGGACGCTGCGGCCTGGGCGCGGCGAGGGACAGGGGACCCGCGTCTCCTGGCGCGCGTCGGCGACCTCGCGGCCTCGCTCCACGCCGACAGCCGGCGGTTCGAGGAAGCGATCAGGGTGATTGCCAGGGTGAGGTCCTTCTACGAGCAGCTCGGGGATTACCACCGCGCCGGGCGGGCCTTGATCAAGCAGGGCATATTCACGCGAGAGTCCGGGAAGCCGCTGGAGGCGATGGCGCTGTTTGCCTGTGGCCTCAAGTGCCTGGAGCCTGGGCGGGATCCGAACCTCGAGCTGACGGCGGTTCACGGTCTGGCCTACTGCCTCCACGAGGCCGGGTGCTCCGCGGAAGCGCGGGAGCTTCTGATTGAGAATCAGTCTTTGTACGAGAGTCTGGCCGAGCCGCTGAAAACCGTCCGGCTGCGCTGGTTAGAGGGGAAGATCGCCTTTGCTCTGGGCGACGACTTGGAGGCTGAGGTGGCCCTTCGCACAGCCAGGCACGGCTACCAGAAGGCCGGTAAGTACTACGATGTCGCGCTGGTTTCCCTGGACCTCGCACTGGTGCTGGCGAAGGAAGAGCGGCGAATTGAGCTGATAGCGCTGGTGGATGGCATCGTACCGATCTTCCGGCGCTTCAAGCTTCAGCGCGAGCAGATCGCCGCCTTGGTGCTGCTGCGGAGAGCCTGCGGGATGCCGGCTATGGAGCCCGAGGCCCTGATCGCCCGCATCCGCGCCACCGCCACACTCCTCGAGCACCGATCCCGCTGATCCGTGCCGTACGGCACGGCCGCTGTGCCCCATGGCACGGCGGTCCCGTCCCACGGCACGATGCCCGTGCCCCATGGCACGGCCGCCGTGCACCCTTCCCCGACGCCTGAGCCCCAGGGCACAGCGCCCGCGCCCCATGGCAGGGCCACCGTGCCCCATGCCCCGGCCGCCGTGCCATGGGGCACAGCGGCCGGGCCCGCCTGCTGATCACGCCGGTGTCGCGAAAATTTCTGCCGGGTGCTGCGGGGCCTTCGTTCCTTTGCGTGGCGTGTTTCCGTGAGGCCGTTGCCCAGCGTCAGACTCGAAAGCGAGAGGAGGCAAAGGTCTGCCGCTTCCGAAGCTTACTGTCGAGCAGCCGAAGGGCTCGTAGGCGGCGTTGCTCACGATCGGCGGCGGCTGGCTGCCGCCGCTCTGCGCATAGACGAGCGTCACCTCCCGATCGGCGAAGTCGTGCGTGTAGACCGCGGCGACGTTGTTCGGATAGCTCATGCGCGTCCGGTTGCCGTTCGTGTCGTAGGCGTAGCTGAGAGCACCGTCCCTGGGTCAGGCGGCCGAAGCGATCATAGCCGTATTGGATCGCCTGCCCCGACCGGGTGATCGAGGACAGCCGGCCTTTCCCGAATGGACCCACGTCGTAAGCATAGCCGGTTCCGGGTGTTCCGTCCGAGTAACTGACGGAAGTCACTCGGTCGAGCACGTCAACCGTGCGTGTGGTTACGATCGCCCGTGCGTCGGTCGTCGTCAATAACTCGCCGTGCTGGTTATAGGTGTGACTCGTCGTCCCTGAGACCGGCGAGACCTGATGCGTGAGCAGGTCCCGGTCGCTGTAGGTATAGGTCGTCAGGTTTCCCTCGGCGTCGGTCACCGTCTTCAGGTGGTCCTGGACGTCGTAGGTGTACGTCGTCGCCGCCGCGCCGGCAGTGCCGGGACCCACGG
>Ga0190265_10000271_pt1 | contig 43074 bp, 35 predicted proteins | sample Popmic124T_FD_133135 | JGI IMG/M metagenome (GOLD analysis project Ga0190265, IMG submission 133135) | Populus adjacent soil microbial communities from riparian zone of Indian Creek, Utah, USA - 124 T | ecosystem: Environmental > Terrestrial > Soil > Riparian zone | place: USA: Utah | collected... | reverse complement strand
GTCTATGAGGCCGGGCCCACGGGGTTCGGCCTCGCGCGCGGGGCGCGCCGCGAGTGAGGGTCTGTTCGGCGGGCGCGATCCCGCGCCAGCCCAGCGACAAGATCAAGACCGACACGCCTGCAACGGCTGTCTAAGCAGCGCTTTGGCGACCCGCTCGTCGGCGGTCTTCGGTGAGTACCTCGCCCACCACTAGGTCCTGCTCTCGCGCCGCGAGCGCCTCGACGCCCTGATCGCCGAGCAAGCCGTCCAGGGACCGTGGGCGCCGGCGATCGGACGGCTGCGCTGTCTGCGCGGCGTCGACACGCTGACCGCGGTCGGGCTGGTCGCCGAGATCGGCGACATCACGGCCTTCGCTCATCCCAAGCTGCTCGCCAGCTACCTCGGGCTGGTGCCTTCCGAGCAGTCCTCCGGCGAACGCCGTCGGCAGGGATCGATCACCAAAGCCGGCAGCTCCCACGCCCGCCGGCTGCTCGTCGAAGCGGCTTGGCACTACCGCCGCCCACCCAGGGTGTCGCTGACGCTCGAGCGCCGCCAGGCCGGCCAGCCCCCCCGCGGCGATCGACGCCGCATGGCGCGCCCAGCTGCGCCTGCACCGCCGCTGGGCTCACCTCGACGGCGCCCGCGCCAAGAAACGCACGACCGTCGCGGTCGCCGTCGCACGCGAGCTCGCGTGCTTTGCCTGGGAGATCGCCCGACAACCCGACTGACCAAGCTCGAACCCATCACGTTCGAGGTGGGGGTGGCGGCCGGCGCAGCGCCACACGGGACCCGCGATTCGGCTATGAGCACCAACCCCGGTTGGCGCGCTCGATCCTAGACCGCGGCCCCGGCGCAGCGCAGAACCGTCATGAGGTAGCCAGCCCTCGCATATCAGCCTGAAGCGCCCCCGCCGCCCGGCCGCCACCCCCACCCCCACCCCGAACCACACAACACCGCACCACCACCCGCCACCACACCGGGCCAACCACCCCTACCCCCTTGACAAACCACCACCCATATCAGCCGAACGGCGCGAGCAGCGCCAGCTGGCGCGACTGCGCGACCAGGGTGCCGTCGGCGAGGAAGAGCTCGCCGTCCTCCTCCATCGTGCCGTTGACCGCCGCGGCCGTGAGGAAGCGGCCGAGGACGGGCTGGTCGGGCAGCCCGTCGGGCGGGAGGTCGGCGCGCACGTGGACGGTCAGGTCGATCGTCGGGGCGATCGCGGGCGCGCTCAGCGGCTCCAGCGACGGCGGCCACCAGACGTCGGCCAGCAGCGCGATGAAGGCCGCGTCGATCCGGCGCGGGGTCGGCGGCTCGATCCAGCCGCCGGTCTCCGCGGCTTCGCCGGGCGCCAGCTCGCGGCCCGAGAATGGGGTTCCGCCGAGTCGCGGGGCAATCTTCACGCGCGAGACGATCGAGGGCATCTCGGGCGTCGTCTCCAGCCAGGCGTCGCTGTCGTGGCGGAAGTCGCTCGATGGCAGCCTGCCGGCGTCGCGCGACGGAGCCGGCGCGGCGGTCGGCGGCGGCGGCGACCAGGTGGCCGCGGCGGGCAGCCCCGTGGTCGAGAACGCGCCGAGCGCAGACATCGTCTCCTTGCCGTTCTGGAAGGCGGTCGCGCGGCCGGTCGAGAAGCGCTTGCCGGCGCGCACGATCTCGACGGCGAGCTCGATCGGACCCGGCTGCGACGGCCGCAGGTAGTGGACCGCGAGGCTTCGCAGCTGGCGCTCGCCAGCCGGGGCGATCTCGTGCTCCAGCGCGCGCACGACGATCGCAGCGAGGTAGCCGCCGTTCGGCCCGGGCGGCGCGCCCCAGCCGTCCTCCACCTCGCCGGCGAAGCGACCGTCGCCGAGCGGCTGGATCGCGGTCGCGCGATCGAAGTCCGTGGCCGGCGCGTCCTGCTCGAGCTGGGAGTCCACGACCGGCACGCTAACAGGACTGGCTGACTGGCCAGTCGGCCGGAGCGGGTTGCGCGCGGGTCTACGCTTGACCTGTGAGGGACTCCCTGCGATCACCTCTGAAGGCGGCCGCCGCGGCAGCGTTCTCCGTCGGCACGTTGCTGTTCCTGCTCAACCCGCCGGAGCTCTCCGGCGCCGAGGACCTGATCACGCTGGTCATGGGCGCCGTCGCGCTGATCCTCTTCACCGCGTGGGGCACCGTGGTTCTGATGGGGGACGTTCCGAGCGAGCCCGAGATCGAGCGGATGGTCCAGCGCAGCGAGACGCTCGCGCGGTTGCCCGTGCCCGACGCCGCGCCGTCGGACTTCGACGAGCTGGTCTCCGAAGCGCTCGACGAGCTGCCCGACGACTTCCAGGAGGTCCTCAACGACATCCCGGTCGTCGTCTCGCGCCGTGGCCGCGAGCACGGGGCCTACGGCCACTACTACGGCGACACCGTCGCGCGCGACAACTACCCGGACCGGATCATCATCTACCAGGACACCCTGGAGCGAGACTTCGGCCATGACTGGGACCTGCTGCGCTCCCAGGTCACGCGCACCGTCCGCCACGAGATCGCCCACCACCTCGGCTGGGACGAGCGCGGCGTTCGCGACCTCGGCTTGTAGGCTTGCCGGACCCCGGTGAGGTGTCCGAGTGGCTTAAGGAGCACGCTTGGAAAGCGTGTATGCGGGAAACCGTATCGTGGGTTCGAATCCCACCCTCACCGCTCCTGACGGCGCTGCGCCAGCAGGCCGGCGATTCGACCAATGCACCGTCGTGGTGCGGTTTGACCTTCGGTGGTGGCGGCTTGGGACGCGACGGGGGGTCTGCACGGGCCGAGGGGGGCATGCGGCCAGCATGGCGCGCGGGATAGGCGTGGGCGAGTGACTGTTACGCCGCTGCGGCGGTGGTGGGGCGAGTCGTTACGCGCGGGCGCCGGCAGGCTCGGCGGTGAGGACGTGGACGGGCTCGGTGGGCGTCTCGTCGACGGGGAAGACGATCGGCTCGGGGAGGGCGGGGTCGGCGGGGCGGTGGCCGCGCAGGCGCTCGTGGCTGCAGACGACGTAGCACCACTCCATCAGGCGCAGGCGGGCGGTGGGGTCGATCGAGACGATGCTGGCGCCGATCAGGTGGGCGTCGCCGGACGTACGGGAGGAGCGAACCTCGATACGCACGGGGACGTCGTGCTCGGCGCCGCTCGCGTCGGGTAGGCGCAGCCGGACGAGCGGGCGGGAGCCGATCCTCAGCGGCGCGTCCATCGCGAGGCCGAGGCCCGAGGCGCTGGCGTCGACGACGCGGCCGAGCACCGGGCGCGCGCCGTCGAAGGCGTGGGCCGGCGCGTCGACACCCTCGAAGCGATAGACGAGGCGGCGCTGACGACGACCGCCGGCGAGCAGCAGGGTGCGCAGGACGCGGCGCAGCTCGATCAGCGCGAGCAGCGGCACGATGACCGCGGCGATGCCCGGCAGCGACGGGATCAGCGCCGGGCCGAAGATGTCGACGCAGCGCACCGCGATCCCGGCCGCGAGGACGATCGCGCAGAGCGCGACCAGCCGCAGCTTGACCACCGCTCCCCAGCCGCCTTCGTCGACGCCCTGCTTCGGGGTGACCCTGAAGGCGGTCCTGCCGGGCACTACCGCGCAGCGCAGGGCGCGCGTGTAGATCTCCATCGTCAGCAGCTCGAAGTGCGTGGTCTCGGCAATCCGCATGTAGCCGCGCGCGAGCGCGGAGCCGGCGGCGAGGTTGAGCACGAGCGACGGCGCCCAGAGCACCGCCAGCGCCACCACGCTCAGCTGCATCGGCAGCGCACCCGTCCACAAGACGACCGCCAGCGTCGTCAGCAGCAGCAGACGCATCGGCGGCGCCAGGTAGGCGAGCAGCGAGGCGAGGTAGGACAGTCGCTGCGCGGGCGCGAGCTCGCGCGCCCGCAGCGGGGACTCCGGCAGCGTGAAGACGGCGAGGTTGCCGCGCGCCCAGCGGTCGCGCTGCAGCAGATAGCCGTCGAGGTCGTGCGGCGCGAGGCCCTGCACCAGCACCTCGTCGTGGTAGCGGCTGCGCCAGCCGTGGCGCTGCAGCCGGATCGTCGTGTGGAAGTCCTCGGCGATCGTCTCGGTCGCCACGCCGCCGATCGAGAGCAGGGCGGACCGCCGCATCAGCGCCGCCGAGCCGCACCAGAACGCGGCTCCGTGGCGGTCCTTGCCGGGGCAGATCACGCGGTAGAAGAGCGACTGCTCGTGCCGGCCGACCATGTAGTGCTGGACCGAGTCGTGGTTGGAGAAGTCGTGCGGGCTCTGGACCACCGCCATCCGCTCGTCGTCGAAGTACCCGACCAGCGCGTCGAGCGCGTCGGGCATCGGGACGTGGTCGGCGTCGAGCATGAGGACCAGCTCGCCGTCGGTGCGCGGCAGCGCCGCGTTGATGTTGCCCGCCTTCGCGTGCGAGTTGTCGGGGCGCGTCATGTAGCGAGCGCCGGCGAGCCGCGCCAGCTCCTCCATCTCCGGCCGACGGCCGTCGTCGAGCAGGTAGGTCGTGTGCGGGTAGGTCAGCGCGCGGCAGCCCGCGAGCGTGGCGAGCACGACCTCGACCGGCTCGTCGTAGGTGCACACGTAGACGTCGACGGTTTGCCGCATGGCGATCGGCGGACGGCACGCGGCGGGCCGCGACCACGAGAACCAGGCGAGCATCCCGAGCGCGTAGAGGCCGTAGACCTCGGTCGCCAGCAACATCGCGAAGACGACCGGGTTGGCGCCGCGGCCGCTCCATCCCACGCGCCACGTCAGGTAGGCCGTCCCCCAGACGAACGCGACGATCGCGAACGAGCGCAGCAGCAGCGGGCGGCGGTCGAAGAACGCGCCGAGGCGCGTCTGACTGCGCCCGTCGTCGGGCTCGCCGCCGAGGCGGCCCGTGATCCACGGCACGCCGAGGACCAGCCGCAGGCCGTCGTAGGCGGTGCCGCGCAGACGTCCGGAAATGGAGCCCATCTGGCTCCCAGATCGGCAGATTGGCCTACGGCTTGAACGGCGGTCCGCGCCTGGCGCGGGTTCGCCCGGATCAGTCGACCAGCTCGGCGAGCAGCGCGATCACGACGCGGTCGTCGAGCTGGCGCCCGGCGACGCGGCGCAGCTCGGAGATCGCCGTCTCCTTCGATCCCGCCGGCCGGTACGGCCGTTCGGTGACGATCGCGTCGTAGGTATCGCAGACGGCGACGATCCGTGCCGCGAGCGGAATCCCCTCCCCCGACAGACCGTCCGGATAGCCCTCGCCATCCCAGCGCTCGTGGCTCGCGCGCACGATCGGCGCGAGGTGGGCGAACGCGTCGACGCGCTGGAGCAGCTCGCCGCCGACGACGACGTGCTGGCGCATCACCTCCCACTCCTCGCGCGTCAGCGGACCGGGCTTCTGAAGGATCTCGGTCGGAACGGCGACCTTGCCGACGTCATGGAGCATCGCGGCGTGCCGGACGTCGCGCGCCTGCTCGACGTCGAGGCCCATCCGCAGCGCCACGCGCTCGGCCAGGAGGGCGACGTCGTCACCGTGCGCCGCCGTCGGGGAATCCTTGATTTCGACCGTGCTGGTCAGCACGCCGAGAACGTCCATGAACGCGCGCTCGAGCTCGGTCACGAGGCTTGCGCGGTGAATCGCGACACCGAGCCCGGCGGCGATCGCCTCGACGAGCGCCGCGTCGGCGTCGTCGAACGCCTCGCACTCGACGGCCTCGAGGTTGATCACGCCCCAGATCCGGTCGTCGGCGACGATCGGCACCGCCAGCTCCGAGCGCGGGTCGGTGCTCGCGTCGCGCTCGACGTAGTCGGGATCGAGGCGCGTGTCGTCGACGAGCGCCGTCGCGCCCGAGCGCGCCACACGCCCGTTGACACCCGTGCCGAGCTCCTGCTCGACGAGCAGGAACTCGGTCATCACCTCGGCGAGCGGACCGGCGCCGGCGACCAGGCGCAGGACGCCGTCGTCGTCGAGGCGGTGGATCGAGGCGAGGAAGAAGGCGAAGGTCTCGTGCAGCTCGTCGACGACCAGCTGCACCATCTCGTCGACGTCCTGCGTGGCCGCGACACGGGCCGAGAGCCGCGCGACGACACGCAGCTGCGTGCGCAGGTAGGCGAGCCGGTTCGACGAGGCCATCGTGCGCGCCTTGGGGCTCGCACGCTGGCGGCGCAGCGCGTCGGCGCGCCGGGCGCGCTCCGCGTGGTTCGGTCCCGCCAATCGCTCGTCGGGAATCTGCTCGGAGGACACCGGGTGCCAATCGGCTCATAGGCACGTGATCTTGAGCACAAGCTCGAGCGCTTGACTGTATGTCCATGTTTTTCAGCCAGTTGGCTGGAATGCGCGCCAGCCGCTTCCCGAGCGGCCAGACCAGTCGCCTACCATCGTCGGCTCGATGGCCGTAGCGATCGCATCAGCGCTGGACAAGGACATGGCGGGCGAGCCGCTGCTGCGTGGCGTCTCGTTCAAGCTCGAGCGACGCGACCGGATGACGCTCTCGGGCCGCAACGGCAGCGGCAAGACGACGCTGCTGCGGATGCTCGCCGGCCAGGCGTCGATCGACGGCGGCGAGCTGTCGATCGAGAAGGGCGCGCGCGTCACGCTGCACGACCAGCGCCCGCCGCGCGAGCGCGACGTCACCGTGCGCGAGTACGTCGTCTCGGGCTGCGGCGACATCGCCGCGCTCGAGGACGAGCTGACGTCGCTCGGCGCCGAGATGGCCGAGCGGCCCGACGACGAGTCGTTGCTGGAGCGCTACGCGCGCGCCCAGGACCGCTTCGAGCACGCCGGCGGCTGGGACTGGCGCCGCCGTGCGCTGGAGCCGCTGCGCGGCCTCGGCTTCCGCGACGAGCAACTGGACCGCCGCCTCGACACCTTCTCCGGCGGAGAGCTGACCCGCGCCTCGCTGGCGCGCGCGCTCGCCGGCGCGCCCGACCTGCTGCTGCTCGACGAGCCGACCAACCACCTCGACATCGACTCGCTCGAGTGGCTGGAGAAGTACCTGCAGGAGCTCGACGCCGCCGTCGTCCTGGTCGCCCACGACCGCTGGTTCCTGGAGGCCGTCGGGACCTCGGTGCTCGAGCTCGAGGCCGGCAAGGGCCGCTTCTTCTCCGGCCCCTGGCATGCCTGGCGGCGCGAGAAGGCGGCGCGCGAGCTGGCGCTCGGCCGGGCGATCGACAAGCAGCAGGCCGAGATAGCGCGGATGGAGCGGTTCGTCGAGCGCTTCCGAGCGAAGGCGACGAAGGCGCGCCAGGCCCAGTCGCGGGTGAAGAGACTCGAGAAGATGGAGCGGATCGAGCGCGACCCGCGCGACAACGCCGGGCTGGCGTTCGAGTTCGCCGGCGCCGAGCGGTCGGGGCGTGTGGTGTTCGAGCTCGAGGGCGGGCGGATCGACGTGCCGGCGAGCGCGCAGGACTTCGACGCCGCGCGCGGCGACCGCCGGACGCTGATCGACCCCGCCGAGCTGTGGCTGGAGCGCGGCGAGCACGTAGCTCTCGTCGGCTCCAACGGCTCCGGCAAGACGACGCTGATCGAAACGCTCGCGGGCCGCCGCGAGCTGCCCGCCGGCAAGCTGCGCACCGGTCACAACGTGGAGTGCAGCTACCTCTCCCAGCACGCCGAGTGGCTCGGCGAGCGGGGCACCGTTCTCGAGGCCGCCCAGCGCGAGACGAAGCTGACGCCCGGCAAGGCGCGCGCGCTGCTCGGCCGCTTCCTGTTCTCCGGCGACGACGCCCTGAAGCCGCTCTCGGGCTTGTCCGGCGGCGAGCGCCAGCGCCTCTCGCTGGCGATCCTCGTCCAGTCGGGGGCCAACCTGCTGATCCTCGACGAGCCGACCAACCACCTCGACGTCGAGAGCCGCGAGGCGCTCGAGGACGCGCTCGGCGACTACGACGGGACGGTCCTGCTCGTGTCCCACGACCGCGCCCTGCTCGACGCCGTCGGCTCGCGGACGATCGCGATCGAGGACGGCGCGCTGCACAGCTACGAGGGCGGCTGGGCCGACTACGCGCGGATCAAGGAGGAGCGGCGCAGCGCGGCGTCGGAGGAGAAGGCGGCCGACAAGCGCGAACGGCGCGACGGCGGCGAGACCAGCGTCCGCGCGGCCGGATCCAAGCGCGCCGAGGCCGACGGCGCGGCGGACGGGAACGGGAACGGCGGCGCGACCAACGCCGGCGGCAGGCCGATGTCGAAGAACGCGCGTCGCAAGATCGGCGCGCTCGAACGCGAGGTCGAGCGCACGGAGGCCGCTCTGAAGGCCCTCGAGGACGAGCTCGCCGATCCCGCGGCCTGGTCGACGCCGGAGCGCTCAGCCGACTCGACCGCCCGTCACGAGCAGGCGAAGCAGGCCGTTCAGGACGCATACGAGCAGTGGGAGCGGGCGACCGTGGCGCCGCGCGGCTGACCTTCTTCTCCGTCACCGGCGGGGGGAAGAGGATTCGAACGCACAGGTTCGGGTACGTACCGAACGCGAAAGTTGCGCATCTCGACCGGAGATCGGTTTGCAGGTGGGAAACGGTGATGTCGGACGTCGAGCACGGCTCGGCGCAGCTGCTGCGATCACGCTGGCGCTGGCCGCGGGCGTCGCCACGGAGAGCGACAGTCGGGCAGGATCGCTGAGCGTCAAGACGCCATCGGTGAGCATCAAGACGCCGGCGGCAGGCGTCGAGGTGCCCTCGGTGACCGTCGACCCGTCCCCGACGCCGGTCGAGCTTCCGAAGGTGACGCTCCCGCCGGTTCCGGTCGAGCCGCCGCCGTCGCCCATCGAGCCTCCCTCGCTGCCTGTCTCGCCACCGTCGCTTCCGATCGAGTCGCCAACGGCCCCCGGCGGCCGGTCCCTGCCCTCCACGCCCGCGCTGCCGACCGTGCCCTCGCCGCCGGCGAGCCCGTCGCAGCCGGGAAGCCCATCGCAGCCGGCAAGCCGGTCCGCGGCCGGCGACTCGTCCGCCGTCACGACCCCGCTCGCCGCGGCCATCCCCGGCCTGGCTGGCCTTCCGAGCCGCTCGGCGTTGGCGAAGCTCCCGCCCGCGCAGCGCCGGGAGCTGGTGCGGCGCGCCTTCGGCACCCCGCTGCGAAAGGAGGACCTGCGACGGCTGCGCAGCGCGATCCGCGAGCACCGCGACTGCCTCGGCACGCTGCCGGTCCGCGGTCGCCGCGCGCTCGAGCTCCGTGCGGGCCTGCGCGGCGGGAAGCCGGTGTCACGACGCGTCGTCGCTCGCCGGATCGGCACGTCGCCCGCCGAGGCGCTGCGGCTCGAGCGGTCGTCTCTGCGCCGCCTGATCGGCGCCGGCGAGCGTGGCGGCTGCGGTCAGGGCGCGATGGCTGGGGCGTTCGGCGGCCCGGCGGCGACCGGCTTCGGTGGGCCGACCGGCGCTTCCTCCGACGACGTCGCAGGAGGAGGGCGCGACCCTCGGCCGGCGGGCGAGGTGCTTGCCGACGTCGCCGAGGGCGGCCCGGGCATCGACCTCGAGGACGGCGACGCGGGCGCGGCCGAGACGCTGCTGTTCTTCCTGCTGGCGCTGTTCGCCCTACTCGCGCCGCTGGCGGCCATCGCCATCGCCGCGCAGCGCCGGGCCGGCAGCGCCGCGGCGGCCGGACAGGCGAGCGAGCGCCCGCTGCTCTTCCTCGACGTCGACGGCGTGATCGCGCTGACCTCCCTCTCGAACGATCTCCCGCCCGGCCAGGTGCGCGAGTCGCCGCTCGGCTTCATCTACCTGCCCGATCGCGCCGGCGGGCTGGTCCGCAAGCTCAAGACGCGATTCGACATCGTCTGGGCGACCGGCTGGGAGCATCGCGCGAACACCGGCCTGTTGCGCCCGCTGGGACTCCGCGAGGAGCTGCCCGTGCTCACCTTCGGCAAGAAGGCCCGTTACGGCTCGTCGGACTGGAAGCTCAAGCGCGTGAACGCCTATGCCCGCGACCGTCCCGCCGCCTGGCTCGACGACAACTTCGTCGACTGCCACGAGCGCTGGGCGGCCGAGCGCCCCGAGCCGACCTTGCTGGTACCCGTCGATTCCCGGGCCGGGCTCACCGAGGACCACGTCGAGCGGCTCCTGCGCTGGGCCGATCGGCTCGCCGCGTCGCCGGAGGAGGAGGCGAAGCCCAACGGCCACCGCCGCGCCCGCGCGGGCTGAGGCCAAGCGGGAGAGCCGCGGCGCCGCGGCGCCGGATCGTCCGTCCCCGCGCGGCCGTAGGGTCAGCGCGATGGCCATCAGCACTCGCGTCGCGGGCACAAGTCATTCGAACCCGTACGACGCGTTCGGTCGGGCCTGCTGGGACTTCGCCGACTCGCAGAGCAGCCGCGAGCTGCATCCCTATCCAGCGCGCTTCATCCCGGCGATACCGAGGCAGGCGCTCGACCTGCTCGAGGTCGACGGGCCCGTCCTGGACCCCTTCTGCGGCTCTGGCACGACGCTGGCCGAGGCACGCCGCCGCGGCCTTCCCTCTACGGGCATCGACTTGAACCCGATCGCCTGCCTGATCAGCAGGGTCCGAACCCAGGCCTGGCGGCCCGCCGACGCCAAATACGCCCTCGAGCACGCCAGCGAGCTCCGGGAGCGCGCCGCCTCGGGCGGGGACCGCTCGCTGCTCCCGACGAGCATTCCGCGGATCGACCACTGGTTCGATCCGTGGGCTCAGGAGGCCCTGGCCGGGGCGATCGAGTACCTGCAGGCGATCGACGACGTGACGTGGCGAGATCGCGTCGCCACGGCGATCTCCTCGGTCCTCGTCCGGATCAGCCGACAGGAGTCGGACACCCGCTACGCGGCGATCGACAAGCCCGGCGACAGAACGCGGGCGGCGACGCAGCTCGCACAGGCGGTCGTCCGGGTCTGCGAGTGGCTCGCGGCGAACAACGGCGACGATCGCGCCGCCGAGGCGAGGGTCGTCTGCGGCGATGCGCGCGACATGGGCTCGCTCGACAGCGACTCGTTCGCGGCCGCGATCTTCTCGCCGCCGTATCCGAACGCGTACGAGTACTGGCTCTACCACAAGTACCGCATGTACTGGCTCGGATTCGACCCGACCGAGGTTCGGCGGTCGGAGCTCGGCGCCCGGCCGCACTACTGCAAGCCGAACGGCCTTACGGAGACCGACTTCGCCAAGCAGATGGGAGAGGTCTTCTCGGGCCTGGCACGGGTCCTGCGGCCCGGCGCGCCGGTCGTCGTCGTCGTCGGCGACTCGACCATCGCGGGCAGGCATGTCGACAACGGCGAGCTGCTCCGCGACGCCGCCGCGGCCGTGGGCCTGGAGCCGCGAGCCAGGGCGGAGCGATCGATCGGCGTCCGCCGCAGCTCCTTCAACCGCGCTCACAGCAGGGGACGCCGAACCGAGCACGTGCTGCTGTTCACGGCTCCCTAGCCCTTCCGGACCATCACCACGGCGTCCTCGCCCGGAACCCCGTTGCCGGAGTGCAGGCCGTAGCGGGGCCAGGTCTCCAGCTCGATCGTCTCGCGAACCTCGAACCCACGCGACTCCGCCACGTCGCCGAGCAGCGCCGGCGTGGGGATGTCGATCTTCTCCCCGCCCGCGGTCGTGCGGTTGTGACCCACGATCAGGACAGCCGCCTCGCCATCCGCGAGAGCGCCTCGCCAGGTGGCGATCACGTCGCCCATCTGAGCGAAGTAGCGGTACAGCAGAGATGGCACGGCCCGGCGGCGAAAGCCAGCCTCTCCCTCGCGGTTGAGTCGCTCGATCCGGCCCAGCAGGTCGGTGACCGACCGCGGGAGCTCGTCGCGGTTGGCGATTCGGCGCGCGTCCCAGCGGTTCTGCTGCTTGCGCGTCCACTCGCGGCTGCCCAGCAGGTCGCGCTCCAGCGTCGAGAGATCGCCGGCGTCGGCGAGCCCCAGCACGACCATCGACAGGCGGTCGGTGTCGATGTAGGGCAGCGCCGTCGCGTAGGGCGGCGACGTCAGGATCAGCCGCCGGCGTGCGCCCGCCACCACGTCGAAGTGACGCGGGTCCTCGGCGCTGCCTCGCTCGATCGTCGCCCTGCCGTCGAGATCGGGCCAGCCCTCCAGCTCTCCCAGCCCGACATGGATGCGGTCGACGGCGGCGGCGAACAGCGGGGCGATCGGCGGCGCGACGTAGGGCTCCGGGCGGCGGCGAATCCTCAGGTCCTCCGGCAGCTGCAGCGAGACCTGTCGGATCACCGAGGAGAGCGCCACCAGCGCGAGGCGCTTGGGGACCGACGGCGCTCGCCGGTGCAGGAGCGCGAGCGCGCGGGAGAGGGCGGCGAAGGCGGGCTCGGTGAACCAGCGCTTCAGGTACTCCGTCGACGAGTCGGCGAGGACCCCGCCCAACGGCGTCGCGACGCCGCCGGCCTGCCCGCGGTCGAGCGCCTCGCCCACCTCCTCGCCGAGCAGCAGGAGCTCCCTCGCGAGACGCGACGGCGAGCGCGAGAGCGTCGCATCCAGCTTGGCGCTCGCGAGGAACCAGGCCATCGGCGAGCGGTCGATGCCGTGAACGTCCATGCCGAGGCGCAATCCCTCGATCAGCGCGGTGCCGCTACCGCAGAAGGGGTCGACGAGCAGGTCGGCGTCGGGGTCGACGACGTTGCACAGCGCCCGCACGACCTGCGGATTGAACTTGCCCTTGTACTCGTGGACCCCGTGCAGGCCGTAGCGGGTCGGCTGCCGGCTCGCCCTCCCCTGACGGGCGCTCTTCGAGTGGAGTTGCTCGACGAGCGCCTGGTGAGTGGGGAACCGCTCGCCGTCGGCGGTCGCGACGGCCTCGAAGTAGGTCGCGCGCTCGACCAGGCGCCCCACGTCGCCGAGCCGCTCCAGCTCGCGGACCCCCAGGCGCGTCTCGTACGGGAACAGCTTGTACGGCATCCACAGAGCCTCGTGCAGCTCGTAGGAGTCGAGGGGATGGCCGGCAGCGGCATCGAGCGTCGCGCGAGTCATCCGCGGGGACGGTAATGGCCACCAGGGACGTCTCGACCGCGGAGAGCCGCCTGCCGCGACCCTAGACTGCCCGACCGTGCGCTACATCGACTCGGCGTCCCGGCAGCTCGACGACACGCTCTACTCCTGGCTCGAGGCGCGGTTGCCGGAGGCGACCCGCTTCGCCTGCCAGACCGGCTACTTCCGCTTCGACGCGCTCGAGCCGTTCGCCGACGACGTGCGCCGGATGCTCGAGGCCGGCGGGCGCCTCGACCTCGTGATCGGCGCGAACGAGGAGCGGCTCAGCGCCCCCGACCTCGAGGCCACGCTCGAGCTGCTCGACCGGTGGATCCCTCACCAGGCCTCGTTCACGCTCGTCGGCGCGCGCGACGGCCTCTTCCATCCGAAGACCTACTACGTCGAGCGGCCGGGCGGCAGACGGGCGGCCGTAGTCGGATCGGCGAACTTCACGCGACCCGGCATCGGCCACAACGTCGAGGCCGGCCTGGCGATCGACGACCGCGACGGCGGCGAGCTGCTGGACCGCGTTCGCGACGGAGTCCTCGCCTGGCCGAAGACCGCCAGCCAGGGAAGCGGTCTCGCGCGCTCGGTCACGGCGGATCTGATCCAGGAGCTCACGGCGGACCGGGTGATCGATCCGCTGGCGAGCCCTGCCGCGGGGTCCGGCTCGGGCGCGCGGAGCGGCGCCGGCTCGAGCTTCTCGGCGCTCGGCCGGGTTCCCGGCGTCCCGCCGTCGTCGCGTCGCCGAGCCCGCCCCCGGCCGGCCACCGGCGGAACCAGGCTCGGTCGCGCGGCGAGCCCGCTGCCTCCCGGAGTCGTGGGCATCGTCAAACGGCTCTCCAAGACCGATCTGAAGGGCTTCGGGCACGAGCGGGGAACCCCCTACATCGCGCTGCCGCCACGCGCCGACGAGCTGGCGGGCATGCTTCCCATGCGCCCCTATGGCCTTCACCGGGAGCCACGACTCGATCTGCTCGTCCAGGCCCGGTTGGACGGCGCGATCGCGGCGGTCGTGGGCTCCGGGACCGACACCACCAACATCACGCACGTCGGCATGGGAACCACCCACGGGAGCAACGTCGACCTGCGCTTCAACATTCAGCACAGAGTTGCCGAGGCGCTCAACTACGTCGCGATCCAGAAGGGCGTCGCGGTTCCGACGAAGGGCGACCCGGTCGCCATCGAGCTGCTCGACGGCGGCCGCCTGGCGAGCCTGACCTTCGCGACCGCGGAGCCGCTCCGGTCCGCTCTGCTGAGCACCCTCCTCCCGGGCCGCGCCTGGGGCTGGCTGCCCGGCGGGCTCGTGCCCGGATGGTGAGCGGAGAGGGAGGGATTCGAACCCTCGAAGGACGTTGCCGCCCTTAACGGTTTTCGAGACCGCCCCGTTCAACCACTCCGGCACCTCTCCAGGGCTCGCTGCGGGGACAGCGCGACAAGGCTAGCGAAGGGTCGCCGCGGCTAGCGCATCGAGCGGGAGACGACCATCCGCTGGATCTCGTTGGTGCCCTCGTAGATCTGGGTGATCTTGGCGTCGCGCATCATCCGCTCGACCGGGTACTCGTCGACGTAGCCGTAGCCGCCGAGGACCTGGACGGCCTCGACGGTGACCTCCATCGCGACGTCGGAGGCGAACAGCTTGGCCATCGAGGAGTACTTGCCGAGCCCCTTCTCGTTGCGGTCGGCCATCGCGCAGGCCTTGTAGAGCAGCTCGCGCGCGGCGGCGGTCCTGGTCTCCATGTCGGCGAGCTTGAAGGCGATCGCCTGGTGGTCGAAGATCGGCTTGCCGAAGGAGATGCGCTCCTTGGCGTAGCTGGCCGCGTAGTCGGTCGCGCCCTGGGCGATGCCGACGGCCTGCGCGGCGGCGCCGAGGCGGGTGCGCTCGAGCGTCGAGAGCGCGACGGCCATGCCGCGGCCCTCCTCGCCGATCAGGTGGTCGGCGGGGACGCGGACGTCCTCGAAGACCGGCTGGCCGGTCGGCGAGCCCTTGATGCCGAGCTTGTGCTCGAGCTTCGGCACCGAGAAGCCCTCGCGGTCCTTCTCGACGACGAACGCCGAGAAGCGCTTGTCGTCACGGTCGGTGACGGCGAAGACGAGGTAGAAGTCGGCGATCGTCGCGTTGCTGATCCAGTTCTTGGTGCCGTTGATCACCCACTCGTCACCGTCGCGGACGGCCGTCGTGCGCATCGCGCCGGGATCGGAGCCGGCCTCGGGCTCGGAGAGGCAGAAGGCGGGCGACCACTCGCCGGACGCGCACCTGGGCAGCCACTGCCGTTTCTGCTCGTCGGTGCCGTGAAGCTGGATCGGCAGCGTGCCGAGCTCCTGGATCATCAGGATCAGCGCCGAGGACGCGCACGCCTTGGCGACCTCCTCGATCGCGACGTTGAGCATCAGCGTGCCGGTGCCGGTCCCGCCGACGTCCTCGGGGAACGGCAGCCCGAGCAGGTCGTGGTCGGCGAACGCCTTGCGGACGTCCCACGGGTACTCGGCCCTGGCGTCGATCTCGGCGGCGCGCGGCGCCACCACGCCCCGCACGAGGTCGCGGATCGTGTCGCGGAAGTCCTGGAACTCCTGGGGAAGCGCGTAGGCGTCGGCGCCCGGCGTCGTCGTGGTGGTCATGCCGCTGGACGATATTGCCTTCCGCGTGCACCCGGCAGAGGCGGGCGCCCGCGGCTGCGTGGGCCGTATCCTCGCGGCATGCGCCAGGAGCTGCGACCGCTGTTCGACCGTGTCGTGATCAAGGAGCTCGACCCCGACCGCATCCGTCGGTCGGGCCTCGTCGTGCCGCCCGGGACCAACGAGCCGCCTCCCCAGCACGGGATCGTCCTGGTGATCGGCCAGGGACTCGACTGGTGGGAGTCGGTCGGCGTCAAGATGCCGGTCAAGCCGGGCGACCACGTGGTCTTCCCGGCGTCCGCGGGCGTCTGGGTCGAGGTCGAGGAGGAGCGGCTGCTGGTCTGCCGCGTCGGCGAGCTGCTCGGCGTGCTCGACGCGGTCGAGGATCCCGCCCGCGTCTGAGGCCGCGCGATGCGCCTGCTGTTCGTCTGCCTCGGCAACATCTGCCGCTCACCGACCGCCGAGGCCGTGATGCGCCACCTGCTGGTCGAGGAGGGCCTCGCCGACGCGGTCGAGATCGACAGCGCCGGCACCGGCGACTGGCATGTCGGCCACGCGCCCGACCAGCGCTCGACGGGCGCCGCGTCCGGGCGCGGGATCGAGCTGAGCGGCCAGGCGCGCCAGGTCACGCCCGGCGACATCGAGGCCTTCGACCTGATCCTCGCGATGGACCGCTCGAACCACGACGACCTGCTCGCGCTGGCGCCAGACGAGGGCGCTCGCGAGCGCGTGCGGCTGCTGCGCGAGTACGACCGCGAGGCGGTCGCGACCGGCGAGCTGGAGGTCCCGGACCCCTACTACGGCGGTGACGACGGCTTCGAGGACGTGCTCGACCTCGTGACGCGCGCCTGCGAGGGGCTACTCGAGGCGGAGATCAGGCCGCGCGTGAGCTAGTCGCGGTCGCCCTGCGGGTCAGCGCCGGGAGGCGAAGAAGGCGCGCAGCAGCTCGGCCGACTCGTCGGCGAGCAGCCCGCTGGCGACCTCGGGGCGGTGGTTGAGCCGCGGCTCGGCGAGTACGTCGAAGACCGAGCCGGCGGCGCCGGTCTTGGGATCGGCGGCGCCGAAGACGACGCGGGGGGCCCGCGAGAGGACGATCGCCCCGGCGCACATCGCGCATGGCTCGAGCGTCACGTAGAGGGCGCAGCCGTCGAGCCGCCAGCGAGCGACCTGCTTGGCCGCCTCGCGCAGCGCGAGCACCTCGGCGTGGGCGGTCGGGTCCTCGCGCAGCTCGCGCTCGTTGCGCGCCGAGGCGATCACCTCGCCGTCGCGCACGATCACACAGCCGACCGGGACGTCGTCGTGCTCGAGCGCGCGCTCGGCCTCGCGCAGGGCGAGTCGCATGAAGTACTCGTCGCGCGGGAAGAAGGGCGCGGTCACCGGACGACCGACCGCGGGCGCCACGGCCGATTCAGGATCGACGCCGCACAGCGATGCGAGTCCTTCATCGGGCCACCAGTCGCAGGCCCATGCGGCGGGTGAGCGCGTCGGCGACCGCGAGCGCCCCCGTCCGCTCGGCGAGCCGCAGCCCCGCCGCGCCGAGCGACAGCGGCGAGGGCCTTCCACGGTCGAGGATCCCGGCGTCGATCAGCTCGCGGTACCAGTCGACGGTCGCGCGCACCGTCGCGTCGTGCGAGCGCGGCTTGTAGCCCAGCTCCCGCTTGGCCTTCGCCGACGAGTAGCACCAGTTCTGCTCCATCAGGACCATCGCCTCGGCCGAGATCGCCAGCGGCAGCCGCAGCGCCTCGGCCCGGCGGGCGACCGCGCCGACTCCGTACGGCAGCACCGCGAACGGATGGTGGACGCCGGACAGCTCGGCGACTCGCGCCATCAGCTTCGGCCACGTCGTGTTGTGCCCGCCGAGCACGTAGCGCTCGCCCGGCTTGCCGCGCCGCGCCGCCAGCAGGTGGCCGTCCGCGACGTCGCGCACGTCGACGATCGTCGTCTCGCCGTCGACCACCGCCGGAAGCCGGCCGCGCAGGTAGTTGCCGATGATCCGCGTCGAGGTCTCGCCCGGCTGCTGGCGGTCGAGCGGCACCCCGAGCACGTAGGCGGGGTTGGTGACGATCACCTCGACGCCGAGCCGCGCCCCCGCGGCGAACGCCTCCATCTCGCCCTCGTGCTTCGCGTCGGGGTAGGTCAGCCCGAGGCCGCCGCCGCGGTAGAGGTCGTCCTCGCGGCCGACCTCGCCGCGCGGCACCGGCCCGATCCCCGCGACGCTGGAGGTGACCACCACCCGGCCGACGCCCTCGGCGGCCGCCGCCTCGACGGCGATCCGCGGCGCCAGCGCGTTGACGTCCTGGACGTAGGAGACCGGCTTCGAGGCGACGATCCCGGCCGTGTGGAACAGCACGTCGCAGCCGCGCACCGCGCGGCGCATCGCCGCGCGGTCGAGGATGTCGGCGCGGACGGTCTCCGGCTCGAGCCCGCCGAGCCGCTTCAGGCGCTCCGGGTCGCGGTAGGTGACCCGTACCTCGTGGCCGCGCGCGATCAGCTCACGGGTGACGTGACCGCCGACGAATCCGGTCGCCCCGGTGACGCAGGTCCTCAAGCTTCACCCAGCGAATACCGATTGGCCCAGGGCAACAACTTGCCTCCCCCGCGGGTGTTCTCCTCCTCATACACTGGTGATTGGACCGTAACCCATGCCCCGAGCCTCCCTCTTCACGACGACGCTGGCCGCGTTCGCTCTCATGGCCGCAGCGGCGGCGGGCTCGGCGGCGGCCACGCCGGCCTACGTGCCCGGGGAGCTCGTGGTCAAGCGCGACGGCGCCGCCACGACGACCGTGGCGGTGCCCGACGGCGAGTCGGTCAAGGCGGCGGCGGCCAGGCTGAGCGACCGCCCCGGCGTCGCCTACGCACGGCCCAACTACATCGCCCGCGCGACCGCGTACATGCCGAACGACCCGAGCTTCCCGCTGCAGTGGAACCTCGCCACCAGCCCGGCCGGGATCAACATGCCGGATGCCTGGGAGGCCGCCCGCCAGCTGGGGCTCCCCGGCGGCAGGGGAGCGGTGGTCGCGGTGCTCGACACCGGCGTCGCCTATCAGCGCTTCCGCCGCTTCCGCCGTGCGCCGGACCTCGACCGCTTCGTGCGCGGCTACGACTTCGTCGCCGGCGACGGCCATCCCAACGACCAGAACAAGCATGGGACCCACGTCGCCGGGACGATCGCGCAGAGCACCGGCAACGGCATCGGCGCCGCGGGCATCGCATACGCCGCACGGATCATGCCGGTGCGCGTGCTCGACTCGTCGGGCGCCGGCGACACGCTGGCGATCTCCCGCGGGATCCGCTTCGCGGCGCGCCATGGCGCCGACGTGATCAACCTGAGCCTCGAGTTCGACGCCGCGGTACGCGCGGCGCAGATCCCCGACATCGTCTCCGCGCTGCGCTACGCGCGCCGGCGCGGCGCGATCGTGGTCGCCGCCGCCGGCAACCAGGGCAGCCCGCAGGTCGCCTACCCCGCCCGCGCGCGCCACGTCGTCGCCGTCGCGGCGACGACCGCGCGCGGCTGCCAAGCCGAGTACTCGAACAGCGGCGTCCACGTCGACATCGCGGCGCCCGGTGGCGGCATCGACGCGGCGAACACCGACACCCCCTACGACGTCGCCGTATGCCGCCCCGACGTGCGCGGCGAGTTCATCTACCAGCAGACCTTCACCAACAGCGTCGCCCGCTTCGGCATCCCGCCGGGCTTCGAGGGCACCTCGATGGCCGCCCCCCACGTCTCGGGCGTCGCGGCCCTGCTGATCGGCAGCCGCCGGCTCGGCAGGAGCCCGAGCCCCGCGGCGGTCGAGAAGCGACTGAAGTCGACGGCGCGCGACATCGGCTCCGCGGGCTGGGATCCCAGGTACGGCTGGGGCCTCCTGGACGCCGCCGCAGCGCTGCGGTAGGCGCCCCTGCCTTTGTCCTCGGTCACTCATGTGCAGCTGCACACGCGCTCCCTGCGTCCGCGGCAGGGGCGCCTAGCGCAGCGCTGCCTTCCTAGCTCGTCCTGATGATCAGCACCGAGCACGGCGCGTGGTGCGAGACCTTGTTCGGCACCGAGCCGAGCAGGAACCGCTTCGCGCCGGTCATTCCCTTGTTGCCGACGACGATCAGGTCGGCGTCGCGCTGCTCGGCGACGTCGAGGATCGCGTCGGCCGGGTCGCCCTCGCGCGCGAGCGTCTCGACCTCGATGCCGGCGCCGCGCATCGCCTCGGCCTCGTCCTCGAGCAGGCGCTCGACGTCCTCGCGCGGGTTGATCATCCACTGCAGGTCCTGCGGGACCTCCAGCCGCTCGGCGCGCAGGCGGCTCTCCGGCACCGCCTCGTAGGCGCAGACCAGGTAGATCCGCGCGGCGACGGAGCTCGCCAGCTCGGTCGCCTGGCGCACCGCCTCGACGGCGGTGTCGGAGCCATCCGTTCCGACGACGATCGAGCGGATCACAGGCCGATCATAGGCAGCCGCACCGCGCTCCGGTGACCATCTCGTCACTAGGATCGGCCGCCATGCCGCGCTTCTGGATCTGGATGCAGGTCGTGATCGTCGTGTGCGTCGCCGCCTCGATCGTCATCGCCCTGACCAAGCTGTACTGACCGATCGTCCGGCGGGGACGGCCCGGCACGATCGCTCTCCTCGAGCCGCTGGACCCACAGCTCCTCGACGAGGATCGTCGCCATCGAGAGGATCGGCACCGCGACGATCAGGCCGACGAAGCCGAACAGCTGGCCGACGATCACCACGCCGCCGGCGATCACCGCGGGGTGCAGCTTGACGGTTCGCGACATCACCAGCGGGATCGTCAGGTTGCCCTCGATCTGCTGGACGGCGACGTAGATGACGATCACCAGCAGCGCCTTGCCGGGCGAGTCGGTGAGCGCGAACAGCACCGGCGGGATGCCGCTGGCGAACGCGCCGAAGTAGGGGATCACCGAGAACGCTGCGGTCAGGACGGCGAAGAAGATCGCGAACTCGAGGCCGATCAGCGTCAGCCCGATGTAGAGCAGCACGCCGGAGATCAGCATGTCGAAGGCGACGCCCTGCATCCAGCCGACCCAGGCGCCGCGCAGCCGGCGCATGATCCGGTCGGCCTGGGCGCGGTGGCGCGGCGGGGCCAGGCGCCGCAGGCCGTCGACCAGCGGCTCTGGGCGAATCGCCATGTAGTAGGCGGTGATCAGCATCAGGATCAGCGCCGCGAGCGCGCCGACGACGCTGAGCGAGATCGAGGTGATCGGCCCGATCAGCTTGCCCGGGTCGTCGGTGTAGTTGTCGACGAAGCTGTCGACCTGCTCCGAGATCTCGCCCGGCTCGGCGCCGGTCAGGTCGTGGACCTGGTCGCGAAGGTCGTCGACGATCCCCGGCACGTCGTCGGCGAACTCGTTCGTCTGGTCGATGAACGGCGGCACCAGCAGCCAGAGCAGGCCGGCCACGATTGCCAGCCCGGCGAGCAGCGCCAGCAGCGCGCCGATCGGCCGCGGGATGTCGAGCAGCTCGAGCCGGTCGGCGATCGCCGAGATGGCGATCGCGATGATCACGGTGATCAGCGTCGCGAGCAGCAGCGTCAGCAGCTGCTGGAAGAGCAGGCCGAAGACGATCAGCGCCGCGGCAAGCAGGACGGCTCGGTATGCGACGTGTCCGCCGCTGCGCTCGCTCATCGTTGATCCGCTACCCGGGAACGCCGTCGGCGAAGCCGTCCGGTCGCGCGGCGCGAGCTACGCGAACAGCGTGAGGTCGGGCTCGCGCTCGCCGCGCAGCACCGCGATGTCGACCTCCACGCAGGCGATCCCGCGCGACTCCGCCAGCACGCGCGCCTGCGGCTTGATCTGCTGCGCCGCCAGGACCCCACGGCATCCCGACGTGAAGGACGGATCCGCTGCGATCCGCTCGAGATAGCGCGTCAGCTGCTCGACCGCGTCGATCGTCGCGACCCGCTTGATCTCGACCGCGACCCAGCCGTCGTCGCCGTCGCGGCACATCAGGTCGACCGGCCCGATGTCGGTCGCCCACTCCCGCTTGACGAGCCGGAACCCCTCGCCGCAGTTGTCAGGCGCGTCGGCGAGCAGCTCCTGCAGCTCGCGCTCCATCCCCTCCTTCTCGAGCGCCGCCGCCTCGCCCATGTCGTGCGTCACGTCTGAGACCACCTCGACGACGCGGATGTCGAGCTTGTCCTCCGTCGCGCCCGCGCGCTTGCGCACGACGATCCGCCCGTCCTGCTCCTCGACGACGGTCGGCGGCGTCATCCAGTTCTGCGGCTTGAAGCCGCCGGTGTCGGCATGCACCATCACCGACCCGTCCGACTTGATCATCAGCAGTCGCAGCGCCTCCGGCAGCACGGCGGTCAGCCGGCCGGTGTAGCGGACCTCGCAGCGGGCGACGATCAGGCGCACGGCGAGCCAAATTACGTCGGCGAGCGGACGCCACCGAGATCGCGCTGCGCAAGCTGCGAGAGGCGGGTAGGCTCGGCGTCCATGAGCGACGATCCGGCAGTGCTGACCGAGCGCCGTGGGCGCGTGTCGCTGATCACCCTCAACCGCCCCGACGCGCGCAACGCCGTCAACGCCGGGCTGGCTCAGGGCATCGCCGCCGCGCTCGATGAGCTGGACGCTGACCAAGAGCTCCAGGTAGGCGTCCTCACCGGAGCCGGCAAGGGGTTCTGCGCCGGCATGGACCTCAAGGCCTTCGTCAGCGGCGAGAGCCCGCACGTCGAGGGCCGCGGCTTCGCCGGCATCAGCCAGCACTCGGCCGACAAGCCGCTGATCGCCGCCATCGAGGGCTTCGCCGTGGCCGGCGGTCTCGAGGTCGCGCTGTCGTGCGACCTCGTCGTCGCGGCGCGCGGAGCGAAGCTCGGCATCCCCGAGGTCAAGCGCAGCCTGGTCGCCGCCGGCGGCGCCCTGCTGCGGCTGCCGCGGCGGATCCCCTACCACGTGGCGATGGAGCTGGCGCTGACCGGCGACCCGATCACGGCCGAGCGCGGTCACGAGCTCGGTCTGGTCAACCGCCTGGCCGACCCCGGCGCCGCGGTCGACGCGGCGCTCGAGCTGGCGGAGGCCGTGGCGGCCAACGCCCCGTTGGCGCTCGCCGCCTCGAAGCGGATCGTCGTCGAGTCGCCCGCGTGGGACCCCAACGAGGCATGGGTCAAGCAGGGCGAGATCGCCGGCCCGGTCTTCGTCTCCGAGGACGCCCGCGAGGGCGCGACCGCGTTCGCCGAGAAGCGCGACCCCGTCTGGCGCGGACGCTAGGTCGCCAGCCCGACCGGACAGCTGACGCCGGTGCCGCCGAGGCCGCAGTAGCCGGCGGGATTCTTGGCGAGGTACTGCTGGTGGTAGTCCTCGGCGTAGTAGAAGTCGGCGGCCGGCTCGATCTCGGTCGTCACGTCGGAGCTGTGGCCGGCGGCGGCGAGCGCCTCGGCGTAGCCGCGAGCCGAAGACGTCGCGACCTCGCGCTGGGCCTGGGAGGTGGTGTAGATCGCCGAGCGGTACTGGGTGCCGACGTCGTTGCCTTGGCGCATGCCCTGGGTCGGATCGTGGTTCTCCCAGAACGCCTTGAGGATCTCCTCGTAGGAGATCTCCTCTGGCCGGAAGACCACCAGGACCGCCTCGTTCTGGCCGGTCCGCCCGCTGCAGACCTCCTCGTAGGTCGGATTCGGCGTGATCCCGCCGGCGTAGCCGACCGCGGTCGTGTGGACCCCCGGCAGCTGCCAGAAGACCTTCTCGGCGCCCCAGAAGCAGCCCATCCCGACGATCGCCCGCTCGGTCCCCTCCGGGAACGGCGGCCCGATCGGCGTTCCGAGGACGTAGTGCTCACCCGGTGTGACGATCGGCGTCTCGCGCCCCGCAAGCGCGTCCGCGGCGGTCGGCAGCTCAGGCTCACGGCGGGACAGGAACTCGAACACCTCGTCTCCTCGGCTCGGGCTTCCCAGGCTAGCGACCGCGCCGTGAACAGCCCGGGCCCCGAAGGTGCAAGGGATTTGGGCGAAAAGCCGTGCAAGCGTTTAGGCTCGTTTGGTTCAGGCTCCCGAGGAGGACTCGCAAATGAAGAAGCTTCTAGCGGCCGCCGTCGCCACGGCGGCGCTCGCAATGCCCGCCCAACAGGCGCTGGCCGACGTGACTGTGCTCGACCCCGCCCAGCCCGGGTCGCCGATCACGGCGGCGCAGGCGCTGCTGGGCGATCCGAGCACGCTGACGACCGCCGAGCTGCCCGAGTACGCGTTCGGCGGCGGTCCGCCCGCGCCCTCGCCGCTCGGCGTCGGCAACAGCAATGCCGCAACGGACCCGCCGCATCAGCTGACCGGCTTCCCGACGGCGGGAGAGACCTACACGATCCTCTCCTCCGGCGACACCAACACGGTCGCGTCGGTCTTCACCAACCCCGACAACGAAGAGACGACGTTCGACTTCGTCGACCAGTTCGGACCGCTGGTGCCGCCCGGCCCGGATCGCGGAGCGAACGCCGAGGACTGGACCGTGCTCGCGCTGCAGGTCGACGTGCCCGGCAACGCCAACTGCCTGTCGCTCGACTACCGCTTCCTCTCGGAGGAGTTCCCGCAGTACGTCGGCTCGTCGTTCAACGACGCCTTCTTCGCCGAGATCGACTCGACGAGCTGGTCCGTCGGCGACGGCGGCGAGCTGACCCGGCCAAACGACTTCGCGGTCTCGCCGGGAGGCAACCCGATCTCGGTCAACGGGGTCGGCGACACCGCGATGTTCCCGTCCGAGGCGGCCGGGACGTACCTCAACGCCGCCACCGGCCTGATCACGACCAAGACGCCCATCTCACCCGGCGCGCACACGATCTACCTGTCGATCTTCGACGCGTCCGACTCGGCGCTCGACTCGGCCGTGTTCCTCGACGACCTGCGTTTCATCGCCGAGAGCGCCGCGACCTGCCAGCCGCCGACCGGCCAGCAGATCACTCCGCCTCCGCCGCCGGCTCCCGGTGCGCCGCCGCCTCCGCCCCCGCCGAACAACAAGTTCTCGCTGGGCTCGAGCGCGTCGTTCAACAAGTCGACCACCTCGGCGACGCTGACCGTCAACGTCCCCGGGCCCGGTGTCCTGACGGCCGGATCGACGACCGTGGGCGCAGCTGCGGCCCAGGCCTCGCGCGGTGAGGCGACGGTCTCGGCGAAGAAGAAGTCGGCCAAGGGCAAGAAAAAGAAGAAGAAGTCCAAGCCGAAGGTCAAGAAGCCGCTGCTGAACAGCAGCACTGTGCGCGCCACCCAGGCGGGCCCGGTTCAGATCACGGTCAGCCTCAGCGCCACCGGCAAGGCGGTGCTGGCCAAGAAGGGCAAGTTGACGGTTCCCGTCACCCTGACCTTCACGCCCGACGGCGGCACGCCGTCGAGCCAGGTGCGGACCGTGACCTTCAAGAAGGCCGCGAAGAAGTGCGGCAAGGCCAAGGCGAAGGGCAAGGCAAAGAGCAAGGCCAAGGGCTGCAAGAAGCCCGCCAAGGGCAAGAAGAAGAAGTAGGCGGGAAGCGAGCGGCTGGCGCCCTCAGGGCGCCAGCCGCTCGACGACCCATGGGCCGGCGGCAGTGCGGCGGAAGCGCAGCCGGTCGTGCATGCGATCGCGACGGCCCTGCCAGAACTCGACCGTGCGCGGCTCGACGAGATAGCCACCCCAGTGATCGGGGCGCGGGGGGTCCTCGACCCCTTCGTACTCGGCCTCGAGCTCGGCGAAGCGCCGCTCGATCGCCTCGCGGGCCTCGATCACCTCGGACTGCGGGCTCGCGGCCGCCGCGATCCGCGAGGCACGCGGGCGCTTGGCGAACGAGGCGTCCGACTCCTCCGCGCAGAGCTGGACCACGTGGCCGTCGACGATCACCTGGCGCTGCTGCTGGTACCACGGGAAGAGCAGCGTCGCGCGCGGGTTCTCCGCCAGCTCGCGCCCCTTGCGCGAGCGGTAGTTGGTGTTGAAGCGGAAGCCGCGCGCGTCGAGCCTGCGCAACAGGACGGTGCGCGCACCCGGCGCGCCGTCGCCGCCAGCCGTCGCGAGGACCATCGCGTTCGGCTCGGGCATGCCCGCGAGGAGCGCCGCCTCGAGCCAGCGCTCGAACTGCTCCAGCCAGGTCGGCGCGAGCTCGTCCTCCGACAACGCGCCGACCTCGTAGGAGTCGCGCAGCTCCTCGATCCGCTCGCTCACGTCGCTCATCCCTCCAGCGTAAGGGGTAGGCGGGCGGCCCTCGTGACCGGGGCCCTCTCGAGGGGCAGCGGCGGGCGGGGACCCGCTCCCGCTGGGTCCCGAGCCCGCACTGCTGCCCGTCCTGCGTCCCCCTGAAGCTCAGCGACAGAGGAGGAGGCGAATCGTAAACGCCCCCATTCCTGAAGTCAATGGGCCATGCAGCGCTACGGCTCGGGCCGCAGCCGTGGGAACTGCGTCCCGTAGCCCGGGAAGGGGCCCTGCCCGACGCAGGCCGGGCGAGCGACGTTGCGGTCGCCGCCGCTGGTGCGGAAGGCGAACTGCTCGGCGAGCTGCGCGAGCTCGACGAGCTCGGGCGAGCCGGTCTGCGCGGGTGGAGCCGGGTCGCCGTTCGAGCAGGTCCGCGTGTCGTAGGAGAGCAGGCCGCTCGCCAGGCGATCGAGGCCGTTGGGCGCCATGTACGCGTTCGAGCGGGTCTGGCCGAGCGCGCGCGGGTAGTAGGCGAGCGCCTGCGGATTAAGCGTCGAGGTCGCGCGCAGGAAGTGGACGGGGTCGCCCGGCGCGGTCCGCGGATTGATGGTCTGCGTCCGGTTGCGTCCGTTGGTCGTGGCGGTCGTGTTGCCGAAGAAGGAGGCGATCTCGCGGCGGTTCTGGCCCAGGTAGCCGAGCAGCGGGTTGAAGTTGCGCAGGAACGGCTCGAAGTCGGCGAGCAGCGGCGGGAAGTCCTCGAGCAGGCTCTCCAGCGCGGGAACGCCGCGCCGCGACTTCGTGATGAGCGGGCCGAGGCCCTCGAAGAAGCCCTCGAACTCGGGGCTCAGGCGGTCGAGCTGCTTGAAGGTCCCGGCGAACTCGGTCGCCGCCGGCTGCAGCTGCTTGACGACGGGGTCGGCGCGGTTGGCGAACTCGGTCAGGCGCGGCAGCGTGAGCCGGCTCTCTCGGGAGAACTCGGGCAGCTCCTCCCAGATCGCGGCGAAGTCCCGGTTGCGCGCGGCGGTCACCTGGAAGAGGCGGTTGGACTCGGTGATCAGGCGCGCGAGCTGTCCGTCGCGCTCGCTGATCGCGTCGAAGAAGGTGCCGGTGCCGCGGATCGTGCCGCTGACCGCGCGCGACTGGGCGTGGAGCTCGGTGAGGATGTCGTCGCTGGCCTCGACGAACTCGGGGAAGTTGCCGAACGTCGCGTTGATGTCGGCGCCGCGGCCGTTGACGGCGGACGCCTGAGACTGCATCCACGTCTGGAACGCCTGCTGGGTCTTGTCGTCGAAGGTCCGGAAGATCTCGTCGAGCTCGACGGTCTCGGCGACCGCGCTGTCGGCCAGGCGGCCCCCGTCCGGGACCGTCCCCTTCGAGCGGTGGCCGGTCGTCAGGTCGACGTAGGTCTCGCCGAGCAGCGACTTCTGACGCAGCATCGCGCGGGCGTCGGAGGCGACGGGCGCGTAGCGCGAGCGCATCTCCAGCGTCGCCTCGGTCGTGTTCGCCGGCCCGGTCTCGATCTTGATCACCTTGCCGACGGGCACGCCCGAGATGCGGACGTCGGACTGCTCGGCGAGCTGGGTCGCCTCGGGGAAGCGCACCTGGAAGCGGTAGCCCTCCGAGCGCAGCGGGACGACGCCGCCGAACGAGAGCCAGAGGTAGAGCAGCACGCCGACGCAGGCCATCACGAAGCCGACCATCGCGAAGATCTGGAACGGACGCGGAGCCTGCTTGATCATTGGGGAGCCCCCGTTCCGCAGCGCTCGTCGAGGCGCGGAGCGTTGAGTAGCTTGACCAGGGTGGCGAGGTAGGGGTTACGCGGCTTGCCCGTGGTCGCGGCGGGACCGGAGATCAGCTCGAGGGTCCTCAGCTGTGCGCAGGAGATCATGATCATGCCGCGGCGAAGCGTGCTGATGCCGTCCTGGGCCCCGACCGTGGAGTTCGTGTTGTGGTTCGCCCACGGCAGGTAGAAGAGGTAGCCGTTCTCCTTGCCCGGCGGGTCGTAGGCCAGCTCGTTGAAGAGCGCGTTGAAGACCTCGGTGAACTTGACCAGATCGGGCGTCGACTTGGCGAGCGCTCGCGCCGGTGAGCGCAGCTCGCGCGCGATCGGCTGCACCTCCTCGGTGAAGGGACGCAGCTGGTTGCGGATCACCGGCGTCGTCTGGGCGAAGAACGGCGACAGCTTCCTCAAGCTCGGGCCGAGCGCGCGAGCGGTCGGACGCAGGTTCGTGAACGTGCTCTCCATCGCGCGGCCGAGCTTGTCGATCTTCGCCAGGGCGGTGTTGCCGGACCGAAGCGCGCCGGGCAGCAGCTCGACCGTCTCGGCGAGGTTCTCGTTCTGGTTCGCGAAGCGGCGGAAGACGGCGGCGTTGGCTCCGACGAAGCGCGCCAGCTCGCGATCGTGGGCGCCGAGCTCGGACATGATCGCCGAGAAGTTGTGGATCACGCGCTTGAGCTTCTTGCGGCGCTGGACGACGTAGCGATTCGCCTTGGCGAAGTCGCGCGACAGCGGCTGGAAGCGCCGGAGGGTGTTCGCGAGGTCGCGGCCGCCGCCGTCGCGCAGCGTGCGGCCCGCGTCGCCGACGAGCAGCTTCAGGTAGTTCTGGGTGTCGCCGTCGAGGCTCGCCAGGAACTCCTCGAAGTTGACGTCGGCGTTGGTCTGCTCGCTCGGCAGCGTCGCGTTCTCCTCGAGCGGGTCGCCCGACGACGGGCTGCCCGGGTCGAGCTCGACGATCATGTCCTTGAGGCCGGTCTTCGGGCGCAGCAGGATCGACGCGTTCGGGTAGACGCGCGAGAAGCGGTCCTCGAGGCGCAGCGTTGCGATCGCCTCGCCGTCCTCGAGATGGACGCTGGCGATGTCGCCGACCTTGACGCCGGAGATGTTGACCGACTGTCCCTGGCCCGGCAGGATGCCCTGCGCCGACTCGACCTCGGCCTTGATCTCGAAGGTGTCCTCGCCGACGACGGGGACCCAGGCGGGCGGGTTGAGCCGCTGGTTGGACAGGATGTAGCTGCCGACCGCGCAGCCGAGCACGACCAGTCCGACCAGCGCGACGGCCGCCTTGGTGTTGCTGCGGAACGCCTTGGCGAAGATGTTTCTCACCGTGGGCCTCCGGCGAAGCTGGAGAGCGGCAGCAGGCGCGCCGCGGAGGCGTCCGCCGGCTGGGCTCCCAGGCCCGGCGTCGGGATGGCGGGCGCGGCGGCGTTGGGCCGAGACCCGTCCGCGGGTCCGACCGACGACGACCCGTTCACGTCGGGCACCGGGTTGCGGTGGCACGGGACCTTGCGCTGGAGCGGAGGAACCCGATTCGGGAACGCGGGGCTCGTGCGCAGCAACGGCAGCGTGGCATTGGCGTGCAGCGGCTCGAGCGAGTAGTTCGTCTTGCCGGTCGTGAGCGGACGGGCGCCGCCGGGCGCCGACAGGCGCAGGAATGGCCCGTTGCCGTCGAACCCGCCGCCCTCGCCGGCCTGGCCGGCGACGGCGTACCAGAACTCCTTGTAGTTCTCCTCGTCGACCGAGAACTCGCCGTCGTCGACCTTGATGTTGCCGGTGGGGATGATGACCTCCGTGATGCAGCGGTTGAAGTCATCCGACTCACGCACCAGCGGGATCGACTCGTGGGTGGCTCGCGCCAGGTCCTGGGTCGCGGGAGTGATGTCCTTCAGGAAGGCGCCGAGCTCCCGGGAGCTGAAGAACGGAAGCGCCTGATCGAGCCACGGCTCGGCCGCGGCGACCGTCGCCGGCGTCTGGCGCACGCCGGGCAGGATCTCGCGCGAGAAGGCCTGCGTCGGCGGCAGCGCGGCATCGATGCTCGCCAGGCCCTTGCGGAGGTTCGAGGCCGTGGGCCCCAGCAGCCTGACCGTCTGCTCGAGCTGCGGCGCGCGCGACGCCAATGCGGCCATCGAGACATTGAAGTCGGTCAGCAGCTCGCTGAGCTGGCCCTCGTTGCGGGCGAGCCCACGGCTGACCCCGGCGATCCCCTTGACCATCTTGGAAAGGTCGCGCGGCTCGGTCCCGCGCAGCGACTGTGCCCCGATCGCCGAGCCGCGCAGCGCGGGCACCGCCGTCTCGAGCGCCTTGTTGAGCGCCTGCGCGCCGGTCAGTCCCCGGACGTCGGGATCCTGGTCGGCGTCGTCGGCGGCGGTCGGCTCGGAGTCGAGCGCCTCGCCGAAGCCGATCAGGGTGTCCTGCAGGCCGCGGCGGGTGTCCGACTGCAGCGTGGTGAGCAGCTGGTCGAGCTGGACCGGGACCGCGGTCTGGGTGACGGGGATCATCCCGCCGTCGGGCAGCTCCTCGGCGCCGGGCGTTCCCGGCTTGAGATCGACGAAGAAGTTGCCCTCGAGGAAGAGCCGCGGACGGATCTTCAGCGTCGCGTCCTCCCCCACCGGACGACCGTCGTCGGTGATCTCCATCGTGACGACCGACATGTCGGTGTCCCTGTAGCGGCCGATCTCGACGACCTTGCCGACGTCGATGCCGGCGATGCGCACGGGCGAGCGCGGAGCGACCAGGTTCGAGTTCTCGAACACCGCCTGGATTCGATAGGTCTGGGTGAACGGGATGTCCTTGCTGAATGCGAACCAGGACCCGATCAGGATGATCACCAGGGCGATCACGCCGGCGCGGAGCGGCGACATGCCGCTGCGGAACGCCCTCATCGGCCAGCCCCCTCCGAGAGCTTGCCGACCGTCTTCTCGGTGATCAGCGACGGCGAGTTGCCGGGGTTGCCGATCGTCACCTGGCCGGGTCCGTTCACGCCGGGCGAGTAGCCCTCGTTGCCGGCCTCGCACTCGGCCGGCTGCCCGGGGGCGGCCGTGTTCGGATAGGGGTTGGAGTGCAGGTAGCTGTCCTCGTAGGTCGTGCGCTCGAAGGCGTCGACACCCGGGATCGACGAGGCGGGAGGACCGTTCGACGGCACGGCCGCGGGCCCGCCCTCGCTGCCCGGGTTCAGGGGCAGACCCAGCGGGTTGATGCGCAGCATGCTGCCGACGACGTCGCTCTCGGAGGTCATGCTCGCGATGTTGCGGAAGAACAGCGCGCCGTAGTTGCACCGCGTCTGCGCGGGCGTCAGGAAGGCGAGCGTCGGCTGGAGGATCTTGACGGTGTTGGTGATGCGCGCGAGACCGCTCGGGACGCGCGGGTCGTCGCCGAACTTCTCGAGCGTCGCGATCGTGCGCGTGAGGCGGCGGTTGAGCCCCGGCGACCGCCGCAGCGCGGGCGTGCCGACCTCGAAGGCCCTCGCCATGCCGGGCGCGGCGTCGGCGAGCGAGGCGAACGCCGGGCGGAAGCGACGGAAGAGCTCCTCGCTGTTGGCCAGGAAGGGTCGCTGGCGCGGAAGCTCGCGCGTCGCGGTCTCGAGTGCCGGCGGGCCCTCGGAGATGGTCTCCTGCAGCGAGTCGCTGACCGACGCCCAAGCCGTGAAGGTAGTGTCGAGCGCGACCCAGACGTCGGCCTGCGTCTGGGCCACCGGAGCGACCTCGGCGGCCGCCTGCTCGAGCGCGGGGAAGAAGCGCCCCCACGCGGTCCGCGGCGAGTTGATGTTGCGCATCACCGGCTCGAGCTTCTCGACCGCCGGTCCAAGCTCGGCGAAGAGCCGGTTCAGCGACTCGCCGCGACCGGCGAATCCGGCGCCGAAGGTCTCGAGGTTGGTCCGCGAGCCGACGCGCGTCGGCTCGTCGAACATGTTGAAGAAGTCGTCGATCTCCTTGGTCTCGACCTTCGAGGCGGCGAGCGGGATCGTCGCCCCCTCGGCGTAGCCCTGCTTGGAGGTGCCCTTGGTGATCTCGACGTACTTGAGGCCGAGCGCCGAGCGCGGGCGGATGATCAGCGTCGAGTCCTTCGGCAGCGGGATGATCCGCTCGTCGAGCTCGAGCGTGAGGTCGGCCGCCACGTCGCCGTTGCTCTGGGGGTCGGTCTTGATCTCGGTGACGACGCCGATCCGCGAGCCGCCCATCCGGACCTCGTTGCCGCGCACGAGGCCGTTCGCGTTCGGCACGTTGGCCGTCAGGCTGTAGGTCGGGACGAACGGCAGGCCCTCGTTGGCGTTGTAGGAGAGGAAGACGGCGACCATCGCGACGATCACCGTCACCGCCCCGACGAGCACCGGGCTGCCGGAGAGCACCGAGGTCCCGGCGCGGCGGCGCGGGTTCATCGCCCGTCTCCCTGTCCGAAGAGGTAGTCGAGGACCGGCGCGACGTCCTCGTCCTCGACGTCGAAGCCGGCGATCGACTTGCTCGGAGCGATCGCTCGCTTCAAATCCTCGGCCGACTGCGGCTGGGAGGCCAGCGTGGAGGCCGCCGTCGCCGGGTCCGCGTACTGGCCGAGCGTCGAGCCGCAGTTCTGAGGCCGGGTGGCGTCGTCGCCGGTCCGTGTCGCGCACGAGCCGTTCAGGACCAGAGCCGATCGGACGTAGTGGCCGTTCGTGTCCACTCCGTTCACGGTGCCGGTGTAGAAGTAGATGAGCTTCATCAGCTCCTCGATGCCGCCCGAGTCGTCGAAGCTGCCGAAGAGCTTCGCGAGGTTGTTCGTGGTGGGGCGCAGCGGCCTTCCGAGCTCGTCGAGATCGGCGATCAGCGGCCGGATCGCCGGGAACAGCGTGCGGGCGCGGTCGCCGAAGTCGCCGAGCGAGACCAGCGCCGGCGTGGCGGCCTCGAAGAACGGGCCGGTGCCGGCGACCATCGCGTTGATCGCCTTCGCCTCGCTGTCGAGGTTGTTCAGCGCCGGAGCCATCTGGTCGGCGAGACCCGAGAAGCGCTCGGCGGTCGGCTCGAGCTCGCGCAGGAAGGGCGGGAAGCGCTCGAAGTTGCGCTCGATGTCGTCGCCGCGCTCGGCCGCCGCGGCGGCCGTCGCGCCAGCCTGGTCGATGAAGCCGGCGGTCTCCCTGCGCTTCTCGACCCACGCGGCGAGCACCGTGTCGGACTCGTCGATCAGCCGGCCGAGCAAGCGGTCCTGCTCGGCGAGCACCTGGGCGAACTTGTCGAACTCCTTCAGCGCCGGGTTCGCGCGCCGCACGGCCGCGCGCAGCCGGTCGCCGTTGGCGGCGAGGCCGGCTCCGAGCTCGTTGATGATCAGGCGCAGGCCCTCGCGTTGCGGCAGGCGGTTGATGTTGCGCAGCAGGTCCTCGCCGACCGGCGTGATGTTGTTGTCGGCCGGCAGCAGGTGCTGGCCCTCGCCACGGCCGCTGTCGATCTTCGCCAGCTCCGGCGCCGGCGGCTTACCCTCCTCGCGCGGCCGCGTCGGCACGCACTCGATGAACTGCTCGCCGATCAGCGACTGCAGGCGGATCTGGCACTGAGCGTCCTTGCGGAACGGGACGAACGCGGGGTCGTCGATCTTCAAGACGACCGCCGCCTGGTTCTCCTCGGTGAGGTCGACGTCGTCGATCGCGCCGACCTTGACGCCGGCGATCTTCACGTCCTCGCCGGGGATCACGAAGCTGCCGTTGTCGAACACCGCGCGGACCAGGTAGCCGTCGTCCTCGTCGCCGCCCGCCGCGATGCTGAAGAGCGCGCCGAGCACGACGCCCGCGACGACGGCGATCGCGACCACGCGGCCGCTGGTGAGCTTCCTCGCGCGCGGGTCGCCGCTCACGGCGTGCCTCCGACCACCTGCGACGGGTCGCAGTCCGGGTTGGCGAGCTCGCCCATGTCGACGAACGGGGCCGAGCCGTCGGCCGGGCGCGGCGCGGCGGAGCCGGGGCAGCGGCGCAGGTTGCCGGTGCTGAGGTACGGGCTCGATCCGCGCTCGGCCGCCGGCTTCGGCGTCAGACCGCCGCCGTCGGCGTCGTCGGTGAAGTTGAACGCGTCGAACACCGGGATCGACCGCACATAGTGGCCGTTGGCGTCGTAGGGAGCCATCGCGCCGCCGAAGTTGCGCAGCCAGGCGACGAGATCGGGCGTGTAGGGCCTGATGAAGCCCCAGATCGGCGTCGACTGCCGGAGAGACTCACTCGCGCGCGGGAAGCCCTTGTCGGCCAGCTTCGCCAGCGGCGGCAGGTCGACCATCGTGTCGTAGAGGTCGTTGCCCACCCCGGGCCCGTTGAACGTCTTGCGCAGGTTGGCGAAGATCGGCACCGACTCGCCGGCGAGCTTGCCGAAGCGGCGCAGGAAGCCCGGCAGGACCTTGGCGCTCGGCTCCGACTCGACGACGAAGCGCTCGAGGTCGTCGATGGCGGGGCCGCGCAACGAGGCGAAGGTCTCGGCCCCCTGGCGCAGGCCGGGCGGCAGGTCGACGAGCACCCGGCGCAGGGACTCGGTGTCGGCGCTCAGCGCAGCTGCCGTCGTGCCGGCGTTGTCGACCAGGCCGGTCAGGTCGGCGCTGCGATTCTCGATCGCCCCCATCGCCTTCGACGTCTCGATCAGCAGCTCCTGGAAGTCCTCGCTGTCGCGGTTGAGCTCGCGGAAGAGCTTGGACGCCTGGGCGAGCGTCGGCGAGAAGTACCTGGCCGACTTGTTGGCGTTCTTCTCCTGTCCGGCGTACCAGTCGGCGAAGCCCTGGATGAAGTGGTCGAGCCCGTCGCGGGTCTTGGGCGTGAAGGTGTTGAAGAGCTGGTCGATCTCGACGATCGACTTCGTCTTGTCGCCCTGGATCGTCGCGCCGTCGTCGAGCTCGGGCTTGAAGTTCGGCGCGGGGCTGATGTCGACGAAGCGGTTGGCGGTGCCGATCAGGCCCTGCCAGCGAACCGTCGCCGTCGTTCCGGCATGCAGCGGGGCGTACTCGTCGGCGACCGAGACGGTGAGCTCGGCGCGAGCGTCGTCGGTCAGCTCGATCCCGGTGACCTCGCCGACCGGCGTGCCGCCGATGCGCACCAGGTCGCCGTTGACCATCTGGCCGGCGTTGTCGAACACGAGCTTGTACTCGTGCGCGTCGTCGCGCGTGACCCAGATCGCGAGCAGCGCGAGCAGCGCGAAGGCGATCGCCCCGGCGGCGAGCAGACGGCCGGAACCTCGGCCCGAAGCCGCGGCGGTGCTGGCCGGCTGGCCAGCCGGGGCTCCTGGGGTCTTCGCGTCGCTCTGGGTCAAGTTCTCCTCCTACGGAGAGCACCGCCGCCACCAAACCCAGCCTGCGCCTCCGTCCGGCCAGGCATCGTATATGGCTCTGGATGGCGGTGCCAGGGGGAACCCATGTCTCCGGATACGTTGACGAAGCTCGCGCTCGAATGCGCCGGTTGGTCCGGTTCGAGTCGACTCGATAAGAGCATGTTCGAAAGCACTGGCGACCGTGTACCTCCGCGTGTATATTGGCCAGACCACTAGTGGCCCTCGAGAGCTCAAGAGCAGCCCGCGCCCCGCACCAGCTCCCTCCGGGCCGGCACGGTCTCGCACGGAGCTTCGTGGCGCGAAACCAGCGTGAGCGAATCCTTGCAGCGGTGGCCGAGGTCGCCAGCACGCGCGGCTACGGGGCGATGAGCGTGCAAGACGTCGTGCGCGAGGCCGGCGTCTCGCGACGGACGTTCTACGAGCAGTTCAAGAACAAGGACCACGCGTTCCTCGCCGCCTACGACGAGGCGAGCGGCCGGCTGATGACCGCGATCCGCGCGGCGATCGACGCCGAGGAGACCTTCGAGGGCAAGGCGAGCGCCGGCTTCCGCGCCTTCCTCGAGCTGCTGGCGGCCTCCCCGGCGTTCGCGAAGATGTGCATCGTCGAGGTGCTGGCGGCCGGCCCCGACGCCATCGCCCGCCGCGCGCGGACGATGGAGGAGTTCACCGCCTTCTTCGAGGACGCGGCCGAGCGGACGCTCGTGCGGGAGAACCCGCCGTCGCCGCTGATCGCCGAGACGATCGTCGGCGGCGTCTACGAGACCGTCTACCGGCGGATCGCCCGTGGCGAGACGGCCGAGCTGCCGAAGCTGCTGCCCGACCTGGTCGAGTCGGCGCTGCTGCCCTACGTCGGCGAGCGCAAGGCCGCCGAGCAGCGCAGGCTGCTGCTCGAGGGCCGTTGGCCGCCGGCCGCCTGAGCCCGCGGGCGGCGTTGCGAGCACCCCGGCCGCGACGGCGCAACTTCCGCCCGGTTCGCGCGTTTGTAGGTACGGTGCAGTTTGCACAGACGGGAGGCCTTCCGCTAGCGTGGTCCATCGCGCTCTCGGCGGGGAAGATCCTGCCGCGAAACGACTTTCGGATCAGGAGGAGCAAATAGAGATGCGCAAGCTCGCAGTCCTACCGGTGGCCCTCGCGGCCGCCGCCGTCGTGGCGGCTCCCGCCGCGGCGCAGGTGCCGGAGACCACGTTCGAGGCGACCGCCAAGGTCACCCCGAAGAAGGCCGGCACCAAGAAGAACCCGCAGGGCATCCAGATCAGCGGCAGCCTCAAGTTCAACACCGTCACCCAGGGCGTCGAGCCTCCGATCATCACCGGCGGCGACGTGCTGATCGCGAAGGGCGGCACCTACAACGGCGGCAAGTACAAGAGCTGCTCGGGCGCGAAGATGCGTCGGGCGCAGAGCACCGACGTCTGCCCGAAGACCTCGATCATGGGCAACGGCAGGGGCGTCGCGCTCGCCGACACTGTCGACGCGAAGCCGACGGTGACGTTCGTCAACGGCGGCAAGAACGTCCTGTGGGCGTTCACCACGCTCTACAACCCGGCGCTGGTGCAGGAGCCGATCGCGATCAAGATCAAGAAGCTCAGCAGCTCGAAGTGGGGCTACCGCGCGAGCTTCCGGGTCCCGAAGATCCTGCAGGTCGTGGCCGGCGTGCCGATCACCCTGCGGAGCTTCAACTTCAAGATCGGCCGCAAGCCGTACGCGAGGGACTTCCTCGTCACGACGAGCTGTCCGAAGAGCAAGAAGTACCCGTACGAGGCGACCGCGTTCTATCTCTACAACGATGGGACGACCGCTTCGAAGAAGTACTCGAGCACCGTCGCCTGCAGCTAGGCGCGGGGCCGCTGCGCTGAGCACCAGCGTTTGACATAGCAGTGCCGGGAGCGCCCGCCGATTTGGCGGGCGCTTCTGTGTTTGGGGGGTTGGCGGCGGTGAGGGTCCTGGCGCTGGTGGTACGCCGGGAAGCGATGGGACTCCCACTCCGCTTGGGAATCGCTGCTTGGGAGTCCCATCGCTTCCCGGCTGCATCGGCGGACGCGAGGGTTCCGGGCGGGGCGCGAGGGTTTGGGGGGGTCATAAACTTCGCGTTTCTTGGTTGTCAAGAGAGAACGGACGGTCTATGGTTGCCCTATGAGCGACCGGCGACAGGCAGTGAGGTTGGCGCCCGGGCCCCAGGGCCTGGAGCGGGCGGAGGTGGAGCGGATCCAGCGCGAGCGGCTGACCGCTGCGATGGCGCATGTGGTGGCCGAGATCGGCTACGAGGAGACGACGGTCGAGCATGTGCTGGTCGAGGCGGGGGTGTCGCGGCGGACGTTCTACGAGCTGTTCGGCGACCGGGAGGACTGCTTCCTGGCGGCGTATGACGTGGCGATGGAGCGGGTCCTGCGGGTGGTGACCGACGCCTATCTCGACTGCGAGGCGCCGGAGCGGCGGATCGAGCACGCGCTCGAGACCTTTCTGAAGCTGCTGGCGGCGGAGCCGGACCTGGCGCGGATGTGCGTCGTGGAGGTGTTCGCCGCGGGGCCGCGCGCGCGGGAGCGCCGCGCAGATGCGATGGAGCACCTGGCGAAGCTGGTGCAGCATGCGCTCGGCGAGCTGCGCGGCGACGACAAGCTCGACCGGCTGTCGGCGCAGGCGCTGATCGGCGCGGTGCACGAGCTGATCTACCTGCCGATCGACCGGCGCGACACGGCGTCGCTGCCGGGGATGGCGCGAGAGATCGTGGCGACGCAGGTGGCTCCGCTGGTTGCGGTCGGGCGATGAGCGGCGAGCTGCCGGCAGAGACGGTCGAGACGCCGGGCGACGGTGCGGCGGCCGGCCGGGTCCACCGTGTTTCCAGTCGCGCCGCCGAGACCGGCGGCGCGCGGTCTCACAAACCCACGGGTACAGGTGATCGTAGAACGCAGGGCCAGCGCGCGCCGCGGCGGCTGGGGCAGATCCCCGGCGGCCGTCACGGGCTGGCTCCGGAGGCCGTCGCGGAGTCGCAGCGGTCGCGGCTGCTGACCGCGATGGCCGAGGCGGTCGGCGAGCACGGCTACGCGGAGACCGGAATCGCCGACGTGATCGCCCGCGCCGGCGTCTCGCGCAAGACCTTCTACCAGCAGTTCGACGGCAAGGACGAGTGCTTCGCGGTCACCTACGGCGAGGAGATGGAGCGGCTGATCGAGGTGACGCTGAGCGCATTCGAGGCCGAGGGCCCACCGTGGGCGCGCCGGCTGCGGGCGGCGCTGACGGCGCTCTGCGGGGCACTGGCCGGCAACCCGGCGGTGGCGCGACTGTGCTTCGTCGAAGGGCTGGACGCAGGACCGGCGACGGCCACGCAACGGCGCGAGGCGCTGCGCGGGCTGCTGCCGCTGTTCGAGGCGGCGCCGGCCGAGGGAGTCGGCGACTCGCCGTTCGGGGAGTCGCTGCGGATTGGGCGGATCGGCGACCTGGCGGAGATGCTGCGCCAGGAGATCGCGGCCGGGGCCGGAGCGGGGCTCCCCCGCCTCGTGCCCGAGCTGACCTACCTGATGGCGTTGCCGTTCCTGGGGCCGGAACGAGCCGCCAGGGAGCTGGACGGCTCGCCGCCGGGGCTGCGGGCGGCGGTGGGGTCCTGAGCGAGTCGGCGGTGGGTGTGCCGGGACACCCAGGGATCTCAAAAGTCGTCGCGCAGGCGGGTCCAGAAGGCTGCTTTGCCGCGTCCTGACGGTTCAATCACGCCGTCCTTCTTGAGGTCGTCGAGCACACGCCGGATGTAGATGTCGCTGACCCCAGGAGCAGCGTCGCGCACATCGGCCACGGTGAACCGGCTCGTGACAGACGACCGGACGAAGCTCTCGACAAGAGCGCGCTTGCTTCCCCGGCCGGAGGCGACTTCGGTGCGCGACTCGAACTCGTCGTAGGTGGCGACGAGCACGCCGAGAAAGTAGCCGGCCCAAGGGATCAGGTCGTGCTCGCCCTCATGCCAGCCGACGGTCGACTTCGCGAGCGCCTCGTAGTAGGTCTCCTTCGAAGCTTCGATGACCTTCTCCGCTCACGAAGCGCCCGACGTCGTGGCCTGCGAGGTAGAGCAGCCACAGCGTGATCAACCGCGACATCCGGCCGTTGCCGTCGCGGAACGGGTGAATGACCAAGAAGTCGAGGACATAGGCCGCGGTCAACAAGACCTCGGGATATCGGCTCTGCCCCCAAGCTCCGTGAAACCCGCGATGGAGGTCGTCCATGGCCTGTGGTGTGCGTTCCACCGAGACCGGGGTGAAGCGCTCTACTACCGCTCCGTCGGGATGCCGCTCCTCGACGGTGTTGTCCAGCCGCTTGAACTGGCCGGCATCGCGATCTCCCGTAAAGCGATAGAGATAGCCGTGGAGCTGCTCGACGTAGCGCGGCTCGAACGGTATGTCCGCCGCCGAGGCGTGCAGCTGGTCGAGAACGTATCGGTACCCCGCGATCTCGGCCTCCGACCGATTCTCGGGCTTGGTGGTGTCGGCAACGAGCGCCTCGATCCGAGCGCGCGGAGCACGGATGTTCTCGATCGCGTTGGAAGCCTCGGCGCTCTGAACCAGCGCGACCTGGCGCAGCACCTCCAACCCCTCCGGGTTCTGACGGCTGAAGAGCTGCTCGCGGCCCCTGGCCTCGTGTACACGCGTCAGCATCGAAACGAGATCGGTGGGCAGCAGGGCCAAATGACGGTCAATGTCCCCGAACGTGCTCACGAACCCAATCTACATACTGGCCCGGCTAGAGTATGTAGATGCGAGGCGGGAGTATGCAATACGAGCGAGCGAGAGGGCCGGCTTGGGGGCCGGCCCTATCGTGCGTGCGATGTGGGCGGATCGCGGCGGGTGACCGCGGCGGTGGGAGGGTTGTTATCGCTGCTTCTTGGCCGCGGCTTTGCGCTTGGCCGCGGCCTTGCGCTTCTGTGCCTTGGCCTTCTTAGCCTTGGCGGCCTTCTTCTTGGCGCACGGCGTTTTGACGGTGACGGTGAAGTCGCGGCGTTTGCCGTTGTGGCCGTCCATGTCGACGTCGGCGCGGTGGCTTCTGGGGTTGGCGCACAGGTTGATCCTCGACGCCCTCGTGCGGGTGACGGTGAGGATGCCTGTTTTGCCGCCCTTGATGTTGAGGTTGAACTGGCTGATCGGCGCGTCGGGGACCTGGTTGAAGGTGTTGACCAACAGGCCGCTGCGGGTTGTCGATGAGACGCCGCGGAGGTTGACCGCGATCTCGCCGCGTAGCGCGACGACGATCATCGGCAGCGTGCGGATCTGGTTGCCGGTCCTTGGGTCGGTGCGCACGTTCTTGACGAAATACACGTTCCCCGCGACCGGGGCCTTGAGCAGCGGCGAGACCGCTCGTGCGCGTCCGACGATCGAGCCCTTGGGGCAGTGGTTCTCGAGGTCGTCCTTGGTCCCGTCGACGAACTCACAGAGCGCTTGGGCGTTGTCGGGGTCCAGAGCAAGGCTCTTGGGCAACCGCACGACTGCGCCCTCGATGCCCGCCTCACCGCTGGTCTGGGTCACCTTCGCCCTGACACCCGGATGCTTGCCGGTCGTGCGCTGCTTGCGGCCGGTCAGCGACAGTGCGAGCTTGGGCTTGAACGCCAGTGCAGCACAGTCGGCGACCTGGAAGCGGCTCGAACGCGTGACGGTCGTCCCGTCTTGGGCCTGGATGTCGGCGGCGAAGGTCTTCTCGGCACACGACGTCGGATTGCGAACGAAGCTCTGCCGATCGACATCGACCCTGGCGTCGCGGGCGTTGAGGACAACGCCGTCGACTGCGTCGGGCGCCGGACCCGACCGCACCTGAAGGACACGCGGCAGCCTGTCCGACACTACCCGTAGATCTGCGGTGGTCGGGTCGGCGTAGATGGCGGCTCTGACGACGACTCGGCCGAGGTCGAACGGACCAGCGACGGCCGGCACCTCGATCGCGGCGCCGTAGGCGATCTTGCCCATCCCCGCCGGCGGCGGAGCATCACTGCCGTGATGGGTGCCGGTCAAGAACACCCGGCCCGTTGCCGCGGTTCCCGGTATCAGCGGGAAGAACGGCGACGTGCCCGCACCCACACCGACGGTGGTCGTCCCGATCTGCGACTCGACCGGACACGACGGCACCGCCTGCAACTCACGGCCGGTCTTCGGAGCACCGGACTGCAACTGAGCGTCGGTGCACACCGCGACATCCCTAGGACCGGCGAGCAGACCGCGCGGCAGGTCCACGCTGACCCGGCCCAGCTCCTTGCCCGCATCGCGCACGACATGCATCCGCATCGGCGAGCTGCCACCGGCGATCGGGTTGCTCGTCCCCGCCGCAAACGCCGGATCGAACGCACCCGCGTTGCCCGGACAGTCGACGGAGAACCCGTCGGAGACCGAGACGTCATGACCAGCCCACGACGTGAACCCAGCCGTGATCGCATGGCTGCCGCACTCAGACGGCAACGTCAACGGCGCCCGCTCACCCGTTTTCAACCTGACGGTCAGCGTGTCGAACGGCACCTGCGGGTTGTCGACCACCGTAGTGGTGATCTGGCCGGTGTCGGGATTCATCCGGACCTTCCCGGCCAGCTTGCCGAGGATCCCCGGCCCGCGGATGACCATGTAGATCGCTGCGAGCGAGTCGAACGGATGGTCGCCCTGGGCAGCCAGGAACACATCGCCGTTGAGCGGCTCGTCCAGCAGCGGCGTGTCCACGGTCACGGTGCCGATCTTCGACGCGAGCGGACAGGCCGGCTCGAGCTTGGTGAAACGGACCGGATCCTTCGACGTCAAGCCGATCTGGCTCGAGCTGCAGGACGCGAGCCCGTCGGCCGAGCCCGGGTTGACCGTCGTGCCCGCCGGCAGCGTGACGGTGGCGTTGCGCAGGTGCGCGGTGGCCAGGCCGTCCGGGTCTTGGTTCTGCGGCACGTTGAGCGTGAACTCGAGGCCGGACGCGCCGCCGGGCTTCTTGACGCTGGTCGTGACCTCGATCGCGGGATTGAAGACGAGCGCGTCACAGCCCGTCAGCGCCGGCGCCTGGGCCGTGAAGCTCTCCCACAGTGGGTCGGTCAGGTCGGGATCGCCGTCGGGCGCGAAGCGGGCGGGCGACTGCCACGGCGAAAGGTGCATCGTGACGATCTCCGCCGATCCGTCGCAACGGGTGGGATTGCTGACGAAGGCGCGGGCGGGCATCGGGGATGCATGTGGCGCCGTCAGGTCAGGGGTGCCGGCGGGATTACCGTCGGCACGGTAACCGGCGCAGACGTCGCCCACGTGGCTCGGCAACGCACAGCGCTGGTCGTCGTTCGCGGGATCGGCCGGATCGCCCCAGAGCGTGACGCGCGCGCCGAACAGCGGGTTCGCCTCGGTGACGTCTCGGGTGTCGACGTTGATGCCCCAGTTGCCGTCGCTGCGCAGAACCGGCGTCAGCAGGACAGGACCGCCGCCGGTGTTGAACATGAACTGCGCGGGCGCGTCGTCGTCGGGTACGACGTTGTAGACGGCGTTCATCTGCACTACCGGCAACGCGATTTGGGTCGCCTCGGCGACGCCTATCTGAGCCGATGCCGGGCACGCGTCGGCGATCACGTCGGACTTCGGGCACTCGGTTACCGCGCTCGGGTTTCCTATCAGCCCCGGTGGGACCTCGGTAACTGCGTCCTTGATCGAGCCGACGGGCACGATCATCTCGTCCCATCTCGCCCCGGCCTCGGGATCGTTGAATTTCTTCGTAGTGACGAAGCTGACGAACACGTTGTCCGGACGGCCACCAGCCTGGGTGTAGTCGGCGCCGGAGTCGTCCTTGGCGCCGGCCTCGAAGCTGCCGTCGAGGAGCCCGAAGCCTGCCTGGGCGGTGCCGATCTCGACGTCGATGACCGCGTTTCCCGGGCTCGGCGCCCCGGCGCCGGTTACGGCGACAGAGATCTGATGCTCGCCGACAGGGGCGCTGGGGGCTACGTCGAACGTGAACCTGACGGAAAAGGGGAAGCCCGTACCGAGCGCTCCTCCCACGAACGTCTTGGCCAACGGCCACAGGAACGGGAAGATCTGAACTGTCGCGGCTGGGTTGCAGGTCACCGTCTGGGGGTCGCCTGCACCGCTGCACGACCATGCGAGGCCAGTGCTGTCCGGCGGAGGGGCAGCGTCGAAGGTGACGCCGGGCGGGAGCGTGACCGCCACGGTCGGCCACCCCGTCGCGGTGGCGTCACCGACGTTGCCCATCTCGATCGCCACACCGCCTCGGCCGCCGGGCTCGAGCACGGTGGGCCCCCACTTGGTGCTCGCCTCCCACTCCACCGCGGCGGAAGCCGAGGCCGGGAGCAGCGAGAGGACGAGCCAGAGGCCGATCGCCGCGATGATCGCGATCGCGCTCGTCGAGGCCGTCGATCTGATCGGCATGGACAATGTCATCTCCTTGTGGTTCGTAGCCGTCTGTCGGCGGGTCGCTGTCCTCAGGCGCCTCACCGGCGGCCTCCGATCCGAAGCGCGAGCGCCTCGGGACGGGCGCCCCTGGCCGAGATCCGCAGCGAGACCCTCACCGTCCGGCCGCCCCTGAGATGCCGTCTCG
>Ga0190265_10000270_pt1 | contig 43083 bp, 43 predicted proteins | sample Popmic124T_FD_133135 | JGI IMG/M metagenome (GOLD analysis project Ga0190265, IMG submission 133135) | Populus adjacent soil microbial communities from riparian zone of Indian Creek, Utah, USA - 124 T | ecosystem: Environmental > Terrestrial > Soil > Riparian zone | place: USA: Utah | collected... | reverse complement strand
GCCCGCCGACCCCTGAAATCCGGTCAGCCAGGCGAGCCGCTGCGCATAAGAGCCGACATATTCGCTCATATGCTCGTCGGTCAGCGGCACGACGAAGCCGTCGAGCCGGTCGGATTTCAATTGTTCGCGCAATGCGTCGAGCCGGTCTTCATAGGTGGACATGGCTGTCCCTTAGACTTGGCTGGCTGGACCGCCAAGCCAGAGCCGCCGCGACAGGCGCGAAAGGTCCGAATGTTCGCACTGGCCAAGGAGGGGGCAGGTCCGCACCATTTGCCGCCGGTTTCGCGCGCGGAAGTTTCGAAGTTTCAGCTTCCATGGAGCAGAAAAGTTGAGGAAGTTGAGGGTTGCCAAGAGGCGGCGCTCCCTTCTTCGCGATCAATGTCGAAGGCCCACGCGGGGCGCTTCCACGAGCCTGCGAAGGGCCTGCAGATGCCCACTGACAGATGGCGATTCGGGTTCATCCCACCATGAAAGCACAGCGCATGGGGTGTAGGAAAATGTTTTCGAGCTCGGGACGCTTCACAATGAAGTCGATTGAGCCATCCTCGAAGGTTGAGGAGGGGCCGTGGTGGAAGTAGAGGATCTATACGCGATACTGAATGTGACGCCCGGCTCGGATAGTGTGGTGATCCGCGCCGCCTACAAAGCGCTCATGCTCAAATACCATCCTGACACAAATCCTTCGAAAGACGCGACTGACAAGGCCGCGATAATAAATCGCGCTTTCAGCATTCTCAGCGACCCGACTAAGAGGGCGGCCTACGATGCCAGTCGAAGCCGCCAATCGACTCGACGTGCCAGTGGCCAGCGAGGGGAACACAAGGCTCCCCCATCTCAGTCCTCGTCTACAAAGGCGCCGCCCGCTCCACCACCCCGGCCTTCGACGAGCGCGCCGCCGCCGCGATCAGAAGAGTCAAAGCCACGCTTCCCGAAGGAATGGATCGGTCTTGGCGTCATAATCGCAGTGTTTGTGGGCCTTGGGGTTTTGTCATCACAGGCCTCCCCGCCCACTCAGACTGGAGCAAACTACGCTGATATGAATATGAGTAACGACGTTATGGTGGACGACTCAGTTTCAGCATTACCTTTGGACAACGCCGTGTCGAGCGACATCGAATCGAATATACTGGGTAATATCATCGGTGACTCGTCGGAGATTCGTTTCCGAGCTTATTCACCGTCAGCTGTAGATTATGGCGAGATAGAGCAAGCTGCCACCACGTTCGATCGCGTTCTTAGGCGAGAAGGCATTATTGGCGCACGATCGTTCAGCGAGAATTGCCACAGGCGCGCTGCAGCCGAGCCAAGCTGGGCTGCCCTCGATCGCTGCGCAGCATTCGATTTTGCGGCCAGCTACGTAGATAGCGGATTCGCCGAAGTGACAGGGGCTCGGAAGAACTCGTATTTTTCGTTTCAAAGGCAAAATCAAGCCGCCCACTACTCGGAGCTTGGAGCAGCCTCCTATGCTTCCTCTCAACGTTTGAATACGATCCGGGTGGCCGCAGAGCAGGCCGTCCTTGAGACTGTGGAGGCTAGGCTTGCGCGTGATGAGCCACGTCCGAGCGAGGAGTCGGACCTGCCGCTGGCATCAGACAACAGCCTGTGATTTATTTGCGCGCGGCGTAGCCCCGTCGTGGGTGCGCACTAGGCTCGAGCCCATTGCCTGAATCGTTCCCCGGCGAAGGCCGGGGTCCAGGAGCCGAAGGCTTTCGCCAGGTTATGCGCCCGAGCGCGGCGAGCGCCGGCCTGGACCCCGGCCTTCGCCGGGGAACAGATGTGCAAGCGTTGATCGAATTGCCTCTAGACGCCCCGCCGCGTTCCTGCTTTCCCGGGTGAGAGGGGAACGCCATATGCGCCATGTCGCCATCTGCCTGATGTTGATCGCCGCGCCGATCGCGGCGTGGAGCCAAGCGCCAAGGGACAATATGACCAAGACGAGCCAGCTTCCGCCGCCGCCGGTCGCCGAGCAGCGCCCGCACAGCTTCGAGCGTCACGGCATCACCGTTCAGGATCCCTGGCACTGGCTCAAGGACCAGAGCTATCCGACCGTCGACGACGAGGACGTGCTTTCCTATTTGCGCGCCGAGAATTCCTATTTCGAGGCGGCGATGGCGCCGCACCAGCCGCTGGTCGAGACTTTGTTCCAGGAGATGCGCGGGCGCATCCCGGAGGACGACAGCTCGGTGCCGGTCCGCGACGGCGACTGGCTTTATTGGTGGGCGTTCACGCCGGGCGCGCAATATCGGTCCTGGTATCGTCGCCCCGTCGTCGGCGGCGACCGGCAGATGGTGTTCGACGAGCCGGCCGAAGCCGCCGGCAAGCAATATTTCCGGCTCGGCGGGATGGCGATCAGCCCCGACGGCCGCTACGCCGCGACCCTGGTCGACGACGACGGCTCCGAGCGTTTCCAGCTGCGCATCCGCGACATCGCCGCCGGCCGCGACGTGGAGACGGTCAGCGAGGTCGGGATCGGCCAGCCGGTCTGGACCGCCGACAGCCGAGGCGTGGTGTTCACCGAGGTCAACGACCAATGGCGCAGCTATCGCGCCCGGCTGCACCGGATCGGCGAGCCGGTCGCGAACGACAAGACGCTCTACGAGGAAACCGAGAATATCGCCTTCACGGTCGATGTCGGCCTGACCCAGGACCGCCGCTTCATCCTGATCAGCACGGGGGAGAACAATTCGAACGAAGTCCGCTTCGTGCCCGCCGACAATCCGGAGGCGGCACCGCTCCTGATCGCGCGGCGGCGGCCGGCAATCACCTACCAGGTCGATGCCAGCCACGGGAAATTGTGGATTCTCTCGAACGACGAGCACGTCAATTTCCGCCTGGCCGAAGCCAGCCCGGAGCGGCCCGGCACGTGGCGGACGGTGATCGCCGGCTCGGACGGCGTCTATCTGCGCGGCATCTCCGCATTCCGCGACCATCTGGTCATCACGGAGCGGGTCGACGGCCTCGATCAGCTTCGGCTGCGCGCCTATGACGGCGGCGAGCGGCGCGTGCCCTTCGCCGAGGCGAGCTATACCGCGGCCTTAAGCAACAATCCCGAATATGCGCCCGCCGCCTATCGGCTCTCCTACAGCTCGATGGTTACCCCGCCGACCACCTACGATTATCACCCCGGCGAGAACCGGCTCGAGACGCTCAAGGTACAGCGCATCCCCTCCGGCTACGATCCGAGCCAATATGTGACCGAGCGGATGATGGTTCCGACCCGCGACGGGCGGCAGCTGCCGGTTTCGATCGTCTACCGGCGCGGCTTCGAGCGCAACGGCCGCGGGCGGGTCTTCCTCTACGCCTACGGCGCCTACGGAATCGCCACGCCGCCGGGCTTCAGCACCAATCGGATCTCCATGCTCGACCGCGGCTACGCCTTCGCCATCGCCCATATTCGCGGCGGCGACGACATGGGCTATCAATGGTATCTCGACGGCAAGCTCGATCGGCGGACCAACACGTTCAACGATTTCGTCGATGCCGCGCGCGGCCTCATCGCCAACGATTACACGCGCGCCGGCAATATCGCGATCCAGGGCGGTTCGGCCGGCGGCGAGTTGATGGGCGCGGTGGTCAATTCCGATCCGGAGCTGTGGGGCGCGGTGGTCGCCGACGTGCCGTTCGTGGACGTGCTCAACACCATGCTCGACGAAAGCCTGCCCCTGACGCCCGGCGAGTGGAACGAATGGGGCAATCCGATCACCGACGCGACCGTGTTCCGCTATTTGCAGAGCTACAGCCCCTACGACAATGTCCGCGCCCAGGCCTATCCGCCGATGCTGATCACCGGCGGCCTCAACGATCCGCGCGTCACTTATTGGGAGCCGGCCAAATGGGCGGCGCGGCTCAGGGCGACCCGGACCGACGACAATCTGCAGCTCTTGAAGATCAACATGGGCGCCGGCCATGGCGGCCGATCGGGGCGCTGGACGCGGCTGAGGGAAGTGGCCGAGGCCTATGCCTTCATCCTGACCCAGAATGGCGGCGCGGAGGCGCCGTGAAGCGCCTCGTCGCCGCTTGCATCCTCGCTCTCGCCGCCGCGCCCGGACCGGCGCAGCCGCCAACGGCGCCGGCGCTCAGTGTCCAGGTCGAGCGCTCGGGCGAGATCTGGACGGCGGAGCTGGCTCTGCCCCGGCCGGCGCGCGCCTGGGTGTTCGCGCGCTCGCCGCTCACCGAGCATGGCGGGCGGCAATGGCGACAGCCGCGCTGGACCGTGGAGACGCCCGGAGTCCGGATCGAGCGTCGCGGCTTCTACGACGTGCTGGTGGGCGCCAACGGGCGTCCCGTCCCGGCGCGGGTGCGAATCCGCTTCGTGCCGACGCCGGACCGGATGGCGGGCGATTACGATCCCGCTTTGGCGTTCAGCGATGGCGCGGTGGCGCTCTATTCCAGGCAGTTCGACGCCTTCCCGACCGGCGATCTCGACGCCATCGCGGGCCTGCGCCCCGGCGGCAGCCTGCCGTGGAGCACGGCGCGGGTCAGCTATCGCGATCGTGCCGGCGCGGTGCTCGCGGGCGGACGGCGGCTGGCCGGCGCCACCGTCCAGAGCGAGGGCGAAGGCAGCTACATCCTGTTCGGCGGCCGCGCGCCGGCGGTTACGGCCGATCTCGCTTTGGTGGTCGATCCCGGGCTTCCCGCCTGGCTGCGAACCTCGATCGCCGGCGCGACCCCCGGCATCCTTGCCCGCTACACCGCCGCTCTTGGCCCCTGGCCGGGCGGCAAGCCGACGATCATGGTAAGCTGGGCCGGGCCGACGCCGGGCGTCACCTCGATGGGCGGCGGCGCGCTGCGAGGGCTCATCGTCATGCGCTTCGAAGGCGAAGGCGTGGTCAGCGAGAATGAAGCCGGGCGCCAGTCAAACCTCTGGTTCATCGCCCATGAGGCCGCGCATTTCTGGCTCGGCCAGGCCGTCGCCACGGACAGCGCGCGCGACGGCTGGATCACCGAGGGCGGCGCCGATCTGCTGGCATTCCGAGCGGTTGCGACCGTCGATCCGTCCTATGACGCGCGCGCCGGGCTCCAGGCGGCGGTGGACGATTGCGTCCGCCTGAGCGCCGGCCGCTCGATCGCCACCGCGAACGAGCGCAGCGAGCACCGGGCATATTATGCCTGCGGCGCCGTCTTTGCTTTGGTCGCAGAGGCGTCTTCGCGCCGGCCGTTCACGACCTTCGTACGCGCGTTGATCGATACGAACCGGCGGGACCGGACGGTTTCCCGCGCCGAATGGCTGGCCCTGCTCACCGGAGTCTCCGGCGATCCGACGCTGGCGCGCGACATCGGCCGGATGGTCGATGAAGGCGCGGCCGATCCCAAGACGGCCATCGCCTCGCTCTTCACCCGCGCCGGCGTTCGCTTCACGACCGGACCCGACGGGATGCCGAGGCTCCAATGACTGTGTTCGAGAAGCGGATCACCGCCCAGGACTCGGACATTGACGAGCTCGGCCATGTCAACAATGCCGCCTGGGTGCGCTGGATCCAGGACATGGCGACCGCCCACTGGCATGCGGTGGCGCCGAGCGAACATGTCGAGGCCTATATCTGGGTCGTGATCCGGCACGAGATCGACTATCTGCGCGCCGTGGGCCCGGGCGAGACGGTCACGGGCCGGACCTGGGTCGGGGAGGCTCCGCGGGGCGCCCGCTTCGACCGCCATGTCGAGTTTACCGGCGAGGACGGCAAGCCCAGAGTGCGGGCCCGCACCACCTGGGCGATCCTCGACAAGGCGACGGGGCGGCCGCTCAGGGTGCCGCCAGAGGTGGCAGCGCCCTTCCTCCGCTAGATCCTCCCCGGAAACCTACGCGAAGGTCAGAAGGCCTTTATCGCCGCCACGATCCGGGGATAGGCGCGGCCGCTGACCGCGAATCCCATGTGGCTGCAGTCGAGCTCGACCTGGCGATCGCTCTGGCCCGGCTCCCCGCGGGCGCTGGCGACCGAGACGATGCCGTCCTTGCGCGACCAGATGGCGAGAGTCGGGACAGGCGGCTTCTCCTCGAGGTCGGTGTCGATCGGTGGCGCGTCGACCGGATGGCCGGCGATCCGCTCGTAGAGCCGCCAGACATTGTTGGCATGCGGATCGCCGGAAAAGGGCGAGCCCAGAGTGATCACCTTTTCGGCGAGTTCGGGGCGCGCCTTGGCGAGCTCGCGCGCGTAGATGCCGCCGAGGCTCCAGCCGACCAGGATCACCGGGCGGCCGCCGCCGAACGCCTCGACCTGGGCGGCCAGCCTGTCCAGCGTGTCCTCCTGGACGCCCGTGTTGAGGCCGAGCCCCCAGCCGGTTACCCGATAGCCGGCGCCGGCGAGCGCCCGCTGAAGGCCCAGAGCGGTGCGGTCGGTGGCGAGGAAGCCGGGAATGACCATGAGCCTGGGCCCGTCTTCCCGGCCGCGCGGGGCGAGGCTGCCGAACGCGCGGTAGAAGCGCGCCAGCAGCGCCGGGCCTTCCCTGAGGAACAGTCCGAGCCGGGGCTTTTCCGAATCAGAGATAGTCGCCGCCCATCAGGTCGCGCAGTGGCGCCGGCAGCCTGATCCGGCCGTCGGCGGTCTGGTGATTTTCGAGCAGGGGCACGAGCACGCGTGGCGACGCGAGCGCGGTATTGTTAAGCGTATGGGTGAAGCGCACCTTGCGCTCCGCGTCGCGCCAGCGAAGATTCGCCCGGCGCGCCTGCCAATCGTGCAGAGTCGAGCAGCTGTGGGTTTCGCGATATTTGCCCAAGGACGGCACCCAGGATTCGATGTCGTTCATTCGGAACTTGCCATTGCCCATGTCGCCGGTCGAGGCCTCGATCACCTGATAGGGGATTTCCAACGCCTGAAGCATCCCCTCCGCATTGGCCAGCAGGCGTGCATGCCAGCGCGCGCTCTCTTCCGGGTCGTCCCGGCAGATCACATATTGTTCGAGCTTGTAGAATTGGTGGACACGCAGCAGGCCGCGCACGTCGCGGCCCGCGCTTCCCGCCTCGCGGCGGAAGCAGGGCGAATAGCCGGCGTAGAGGATGGGCAAGGTGTCGGCGTCCAGTATCTCGCCCGAATGAAGGCTGGTCAGCGCGATCTCGCCGGTGCCCGCCAGAAACAGGTCGTCCGCCGGAATGCCATAAGCTTCGTCCTCGTGGCCCGGAAAGTGACCGGTGGCGACGAAGGCGTGCGGGCGGGCGAGCGCGGGCACGGTCATCAGGGTAAAGCCGTCGGCGGCCAGCCGCTGCTGCGCCCAGAACATCAGCGCCTGTTCGAGCAGGGCCAGCCGACCTTTCAGGCAATAAGTGCGCGAGCCCGAAACCTGGGTGATCCGCGCCAGGTCCGCCCAGTCGTTCTTCTCCATCAGGGCGACATGGTCGAGCGGCTCGAAATCGAAGCCCGGGACAGTTCCTTCCCGGCGGACGACGACATTGGCCGTCTCGTCCGGCCCGACCGGCGCGCCCTCCCAGGGGATGTTGGGCACGCGCAGCAGCAGCGCGTCGAGCGCATCCTGCTGCTCGCCGAGCGCGCCCTCCACTTCGGCGATCTCCGCGCCGATCGCCTTGGCCTTGGCGCCCAGCGTCGGGCGCTCCTCCGGCGAAGCGCTCTTGAAGCCGGCGCTGATCGCGTTGCGCTCGGCCCGCAGCGCCTCGACCCGCGTCTTGAGCTGGCGTGTCTCCGCATCGAGCGCCAGCAGCGCGTCGAGATCGAGAGCGACGTTCTTCTGCGTGATCGCCCGGCGCACGGAATCGGGATTTTCGCGAATGAACTGGAGGCTCAACATGGTGCGCGACTAGCCGTCTACGGGCGTGATGCCAATCCTGCGTAGTGCGAAGCGCGGAGCAGGATGGCGGAGACGGAGGGATTCGAACCCTCGGTAGGGGTGTACCCCTACGGCGGTTTAGCAAACCGCTGGTTTCAGCCACTCACCCACGTCTCCGGGAGGGCAGGGCGGGCTATAGAGGCGGGTTTTCAAAGGTTCAACCGGCTGCGCGCAGATGCGGCCGCTACGCCCCGAATTGGTAGAATCCCTACGTCCAACCCGGCCGCCGCCCCGCTTATAGGCGGGTCGGGACTCGCTTGGCCGCGATATCGACTCGGCTCGCCGCCGATTCATGGACGGGAAAGCTTTGGAAGCGCTAATCTTTTCGCAGGAGCGTGTGGGGGAATTGCCATGCTGAAATCATTCGTGAAGTTCGCCGCGGCCGCCGCCTTGTTCGTAGCCGCCGGCCCGGCGCTGGCGCAGATCCAGACGGTCGATCCGGACCAGCCGGACAGCTGGCAGGCCCCCGCCGCCGAGGGCGCGGACGCTTCGGCTCCGGCCGAGGACTGGACTCCGGTCGAGCAGCAGGAGCCGCTCGACGTCTCGCCCGACGGGACCTACGTCGCGCCGGACGCGACGACCGCCCCGCCCGCCTCGGGCGACGAAGTCGCATCCACCACCACCGCCCAGGGCAATACCGTTCCGCGGGAGGATGTGTTCGACGCCGCAGAGGGTCTGTTCGGCCGTGGCGCGCAGGGCCTCGCCGGCCTGCTCGAGGACATTTTGCGCCAGCAGGGCGAGCCCGTCGCCTATATCGCCGGCCAGGAAGCGGGAGGCGCCTTCGTGCTCGGCGTCCGCTACGGCTCCGGCGTGATGCGCCACCAGATCGAGGGCGAACGCACCGTCTACTGGACCGGCCCGTCGATCGGCTTCGATGCCGGCGCCGACGCCAACAAGGTCTTCGTCCTGGTCTACAATCTCCACGACAGCGAGGACCTCTTTCGCCGCTACCCGGCCGGCGAGGGCCATGCCTATTTCGTCGGCGGCTTCAGCGCCCAATATATGCGCCGCGGCGACGTCGTGCTGATCCCGATCCGGCTCGGCGTCGGCATGCGGCTCGGAGTCAATGCGGGCTATATGCGGTTCAGCGAACGGAATCGCTGGCTGCCGTTCTGACGCCTGTCTTGTGTCCCGGCGAATGCCGGGACCCAGGCTCGAAGAGACACTTACTCGGCGGTTCCTTCGACGCCTCCGTCGAACCTACCGAGGACGGGCTTCGCCTACGGCGCCTGGGCCCCGGCCTTCGCCGGGGAGCTGCGGGCCACAAGCCGCCAAGGAAGGATTGCCCCCGCCAGGAAGGGCACGACCTCGCCGATCCGCTCGGGGACGCTTTGCTCCGCCCGCTCCAGCGTGACCCGCTCCTCATTGAGCGGCAGGCCGTAGAAACGGGCGCCATGCTCCGAGGCGAAGCCCTCGAACCGGTCGAGCGCATCCTCCTCCTCGAACACCTGCGCATAGGTTTCCAGAGCGAAAGGCGCGTTGAAGATGCCGGCGCAGCCGCACGCGGATTCCTTTTGCCCGACGCCGTGCGGCGCGCTGTCGGTGCCGAGGAAGAATTGGGGAGAGCCCGATGTCGCCGCCCGGCGAAGCGCCAGCCGGTGCCGCTCGCGCTTGGCGACGGGCAGGCAATAAGCATGTGGCCTCAGCCCGCCGGCGAACAATGCGTTGCGGTTCATGACGAGATGATGGGGCGTGACGGTCGCGGCGATCCGGGACCCGGAGCCTTCCACGAACGCCGCCCCCTCCGCGGTGGTGACGTGCTCAAGCACGATCCTCAGCCCGGGCATCTCGCGCGTCAGCGGCGCGAGGACTCGGTCGATGAAGACGGCTTCGCGGTCGAATATGTCGACGTCGGGATCGGCGACCTCGCCATGGACCAGCAACGGCATGCCGATCGCCTCCATCCGCTCCAGCGTCCTGCTTATGTTGCGGATGTCGGTGACGCCGTTCGCGCTGTTGGTGGTGACGCCGGCCGGGTAGAGCTTGGCTGCGGCAAAGACGCCATCCGCCTGGCCTTGCGCGATGTCGTCGGGATCCGCGTCGTCGGTGAGATAGCACGTCATCAGCGGCGTGAAGCCTGTGCCGAGGGGCAATGCCGCCAGAATGCGCGCGCGATAGGCCGCCGCGTCGGCGGCGGTGACAATCGGCGGCGCCAGATTCGGCATCACGATCGCCCGCCCGAATTGCCTCGCCGTATACGGCGCCACCGCCGCCAGCATGGTCCCGTCACGCAAATGCACGTGCCAATCGTCGGGCCGGCAAATGTCGAGCGTCTCGATCATGCAAGGCGCTCTGCGGCATCGGCCCGGGCCTTTCAAGGATTCAGCGGCGCTTCAGGTTGCGATCGTCTATAGCGGCGGCCATGACCTTGCGAATTCTTCTCGCCTCGCTGCTGCTCGCCGCTTGCGGGCAATCGACCGGCGCCCCCGCCGACGCGGCGCAACGTCCGGCGCGCCCCGCCAATGCCCGCATCGCCTTGTTCGCCGGCGGCTGCTTCTGGTCGGCCGAGCGCGACGTCGAGGCGATTCCCGGCGTGATCGAGGCGGTTTCCGGCTTCGCCGGCGGACGCACGGCCAATCCAACCTATGAGCAGGTGGTGCGGGGCGGCACCGGCCATTTGGAAGCTGTGCAAGTCGTCTACGATCCGTCCCGGATCACCTATCGCGACCTTGCCCGGCGTTTCCTGCGCGCGATCGATCCCACCGATGGCGACGGCCAGTTCTGCGACCGGGGCGAGAGCTATCGGACCGCGATCTTCGCGCTCGACGCCGGCCAGCGGCGCGATGCCGAGGCGGCGCGGGCCGAGGCGAACCGGATCTTGCGCGGCCGAGTCGTCACGCCGGTCCGCGGGGGCGCGCATTTCTATCCGGCGCAGGCCTATCACCAGGATTATGCGCGGCGGAATCCGGCAGCCTATGGGCGCTACCGGCGGGGTTGCGGAAAGGATGCCCGGATTCGGGCAATCTGGGGCGATCGCGGCGCGGCTCATTAGCCGCGGCGCGGCCGGCTAGCCGCCGCGAGGATCAGGGAGTCGTGTCGAGCCGGCGGAGCATGACTTCGCCCTGTTCATCGACCAGAGCGTAGCGGGTGCCTGCCTTCAGCCGATAGCGCTGGGTCGTCGCCGCCGTGTCGCAAAGCAAGGTCCGGCGATCGCCGCCAATGGCTTCGTGCGCATAATCGGTGCCCCGGCGCAGCAGGAAGCGGTGGATCCTTCTGGCCGGCTCGCGCCGGAAGCCGCAACTGAACGCACGCGACGTATCGTTGCGGACATAATAGGCGCCCGGGGCGGCGTCCTGCGCAGGCGCCGCGGGGGCCAGGACGAAAAGCGGCAGAATCGCGAACGCCTTGCCAATCATAGAGCCCCCTTTTCGCGCAAATGCACGGGCTCGCCGCGCTGCGCTCGCGCTTTTCTATCGTGCAAAATCTCCCGGCGCGCCAGCCCCCGCGAAGAACCGCGTTCGCGGCCCCGCACCGCCTCATCGCCACGGGCGGGGCGCCCGAACCCGCGCGCGAAGGCGGGTTTGAAGGGCGACCTCCCCTTGTCTCTCGTTGCGGATAGCCGTACCGATCTTTAAGCCAGATATAAAGATCTGAGGATAATCCGGAGCAATCAGGAGCACCCATGCCTTCGACAGACGCCGCCCAGCTTCGCCGCCACAGCCTCCGGATGGCGCGGCTGACCTTCTTCCTGTTCGCCGGCACCTTCCTGGCCGTGGTCGTACCCACCCTGATCGGCTTCGCGCTTACCCCTGCGCGCGGGCTGCCGCCGGCCCTCGCCTTCGCGGCGGTGTTGTGGATGCCGGTGCCCTTCTATCTCTATGCCTTATGGGCGATCCGAGGCGCCTTCCTTGGCTTCGCGGCCGGCGGGTCGCTCGGCTCGGCGATCGCCACCGGCTGCATGCGTGCCGGCGTCGCGCTGGCGATCGGTGGCGCCTTGAGCGCGATCGGCGTGCCCAACGTCATGCGCTTGCTCCTCGCGCGCGGCGGACCCGTCATCATCGATATCGCCTATCTCGCGGTCGCCGCGATCGGGCTCGCGCTGATCCTGGTCGGCCGGCTGCTGGCCGAGGCGCAGCCCGATCCTGTGCGGCTCGAGGAAGGGCCGGACGGAGCCCCATGATGCCGATCCGGGTCACGCTCGACGCCGTGCTTGCGGCGCGTAAGATCAAGGCCAGGGCGCTTGCGCGGCGTATCGGGATCAGCGAGACGCAATTGTCGCTGTTCCGATCGGGCAAGGTCCGCGGCGTTCGCTTCGCGACCATCGCCGCAATGTGCGCCGCGCTCGACTGCGAGCCCGGCGATCTGCTCGGCTACGATCGTGACCCGGCCGATCTCGGCCGCGGCAAAGAGGAAACCTAGCGCCGCTCGAGCACGCCCAGGGCCGCGACCGTCATGGCCTCGGTGGCGGTGGCGATGACCGGCTCGGCGTCGGGGGCCCAGAACGGGCTGTGCAGCGAAGGCAGGCTGGCCATGTTGCCATCGGCCGCCGCCCAGCGCGCCGCGGGCACGCCGCCGACCCAGAAGATCAGGCTTTCAAGCCCGGGATGGGCGATTCGAAATCGGCCGAAATCCTCGCCTGCCATGACCGGGCGCATCCGCTGCACCCGCGCCTCGCCGAAATGAGAGCGGAAGCGCGCCATCGTCGCGGCCGTCAGCGCGTCGGTGTTGACCGTGGCGGGAGTCGCTTCGGGCTCGCGCACGGTCACCGCCGGCATCCGGTCCTCGGGCAGGCCGGCGGCGATCGCCTCGCCGCGCGCGATTCGGGCGATGCCGTCGAGCAGCATTCGCCGGACTTCGGGAGTGTAGCTCCTGACGGTGATCAGAAGGCGCGCCTCATCGGAAATGATATTGTGCTTGGTGCCGGCCTGGAAGCTGCCGACCGTGACCACCGCCGAATCGAGCGGGTCGAGCTCGCGGCTGACCAGGGTCTGCAGCGACGTGACGATTCGGCTTGCGAGAACGATCGGGTCGCGGGTGGTGTGCGGCGCGGCGCCATGGCCGCCGACGCCCCGGACCGTCATGTCGACGCTGTCGACATTGGCCAAAGCAGGCCCGTCCGAATAACCGATCATGCCCGCCGGCAGAGTCGCGGAATCGTGGAAGGCGATGGCGTGGGTAGGCCGCGGAAAGCGGGTAAAGAGGCCGTCGTCCAGCATCGCCCTGGCGCCTTGGCTGGTTTCCTCGCCGGGCTGGGCGACCATGATCAGGGTGCCCGACCACTGGCCGCGCATCGCCGCGAGCCGGCGCGCCGTTCCGACCCAGGCGGCCATGTGGGTGTCATGGCCGCAGGCGTGCATGATCCCGGTTTCCAGGCCCTCGCGGGTGCGGCCGCGCACCCGGCTGGCGAAGGGCAGGCCGGTTTCCTCCTCGACCGGGAGCGCGTCCATGTCGGCGCGCAGCATCAGCACGGGGCCGGGGCCGTTCTCCAATAAGGCGACGACGCCGGTCCCGCCGACGCCGGTGGTGACGGTGAATCCGGCGCGGCGCGCCTCTTCGGCCATAAGCGCGGCGCTTCGCGTCTCCTGCATCGAGAGTTCGGGATTGGCGTGCAGGTCGCGGTAAATCTCCAGCAGGCTCGGCAGGTCGCGGCCGACCGCCTGGCCCAGCTCCTGGGCCTGCGCGGGAGTCACGGCTGCCGCCAGAAGCAGGGCGACGAGGAATTTGCGGGGCATGACATGGCTCTTTCTATCGGTTCTATCGGCGGGGTGTCAGCTCGATCAGGTCGAGCACGGATTCGAAATGCGGGTAGGGCAAGGCGATCCGCCAACGCCGGGGGCCGACCCGTTCGAGCAGGCCTGCGAGATTGCGCTCGCGGTCGCGGCCATAGCGGAGCGCCCGCTGCTCGTCACCCAGGATCAGCGTGCCGAGAAAGACCATCCGTCGGCTGCTGTCGGGCAGGAGGATTCCGACGGGTCGCTGCGAACCGGTCAGCTTGGTAAAGTGGAGTTGGCCATTGTGCAGTCGGATCCGGCAGCGGAAATTCGGATAGGCGACATAATCCAGCAGGCCGGGCCGGGCGGCGCCGAGCTTGACCGTCCGGCAATCATAATCGCCGGGCGGCGGCGCGACGCCGGGAAGCGAACGGTCCGGATCGAACAGGGCGCCACCGCGCGCGATCTCCCCCGCATGGTCGCCGTCTCGCACATCGCGCAGCGCCCCTTGCCAGGCGTCCCGCCAGTTGCGCAGCCGGCGGCGATCGTCATTCGTGGCGAGCGAGCGCCAGCCGACATTCGGGCCCGCCGGCACGACCTCCTGGGCGGCCGCGGTGGCAGCGACGAGGAACCAGGCGGCAAGGCAGAGACGGGCATGCACGCCTCGTATCTAGCAGCCGGCGCCGCGAAGGCGACAGGAAAAGGCAAGCTTGTCTGGGCGGCCGGAGCCCCAAGCCCTTGAAGAGAAGAGGGGGAAATCATGAAGCGAGCCATCGCCTCGATCGGCGCCGTCTTGCTGGCGGCCGCTTCGCTTCCGGGCCACGCTAGCGCCCGGCCCATCGCGGCCGAGATCGACGAACTGCCGGTGGCGCGGACCTGGATGGCAACCTGCAGGCGGATATCTCACTGGGCCGTCCAGCCGCCGTCCATGCTCAGGTTGGCGCCGGTGATCGCGCTGGCCTCGTCGCGGCAGAGATAGACCGCCAGCGCCGCGACCTGTTCGACGGTCACGAACCTCTTGGTAGGCTGAGCGGCGAGAAGGACGTCGTTCATCACCTGCTCGCGGGTCAGGCCGCGCGCCTTCATGGTATCGGGGATCTGGTTCTCCACCAGGCTCGTCCAGACATAGCCCGGGCTGATGCAATTGACGGTGACGCCCGAGGTCGCCGCTTCGAGGGCCACGGTCTTGGTAAGGCCGGCAATGCCGTGCTTGGCTGCGACATAAGCGGACTTGTTGGGGCTTGCGACGAGGCTGTGGGCCGAGGCGGTATTGACGATCCGGCCCCAGCCTTTCTCCTTCATCGCCGGCAGCGCGAGGCGGATGGTGTGGAAGGCGGCGGAGAGGTTCAACGCAAGGATCAGATCCCATGTCTCGGGCGGGAACTGATCGATCGGCGCGACGTGCTGGGTGCCGGCATTGTTGACCAATATGTCGATCGGCCCGGCATCGGCCATCATCGCTTCGATCGCCTCGGGGCGGGTCAAATCGGCGTCGCTATAGTCGGCGTCGAGCTCCTCGCGAAGGCGGCCGATCTCGCCCGGGTCGCCGAAGCCGTTCAGAGTCACCGCAGCGCCTTCGGCGGCGAGTGCGCGGGCGATGGCGAGGCCGATGCCCGAAGTCGAGCCGGTGACGAGCGCCCGCTTACCGGTCAGGAACATGAATCGCCTTTCAACTTGGAGGGCTCCTTTTGCGCCGCGCGGGATTCAATGCAACCCGCGCTGTCCGAAACGGTTCAGCCTGCGCAGGAGGACAGGCGATGCTATTCGGCGGGCGCAGGACCAGCGACAATGTGGAGAGCCAGCGGGGCCAGAGCTTCGGCGGCGGCGGCGGGCTCGGCGGCGGCGCCGGCATGCTGATCGGGCTGGTCGCGAGCCGGTTCGGAATCGGCGGGGTCATCGTGCTGGTCGTTGTCATGGCCATATTCGGCGGCTTTGGCGGCGGCGGCCAGCAGGCGGTGTCGGACGGGACCGGCGACGCCGGCAAGGCGGCGAGCGAGGTCTGCGCGTCCGATGAGACGACGCGCTTCTCCTGCCAGGTTCTTGCTTCCAGCGAGGAACATTGGGGACGGCTGTTTTCGGCCAACGGCCAGAGCTACGCACCGCCGCGGATGGTGGTCTATACGCGCGGCGGCCGCTCGGGCTGCGGCGCCGCCGATTCGGCCATGGGGCCATTCTACTGCCCGGCGGACCGAGGCATCTATCTCGACACGACCTTCTTCCAGGAGCTTGGCCAGCGTTACGGCGCGCCTGGCGACTTCGCGCAAGCCTATGTGATCGCCCACGAAGTCGGTCACCATGTGCAGACCCTGCTCGGCACCTCGGACCGGATCCGCCGCGCCCAATCGGCGGTCCGCGAAGGGGCGGCCAATGCGCTGCAGGTGCGGATGGAGCTTCAGGCCGATTGCTATGCCGGCGTCTGGGCGGCGCAGGAGCGCGGCGCGATGGAGCCGGGCGACATGGAGGAAGGCATGCGCGCGGCGGCGGCGATCGGCGACGATACGCTGCAGCGCGCCGGCCGCGGCGTGGTCGTGCCCGAAAGCTTCACCCACGGCAGCGCGGCTCAGCGCCAGGAGGCGCTGACCCGCGGCTTTCGCGGCGGCACGCCGGCGGCCTGCGAGTCATTTACTTCCGGCATCTGACGAATGGGTCTAGCAGGCTCCCGACCAACAGGGAGATATTCGATGTTTCGCTTTCTCGCGCTTCTGCTGCTCGCGCCGCTGGCGGCCTGCGCCACCGCTCAGTCCGCGCCTCCGGCCGGCCCGGCCTTCGCCAGCGACCGGATCAGCGTCGAAGTGCGCGGCACCGGGCCGGACGTGGTGCTGATTCCGGGCCTGAGCTCGTCGCCCAGGGTCTGGGACAGCACGATCGCCGCGGTGCCGGGCTATCGCTACCATGTCGTCCACGTCGCCGGCTTCGCCGGCAAGCCGGCGGGGGCCAATGCGCAAGGCGAGGTGCTGGCGCCGGTCGGCGAGGAGATCGCGCGCTACATCAGGGATGGGCGCCTCGATCGGCCCGCGATCGTCGGCCATTCGATGGGCGGCAGCTGGGCGATGATGGTCGCCGGCCGCAATCCGGAGCTGGCGTCGCGGGTGATGGTGGTCGACATGATGCCGTTCATGGGGGCGATGTTCGGCGGCCCCACCGCCACCGCGGACACGCTGCGCCCGATCGCCACGCAGATCCGCACCGCGATGAGTTCGTCGAGCGGCCCGGCCCGCCGTCAGTTCCTCGAGCCGGCGATCAACGGAATGGTGCGGACCGAATCGGAGCGCCCCGGCGTGCTCGAAGCGTCGCTGGCCAGCGACCCGGCGGTTTCCGCCCAGGGCTTTTACGACCTGATCGTCACCGATTTGCGGCCCGACCTCGCCAATATCGCGGTTCCGCTGACCGTGCTCTACGTCCAGCCCGGCGGCACCCCGATGACGCCCGAGCAAATCGATCAATTCTATCAGGCGTCTTATGCCGGCGGATCGGGGCGCGTGATTCGCCGGGTGCCCGATTCCTTCCACTTCATCATGTTCGATCAGCCCGCTCTCTTTCAGCGCGAGCTGAGGTCGTTCCTCACCGCCGGCTGACCCGGCATGGATTGAGTGGCGCGTCGGCGCGGCCGCCAATTTGCCGCGGCTCCGACGCCCCCCGCGACGAAAAGCGCCGGCGTGACGGCTGCTGTCACGCCGGCGCCGGACGGGCCCTTGGGAAGAGGATTTGCCCGCCAGTTGCGATCCGTTCGCAACTCTCTTGACCTATTGCGAATGAATTGCAATAGCCTTTCTAGCGACCGGACAACCGGCGCGTCGAAGGGGCACGTTCCAGATGATCAAGCACGTTTCCGCCGCCGGCCCCGCCGCTCGCGCGCCTTTATACCTGGCGCTGGGCTGTGTCGGGTTCCTCTCCTCGCCGGCTCTGGCGGCGCCCGCGATGGATGGCGACGGCCAGAGCGACGTGCGCACCGAACAGGACGTGGTCGTCGTCGGCGAACGCCTCGTCAACGAGATCGAATCGCCCAAAGCGACCAACGAACTGATCGACACCTCCCAGACCGTGACCGTGATCAGCGACCAGGTGCTGCGCCGCCAGAATCTGCTCACCCTGCGCGACGTTCTGGCGACCGTGCCGGGAATCACCTTCGGCGCCGGCGAAGGCGGCGGCGGCTATGGCGATTCGATCAACCTGCGCGGCTATTCCGCCAATAACGACATCACCCAGGACGGAGTCCGCGATTCGGCGCAATATAGCCGCACCGATCCGTTCAACCTGCAGCAGATCGAGATCTACAACGGCGCCAACAGCGTGTTCAACGGCTCGGGCAGCATCGGCGGGACGATCAACCTCGTGTCCAAGGTTCCGCAGCCCGACGATCTCACCATCCTTTCGGCAGCGGCGGGCACCGACAATTATGTCCGCGCCACCGTCGATACCAATCACCGCATTCACGAGGATGTGGCGGTGCGGCTCAACGCGATGTTCCACCGCAACGACTATCCGGGCCGCGACGTCGAGGAGTTCGAGCGCTGGGGAATCGCGCCATCGATCACATTCGGGATCGGCGGACCGACTCGGGTGACGCTCGCTTACGTCCACCAGCGCGACGACAATGTCCCGATCTACGGCGCGCCTTTCTATCTCAATCAGCTCAACGACGGACCGCTGCCCGAGGCCGACGACAGCGACTATTTCGGCTATCGCAACCTCGACGAGCAGCGAACCGATGTCGACCGGCTGACGCTCACCATCCACCAGGACGTCACCGGCAACGTCACCTTCCGCAGCCTGTCGCGCTGGCAGAAGGTCGATCAATACAGCCAGACGAGCGCCCCCCAGGGCACGTTCTGCCTCCTGGGCACCGGGCGCCAGCCGGTTCCGGGCACCGCCAATGCGACGCAGGGGCTCGCCTGCCCGGCCGGCCTCAATCCCGGTTTCTGGCAGCCGTCCGGCCCGCGCGGCCTCGTCCGCGACCAGCGCAACGAGATGTGGTACACGCAGGCCGATTTCCGGGTCGAGAGCGGTCGCTCGGGCCGGCTTCGCAACGTCCTCGTCTTCGGCGCCTCCTTCTCCTGGGAGGATTATTTCATCGAAACCGCGTCCTTGCCGCGCAACGCGAACGGATCGGCGGTGGCGCCGCTGCCGATCGAGAGCATCTCCAATCCGGTCACCATCTATGGTGGCCCCCTCAATTATACGGTCACGGCGCGCTCCCGGGGCGATTCGAGCAACCAGGCCCTCTACGCGTTCGACACGCTTGAGATCGGCACGATGTTCGAGCTGAACGCCGGCGTCCGCTACGAATGGGCGGAGGGCGTCTTCCAGAACGTGGCGCTGCCGACCTACCCGCCCGGCACGACCCCGCTTACCGCGCTGCAGTTGCTGCCGCAGCAAAGCGACGAGCAATTGTTCTCCTACCGCTTCGGTGCGGTGTTCAAGCCGACGCCGACCACCAGCCTCTACGTCGCCTACGGCAATTCCCGTACGCCGAGCTCGGCGACGGTGAGGCTCGGCTGCGGAGTGATCGCGTCGGCCGGCGCGCCCGATCCGTGCGCCGCCGCGCCGGAAACCGCGCGCAATTACGAGATCGGCGCCAAGGCCGACCTGTTCGGCCGGCGGCTGCAACTCACCGCGGCCCTGTTCCGCAACGAGCGCAGCAATTTCCGAGTCGCCTCCAACGATCCGATCGCGCCGACCCTTCAGGTCCTCGACGGGCGGTCGCGGGTCGATGGCCTCGCCCTCGGCGCCTCGGGCAACATCACCCCGGCCTGGACGATCTTCGCCAATTACACCTATCTCGACGGCGAGGTCCTGCAGAGCGTTTCGGACTTCTGCCTGGCCAATCCAAGCGTGGCCTGCCTCAATCGGGACCAGGGCAATAGTGTCACCATCGCCGATCCGCAGGCCGGCGACCGGCTGATCCAGACGCCGCGCCATTCAGGCAGCCTGTTCACGACCTACCGCCTTCCGATCGGGCTCGAGGTCGGCTACGGGCTCAGCTATCAGGGCAGTTTCGCGACCCACCAGCGCACGCTGCTGCAGCGCACGCAATTCCTGACCGACGACTTCCTGATCCATCGCCTGTTCCTGTCCTACACGATCCGGGAGGGCCTGACCGCGCAGCTCAACATCCAGAACGTCACCGACGAGCGCTACTTCACCAACATCCGCAACAATGTCAGCACCACGCTGACGGGCGCCACCCCGAATAACGGCGCGGTCACCGGCGGCTGGGCGATGCCGGGCGAGGGGCGGTCGGCGGTGCTGAGCCTGTTCTATTCCTTCTGAGGCGCGCCGGTGAATTGACACCCGCTGCGGAACGGTCTGGATGAGGGTCGGAGACCGCCGCTTATGATGCTCGCAATCCCCGATCTGCTCGACGCCGAGGGAGTGGCGCGACTCCGCGCGATCGTCGATGCCGGCGACTGGCGGGACGGCAACGCGACCTCCGGCCATCAGTCGGCGCTGGCCAAGAGGAACGAGCAGCTTGCCGAAGACAGCGCCGCGGCGATGGAGGCCGGGCGGATGGTGCTCGACGCGCTCGGCCGCTCGCCTCTGTTCATCGCGGCGGCGCTGCCGCTCAAGATCTTCCCGCCCTTGTTCAACCGCTACCGGGGCGGCGAGGCGTTCGGCACCCATATCGACAATGCCGTGCGCATCCACCGCGGCAGCGAATTCCGGGTGCGCACCGACCTCTCCGCCACCTTGTTCCTCGAGGATCCCGACGCTTATGCGGGCGGCGAGCTCGTCGTCGAAGGCAATATCGGCGCGGGGGCGATCAAGCTGCCGGCGGGCCATTTGCTCCTCTATCCCGCTTCGAGCCTGCACCGGGTCGAGCCGGTGACCTCGGGCGCCCGGGTGGCGAGCTTCTTCTGGGTCCAGTCGATGGTCCGCGACGATGTCGCGCGCGCCACCCTGTTCGATCTCGACCAGGCGATCCAGGCCATCGGCGCCGACCGGGGCCATGGCGACGCCGAGATCGTTCGGCTGACCGGCGTCTATCACAATCTGTTGCGACGCTGGGCCGACACCTGATCTTGCAATCCATTCTCATTAGCTTTTAGGGTGCCGGAAACGGCAGGGAGCAGAACGTGGCCCAATCGACCAATATGCGCCTTCGCGGGCTGTGGTTTTCGATCCACAAGTGGATCGGCATTCTCCTTGCCGTGCTGATCATCCCGATCTCGCTCACCGGCTCGGCTTTGGTCTGGCACGACTGGCTCGACGAGACGATCAACCCGCAACGCTTCGAGGTGAAGAGCGGCGAGGCGGCCTTGTCTCCTTCGGTTTATGCGGCCGCGGCGCAGGGCGCGCTCGGCCCGGGCGAGCAGGTGATGTCCATCCGCTACCCCGAGGGCGGCGAGGGGCCGCTCATGGTCACCGCCGCGCAACCCCCGCAGCCGGGCGCGGGGCGGCCGGTACGGACCAACGTGTGGCTCGATCCGGCCGACGGGAGGGTGCTCGACAAGGCATCGAGCGACGCCGGCCTGGTGCGCGTCTTCCACGTCCTCCACGGCAGCATGATGATCCCGGTCTGGGGGCGCACCATCGTCGGCTGGGTCGGGGTCTTCATGTTCCTGTCCTGCCTGACCGGAATCTGGCTGTGGTGGCCGGTCACCGGCAGCGTGAAGCGCGGCTTCCGCTGGAAAAGGCAGAATTCGGCCAACGCCAATCTCCATCACCAGATGGGCTTCTGGATCCTGCTGCCCCTGGCGATGCTGAGCTTCACCGGCTTCTGGATCTCCTTTCCGAGCGTCTTTTCCTACTTCGAGGCGAGTGCGCCGGCCGCCAAGGCCAAAGCCGGGCCGCCGCCCGATCGGGCGCGGGCGATGCGCGCCCGCCCGCTCGCGCAGACCGCGATGAGCGCGGAGGCCGCGCTCGCGGCCGCCCAGCCCCACGCGACCGGTCCCCTGGTGACGGTCGCCTGGCCGACCGACCAAAGCCCCGAATGGAAGATCGCCTTCGCGCGCGAAGGCGGGCCCGCCGAGGTCGAGGTCACCGACGCCGGCGGCGCGGTGAAGGCGCCGCGACCGCCGCGGCCCGAAACGACCGCGCGGGTGATGCGGCGGTGGCACGACGGCGCCGGCATGGGCCTCGTCTGGCAGATCATCGTCTTCGTCGGCGGAATCATCCCGGCCCTGCTGGCCATCACTGGCCTCGTCATGTGGTGGCGAAGCCGCGGTTGGAAGGCGGCGATAGCGAGGAAGCGAAAGGCGAAGGCGCAAGTTGCGCCGCAGCCGGCGGAGTGACGGCGGCGCCGGCGCCGGCTAGGCTCGCATGATGCCGGCGCCGACCTTCTTCGATACCGATGCCGACTTCCGGCGCTGGCTCGCGGCCCATCACGAAACCGCGCCGGACCTGCTCGTCGGCTTCCGGAAGAAGGGGACGGGCAAGGCCTCGATCGATTGGCCGCAGGCGCGCGATCAGGGCCTGTGCTTCGGCTGGATCGACGGCGTCAGGAAGTCGCTCGGCGAAGAAAGCTACACGATCCGCTTCACCCCGCGACGCAAGGGCAGCATCTGGTCCAGGGTCAATGTCGAGCGCTACGCGGCGCTCACCGCCGCGGGCCAGATGACCGAGGCCGGCGTCCGCGCCTATGAGAAGAATAAGGGCCGGACCGGCGTCTACGCCTATGAGAACGCGCTCAAGGACCTGACCGCGGCCGAAACCGCCGCGTTCAGCAACAACAAGGCCGCCTGGGCCGACTGGGAGAAACGCCCGCCGGGTTATCGCAAGGTCGCGCTGCACTGGATGACCAGCGCCAAGAAAGCGGAAACCCGGGCGCGCCGGCTCGCCACCCTGATCGAGGACAGCGAGGCCGGGCGGAAGATCGGCGAGTACGATATCGGCCGAAAAGGCGGCTAGACTCGAACCCGATCAGGTTGAATCGTTCCCCGGCGAAGGCCGGGGCCCAGGCCCGGCGTGAGCCCGGGTCGGAAGCGGCGGGTGCGCTGATCGCCTTGCAAGAATCCGTTTCCGGCCGACCTGCCGTCAACGTTCGAAAAAAGCCTCCGGCTCCTGGGCCCCGGCCTTCGCCGGGGAACGGCATCGTGCAAACTCAGTGGAGTTCGAGTCTAGCGCCGGGTCGGGAGCAGCGGCAGGCCTCCGGCGGGGCGCAGCGTGACCATGCCCGATGGGCGCACTTCCCGGCCCGGCATTGGCGCGAACGACCATGAGCCGAGCCAGTGGGCGAGGACGGTCAGCGCCTCGACCGTGGCGAAGCGCGCGCCGACGCAAAGGCGCGGCCCGCCGCCGAAGGGGATATATTGGAAACGGTGGCGTTCCGCCTTTGCGTCGGGATGCCAGCGCCCGGGATCGAAGGCATCGGGATCGTCCCAGAGCGATTCGTGGCGGTGGAGCAGCCAGGGCCAGATCGACACGATGTCGCCCGGCGCGACGTCATGATCGCCGAGCCGGTCGGCGGCGACGGCCTGCCGGTCGAGCCGCGGCGCCGGCGGATAAAGCCGAAGCGTTTCCTCGATCACCCGGCGAAGCAGCGGCAGGCGGTCCGGAAGCCCCGCATCGTCGGCGCCGGCCGCCAAAGCGGCCCGGGCCTCGGCCGCGGTCTCCTCCTGCAGCGCCGGCTGCTCCGAAAGGAGGAACAGCGTCCAGGCCATGGCATTGGCGGTCGTCTCATGGCCGGCAAGGTACAAGGTCGCGGCATTGTCGATCGCGAGCGCCTCCGCCTCGGCGGGGTCGAAGCGCTCGCCGAGCGCCTTGATCAGGATGCCCAGGAAATCGTCCGCACCGTCGCCCCGCAGCCGATCGCGGACCACCTGCGTCAGCGTCTCGCGCAGATAGACCTGGCCGCGCCAGCCAGCGCGCGATTTCGCAGTCAAGCGAATCGCCGGGAAACCGAGCAGCGCCTGCAACCGCCTGCCGCCGAACGCTTCGAGCGCCGCGGCGATATGCGCGGTGGCGGCGTCGCTGGTCAGCCGCGGATCGCCGGCGAAAAGGCTGTCGGCGATGATCCGCATCGTCGTCGCGGTGGCGTGCGCGGCCATATCGACGGGGCCGGCTTGGTCCCAGCGTGCCATGGCCGCGCCGGCGGCACGGGCAAAAACCGGGATCACGGCGTCCACCGCCGGGGGCACGAAGCTGGCGGCGACGATGCGCCTCTGCGCGCGCCAAAGCTCCGCGTCGGAGGTCAGCAACCCCCTCCCGATCACTGGCGCGAGCAGCCCCTTCACGATCCTGGGCTTCTCGTAATTCGCGGCATTGTCGAGAAGGACGCGCTGGACGAGCTCCGGCTGAAGCGGAATGTGGACGTTGAAGCCCGCCACCTTGCGCCGCATGTAGGGCAGCCGGAAGGCGACCTCCGACCAGCCGTAAACGGCGTTCCTCGCCCGCTCCCCGAAGAAGCCGCGCCAGACCGGCACCGGCCCCCGCCCGCGCGGCGGATGCGGCGGGACGAAGCGCTCGCTCATCGCGGCGTCAGCGTCGCGACGACCGCGCCTTCCTCGTCGCTCTCGGCGAACCGGGTCAGCGCGGCCTCGAGCCGTGCCCGATCGGGAAATTCGCAGACCGGATCGGCGTCCGCGGGGATGGAGACGCCGAAGGACGGCACCCAGGAGCGGGTTTCGGCGCAGCGCGGCAGCAGCAGGCGAAAGCCAGTCGGCTGGCGAAGCAGGAGCGCGTAGACCTGTGCGCCCCCCCTGAAACCCTCGCCGCCGATCGACGTCACCCAGGCGACGAAACGGTCGTTGGAGGTGCCGAGCGGCGTTAGGCCGAGCGTGATCGCGTCGCCGTCGTCGGGCTCGTTGCCCTCCTCGCCGAGCGGGGTGATCAGGGTCGTTCCGTCCGGCCGGATCGAGACTCGAACCAGTGCGTCCGCCGCGCCGGCAGCCTCGGCGTTCATGCGATATTCGCCGGGGGCGATCGCCGGCCGGCTCTCGGTGGCGGCATAAAAGCCTGCGCCTCCCCAGCAGCCGGCGAGCAGCAGGCAGAGCGACAGAGCAAGAGCGCGGATCATCATTCCGCCGCCAGCAGCCGCTCGGCGCCGCCAAGATCGACGCTGACCAGGCGGGAGACGCCCTTCTCGATCATCGTGACTCCGAACAGCCGGTGCATTCGGCTCATCGTCACGGCATTGTGGGTCACGATCATGTAGCGGGTGTCGGTTTCGGCCGTCATCCGATCGAGCAGGTCGCAGAAGCGCTCGATATTGGCGTCGTCGAGCGGCGCATCGACCTCGTCGAGCACGCAGATCGGGGCCGGATTGGTCAGGAACAAGGCGAAGATCAGGGCGATCGCCGTCAGCGCCTGCTCGCCGCCCGAGAGCAAAGTCAGCGCCGAAAGCCGCTTGCCGGGCGGCTGCGCCATGATTTCGAGCCCGGCCTCCAGCGGATCGTCCGATTCGACCAGTTCGAGATGCGCCTGGCCACCCTCGAACAGGGTGGTGAAGAGGCTGCGGAAATGGCGGTCGACCTCCTGGAAGGCGGTCAGCAGGCGGGCGCGGCCCTCGCGGTTCAGGCTGCCGATCGATCCGCGCAGGCGGTGGATGGCGACGCCCAGCTCCTCGCGCTCGGCCTGGGAGGCGAGGCGGCTCTCCTCCAATTCGTTCAGCTCGGATTCGGCGACCAGATTGACCGGGCCGATCCGCTCGCGCTCCTGGGTCTGGCGCTCGAGCCGGGCGGATTCCTGCGCGACCTCCGCGATCGACTCCTCGTCGAAGCCGGCCTTCTCAGGCAGGAGCGGCGGCGGGCATTCGAACTTCTCGCCCGAGATTCGCGCCATCTCGATCCGGCGCGACTCCTGCGCCTCGGCGCGCGCGGCGGCGCCGGCGCGCGCTTCGCGGGCCGCGGCCTGGGCTTCGCCGGCATCGGCCAGCCTGCGCTCGGCGGCACGAAGGCCCTCCTCGCCGGCGCGCTCGTGCGTCGCGGCGCCTTGGGCGGCCTCGGCGGCGGCGGTCGCATCTCCGGCCAGGGCCTCGATCCGGGCGTCGAGCGAGACGGGCGCTTCGGCGAGTTGCCGGCCTTCCTCCTCGGCCTCGGCGATGCGGCGGCCGAATTCGGCATGATGCCTGTCGGCGCCGGCGGCGCGATCCCGCCAGTCGGCCTGCTCCTTGGCAGCGGCCTCGGCGCGATGCTTGTCGGCGCCGACCGCGCGGGCGAATGTGGCCGCCTCGGCGCGGACCTCGGCCAGCGCGGCCTGGGCACTCTCGGCGGCGGCGCGGAGGGCGGCGACCCGGGCGTCGGTGGCTTCGGCGTCGGGCAAGGCGGTGGCGACGCGCTCGGCTTCGGCGAGGGCGCGCGTCGCCTCGCCGAGGTCGGTTTCGGCAAAGGCGGCGCGTTCGGCGAGACCGGCGCGCCGGAGCTCGAGCCGCTCGATCTCGACGGCGGCGCTGTCTTCGGCGCGGCCGGCGTCGCGAATCGCGGCCGCGGCCCCGGTTTCGGCGCGGCGGCCGGCGTCGGCGGCGTCGCGGGCCGCGCCCATCCGCTCCTGCGCGGCGGCGCCGGCCCGGTCCGCCGCCTGCGCCGCGGCGGTGGCGGCGGGCAAAGCGGTTTCGATCTCGGCCAGCCGGTTGACCCGGATCAGGCGCTCGGCCGCGGCGGCGCCCATGCCGGTGGCGGCATAGCCGTCCCAACGGCGCAGCCGCCCGTCGCGCGTCACCAGGCGCTGGCCGACGGCGAGCGCGGCGCCCGCGTCGGTCTGGGCAACGCCGATCTGGCGGAGGCGGCGAAGCAGCGCCGGCGGCGCCTCGACATGGTCGGCGAGCGATTCGGTGCCGGCCGGCAAAGCGGGATCGCCGGGCAGCGGCTCGGCACCGGTCCAGCGCCGCGGTCCGTCGCCGCCCAGAGCGGCGTCGAGATCCTCGCCGAGCGCCGCGGCGAGGGCATGCTCAAAGCCGGGTTCGGCCTTGATATGGTTGATCGCGCGGTCGCCGCCCGACGTCTCGACCGCCTTGATCAGCGCCTGCGCTTCCGACTGCAGCGCGGAGAGGGCGGCGCGGGCGGCGGCCGCCTCGCTTTCGGCGGAGTCGCGGGCGGCGGCTGCGGCCTGACGAGCGGCCTCGGCGGCGGCGATGGCGGCGGTCGCTTCCTCCAGCCCGGATTCGGCGCGCTCGCGGGCGGCGCGAGCCGCCGCGAGGGCCTCGTGGAGGCCGGAATCGCCGAGGAGGCCGGACATTTGCTCGGCAATGCGCCGCGCTTCGGCCTCGGCACGGGCGTGCTTGTCGCGGGCGGCGCCGAGCGCGGCGGCGGCGACTCGCGCCTCGGCCTGCTCGGCGGCCTGGACGGCGCGAGCCTGGCCCAGGGCGGTGTCGGCGGCGCGGGCCTCGTCTTCATGCCCGACGGTGCGAACGTCGATCGTGCCGCGCCTCGCTTCGGCATCGGCGAGGCGGGCCGCGATCTCGGCCAACTCCCCATCGAGCCGGGCGATGGCGGCGGCGGCATCGTCGCGAAGCGCGCTTTCGCGGGCGCGGTCGACGGCCAGCGTCCGGCGCCGCTCCTCCAGTTCGGCGATGCGGCGGCGGACCGAATCGCGCTCTGCGCGCAAGGCGGCGACCTGGTGGCCGAGCTCGGACGCGCGCTCGCGTGCCGCCTCGGCTGCGCGGCGCTTGTCGGTGAGGTCGGCGGCGGCCTGGATCTGGTGCGCGGCGGCGGCGCGCTGCGCCTCGGCCGCGCGCGCGACCTGGGCGTCGGCGGCCTCGGCCTCCTGCTTTGCCGTCTCCGCCGCGGCGGCCGCCTCGCGCCAGCGGGCGAAGATCAGGCGCGCCTCGGCGATCCGGATCTGGTCCGTCAGCTTGCGGTAGCGCTCGGCGGCGCGGGCCTGCCGCTTCAGCGCCGCGCCCCGCTGCTCCATATCGGCAAGGATCTCGTCGAGGCGGATCAGATTGGCCTCGGTCGCGCGCAATTTCTGCTCGGCATCCTTGCGGCGGACGTGGAGGCCTGCAATCCCGGCCGCTTCCTCGAGCATCATCCGCCGCTCGGTCGGCTTGGCGGCGATCACGGCGCTGATCTTGCCCTGGCTGACGAGGGCCGGGCTGTGGGCGCCGGTCGCCGCGTCGGCGAAGAGCAAGGCGACGTCCTTCTGGCGCACGTCGCGGCCGTTGACCCGATAGGCGCTGCCCGCGCCGCGCTCGATCCGGCGGGTGACCTCGACCTCGCCGGGCGTGATCGCGCCGTCGCCGCCGACATCGCCGCCTTCGCGCTCGACCAGCATCGACACTTCGGCGAAGTCGCGGGCCGGGCGCAGCGCGGTGCCGGCGAAGATGACGTCGTCCATGCCGGCGCCGCGCATCGATTTCGGGGAGGATTCGCCCATCACCCAGCGGATCGCCTCGAGCACGTTCGATTTGCCGCAGCCGTTCGGGCCGACGATTCCGGTGAGGCCGTCCTCGATGCGCAGCTCCGCCGGCTCGACGAAGCTCTTGAAGCCGGAAAGTTTGAGTCTTCTTACGCGCACGTCGTTTTTCGGCCCCCGATCATTCGCTTATCCGCCGCGCAGAAGCGGCTCGATCCCCGACCATTCGTTGGAGTCGGTGATCACCCGGCCGTTGATCACGAAGGTCGGCGTGCCGGTGATTCCATATTGGCTGGCGGCTTGGTGCTGCATCTGCTCGACCCGGTCGAAATTCGCCTGGTTGGAGAGGCAGGCCCGCTGCGCAGCCGGAGCCAGACCGTGGCGCGCCGCGACCCGGTCGAGCCCGAGCATCGGCGCGAAGCGCTGGGTCATCGCCGTCGGGGTCTGGCCGCGCAATTGCGCGCGTTGCGCCTCGGTCAGCGACTCCGCTCGGGCCAGCCATTGCGCGCGGGTGCGGAGCAATTCGTGGCCCATCGCGAAATAAGCGGAGGGGCTTGCGCAGCGCGCCAGCACCGTGGCGGCGATGTCGGGCGCGTTGATCAGGATGTTGCGATATTCGATGCTGACCCGGCCGGGCCGGACGTAATTCTGGAAAAGGCTGTTTCCGCTCGCGGCGTGAAAGGTGGCGCAGTGGACGCAGGCGAAGGACAGATATTCGATCATCTTCACCGGGGCATTCGGATTGCCCATTCGGAAGCCGCCCTCCGGCGTGCGGACCACGGTCCGCGTCCAATCCTGGCGGGCCGTCGACTTGGTGCGCTGGGCGGCGCCGTCGGCGGCCGGCAGCGCGACCAGCACGGCCGCGCCCAGCATGAGAAGGAGCGCTCGCGCTTTCATTATTGCCCCACCGCGCCGCGCAGCAGCGGCTCAAGGACGGACCAGCGGTCCGCGTCCTGCTTGCTGCCGTTGATGAAGAAGGTCGGCGTGCCCGCAACGCCCTCCTGCCGGGCCGCGTTGCTCGTCCGTTCGGTCATTGACTGGATCTGGGCGGCGTCGGTCAGGCATTGGTTGAACTGCGCCTCGGGCATGCCGCGGCGCGCGAAGAAGGTGTCGAGGTCCATCGCGCGGGCGAGTGGCACGATCTGCTGCTCGGGCGGAAGCGCCTGGATTCGCTGCGCCTCGCTGTCGTCGATCGCCTGGAGGAATTCCGACTGCCGCGAGAACACCTCCTCGATGGTGCGGAAGAAAGCGGCGGGCGGCTGGCAGCGCGACAGCAGCGACAGAGCGAGATCGGGTCCGCCGAGGAGGAAGCTGCGATATTCCCAGCTCACCTGTCCGGACCGGACATAATTGTCGCGGAGCGCGGCCGTGCCTTCCTCCGAAAAGGCCTTGCAATGCGGGCAGGTCAGCGAAGCATGTTCGACCAGCTTCACCGGCGCGTTGGGATTGCCCATGCGGATGCCGCCTTCGGGGGTCGCCGCGACGACCTCCCGCCAATCGCCGTTGTTGGGCGCCGCGATCTGCTCGAGCGGCGCGGCAGTGTTGGCGGCCGCCTGATTGGCATTGTCGCCGCCGCAGGCGGCGAGGAAGAGGGTGAGCGCGAGCGCGCCGATGCTGACCTGTGCCTTCATTTCTTACTGTCTCCACCAATTCTGCCGACGACCGGAATCGTCGTGACCACCGGCGCTCCATCGCCATCGGCGAGCCCGCGCGCAAGGGATTCCAAACAGGCGCGCAGCTCGGGATCCGCCACCTCGCGCAGACTGTCCCCCAATTCGGCCGGAATTGGCCGGAGCGACGGCGGCGCCGCACGTGGCTTCGCTCCGCGCCCCTGAACGCTTCCTTGCCGGAACGACACTCTTTCCACCGCCGGGTAGCCGAAGAAATGATTGACCCGTTCGACGATGGTCGGCGCGACATGCTGCATCAGCGGCGCATGCGCGCCCTCGACCACCAGGGTCAGCACGCCGCGGCTCTTTTTGCCTTGCGGAAACCGGATCGAGTCGGGCGAGGAGACGGCAGCATAGCGGTCGCCGACGATCTCGCGCCAGCGGCTGACGATCGAGGACTGGACGAAGCCGAAGCGGCGGAAGGCGGCGCCGCCGGCATCGGGCAGCAGGTCCGATACGGCGCGCGAGCGCCGCGAGCGCGCCGGCTCGGCCGCCGCCTTCTTTCTGGGTCCGCCCTTGCTGGTCACTTTGCTTTCCACTCTGGGCCCGAGCATGGCATAGGCTTGCCATGCCCGTCGATGCCGCGCACGCGCTTTTATGTTGGTATGCTGTGGATAAGCGACGCCTTCCCTGGCGCGCCGAAATGGGCGCCCGGCCCGACCCCTACCGGGTCTGGCTTTCGGAGGTGATGCTTCAGCAGACCACAGTCGCGGCGGTAAAGCCTTTTTACGAGAAGTTCGTCCGGCGCTGGCCCGATGTCGCTGCGCTCGCGGAGGCGCGCGATGCCGAGGTGATGGCGGCCTGGGCGGGGCTCGGCTATTATGCCCGCGCCCGCAACCTCCTCGCCTGCGCGAGGGTCGTCGCGACCGCTTATGGCGGCCGATTTCCGGACGAAGAGGGCGCGCTGCGCAAGCTGCCCGGAATCGGCGCCTACACCGCGGCCGCGATCGCCGCGATCGCCTTCGCGAGGCGGGCGGTCGTGGTCGATGGCAATGTCGAGCGGGTGATCTCGCGGCTTTTCGCCGTGGCCGATCCGCTCCCCGGCTCCCGGCCGAGGCTCCGGGCACTGGCCGACGCACTGACGCCCGAAGGCGATTCCGGCGATTTCGCCCAGGCGATGATGGATCTGGGCGCGACGATCTGCACGCCGCGCAGCCCCGATTGCGGGCGCTGCCCGTTGCAGGCGCATTGCGCCGCCTTCGCCGAAAGCCGCCCGGCCGCCTATCCGGTGAAGGCGCCCAAGGCGGCACGGCCGTGGCGCGAAGGAACCGCTTACTGGCTCGAACATGACGGCCACGTCCTGCTGGTCCGGCGTCCCGCCAAGGGGCTGCTCGGCGGCATGTTGGCGCTGCCGACCGAGGCGGAGCCGGCGGCGGCGGATTGGGGCGAGGCCGGATCGGTCGACCATGTCTTCACCCATTTCGCGCTCAGGATGCATTTGAGGTGCGCGGCGACCGGCGAGCGACCGGAAGGGATATGGTGGCCGGTGGAGGAGGTCGACCAAGCGGGCCTGCCGACATTGTTCGCCAAGCTCGCCGCGCGCGGCGCGGCGTGGCGGGAAGCGGCATGAGTGGAAACCTTCCTCCTGGCTTCACCGGGGCGGGCCTCGATCGGGCCGACCACCTCCGGCTCGATGCCGAGCGGATGGCCGGGATGATGGCCAATGGAGACGCGCGGCTGCTCCAGCTCGCCGAGCTCGACCCGGTGCTCGATGCCGAGGGCCGGCTTGCCTGGTCGCCGCTGGCCGGGGACGGAGGAGGCCATCTCTTCCTCGGCTTCGACGGAGAGGCGCCCTTGTTCGCGCCGCTGGTGCGGATGGAGGCGCTGGGCCAGCGCGCGTGGAGCATGTTCCGGCTGCTGGCCATGATGAGCCCGCGCGACGCCGCCATCTGGGGGGCGGCGCGAAGCGTCAACGAATGGCACAATCGCCATCGTTTCTGCGGCATTTGCGGCACTGCGACCGAGATTTTCCGGGCCGGCTGGGGCCGCACATGCGCGAATTGCGGGGCCGAGCATTTTCCCCGCGTCGATCCGGTCGTGATCATGCTCGCCGAGCATGACGGCCGCGTCCTGCTCGCCCGCCAGCATCAATATCCGGCCGGCCGCTTTTCGGCCCTGGCCGGCTTCGTCGAACCGGGCGAATCGATCGAGGAGGCGGTATCGCGCGAATTGATGGAAGAAGCAGGCATTGCGGTCGGAGACGTGCGCTACGTCGCCAGCCAGCCCTGGCCGTTTCCCGGATCGCTGATGATCGCCTGCCTCGCAACGGCGCAGCACGACGCGATCAGGCTCGACACGACCGAGCTCGAAGACGCGTTCTGGGCAACGCGCGCCGATGTCGAGGCGGCTCTGGCCGGCGATTCCGCGGCGCCGTTCCTTGCGCCGCCGCCTTTTGCCATTGCCAATACGCTGCTGACGCGCTGGATAGCGGGACATTGAACGGGAGGTTCGGATGAGAGGATTGACGATCGGCGCGACCGGCGCCCTGCTGCTGACCCTCGTCGGCTGCGCCGGCGGTGGCGCGGGAATGAACCGAATGGTCCTCAACGTGTCGATGACAGGGATCCAGGAGGTGCCGGGCCCGGGCGACGCGGACGGGAACGGCACCGCGGAGATCCGGGTGACGGCCAGCGACGGCCAGGTCTGCTGGGACCTCTATAGCCGGGGCATCGACGCAGCCACCGCGGCCCACATCCATCGCGGCGCGGCCGGAACGGCGGGGCCGCCGGTGGCGACCCTGACCGCGCCGGACGCCGCCGGGCGCAGCCAGGGCTGCGCCCCGGTCGATGCCATGGTCGCGCGCGAGATGGCGCTGCGAAGCCACGAATATTATCTGAACGTCCACACCGGCGCTTATCCGGCGGGCGCCATTCGCGGCCAGCTCAGAGGCTCCCGGCCTATGCGGGAGCCGCGCCGGGCGACGAGCCGCTAGCGCGCGGCTTACGCGGCTTGCGGGGTTTCGCCGCCGGCTTGGGTTTCGCCGCCTTGGGCTTGGTTTCGGCCTTCGGCTTGGCCCGGGCCTGGGGTTCGGGCCGGGGATCGGGCCGCGCGCCGTCCTTCTCCGCCTGGGCCTTGCGCAGGCCTTCGTCGAGGCCCTCGAGAAAGCGCCGCAGGCCGTCGATCGCGGCTGCGCGGAACGCCTCGGCGACCTTCGCTCCGTCGATGTCGATCCGGGTATGACCGCACATGCGAAATTCCTTCCTGTCGCTGGAGCCGTCCTCGCCGCCCTGAGCGCGATCGTGCCGCGCACGCCCGGCCGCGGCCATCGCCGCAGCGGCGAAATCGCGGACGAACGGGCTTGCCGCCGCATTGATCGCCTTCTTGGCCTTCTTGCGCACTTTCTTCGGCAGCTCGACCGAGCCGATCCTCTTGGGAATTTTCACTTTCCTGACCATGATCGATCCTCCTGTGTGTTAATATAATAACACACCTAGAAACCTTCAAGGGGCTTCATTCGACGATGATCTCGGCGCTCATCCCGAGCAGGCGATGGCTGAGATTGCCGGAGCGGGCCCGGTAGCGGCCAAGTGCGGGGACGAGGGCCACGGTGACCTGCTCGCCGGGGCCGAGCCGCACGCTGCCGCCGCGAAGCGCGCGGGCGTCACGGGACCTGATCCGCGCGGCGCGGAAGAAGGCCGGAGCGCTGAAGCCCAAAGTCGCGCGGCTGTTGTTGACGAAGCGCAGCCTGACCGGCTCGCCGGCGCGCAGGCGGATCGTGCGCGGCTCGTAAGCGAAGGGGCGCAGCAGAATGTCCGCCTCCGGCGCGATCCGCCATTCGGGTGCGCGCTGGGCAGCGGCGGGGGTGGCGAGCAACAAAGCTGCGAGCAGGACCGGCAGGCGCATGGGCATTCACCCTCCCGCTGCACAATCGCCGGGCGGGCGATCCGTTCCCTGGTCAGAATCGCAGCGGCTTCACCCGCTTCACCCCGGGGATCGCCTCGAGGCTCCGCGCCAATTCGGGGGCGATCAGCCCGTCGACCGCGACCAGAGCGACCGCCTCGCCGCCAGCCTCGCGCCGGCCGAGATGGAAGGTCGCGATATTGACTCCGGATTCGCCGAGATTGGTGCCGAGCCTGCCGATGAAGCCGGGCACGTCCTCGTTGACGATATAGATCATCTCGCCGCCCAGCTCCGCCTCGATCGCGATTCCGAACATGTCGACCAGCCGCGGCGCGGCATTGCCGAACAAGGTGCCGGCGACCGAGCGCGGGCCATCGGGCGTGGTGACCGTGACCCGCACCAGCGTGTGATAATCGCCCTCGCGGTCGTGGCGGACCTCGCGCACGTCGAGCCCCCGCTCCTTGGCGAGGACGGGCGCGTTCACCATGTTCACGCTGTCGGAATAGACGCCCATCAGCCCGGCCAGCACCGCGGCGGTGATCGGCTTCTGGTTCAATTGCGCGGCGGCGCCCTCGACCTCGACCGAGACACCGGTGATTCGCCGGCCCTCGACCTGGCCGACCAGGCTGCCGAGCTTTTCGGCCAGCTCCATATAGGGACGAAGGCGGGGCGCTTCCTCCGCGGAGAGCGAGGGCATGTTGAGCGCGTTGGTGACTCCGCCGCGGACGAGAAGGTCGGACATTTGCTCGGCGACCTGGATCGCGACGTTGACCTGCGCCTCGGTGGTCGAGGCGCCGAGATGCGGAGTGGCGATCAGGCCGGGCGTGCCGAACAACGGATTTTCGGTCGCCGGCTCAAGCGCGAACACATCGAGCGCGGCGCCGCCGACCTGGCCGCTTTCGAGCGCGTCCTTAAGCGCCGTCTCGTCGATCAGGCCGCCGCGCGCGCAATTGACGATTCGGACGCCGCGCTTGGCTTTGGCCAGATTTTCGGCGGACAGGATGTTGCGGGTCTGGTCGGTCAGCGGCGTGTGCAGGGTGATGAAGTCTGCCCGGGCGAGCAGCTCGGCCAGGTGGACCTTCTCGACGCCCAGCTCGACGGCGCGCTCCGGGGACAGGAACGGATCGTAGGCGATCACCTTCATCCTGAGGCCCAAGGCGCGGTCGGCGACGATCGAGCCGATATTGCCGCAGCCGATCAGGCCGAGCGTCTTGGAGGTGAGCTCGACGCCCATGAAACGGTTCTTCTCCCATTTCCCCGCCTTGGTCGAAAGATCGGCGGCGGGCAGCTCGCGGGCGAGCGCGAACATCAGGGCGACGGCATGTTCCGCGGTGGTGATCGAATTGCCGAACGGCGTGTTCATCACCACCACGCCGCGCGCGGTGGCGGCCGGGATGTCGACATTGTCGACGCCGATGCCGGCGCGGCCGATCACCTTGAGCCTGGGCGCGGCGTCGAGCAGATCCGCGCCGACCCTGGTCGCCGAGCGGATGGCGAGCCCGTCATAATCGCCGATGATCGCCTTCAGCTCGTCCTTCGACAGGCCGGGCTTCTCGTCGACCTCGACTCCGTTGGCGCGGAAGATCTCGGCGGCCTTCGGGTCCATCTGGTCGGAGATCAGCACTTTGGGCATTTTTTCTGTCCTTCGTCATTCCGCTTCCTTTTCCCGTCATCCCAGCGAAGGCTGGGATCCAAGCGGTGATCGGCGCGGGTCGAAATTCTGTCCGGACCCCAGCCTTCGCCGGGGTGACGGTGATGGCGGTCAGGAGGAAAGCGCCTCCGCATAAGCCCAGTCGAGCCAGGGGCAGAGCGATTCGATATCGGCGGTTTCGACGGTGGCGCCGCACCAGATGCGCAGGCCCGGCGGGGCGTCGCGATAGGAAGCGATGTCATAGGCCGCCCCTTCCAGCTCGAGCAGCGAATCGATCTGTTTGGCGAGCGTGCGCCCTGCCTCCTCCTCGAGGGTGGAATCGGCGAATTTCAGGCAGACGCTGGTGTTGCTGCGAGTCGCGGGATCGGCGGCGAGATGATCGATCCAGGGCGTCTCGTCGAGCCAGCGCGACAGCGACGCGGTGTTGGCGTCCGCGCGCGCGATCAGGGCGTCGAGGCCGCCATGCAGCTCGGCCCATTCCAGCGCCCAGATATAATCCTCCACCGCGAGCATCGACGGGGTGTTGATCGTCTCGCCCCGGAAGATCCCGTCGATCAGCTTGCCGCCCCCGGCCTCCGCCGGGGCAGGTTTCGTCAGCCGGAAGATCTTGGGCAGCGGCCAGGCGGGGATGTGGCTTTGGAGCCGCTCGACCGCGCGCGGGGAAAGGACCAGCATGCCGTGCCCGCCCTCGCCGCCCAGCACCTTCTGCCATGAATAGGTCACGGCATCGAGCTTGCCCCAGGGCAAATCGGTGGCGAAGGCGGCCGAAGTCGCGTCGCAGATGGTGAGGCCGGCGCGGCCGTCGGCGATCCAGCCGCCGTCGGGAACACGGACGCCAGACGTGGTGCCGTTCCAGGTGAAGACGACATCGTCGTCGGTGTCGACGGCTTCCAGGTCCGGCAACGCGCCATAATCCGCGCGCATCACCTTGGCGTCGAGCTTCAGTTGCCCGACGACGTCGGTGACCCAGCCTTCGCCGAAGCTCTCCCAGGCAAGGAGGGTGACGGGCCGCGCTCCGAGCAGGTTCCACAGCGCCATCTCGACCGCGCCGGTATCGGAGGCGGGGACGATGCCGATGACATGGCCGTCGGGAATGCGCAGCACATGGCGGCTCAGTGCGATCGCATGGCCGAGCCGCGCCTTGCCGAGCTTCGAGCGGTGCGAGCGGCCGAGCGAGCCCGTGGCCAGCTTCTCTGGAGCCCAGCCCGGCGGCTTCGCGCATGGACCGGAAGAGAAAAAAGGCCGCGCGGGACGCGTGGCCGGCTTGGTGTTCGTCACTGTCAAACTCTCCTCGCAGAGAGCACGCGCCGCGTTGGGACGGCGTGGCCCGCTGACGGCGATAGAGAGAAGGGGCGCTGGTCGCAACCCGCCCACGCTTCGACTCGTCCGGCGTTGACGCGGCCGCCGCGCCGACTCACCATGCACCGATGCGGCGGGGGATCGTCCTGACATTGCTGGTGCTGAGCGCGTGCATCCCGCGCGCGGATCAGCAGCGCCGCCCGCCGGCCCGCGCCGCGACTCCGGTCCGGGCCGACCCGGCCAGCGCCGGGACGCTGCAATGCCATCTCGATCTCGCGCGAGAGCGAATCGAGTTCCGCCGCCTGCCCGATCAGCGCTTTGCCGGGGGCTGCTCGGCCCTCGGCGCGGTGCAGCTGATCGACATGGGTACCCCCGCCGCCAATCTGCGCGCGATGACCTGCCCGCTGGCGCGGCAATTCGCCCGCTGGGTCCGCGAATCGGTCCAGCCCGCGGCCGAGCAATGGCTCGACGCCCGGGTGACTCGGGTCGAGACGTTCGGCACCTATGCGTGCCGCTCGGTCAACAGCCAGCCGGGCGCGCGCCTTTCCGAACATGGCTTCGCCAATGCGGTCGACGTTTCCGGCTTCGTCCTTGGCGACGGCCGTCGAATCACGGTGCAGGAAGGCTGGAACGGCGAGGAGGACCGAGTCCGCCGCTTCCTGCGCCAGGTCCATCAGGGCGGCTGCCGCCGGTTCAGCGTCGGCCTCGGCCCCGATTCCGACGCTTTTCATTACAATCACTTGCACTTCGACATGGGGCGGGGACCCTATTGCCGCTGAGCGGTCGCCGCGATCGAGCGGGCAGTCACCGGATGACTAAGGAAAAAATCCGCTCTAAAGCCTCCCGATGACAGACCCAGTTCCGCCCAAGCGCGTCTTCCAGCCGGCTCGCGAAGAAGCCGAGACGGCGGCCCAGGCCTCGCTCTCGCCGCAGACGGTCGATCCCGCTTATCGGCTCGCCTTCCAGGATATGGATTTCCTGCTGCGCGAGGATCTTCGCCCGGTCCGCTTCCAGCTCGAACTGCTGAAACCCGAATTGCTCCTCGACGAGGCCGGGATCGCCTCGACCTTCGTCTTTTACGGCTCGGCGCGCATCCCCGAGCCGGCCAAGGCCGAGGCGCTGATCGCCGCGGCGTCGACCGACAGCCAGCGCCGCACCGCCGAACGGCTCAAGGCGAACAGCAAATATTACGACGTGTCGCGCCAGCTCGCCCGACTCGCCAGCCGCACCGAGCCGGACGAGAAGGGCCAGCGGCATTTCGTGGTCTGCTCGGGCGGCGGTCCTTCGATCATGGAGGCCGCCAATCGCGGCGCCCAAGACGAGGGCCGTGAATCGATCGGCCTCAACATCGTGCTTCCGCACGAGCAGATGCCCAATCCCTATGTGACCCCCGCGCTGAGCTTTCAGTTCCACTATTTCGCGCTGAGGAAGATGCATTTCCTGCTGCGCGCCCGGGCGGTGGCGGTGTTTCCGGGCGGGTTCGGAACGTTCGACGAAGCGTTCGAGCTTCTGACCCTGATCCAGACCGGCAAGGTCAAGCCGATCCCGATCCTGTTCTTCGGCCGCGACTTCTGGGAGCGGGTGATCGATTTCGGGGCGCTCGCCGAGGAAGGCGTGATCTCCCCCGACGATCTCAACCTCTTCTCTTATTGCGAGAGCGCCGAAGACGCGTGGGACCATGTCTGCCGGCATTATGCCGACACGGACGACGACCCCGGCTGCTAGCGGATCAGTGCGGCGCGGCGGCGTTGGTCGCGGGCGCGGCGGCGTTCGCTTCAGCGGCATTGCCTTCGGCCGGGGCGGCTTCATTGCCTTCGGCCGCATTCGACTCCGCAGGCGCCGCAGCGGGCGGCGGCGGAACGGTGAGGCGGCCGCCCTGCGCGTTCAGATAGACCATCACGTCGGCGCGGTCCTGCGGGTTGCTGAGGCCGGCGAAGGTCATCTTGGTTCCGGGAGCGAAGGTACGCGGGCTGCGCAGCCACTGGCTCATCGTGTCCCAATCCCAAGTGCCGCCGTGCGAGCGCAGGGCCTCGGAATAAGCGAAGCCGGCGACGTGCGCGAGATTGGCGCCCATCGTGCCGTGGAGATTGGGGCCTAGGCCACTGGCACCGCCCTGGTTGACGGTGTGGCAGGTGCCGCACTTGCGGAACACGGCCTCGCCGCGCCCGGCGTCGGCGGTTTGTAGAAAGAAAGCGATCGGCTGTTCGGCCGCGGCGCCGCCCGAGCCTTCCTCCTCGACCCCCTCGATCGTATAGCCCATCGTCTCGGGACGCTCGGCCTTGTAGACTTCGCCGGTGACCAGCTTGGCGCCGAGCAGGACGATGCCCGCGCCCAGCACCCAACCCGCCATGGTGTTGAACTTCCCGTCCATGCCGCCAAGAACCCCTATGGAAAGGCGGCCCGAAGGAGCCGCGCCGTAAACCGACTGGCGCCTCCTTTATTCGGGCGGGGCTCCCGCCGCAAGCCGGGCCTTTGTGCGCCGGGGCGGCCGCCGATGGCCGCCACCCGCGCGGTTATGCGCGGCTGCGGGGCAAGGCCGACTTATTCCCGTTATCCTCGTTATCCACAGGCGGAATCCGCTTGGTCCGACTCATTTTTCGTGACAGCTTCCGGATGTGGCCGAGACGATCCTTCGGAAACGGAGGAGAGCCTTCCCAGCCACAGCCGGAGCCGATGCCCGGCCGGTCGCCTTCGGGCGGCAGGCCAGCGGAAGCAAAAGGCAGGGCGGCTGACGAAGCCGCCGCCAGGCGGAAGCTGCGGGCTTGCCCTTTAGCGGATGCGAAAGCGGCAGGCTTCGAAAGCGCCCACGGTTTCCAGGCGGCTTTCGGGCACGTGGGAAACCATCAGGCGGGACACCGGGCTTCGGCTCAGGACTCGTCCGGCGGAAAGCGGGACTTCGGTCGGCGCACCGCCACCGGCGGAGAAGGGCTTCGGCTCGGATCGGTCGGGCAGGACCGGGCTTCGGCCCGGGAGCTGCGAACCCGGCGGAACCCAGAGCTTCGGCTTATGGACCGTCAGGCGGAACCGAGGCTTCGGCCAAGGATCCCGCCGGCTGCGGAACCCGGATTTCGGTTCGGGACCCGCGAAGGAGGGAAGCGGAACGCGAGTTCCAAAACCGCCAAGCGGCGAACCGTCAGGGCCTCGGCCCTGTCGGGGAGCCCGCGGGGAAACCGGAAGCGGCTTCGGTCGCGGATGGACCCCGGAGGAGGCGAAGCATGAGCCCCCGGCTCCTGTGCAGCATCCTCGAAATCGCCCAGCGCGGAACGCCTCGCCTCCCAGGCCGGGTTCGACGCGACGGGACAGTGGGGGCCGGCGGCAACGCCGGCCCCCATTATTTTGCGGTGAGGTCCGGCCGCAGCGCCGGCGGCCTCGCCTCCCTGGCATTCATCGGCGCGTTGGCGTCGAGTGGCGGCAATATATGCGCGCTCCAATCCAGCCCCGATCGTCCCGCTTGTGCCAGGCGCGACAGTCGTCGCGCCGCGGCCCCGTTTCACGGCACGCGGCTTGAACATTTCGGGGGCCGCGCCATAGTGTCGCGCGGGCGCGGGGAGGCGCCGAGTATGTTCTCACGCAGCACGCCCGCGCCCAGCCCGAAAGCCAAGCCCGCCCGCAATGGCACGCCCGGCCTTTCCTTCATCGGCCCCGAGGCGGTGATCAGCGGCGATCTCGCCACCGACGGCCAGGTCCATGTCGACGGACGCATCGACGGCGACGTCAAATGCGCGCAACTCATCCAGGGCGCGGCCGGCACCGTCGCCGGATCGATCCATGCCGACGACGCGCGGCTCGCCGGCACCGTCGAAGGGACGGTTTCGGCGCAGACCCTGATCATCGAGGCGACGGCCCGAATCCTCGGCGACGTTGCCTACGAGACGATCAGCATCGAGGCCGGGGCCCAGATCGAGGGGCGCCTCGCCCGCCGCGCCGCCCTCGGCCGCGACGGCGAGCCGGCGCGGATCGCCGCCCCGGTGTCGTTCACGCCCGCCCGCCGGACGGATGAGGAGGCGCCCGGCGAGGACCGCCTGTTCGCGATGCCCGATCCAGCCGCGACCCCGATCGACTGAGATGAGCCGCCACGTCGCGAGGGCTTTCCCGGAGTCCGACGGCGCGTTCGACAGCGGCACCCCGGCCGGCGCCCGCAAGGCGAGCGCCCTGGACTCCGCGCGGCTCGATATCGCTGAACGGGAGATTGGTCATGCGCAAGGTGACCTGGAGCGCGGCGGTGAGCCTGGACCTTTATCTTGCCGGACCAGACGAGGCGTTGGACTGGCTTTGCCGGAGCGACGACGCGGCCGCGATCGGCGGTGCCAGTTGGGAGGGCGTCGATACCCTCCTGATGGGCCGCAAGACATATAATTTCGCGGCGAGGAGCGGCGGTGGTGGCGACCGCGCCGGCCAATCGAAGATCAAAACCTTCATCTTCTCGCGCACCATGGCCGAAGCTCCGGCCGGCGCCGAGCTGGTCCGCGACGATGCCGCCGGCTTCGCGCGAGCGCTCAAGGCACGGGACGGCGGCGACATCATCGTGATGGGCGGTGGCGAATTGGGCTCGGCGCCGATCGAGGGCGGCGTGGTCGACGAGCTCGGCCTCGATGTGCACCCGATTCCGCTCGGCCGGTGCGTGCCGTTCTTCCGGCCGATGGCGCAGCGGATCGAGCTCGTCTTGCTCGAAGCGCGGCCGATCGCCAACGAGTGCGTCTTCCTGCGTTACGCACTTACCCGCTGAGCTTGCCAAACCGGCTGCGCCCGATAGTCTCGGCGCGAGGGCAGGAGGGGATAATGGCGGGCGCCAAGACGGACCACGCACTGGAGCGGCTGGTTTTCTTTTCGGATGCGGTGTTCGCGATCGCGATCACCCTCTTGGTCATAGAGATCCACCCGCCGCACCTCGAATCCGGCGCGACCGCGAGCGAGGCGCTGCAGGCGCTGGCCCGGCTCATTCCCAATTTCATCGGCTTTGCGGTCAGCTTCGCGGTGATCGGCGCCTTCTGGTCGGGCCACCATCGCGCCTTCAACCTGGCCGGCCGATATCATGGCGGAATCCTGGTCTGGAATCTGGCGCTGCTCGGAACGATCGCCTTCATGCCCTTTTCGACTGCCTTCATGAGCGGCAATTACGGCATGGCGATCCCGGCCATGGTCTATTGGGGCTGGCTGGTGCTGACCGCCTTGCTCAATCTTCGGGTGAACGCGATGGCGACCGGCCCGCTGATGCTCGGCGACGGCGTCCCGGCGGAGGCGGCGCGCGACATCCGCCGGCGCAGCACCAGCGTCCTGCTCGCGTCGCTGACCGCGTTCGCGGTGGCGACGATCTTCCCGCCCGCCGCGCCGGCGGGAATGGCCACCATCCCGCTGTGGCAGCTGGTCCTGGCGAGGATCGGAAGAGCCGGCGCCGGGGCGTGAGCAGCTTCGAATTCGTCTTCACCCTGTTCGGGCTGATGCTCGGCTTCAGCCTGGCCGAAATGCTGTCCGGGCTGGTGCGGGTGCTGAAGGCGCGCAGGGCGGTGGCGATCGGCTGGCTGACGCCCTTGCTGGCGACCTTCGTGATGCTCGATCTCACCAGCTTCTGGGCCAATGCCTGGGACATCCGGGAGTCGATCCCGGCGACCTACGGCATTCTCGTGCTCGGGCTGGTGGCGAGCGGCATCTATTTTCTCGCCGCCTCGCTGCTCTTCCCCGAGCGCCCCGAAGAGTGCGCGCGGCTCGACGATCATTATTATCTGCGGCGGCGGCCGGTGCTTGCCGGGATCGCCTTGTGCAACGGCGCGGTGATCGTCGCCACGGCATTGGTGCTGCCGGCTTTGCTCGCCTCGCCGCAAGCCCTGATCACCCACGGCCTCTATTATGCGATGATCGCTTTGGCGGCCTTCGCCCGGCCGCGCTGGCTCAACATAGGCGCGCTTGCGATCCTGGTCTTGCTGTACCTCTATTATGCGGTGCTGACCCTCGCTCTTGCCCAGGCGTAAGGCGCGCTGCGCCGCGCCGGGCTCGTGGCGGCAATCATTCCTTAAATAGCTGGCGGCTAGGTCTTTTCCGGTCCGGAGGGAGACGATCGATGCGGGGGATGCTGTTCGGCCTGGCGGCCATGGGCGTGGGCGGAACGGCCTATTGGGCGGGAAGCCCGGGGCCGGATTTCGATCGCTATATCAATCGGCCGCAGATGAACGTCTATGCCGCCTTCTCGGCGCTCGCCCAGGAGGGCGAAACCACCGAGCCTGCCACCGACGGCATGCCGAGCATGACCCGGCGGGTCGTCAAGGTGCGCGGCGAGACGATCCAGGTCGAATTCCTGTTCGACGACCGCCCGGTGTTCGACGTCGAGCTCAATTTCGAGCCGGGCCCGGATGGCCGCGGCACGAGGATGACGGCCGAACTGGATATCGACGCCTATGAGCTGGGATCCGCGTTCGAAACCGAGGCCGGAGTCGCCCTCTCGCTCGTGCCCGATTCCTATATCGACACCCAGTTCGCCAACTTCATGGACGATATGGCCGAAGACATCGAGGCCGGCCGTCCGCTGGCTCCGCTCGGCCTCGACGATGCCGGCGTTCGGCGCAACCGCGCTTCGCCGGCGAGCGCTGAGGCACGGCGCGCGCAAGCCGCCGAGGGACAGCGCGAAGCGGCGCGTCCGATGATGCGTCCCGAGCCGATGACGGACCCGAACGAGGCCGCCCGCGACCATGTTCGCAACGGCGGCGCCTCGGATGCCCGGCGCTACTGAAGATCCACTGCGGCGGAATTCGCGCCCTCGCCGACGCGTCCGACCGCGATCCGAATGCGGCGCCTCGCCTGTCGCGGCGGTCGGCAGCCCGCTTCCGGCATTGAATGAGGTGAGGCGCCCGCTCGTCCACCAGATGGATGGACCGGAAAGGTCCGGCCTGGTCGGGGGGACAGCGGCAGGGTCGGAGCGGACAGCCTGCCGCGTGCCGCCGCATTCGCCTAAGCGCGGCGAGCCCGAACCCGTTTAGCCCGG
>Ga0190265_10000269_pt1 | contig 43210 bp, 38 predicted proteins | sample Popmic124T_FD_133135 | JGI IMG/M metagenome (GOLD analysis project Ga0190265, IMG submission 133135) | Populus adjacent soil microbial communities from riparian zone of Indian Creek, Utah, USA - 124 T | ecosystem: Environmental > Terrestrial > Soil > Riparian zone | place: USA: Utah | collected... | reverse complement strand
CCACTTCTGCTCGAATCGATTGCGCAGCCAGATCGCGATGGCGTTCATGCCGAGCAGCAGCACCATCAGCACCACGATCGCCCCCGCGGCGAGCGAGGCGTAGTCGTTGACCGCGTTGGACGGGCGCGAGATCCAGTCGAAGATCTGGATCGGGAGCGCCGTGAAGGCCGAAGTCAAATCGGGGTCGAAGGCGACGAACGTCGCCGCGCCGACCATGATCAGCGGGGCCGTCTCGCCGATCGCGCGCGACAGCGCGAGGATCACGCCGGTCGCGATGCCGGGGATCGCCGCCGGCAGGACCTGGCGCCAGATCGTCTGCCACTGCGTCGCGCCGAGCGCCAGCGAACCCTCGCGGATCGACGGCGGCACCGCGCGGATCGCCTCGCGCCCGGCGATGATCACGACCGGCAGCACCAGCAGCCCGAGCGTCAGGCCGCCGGCGAGCACGACGTTGCCGAGCTGCAGCGGGCCGCGCACCAGGAAGGCGAGGCCGAGGATGCCGTAGACGATCGACGGGACCGCGGCGAGGTTCTGGATGTTGACCTCGATCGCGCGGTTCCACCAGCGCGACTCGTCGGCGTACTCCTCGAGGTAGATCGCCGTCGCGACGCCGACCGGGACGATGAAGGCCGCGCAGACGACCATCAGCCAGAGCGTTCCGAGCAGCGCTGCCCGGATGCCGGCCTGATCGGCCACCGACGAGGCGTAGTCGGTGACGAAGCTGACGCTGATGCGGCTCAACCCGTCGGCCGCGACGTCGATCAGCAGCGTCGCGAGCAGCACGAAGGAGGCGGCGATGCAGGCGATCAGCAGCCACTTGAAGGCGCTGCCCTCGACCTTGGCGCGGCGCGAGGCCTGGCCGACTACGGGGCGCTCGACGGCCTCCTCGAAGGCCTCGACTGTGACCGGCTGGTTCACTCGTACACCTGCCTGTACCTCCGCACGAAGCGGATCGAGATCATGTTGACGACCAGCGTGATCAGGAAGAGCAGCATCCCGACCGCGAAGATCGTCTTGTACTGGGTGCTGCCGGTCGCGACATCGCCCTTGCCGATCGCCGCGATGTAGGACGTCATCGTGTACATCGGGCTCTCGGGGTTCGCGGTCAGCGCGGCGATCTGGCCGGCGGCGACGAGCACGATCATCGTCTCGCCGATCGCCCGCGACGCCCCGAGCACGACCGCGGCGACGATCCCCGACAGCGCCGCCGGGAAGACGACGCGCAGCGAGGTCTGGAGCCGGTTCGCGCCGAGCCCGAAGGAGCCCTCGCGCAGCGAGGCCGGCACCGCGGACATCGCGTCCTCGGCCACCGACGCGATCGTCGGCACGACCATGAAGCCCATGATGATCCCCGCCGACAGCGCGTTGAAGACGCTGATCTCGAGCTTCAGGACGTCCTGCAGGATCGTCGGCGTGAAGAAGGTCAGCGCGAAGTAGCCGAAGACGATCGTCGGCACGCCGGCGAGCAGCTCGAGGATCGGCTTGACGGTCTTGCGAACGCGCGGGCGGGCGTACTCGCTGAGGTAGATCGCCGAGCCGAGGCCGAGCGGGACGGCGACGATCAGCGCGATCGCGGTGATCAGGAACGTGCCGCTGATCAGCGGCAGCACGCCGAAGCTCTGCGGCTTGATGATCGGCGACCAGTCGGTGCCGAAGAGGAACGTCGTGACGCCGACGTCCTCGAAGAAGACGATCGTCTCGCGGGCGAGCGAGATGACGATCCCGGTCGTGGTGAGGATCGAGATCAGCGCGGCGAGGACCAGCAGCGCCTTGATCAGGTCCTCGGTCCAACGACGGCGCGCCACCCCGAGAGGCGGGGTGGCGCGCGTCGTGGCGGTGGCGGACGCCTCCATCGCGAATCCTGTCCGGAGGCTCCGGGGTCGGCTACTCGCCGGCCTTGGCCTCCGCCTCCCGCAGCTGCTGCTTGGCCTTGTCGGTCTGGGCAGCGGTCAGCGGCACGATCTGCGCCGCCGTCGCGACCCCGTCCGCGTTGTCGATCGTGTACTCCATGAAGCCCTTGACCTGCGGCTTGTCGGCGAGCGCCTGCTCGCTCGGGTACATGAAGATCGGACGCGAGAGCGGCTTGTAGCTGCCGTCCTGGATCGCCTCGATGCTCGGCTTGACGCAGCCGTCGCCGCCGTCGACGCCGACCAGGTTCAGCTCGTCCTGGTTCTGCTCGTAGTAGGAGAAGCCGAAGTAGCCGAGGCCGCCCTCGTCGCCGGTGACGCCCTGGACGAGGATGTTGTCGTCCTCGGACGGCTGGTACTCCTTGCGGCTGACTCCCTCCTCACCGTTGATCTCGTCGGTGAAGAAGTCGAAGGTGCCGGAGTCGGTGCCCGGTCCGTAGAGCGAGACCTCGACGTCGGGGAAGCTCGAATCGAGCTGGCTGTAGTTGGCGATCTTCGAGCCGGTGTTCCACAGCTGCTTGAGCTGGGCGGTCGTCAGGCAGTCGATCGCCAGCTCCTTGTTGGTCACGATCGCGATGCCGTCGTTGGCGACCTGGATCTCCTGGTAGGTGACGCCGTTGCGCTCGCAGATCGGCGTCTCCTCGTCCTCCTTGATCGGACGTGAGGCGTCGGAGATGTCGGTCTCGCCGGCGCAGAACTTCTCGAAGCCGCCGCCGGTGCCGGAGGTGCCGACCGAGATCTGGACGTCGGGGTTCTCGCCCTGGAATTGCTCGGCCGCGGTCTGGGCGAACGGGCCCACCGTGCTCGAGCCGTCGATCTTGACCGCCCCGGAGAGGTCGCCCCCGCCGCTGCCGCCCGAGGCGTTGCTGTCGCCGTCGTCGCCGCAGGCTGCGACGCCGAAGGCCAGCACGCCCACCGAGGCGAGTGCGAGCCACTTGCTCATGGATGTTCTCCTTGTTCGTTTCACAACTGGAGGCGACGGTCGCATGGGCCTGGGGCCAGTCTGTTAGGGAGTTGTCTCTGGGATGTGAAAGGGATGTGAAGAGCTGCTCGGGCGCCGCGGTGGGGGCGGGGTTGGATCCCCCGTTCCGCTTGGGAATCGCTGCTCGGGGAATCCAACCCCGCCGTCGGACAGTGGTGGTGGACCACCGGCTGTCGAAGGGGATGGCGAATTCCGCGCGGAGCGATTCCCAAGCGGAGGGCGGAGTTCGCCATCCACTCCCACCGGCTCCTGCTGGAGGCGGTAGCCGAAGCCGAAGTGGGTGTGGATGAAGCGGGTTTGGGGGAGAGCGGCGTCGAGCTTGTGGCGGAGCTTGGCTATGTAGACGTCTACGGAGCGGTCGGACTTGCGGTAGGGCTCGTTCCAGACGGCCTCGTAGAGCTCGGCGCGGCTGACTATGCGGCCCTGGCGCAGGACGAGGGCGGTTAGGAGGTCGAGCTCGCGGGCGGTGAGGTCGAGTGGGTGGCCGCCGGCCAGGGCGAGGAACTCGGCGGGGCGGACCTCGATCGAGTCCGACCGCAGGATCTGGTGCTGCGGCGCTGCCTCCATGCGATGGAAGGTCGCATCTGTGCACGGACTTCCCGTTATGTGCGCGTGATTGGGCTGTGAAGAAGCTGTAAACGCGCTTTCGCGGGCCGAGTTGTCGCGTATGCTGGCGTTATGCAGCTCGCAATCCTGGACTCCGACTCGGGGTTCGTCCAGGTTCTCGTCAACCGTGCGGAGAGCATGGGCTGGCAGCAGCGCCGGTTCGAGGCGCCGCCGCGGCCCGAGGAGTTCGGCGCGATGCGCGTCAACGCGCTGATCGTCGACCTGGCGTTGCTCGGGCCGGGCGCGTGGGAGTACCTGGAGGCGGTCGCCGCGGTGGCGCCGGGGCTCGGGATCGTCGTCGCGACCGGTCGCTCGAGTGTCGCGCAGCGCGTGCGCGGGCTGCGGATGGGCGCCGACGACTGGATCACCAAGCCCTGTCATCCCGAGGAGGCGCTGGCGCGCGTCGAAGCGGTCGTGCGGCGGCGCAAGCAGGCGAGCAGCCGGATCGACCGGGAGCCCGTGCTCGCCGGCGAGCTGTCGATCCGCGCCGACCAGTTCCAGGCGTTCGCCGACGGTCGCAGCGCGGACCTCACGCGGCGGGAGTTCGAGGTGCTGGCGCTGCTCGCCGGAGCCGAGGGCAAGGTGCTGCAGCGCGAGGAGATCTACCAGCAGGTGTGGGGCTACTCGATGGCCCACGGCGATCGCTCGGTGGACGTCTTCGTGCGCAAGCTGCGCCAGAAGCTCGAGATCGCGTCGCCGGACTGGCTCTACATCCACACCCACTTCGGCGTGGGTTACCGCTTCGATCCGGAAGCCCGTCACGCCGAGGCAGCGCCACCGGCGCTTCCGGATCCGAGAGCCCCGGCTGCGGTGCTCGCCGGACGTGAGCCCTAGCTGCGGTACTCGCCGGACCTCGCTCCAGCTAGATACGGTACGGCGCCGGAGGACCGGTCCGGCTGCGCTCCTCCGCTGATCCCGCTAGCCGTCAACCCCTGGAGGTGGCTCGCAGATGTCCAAGGCAACTCGTTGGTTCCTGGTCGTGCTCGCGCTGGCCGTCGCGATCGTGGCGTTCGCGATCGCTCAGCCGGGTGAGGACGACGGGGGCGAGCAGGGGAATGCCGGCGAGACGAGCGCCGAGACGGCTCCGACCGCCACGGCGCCTTCGGCGCCGAAGCCGCCTCCGGACGGGCCCGACGCCACGGTGATCGAGCTGACCGGCCACGCGGTCGACGAGGTCTCCGACATCGAGGTGGCGAAGGGCGACCCGGTGCGCCTGATCGTGCGCTCCGACGAGCCCGACGACATCCACATCCACGGCTACGACCTCGAGCGGCCCGCCGGGCCGGGCAAGCCGGCGCGCTTCATGTTCCCCGCGACGATCGAGGGGATCTTCGAGATCGAGAGCCATGAGGCCGAGCACGTCGGAAAGGACGCGCTGATCGCGCGGCTGGTGGTGGAGCCCTCTTGACCGAGGTGCTCCCGGTCGCTCACGGGATCGTCGGTCGCTCGGACCTGCCGATCCCGGAGTGGCTGTTCGGCTGGGCGGCGGCGGTCGTGCTCGTCGTCTCGTTCGTCGCGCTCGCGGTGCTGTGGCCGGAGCCGAGGCTGTCGCGCGCCACGTTCAAGCCGCTGCCGCGGCTGTCGCGCGTGCTGCTCGGCCGGCCGCTCGACCTGTTGTGCGGCCTGCTCGGCGTGGCGTTGCTCGGGGTGACCGTCTACGCCGGCTTCGACGGATCGCAGACGGCGACGGCGAACTTCGCGCCGACGTTCGTCTACGTGATCTTCTGGCTCGGGCTGGTCGGGCTGAGCGTGCTCTTCGGCAACGTCTACAGGGCCTTCAATCCCTGGCGGGCGCTCGGACGGGCCGTGTCGTGGGTGTCGCGCACGGCGGCGCGCGGGCCGCTTCCGGCGCCGCTCTCCTACCCGGAGCGGTTCGGCCACTGGCCGGCAGCGGTCTCGATCTTCCTGTTCGCGGTGCTCGAGCTGGCGGCGTCCGACGGCGACACACCGCAGACGATCGCGATCGCCGCGCTCGTCTACTCGCTGATCCAGTTCGTCGGCATGGCGCTCTACGGCGTCGAGGAGTGGACCGAGCGCGGCGACGGGTTCAGCGTCTACTTCGGCCTCTTCGCCCGGATCTCGCCGTGGGGCGTGCGTGACGGGGTCGTCGGCCTGCGTTTGCCGCTCGCCGGCCTGGCCGACTTTCGACCGCTCGCGGGAACGGTGCCGCTGCTCGCCGTGACGATCGGCAGCGTCACCTTCGACGGCGCGGCCGAGGCGCCGATCTGGACGGGCATCGCGCCGGACATCTCCGACTTCCTCCAGACGCTCGGGCTGTCGCCGGAGAAGGCGCTCGAGGCCACCTTCCTGATCGGCCTGGTCGCTGCGATCTCGGTCGTCTACGGCTTCTACATGCTCGGCGTGCGCGGCGCCCGGAGCGTCGGCGGCGGCTTCACGGCGAGCGAGCTGTCGCGCGCCTTCGTCGCGTCGCTGGTGCCGATCGCCTTCGCCTACGTCGCCGCCCACTACTTCACGCTGCTGCTCTATCAAGGGCAGGCGATCCTGTCGCTGTCGACGAACCCGTTCGGCTTCCTCGCCTCGAACCCGCTCGGCGAGGTCGGGACCGACATCTTCGGCACCGCCGATCGCTCGATCGACTACGGCGTGATCGGCGCCACCAGCGCCTGGTACTGGATGGTCGGCTTCGTCGTGCTCGGTCACGTCGCGGCGCTGACCGCCGCGCACGACAAGGCGCTGACGATCTACTCCGACGTGAAGCTCGCGGTCCGTTCGCAGTACTGGATGCTGGCCGTGATGGTCGGCTTCACGAGCCTGGCGCTCTGGCTGCTCTCGCAGGCCAATCAGTAGCCGCGGCGACCGCGTAGCCTGGAGGAGCCGTGTTCCTCCTTCTCGCACACGCCGGCCACTGGCTGGTCAACGCCGCCTACTTCGCCCCGGTCGCAGGCTTCCTGGGCTGGCTCGGCTGGGTGGAGATCCGCGGGCGGCGCGAGCGGCGGGAGGAGCGGCGCGGCTCGCCGACTGGCTAGAGTGACCCACATGGCCAACCTGACGCGTCGCGATAGGGAGAAGCGCGCCTATTCGCTCGCGCTTGTGGGAGGTGGCGCCGGCATCGCCACCGTCGTATTCCTGGTCCTGGCGATCGTCGGGGTCATGGGCCTTGGGCCGACGATCCTCGCGGCCCTGGTCGCGGCCGCCGCCACGTTCGGCTTCCGCCGCACCGTCGGCTCCTAGACGTTCACCGTTTCTTAGCGCCGTCTTCACAGCTCGCGGCGACGCCTGCGCCACACTCGCGCTGTGAGCCTGACTCGCAGGCAGCTCATCGGCGCGGGCGTGGGAGGTGTGGCGACCGTCGCCGTGGGGGGCGCGCTCTGGCGCGAGGTGCTCGACGCCGCGCCGAGCGCCGCGCGCCGCGCGACCTCCGGCTATGGCCCTCGGCTGGCGCCTGACGAGAACGGCATCCGGTTGCCCAAGGCGTTTCGCTCGCGCGTGGTTGCCCGCGGCGAGGAGCGGGTGATCGGCACCGGCTACCGCTGGCACGAGGCGTCCGACGGGATGGCGACCTTCCCGACCGGCGACGGCGGCTGGATCCTCGTCTCGAACTCCGAGACGCTCGACGGCGGCGCGTCGGCGATCCGCTTCGCTCGCGACGGCGAGATCCGGGACGCCTATCGGATTCTCGCCGGGACCGTCCAGAACTGCTCCGGCGGCGGCACGCCGTGGGGAACCTGGCTGTCGTGCGAGGAGGTCGAGGGCGGCCACGTCTGGGAGTGCGATCCGACCGGCCGCCGCACGGCGGTCAAGCTGCCCGCGCTGGGCGCGTTCAAGCACGAGGCCGCCGCCGTGGACCCGCGCGGCAAGCGCGTGTACCTCACCGAGGATCTGGTCGACGGCGGCTTCTACCGCTTCACGCCGCGCGCGTGGCCGGACCTGAGCGCCGGCCTGCTCGAGATCGCCACCGTCGACAGCCGCGGGCATACGCGCTGGACGGAGGTTCCTGACCCCGCCGCGACGCGCATCCCGACCCGCCGCCAGGTCCCGGGCAGCACGGAGTTCCAGCGCGGCGAGGGCCTCTGGCGCGACGGCGGCGCCGTCTACGTGTCGACCACCGCCGACCACCGCGTCCGCTCCTACGACATCGCCCGCGAGCGCTTCGAGGTGCTCTACGACGGTCTCGCCTCGCGCACCGCGCCGCTGCTGCGCGTCGACCAGATGACCGCGACGCCCGCCGGCGAGATCTTCGTCTGCGAGGACCTCGCGACCGACGAGATCGACATCGGCGTGATCGAGCGCGACCGCCGCGTGGCGCGCTTTCTCTCGGTCACCGGGGCCGAGCATGCGATGTCGGAGCTGACCGGTGTCACGTTCGACCCGTCCGGCGCACGGATGTACTTCGCCTCACAGCGTGCCGGAGGCTCCGACGGCCTGCCCGGGCCGGGCGCGATCTACGAGATCTCCGGACCCTTCCGCGGCCGCCGCGTTAACGGTTAGTTCACCGCGACTGACATAAGCGTTAACCGGAGGTCGAGCCTTCGTCACCAATATCGGCGGTGAGGAGCACGCGACGTGACCTTGCGCAACGCAGCCCCCGGACTCGCCGCCTTCGCGACGGCGACCGTCGTGGCACTGGCCGGTCTAGCGGCCAGCGCCGACCCGCCATCGGGGGATGGCGCGGCGGGCGAGCGTGAGGGAGTCGTGCGGCTTCGTCTGCTCGGCGTCAACGACTTCCACGGCCATCTCGAGCCGCCGCGCGACGGAGTCGGCGGCGCCGCCTGGCTCGACGCCCACCTCGATGCCGCGACGGTCCCCGGTCGCACGATCCGCGTCCACGCCGGCGACATGGTCGGCGCCTCGCCGCTGATCTCGAGCTGGTTCCACGACGAGCCGGCGATCGAGGCGGCCAACCAGCTCGACTTCGACGTCGGCACGCTCGGCAACCACGAGTTCGACGAGGGCGGCGACGAGCTGCTGCGGCTGCTGCGCGGCGGCCGGCGGACCGACCCGGAGGCGCTGCGGCGCGACGCCGGCGGGCGGCTGGTCAACACCTCCGCGCCGCAGTACGCGGGCGCCGCCTTCCCCTATGTCGCCGCGAACACGCTCGATCGCGACGGCGAGCCGCTGCTACCGCCCTACAGGGTCGTCGAGCGGGCCGGAGTCCGCGTCGGGTTCATCGGCGTGACGACGACTTCGACGCCGCACTTCCTGCTGCCGCGCCACGCCGAGCGCTTCCGCTTCATCGACGTCTCCGACGCCGTCGACCGCTGGGTGCCGGAGCTCCGCGCGGAGGGCGTCGAGGCGATCGTCGTGCTCGCCCACTCGGGCGCGGCAAGCGATCCGGCAGATGCCGGGCGCGCCTCCGGCGAGATCGTCGACGAGGCCGCGCAGATGAGCTCCGCGGTCGACGTGGTGATCGCCGGGCACACGCACTCGATGCTGAACCTGCGCGTGCCGAACGCCGACGGCCAGGGCGACAAGCTGGTCGTCGAGGCGCTCTCCCACGGCGTCGCCTACGACCGCGTGGACATGGCGGTCGACCGGCTGAGCGGCGACGTGGTCGAGAAGAGCGCGAGCGTGCCCGATACCCGGCATGGCGTCGTGTCGCCGGATCCGGCGACTGCCGCCCTCGTGCGCGGCTACGCCGATCGCGTCGCGCCGCTCGCACGGCGCGTGGTCGGCGGCAGCGATCGTCCGCTGACCCGCGCCAACGGCCAGCTCGGCGCGCTCGCCGCGGCCGCGCAGCGTGAGCTGACCGGCGCCGACGTCGCGCTCGTCAATCCGGGCAGCATGCGCGCCGACCTCGATCCTGGGCCGCTGCTCTACGAGGAGCTGTTCGCCGTTCACCCCTACGACTTCCCGCTGCTGCGCCTGCGACTCGGCGGCCGTGAGCTGATCGACCTGCTCGGAGGGCTGCGCACCGGTGGGTCCGACGTCGACGTCTACGTCGCGGGCCCGGACCGCCTCGATCCGGATGCGGCCTACGTCGTCTCGGCGAACGAGTGGATGGCGACCGGCAACGGCTTCCCGGCGCTGCGCGACGCGACCAAGCTGGGCGATCCGGTCGGCAGCGAGACTGCGGCGCTGGTGCGCTACGTCGAGCGCCGGCGATGAGGATCGTCGCCGCCTGCGTCGCGCTGTCGTTCGCGTCGCTCGCCCTCCCGTCGGAGCCGAGCTTCGATCCGTGGGCCTGGATCGTCTGGGGCCGCGAGCTGCTGCTGCTCGACCTCGACACGACCGGCGGGCCGTCCTGGAAGCCGCTGCCGGTGGCGCTCACCGCCGTCTTTGCGCCGTTCTCGGTGATCGACGAGGGGATTCCGGCGGCGCTCTGGCTCGCCGTTGCGCGGACCGGCGCGCTGCTGTCGATCGTCCTAGCCTTCCGCGTGGCGCGACGGCTCGCCGGTCCCGGTCGCTGGACGGGGATCGGCGCCGGCGCGATCGCGGCGGGGGCGCTCGCCTTCGCCCCGCAATGGCTGCGCTATGCCGCACATGGCAACGAGGTGCCGATGGCGGTCGCGCTGATGCTCTGGGGCCTCGACCGCCATCTCGACGGCCGTCGCGCGCAGGCGCTGGTCGCGCTCTTCCTGACGTGTCTGCTGCGCCCCGAGGCCTTCCCGTTCCTCGCCGTCTACGCCACCTGGCTGTGGCGCGCCGAGCCTGGCCTGCGCCGCCTCACCGCGGGATTGGCGATCGCGCTGCCGGCGCTCTGGCTCGTGCCCGACTGGCTCGGCTCCGGCGACCCGCTCGGCGCCGGGCGCAAGGCGAGCAGCGAGCCGCACTGGAGCCTGTCGGTGCGCGATCGGCCGTGGCTCGCGGCGCTCGAGCGCGCCGACCGGATCTCCGGGCTGCCGCTGCAGCTCGGCGCGCTCGTCGCGGCGACGTTCGCCATCCGGCGCCGGGACCGCGTCGTGCTCGTGCTGGCCGGCATCGCCGTCGCGTGGGTCGGTCTGGTCGTCGCGATGACCGAAGCCGGTTTCTCCGGTAGCACGCGCTACTTCGTGCCGGCGGTCGTGATCGCCTCGATCCTCACCGGAGTCGCTGCGGCCTGGACCGTCGAGGCAGCGGCACGAGCGGCCCGCGTGGCAACCGCCCGACTCGGGCGCCGCGTGGATCGCGGCGCTCGTGGTGGCCGAGCGCCGTCCGCGACCGCCCCGAAGTCGCCACCGTCCTTCGCCGGTCGTCCCGCTGCGATCGGCGCTGCCCTCGTCGCGGCCGCCGCGGTGGTCGCGCTCAGTGGCCCCTGGATCGACACGCGCCTCGCGCAGCTCGATCGCCAGATCGACCTCAGCGGCGAGCTGGCCGGCTTGCAGGCCTCGCTGCCCGCGGCGCTGGACCGCGCCGGCGGCGCCGAGCGCGTCGTCGCGTTCGGGCCGCCGAGCGTCAACCGCGCCTTCCAGACTCGCCTCGCCTGGGAGACCCGCCTGCCGCTGCTCGACGTCGAGAGCGCCGGCGCCGGCGACGGCCTGATCTTCAGCGTCCCCGGCTCCCCGATGCGCGGCGTCCTGCCACCCGCGGCGCTCGCGGCCGCCACGACCGGCGGGCCGCCGCTCGCCCAGGCCGGTCTCTGGCGGGTTCGCCGCCGAGCCAGCACCGCGACCGCCAGCCTCGGCCGCTGAAGGGGGAAGCGTCGGGGCTCTGTGACCCCTATAAGGCATGAAGCCGATTTCGACGCCCTACGTCACGCCCTACACTAGGCCCATGCGCAAGACCAGCGTCTATCTCAGCGACGAGCTGGTGGAGCGGTTGGCTCGTCTGGCTCGCGAGACGGGTCGCTCGCAGGCCGAGGTTCTCAGGCAGGCGATGGCGGAGTACCGCGTTCCACCGGCGACCGACCGGATCCTCGCGCTCGACGGGTGCGTGACCGGCGATGGCGGCTCGCTCGCCGACGTCGACGAGCGCGAGCTGCTGCGTGGCTTCGGCGCATGACGCTGATCGTCGACGCCGCGCCGCTCGTAGCGCTGGCCGACTCGTCCGACCGCCTGCACGAGCGCGTGGGAAGTCCTGATTGCGTGACAGGACAACCGCGTCGGCGCCACCAACCGGTCTAGACGACTTTCCTATCGGCGGCTCGCAGCAGCTCGGCTACGACCTCGCCGGGACGCTCGCCGCGCGCGCGGGCTAGGCGCTCGAGACGAGTCGCGTCGTCGCCGGCCACGGTGACCTGGATCGAAAGCCGCGCGTTGGGGTTGCCCTCGGAGATGTGAACCTCGCTGGGGTCCAGCGCGGCGAGCTCGGCGTCGAAATCGCCAGGCTCGGGATCGGGGGCCGTACCGGGCGATCATTGCCCGCGCCGGGCGCGAAGTTGTCGAGCGCAGGGGATTGACATCAGGTTTGATAAAGCACTACTGTGCGCGCGTATCAAATGGCGGATCAATTGGCATTCCCTTGGACGAGCACGCTCACGACCAGAGAGTTGCTGCTCCAGCTTCCAGAGGTGGGCCCGTGGCGCGCATCGGAGCATGAGCGGGAGGCGCTTGACTTCAAGGAGACGCCCGCGACGACCGCGACTCCCAAACACGCCCTGAAGAGTGCGACCGAGCGCCTGCGGACGGACATCATCGAGACGGCGATTAGCTTCGCGAATGCCCGCGGGGGGACCGTTGTGATTGGAGTGCGCGACCATGCTGCCGAAGATGAGGCGGTGGTTCCTGGCATTGATCTCGACGACTGGCGGCCTGATGACGTCAGACAGATGGTCTACGCGCGGACCATGCCGCATCTCCTTGTGAATCCTGTCGTAGAGGTTGTTCATGAGCGCCCTGTGCTGCTTGTGAGAGTCAGTAGCGGTCCTGATATCTACGGTACGACCCAGGGCGTCTTCAAGCATCGGCACGGCGACCAGAACCTTCCGCTCGACGAGGCGACGATGAAGGCGCTGCGCGCCGCCAGAGGCCAGTACGACTGGAGCGCCGAGCCCGTTCCAACCGGTCAGGCATCTATCTCTCGCGCGGCGCTTGAGGAGGCCGCGAACCGGCTACGCAGACGAGGCTATGACGATCTAGCGGCAGCCGCCGAGGTCGACCCACGCCAGTTCTTGAGAGATACGGGTCTGATAGATCGGGAGGGGCGGTTGCTTCGGGCCGCGCTTTTGCTCTACGGGACAGAGCAGGCACTTCGGGAGCACATCCCGAATTGGGGAGTGCTCTTGCGGACGACCCCCAGCCCAGGCGCCGAGGGCAGCATCTTGCTACGCAAGGACGACACGCGCCGACCGCTTGTCTTGCTCCTGGACGAGTTGCTGGGTCGTCTAGCGCTCTTGCTGCGGTCGGAGGCGATACGAGCTGGCGCCGAGCAGATCGAGCTAGTCGATTATCCGCCCGATGCCCTCCGCGAGTTGGTGGTCAATGCTTTCGTCCATCGCGATTGGGAGGCGGCTGGAGTCGTAGAGATCATTCATTCGCCGGACGAGATGACGATTTCAAGCCCCGGGGGCCTTCTGCCGACGCTTGATGTCTCGCGCCTCTTGAGGGAGACGGCGCCTCGCAACTCGCTCCTTGCGCGGGAGATGACGAGACTCCGTTTTGCCGAGCAGGCGGGCATGGGGTTCGACCGCGTATACCGAGAGCTCGCAACCATAGGAAAGCGGCCCCCGGATGTTGTCGACGGCCCTCGGTTCACCGTCACGCTGCACGGTGGGCAAGGGGATTCCGTCTTGGCTCGCTATGTGATGACTGGTCTACCCAACGAGTTGCGTAGCGATGTCGATGTGTTGCTCCTGCTCGCGTACCTACGTGATAACAAGACCGTAAGCGCGCCAAAGGTAGCCGCACTGCTTCAGCGGAATGTCTCGGAGGTCCAGCGTGTTCTTGAGCGTGCCGAGCGTGCAGACGTCATCGAGTCCACGCGAGGAACGGCTCGGCGCCAGTTCCCGAGCTATCGACTTGGCTCGTCGGCACTCGCTGCGCTCCGCGTCGGCTTGCGCTATCGAACCGAGACGATCGATTCCGACGACAAGAAGCTGATCCGGCACCTTCGACGCAATGGAAGGATCACTAACGCTGATGTGCGCGACTATCTCGATTGCGACGTCTACACCGCGAGGAATCGGCTCGGACGGCTCCGAAAGAAGGGATGGATCGACTTCGCGCCCGACAGCGTGCGGCGCGGCCCCGATGTCGTTTACGTGAAGCTGGACAAGCTCGACGAGGATTCTGATTCTGCAGACGTGACCAAATGAGGAGATCACGAGGGATCGCTGTGACCGGATTCGAACCGGCGACGGCGACTTCGATGCTGCGCTGGATCGCGCTCAGGCCGAGGTCCACGAGGGCGATCCCGACGCGAAGCCGACCCTCCTCGTCAGCGTCGAGGGCACGACGCCAAGCGCCTCGAGCAGACCGCAGCCGAGCGCGGCCAGGAACCGGGCGAGGTCGTGTCGCAGCTTCTGCGCAGCGCCTGAACGACGAAGCCCGCTCTAGGAGCGGGCTTCAGCGAGACGCGAGCGACCGGACTCGAACCGGCGACCTCCGGCGTGACAGGCCGGCGCTCTAACCAACTGAGCTACGCCCGCTGGGGGATCGCGAGGATAGCGGAGTCGGGGGCGCGCGAGGCTGATCGAGTCCCGCTCGGATAGCCTGCCGCGCGTGGAGCTTGCGGGATCGAGGGCGCTGGTCACCGGCGCTACGGGCGGCATCGGGGCGACCATCGCCCGCCGTCTGCACGGTTGCGGTGCGACGGTGCTGCTCAGCGGTCGCCAGTCCGAGGCGCTGGAGCGGCTGGCCGCCGAGCTGGGCGAGCGTGCCGAGGTGCTGGTCGCGGACCTCGCCGATCGCGCAGAGGTCGCCGCGCTGCCGGGCCGCGCGGGGCGCGTCGACGTGCTGGTCGCCAACGCGGCACTGCCGGCCAGCGGGCACCTGCTCGATTTCGAGCCGGGCCAGATCGACCGGGCGCTCGACATCAATCTGCGCGCGCCGATCATGCTCGCGCGAGACCTCGCCCCGGCGATGGTCGAGCGTGGTCATGGACACGTGGTGCTGATCTCGTCGCTGGCGGGGAAGTCGAGCAGCGCCGGCAGCTCGCTCTACTCGGCTTCGAAGTTCGGCCTGCGTGGCTTCGCGCAGGGCCTGCACGAGGATCTGCGGGATGCCGGCGTCGGCGTCACGACGATCTTCCCCGGATTCGTCCGCGACGCCGGCATGTTCCACGACAGCGGCGCGAAGCTGCCGCGCTTCGTCGGCATGGCGACGGTGGACGCGGTCGCCGACGCGGTCGTGAAGGGAGTCGAGCGGGGCAAGCTCGAGATCGACGTCGCTCCGCTCGGCCTGCGTTTGGGCACCGCCATCGCGGGACTGGCGCCCGCCGCGACGCTCGCGCTGCAGCGCCGTCTCGGCAGCCACGAGATGTCCGCCGCGATCGCTCGCGGCCAGGTCGACAAGCGCTGAGCGCGAAATCGCCGGGCGCCACCGAGCGCGGTGAGTAGCGTGTTCAGAACACCGACATGATCGATCTCGGTCAACAGCTCGCCTGGTACGTAGCGGGGCCGCTGCTCGGGCTCTGCGTCGTCGCCTGCCGCTGGCTTCTCAACGGCCGCCTCGGCGTGACCGGCGGCTACTCGGAGATCGTCGGGCAGCTCGGGCGGGCCAGCACGCGCTTCGACTGGCGTGGCTGGCTGCTGATCGGCGTCGCGCTCGGCGGCACGCTGTTCGCGCTGCTTGCCGGCGGCCAGAGCTTCGCCGGCTACGGCTGGCTGACCGAGACCTTCCACGGCGCCGGCCAGATCGCGATCCCCGTCGTGCTGCTTGTCTCGGGCGTCGCGATCGGCTACGGCGCAAAGCTCGCCGGCGGCTGCACGTCCGGGAACGGCCTGTCGGGAACGTCGCTGCTCTCGCCTGCGAGCCTCGCGTCGACGGCCACGTTCTTCGCCGTCGCGATCGTCGTGTCGCATGTCATCGAGGTGCTGATTCGATGACCTCGCGACGGCTCGCCGGCGCGCTGATCGGGGTCGCCTTCGGGTTCGTCCTCTGCTGGAGCGGGATGGCCGATCCGGACGTGATCCGCGGCGCCCTGCTGTTCGAGCAGTCCTATCTCTTCCTCTTCTTCGGCTCGGCCGTCGCCGTCGCCGCGATCGGCGTCGAGCTGCTGCGCCGCCGCCAGGCCCATGCTCTGCTCACCGGAGCCCCGATCGACTGGCCACGCGAGCGCCCCCAACGCCGCCACATTCTCGGCAGCGCGATCTTCGGCGTCGGCTGGGGAGTCGCCAACGCCTGCCCCGGCCCGGTCGCCGCGCAGATCGGTCAGGGCATGCTCTGGGCGCTGCCGATCCTGGCCGGGATCCTGATCGGCGTTCGCCTGTTCCTGCGGGCGTACGTCGAGGAGACCGAGCCGGCCGTCGAGTCGTCTCCGGCCCCGCTCGCCGTCGGCGCCCACCAGCAGTCACGACCGACCGCTTCGGTCTGAGTCCCCGCGGATCGGCCACACGGGCTTGATGGATCGGCCACACGGCTGTAATATATCGGCCACACAAGCTTTTCCTCCAGCATGCCTACTACTTCTCTCCGCACTCTCGCGCGCCACCTCAGCATCCCTGAGCGGACGCTGCGGAGGGCCGCCGCGCAGGGGCTGGTCCACGGGAAGCGGGCGAGCGAGCGCCGCTTCGAGACTTCGCTGCGCGAGGAGTCGTATCTCCGCGAGCATTGGCCGCTGCTGCAGGCGTTGCGTGCCGTGCTGCGGACGGAGCCGATGGTCCGGCTGGCCGTGCTGTTTGGGTCGCTGGCCACCGGGCGTGGGCACAAGGGATCGGACGTGGATCTCCTGGTCTCGCTCGCGGATCCCACGGCCGGGCGCGTCGCCGAGCTGACGGCCCGCCTCGAGCGTCGTCTCGGTCGCGACGTCCAGCTAGTGCGGATTCAGGATGCAGAGCGCACACCGCTCTTGATGAGCGAGGCGCTGGAGCATGGCCGGGTGCTCGTCGATCGCGACGGCGAGTGGCCTCGCCTGAGGTCTCGCGCGGCAGTCTGGCGCCGGCGCGCGGCCGCCGCCGAGGAGTCGCTGCTCGACGTCATGCAGCCGCTCGATCTCGACACGCCCCGATGAGCGGATCGGCGTCGCCCGTCGCGCCGCTCGAGCGCGACGATCCCGATCGCGCGCGGTGGCTGAAGGCCAAGATCCGCGACCGCGTATCGGATGTCCGCCGACATCTGATCGCGCTACGCACAGCGATGTCCGGGTTCGGCGAGAACTTCGACATCGACGAGTTCACGACCGCCTACGACTCCGACGATCCTGTGCTGCTCAACCAGGTGAACGCCGTCGAGCGAGGCATCGACAAGCTCTACAACACGATCGCCGAGTTGACCGCCTTCGGGCTCGAGCTGGCGGGCGTTCGCGCGCGCGACGCCAATCTCAACGCTCGCCGCGACCTCAACGACTTGCGCCGGATCGGCGTCATCGGGCCCGAGCGCGCACGGCGCCTCGAGCGGTTACGCGAGTTGCGGCGTCTGCTCGTACACGAGTACGCCACCGCCACCGCCGGGCAGGTTCACGAGGCTGGGGTGATCGTCGCCGACGAGTTCCTTCCCTTCTATGACGCGTATCGCGGCTGGATCGCCCGCGGCTTCAGCGCCCAGCAGTCGGCCGATAGCCGAGCAGCGGCATCGCCTGATCGGAGTTGACGCTGCTCCCCGGCTTCGGTCTGAGTACCGCCGTACGACTACGTTCTTGACTCCGTCCGGGCGACCGGCTACGTTGCCCCGCGCAAAGTTCATAGGTCCGATTGGTCCGGGACTCGTCGCGCTGGATGGACAACGCGCAGCTCCGTGTCAGGGGGAGGGTGGTTCGCTTGGCTTCTAGCGTGGCAGGATTCGTCGTTGCGGTTCTAGATGGAGCGTCGCGGGTGGGACGTTTCCGCCTGGTGGCGGCCGGAACAGCCATCGGGATGCTCGCCTTCGCGTTCGCGGCGGCCGCGGACGATCGGGCCTCGAGCGCGACAGATGTTCCGTCGAGCGTTCAACCGTCGGTGCCGCCCGGGATCGACCCGAAGTCGCTGCCGCTGGTAGACGGGCGCGGCGTCGATGCTCTGCAGGAAGCTGCGCAACGTGAGCAGGAGAGCATCGAGGAGCGGAAGCGGCGACTCGCGTCGCCTGAGCTGCGAGCGGCGCGCGAGCGCTCGAAGTCCGACCACGTCGGTCTGGTCGATATGGCAGCTGAGCGGCTTGCGAGCGAGACGTTCGGGGCGTTGCTGATCGGGACGAAGACGGGGCTTGGGTTGGAGCGGATGCTGAGCGGCCGCACCGTGAGCAGGTTCCTCGACGACCGCACCGTGGTGGCCGCTGGTGACGGAGGGCCTCCGGTGCTGATCGAGTCGCCGTGGCCGCTGCGGGCCGAGGATGAGGAAGGTGACGAGCGTCCTGTCGATCTCTCGCTGGTCGAGGGTGAGGCGGGCTTCGAGCCGGCGAATGCGGCCACCGACGTCACTCTGCCGAAGGAGCTGTCGAACGGGCTTCGCATCGGACAGGTCCGGGTCGTTCCGGCCGGGGTCGCCGAGGGCGCGCCCTCGGGGCCCGACGGCGATCGCGTCTTCTACGGGAACGCGCAGATCGACACCGACGTGGTGGTGACGCCGCTGGTGACCGGAGCCGAGGTGTTCTGGCAGTTGCGGTCGCCGCGCGCCGGGGAGGAGCTGACGCTTGATCTCGAGCTTCCAGACGGCGCGATCGTCCAGGCGACGGAGGTCGGCTCAGCGGTAGTGAGCAAGGACGGCAGGCGGGTGGCTGTCGTGACCCCGCCGGTCGCAGAGGATGCGCAGGGCCGCGACGTGCCGGTCGAGATGGCGGTTCGCGGACGGCAGCTGGTCTTGTCGATCCCGCATCGGGAGCGCGATGTCGCTTACCCGATTCTGGTCGATCCGGTGATCGAGGACTATTGGTACCCAGATCTCTACGGATCGTGGTTCGATCAGCACGAGATGTCGGTCGACCGGATCGACGATTGGTTCGTCGGCTATGACGGCGTTCCGTATGGCGCCTACATCCAGCGGCAGCATTGCTACGAGCCCGTCTCGTGCGACGCCTATTCGAGCAATCCGGACAACTACGACTACGACTACCCCGACGGCCTTCACATCTACGTCCAACCCGGATACTCGTACCCGGCGGGAAGCGGGGCGCGATGGGCCTATGCGGCTCCCGGAACGACGACTCGCATAGCTGAGGCCGGTCTCTACGCGTTCTACCACCGCCGCGGCGGAAGCCAGAATCCCTACATGTACACCGGGCTCTGGTCGACCACCGGCTCTTGGACGGCCACGCCGAGGACCGAGACCCAGGACATCGGATACCAGACGATCATCCACTATGGCGACGTCGGGCACGGAGGCCGTCACATGGTCCTGTTCGGGTTCTACACGCCGAACACCGTCACGAACGGTTGGTGGCGCGATGGTTACATAGGGGCCGCCTCGATCGCGCTCACCGATCCCGAGGCGCCGTCGATCTCAGCTTCCTCGATGTACCGACTGGAGTCCGCCGCGGCCGGCCAGGCGGCAGGGTGGAAGGCGCGTCCCTCGGGTTGGGTGCGTGGCGACGACGCCGTCGCGTTTCGGGCGAGAGTCAGCGACCCCGGGCTCGGGCTGTCCAAGGTCGACGTCTCGGGCGCGGGCATCCACAGCGAAATCAATTTCCATTGCGTGGGCCACTATTCGTCTCCGTGTCCCGACTCGATTGCGGCTAGCGAGGAGGAGCAGCTCGGGTTCTCCCCGACTAGCACCCCCGAGGGCGTGAACACGGCACACCTGCGTGCTTGGGACCCGCTGGGCCAGCAAACCTCGGTGCCGGTCTCGGTCAAAGTCGACAACACCCGTCCGACGATCGGCCTCTCGGGCGCCTTGTGGAACGGTCGAGAGAGCCCGGCCGGCAGTGGCACGCCGGTAATGAGCGCCGGCACGTATCAACTGTCGACCGTCGCGCAGGACCCACCTCCGTCGAGCGCGCCCACCGCGACGACGTCCGGAGTCGAGAAGATCGAGGTCAAGGTCGATGGCGACGTTGTTGCGACGGATCAGGGGGCATGTGCGGTCGGCGGATGTTCGCGAACCTTCAACTGGAGCCTCGACACCTCGATCTACGGCGGCAAGCGGACGATTCGCGTAGTGGCGACCGACGGGGCTGGCAACACGCAGTCGCGAGGGTTCGTCGTCAACCTGCCGAGCCGAGGCGAGTTGGTGCTCCCGGTTGACGGCGAGAGCACTTCGAGCCGCCTGGCCCTGCTGGCCGAGGCGCGCGAGGACGGCTTCAGCGGCGTGCAGTTCCAGTACCGCGAGATGCCCGCCGGGCTTTGGAAGACAATCGGCGGCGTCGGGACGATGCTCCGCGACGGCCAGGGCAATGTGATTTCCGCGACGTCGCATCCGCTCGATCAGCCGGGCCGGCGTACCACGAAGCTGATCTGGGATGCGCGCACGGCGATCGATCTCGCGATGCTGACGCCCAAGCCCGGCGCCTTTCAAGTGCGGGCGGTGTTCGCCGGCAACGGCGGCCACACGTCGAAGTCGGTCAACTTGGAGCTCGATCCGAAGGGACTGTCGGCCGGCAACGCGCAGGCGGAGGTCGGGCCGGGAAGCGTGGACCTACTGAGCGGGAACTTCTCCTACGGCGCTACCGACGCTGCGTTGACTGGCTTTGGGCAAGGCCTGACGCTGTCGCGGATCTACAACTCGTCCGATCCAGAGGCAGGAGGCGCTCATGCTCCGTTGGGATACGGCTGGGTGATGAGCTCACCGGTCGAGGGGATCTCCGACTACAACTCGCTCGTCGAGCTCAAAGGAGTGGGGATCGACGGCTGGATCGACGTCTTCGACTCAGCGGGCATGCGGATCAGGTTCGAGCTGCTCGCCGACGACGGCTACAAGCCGGAGCCTGGCTTCGAGGACCTGACGCTCGCGAAGGTCGGAAACCACTACACCTTGACCGATCTGGACGGCACTGTCACGACCTTCTCGACGCTCGCCGGCAGCACCGAGCCGGTGCAGTTCGTGCCCTCGAAGGTGCAGGAGGCCGATCAGCAGGGCGTGTCGAGCTTCAAGTACGCGTTGCACGCGGGCAAGCCGCAGTTGACGCGAATCATCGCGCCGGCGGCCCCGGGCCTCGACTGCTTCGTCGCACTGGAGCAGCTGCCGCGGGGTTGCAAGGTCCTCGAGCTCGAGTACGACCTCATCAACCTGCTCAGTCTCGGCCGGTTTCAACGACTGAGAGCCATTCGCCACGTCGCTTGGGACCCTGCGACCTCGACGATGAAGAGCGAGGGGGTGGCGCGGTTCGCGTACTACGAGTATCCGCCCGATCAGCCAGTCGTAGGCAGCGCCGGTCGGCTCAAGGAGGCGTGGGATCCTCGGATCAGTCCGGCGCTGAAGGAGCGCTACGTCTATGACGCGACGGGACGGCTGACCGAGATCGTTCCCGCTGGCGAGTCCGGTTGGCTGCTTGGATACTTCGCCTCCGGGACTGCCGACGCGGGCAAGCTTGCCTGGGCGGTTCGCGATGGTGCGGGGTCGGGGCTGGAGGGGACGTCGGTGACGTATCGGATGCCGCTGACCGGCCCCGGGGCGTGGTTCGAGATGGGCCCGCAGGTCGCCAACGCGATCGGTCAGACGGACCGTCCCACGGACGGCACCGTCGTCGTCCGTAACGGCCCGGGGGAGAACCAGCATCTCTACACCGGCCACTACCTCAATCAGGACGGTCGCGAGGTCAACGTCGTGCGGCCGGGCCTGGGCACCGAGACGACGGAGTACGACAAGCACGGCAACGTCGTGCGCGAGCTGTCTGCGCAGAACCGCGCCACAGCGCTTGCAGCGGGCGGCGGCTCGGTCACCGCGGCGGGCCTGCTGTCGACCTACCGCACGTACTCCGCGGACGGCTTACGGCTCGTCGACGAGCTCGGCCCGCAGCGCGAGGTCAAGCTCGACTCAGGACAGGTCGTAGAGGCCAGGCCTCACATGACGACTGTCTATGACGAGGGCAGCACGCTGCCCTCGAGCAAGCCAGCCCATCTGCCGACGACGGTCGGGACGGGCGCGCAGGTGGATCCGTCGCAGCCCGACGAGGACGTCCGCGTCTCGAAGACCGAGTACGACTGGACGCTGCGCAAGCCGACCGCGACGATCGGCGACGCGACTCCGGGAGGGTTGAACATCACCCATCGCACGACCTACAACCAGGCAGGGTTGGAGACTTCGTCGCGAATGCCGAAGTCCAACGGAGCAGACGCGGGGACTACCCAGACGGTCTACTACACCGCGGATGCATCGTCGCCGTATGGCGCCTGCGACAACAGGCCCGAGTGGCACAATCTGGTCTGCGGGACGTTGCCGGCCGCCCAGCCCGGGGTGGTGGGCCTGCCAGAGCTACCGGTGACCGTCTACACCTATGATCGGTTCGGTCAAGTCGCGAAGGCCGACGAGTACGTCGTCAATGCGAGTGCCGGCATGGACACGCGAACGACGACAACCACGATCGATGCGGCTGGACGGACGATCAAGACGAACGTCCAATCGACGGTAGGCCAGGCAATCGAGGAGGTGACAACCGGCTACAGCGCGACTACGGGTCGCCCCACGACGACCTCGACACCGTCGGGGGCGGTTACGACCGACTATGACAACGTAGGGCGGCCGGTGTCCTACAAGGATGCGAACGGATGGATTACGACGACGACCTACGACCGTCTCAACCGGCCGGTGCAGACCGCGCAGGGCGCACTTGCGACGCAGACTCGTACCTATGACACCACCACCGGCCTCTTGGTCGGGCTGGAGGATTCCGATGCCGGCACCTTCACCGCGGGCTATGACCTGGACGGCCGGATCGTTTCCAAGGCCTATCCCAACGGCTTGCGGGCCGATACGACCTACGATCCCGCTGGCGCGCCGACACGCCTGACCTACACCAAGACCAGCAACTGCTCGACCAACTGCACCTGGGTCGACGAGCAGGTCACCGAATCGGTGCATGGCCAGTGGCGAACCCACGAATGGGAGCTTTCGAGCCAGGAGTATTCCTACGACGACGCGGGGCGACTGACCCAAGTCAGAGACGATGTCCATGCGCCGGCGGCGGTCGAAGGCTGCACGATCCGCTCCTATACCTTCGACCTCAACTCCAACCGGACCGGCCTCAACACCAAGGCGCCCGCGGCCAATGGCGACTGCCAGCCCGGCGTGTCAGGCGTCCAGAAGTCTTACAGCCACGACGATGCCGATCGTCTTGCCGGCGCCGGCTTGGCCTACGACAGCTTCGGTCGTACGACCACGATCCCGGCGGCGCACTCCGGTGGCGGAGTGCTCTCCTACACCTACCACGCCGACGACCAGGTCCGAACGATCTCCCAGGACGGGGTGTCGAAGACCTACGCCCTCGACCCCGCCGGCCGTCACCATCGCACCGTGACATCGGACGGAACAACGCATACCGAGCGCTTGCACTACAGCGACGACTCGGATTCCCCGACGGTCATTGTCACCGAGGACGCCCAGAACAACGCCGTCTCAGCCGAGCGCTACATCGAGGGCATCGATGGTGACTTGGCCGCCATCCGCGCGATCGACATCGGCCAAGAGACCGATGAGACCGTTCTCCAGCTCTCCAATCTCCACGGCGACAACATCGCCACCGCCGACCTCGATCCCCAGGTGAGCCAGCTGCTGGACCGCTCGGAGTCTGACGAGTACGGCAACCCTCGCGCGCCTGGCGGGGCGGACAAGCGCTTCGGCTGGCTCGGCGCGAAGCAGCGCGGCACCGAGTTTGTCTCCGGCGTCGTCCAGATGGGCGTCCGCTCATATGTCCCAGCGCTCGGCCGCTTCACTTCCGTCGACCCTGTCGAGGGCGGATCGGCAAATGCCTACGACTACGCATCAGTGGATCCGATCAACAACGTCGACTTAGACGGGCGGGCGTGCGGGCCGGGGAAGGGGCTCGGGGACGTACTCGTCTCAGACGTAGCAGGCCTATTCCGAGGATCTTGCAAGCGTCATGACGCCTGTTACGGCAGATATCCCGGACCGACGAAAACCGTTTGTGATAAGCGCTTCAGGGGAGATATGAACAAGGCGTGTGGAACGGCGGCCGGCGTTGTCGTAAACGTGGTGCTGAAAGTAGTGCGAATGTCATGCACTGGTGTGTCCACCATATACTACGATGCCGTAAGGGTGCGTGGCCGCCGTTCCTTTAAAAAGGCACGTAAGGCAGCCAAGGCTGAGTACAAAAAAATTTGCGCGTGTGATACGGGCCCACCCCACATCGCCAGGAAGACAAAGACAAAAAAGAGGAGGCGGCGATGAGGCGGGTTGGTAGCTATCCTCGATGTGCTCAGAGACTCGTCGTAGGTTTTACGGCAGTCGCTTACGCGGCATTGGTACTAGTCATACCGTTCCTCGGCGATTTCGGGGTGCCGACCGTGCTAGTCGCGATTCTATGGATCGGAGGGTCATACGTTGCCGGGATGCTCGCGCCGTCGTATCTAATGGCCGTCATCCCGATTGCGGCGGGGGTTCTATTCGTGATCATCATCAACAGCGAGATTGCGCTTGACTCGGAGTTCTTCTCCGATCCACTGTCGATTGTCGCCTTACCGCCGCTCGTCGCCGGAGAGCTCCTGGCCCTGTACTTCGGGTTGGACAGGACGCGTCACCGACGATGACGTGGGTAGGACAGCAAGTCGTAAGCGAAGGCGAGTCCGAGCGACAAGGGGGGTAGCTATCTTGGGAGGGAGCGCTTGGTGGTCTAGTTGCGGGATGTACCGTTGCGGCGGTCGTGCAATCGCGCAGTTAGCGTGGGCGGTAGGTGAGCAGTGGCGCAACGTTGGCGGAAGCGGTCAAGGAAGTGACGTGCCGACGGCATATCCTTGAGCTGCCGCTGGATATCGCTGAGGTTGTGCGCGGTCTTGGTCGCCAGGGCATCATCGCCAGTGTCGATACCGACGGCCATGTTGCGAAACGCTTGGGTTAGCTCCGTCAGGGCTCGGCGCATATCGGGCGGAGTCGCGAGAGCCTCGGTGCAACCGTCGGACCCGAGCAGCTTTTTGAGGGTATGTTGACCCTCCTGTGTGATCTCCAACACCTCATCGATCTTCTTGGCGGTGCCTCGGAGCAGGCGGGCGCATCCGCTCGGGGCATCGCAAGCGATGTCGGCAGGGGAAAGCGCGAGTGCCGCCATGCGCTCGCAGCCAGCCACCGAGGCCGCTAGGAGCGCATCATCTCTATCGACAGCCGCACAAGCTCGCCGGATGGCCCTTATCGCAGGGCGGTTTGGCATGGCTTCGGCCCTGACCTGCACGCGATACAGACGCTCGAGCTCTTGGTACTGATGAGCCGATAGCCCCGGTTCGGTGTCCTGTGGATCGTCTCGCGACCCGCACCCAAGTGCGACCAGGGCCACCACGACGAAGAGGGCGACTATCCAGTGGCGCGACGGGCTTGGTGTATGCCCGCCTTCGTCAGGTGCGGGCATAAGTACGGAGATGTTCATGACCAGGTAGTCTCCCGCGCTCGGTGGATCAAGGGGCGATCGATCCTAACGCTAACCGAAACAGTGCGGAATTGATTCTCTGGACATCGAGAGAGGCGGCATGAGGGGTATGAGTCGGTGGCAGATTGTGGTTCTGGTGCTGCTGTCGGTGGCGGCGTGGCCATCTTTCGCGAAGGCGCAAGGTGGTCTGGTCGTGGAGCCGGAAGCACACGACTTTGGTGGCCGACTCGCGGGCGAGGTGGCGAGTGCCTCCTTGGACGTCTGGAACGACGGGCCCGAGCCGGTGACGCTCGACAGCATCGGCTTCATGTTTGGAGCTCCCGGTCCGTTTGCGATGGGTGACGCCGGCTGTGTTCCTGGGCTCGACCTGGATCCAGGTTGGGGATGTGAACTGGACGTGGCCTTTGTGGCACCGGCGACGCCGGGGAGCTACGAGGCGTTCGTCTTCGTCACCAGCGAGGAGCATTCCGAGGCGGTATTCGCCCGTCTCACGGGTTCGACGTTCCTGCCTGAGCAGATGCCGCCGCCGCAGCTCGCGACTGAGCCCGGCATCGTTGAGTTCGGGGAGGTGCCCCGTGAGGCTACGAGCGCGCCACGGTCGATCGTGATCCGCAACGTAGGCAATATGACTGCCGTACTTGCCCAAGGGGCCGCCAGGATAGGCGGCCCGCAGCGCGCTCACTTCGATCTGATCGGAAGCGATTGCTCGATGTGGTTGAGCCCGGGCGAGACGTGTGCGATCTCGGTCGCATTCAATCCGTTGACCGGCGGCTCGGCAGAGGCCACAGCGGAGTTGCATCTGCGAAGCGGCGCCATCGGATCGGCGGTCCCGCTCAGGGGCAGGGAGCGGACGCCGCAAGGACCGCCCGCGCCGCGGGTCGACATGAGCCGCGTCGGGCCGGCGCTGGCCGGGCTCGCGAAGGCCATCCCGGGGCTGGTCAGGGGTGGTCGCCGGGGTCCCCTGCGCCTGCCGGCCTTCGAGGCTCCGATCGACGGACGGGTGACCCTGGAGGTTCGCGTGGTTGGGATGGAGGGGAGACGTCCGAAGGTGGCATCGGGGGGACTCATGGTCTCCCGGGGGCAGCGCGGACGAGTGAAGTTCTCGCTTACCCGGCAGGGCAGGAAGCTGTTCCGTCGGCCGCGCGCCACGACAGCCGAGATCGCGGTGGGTTTCGACCCAGGCCCGGCCACCTACCCGACGTTCTGGAAAATGCAGACTCTCAAGGTTCGGCCTCCCCAGCGGACGACGCGTAGGAACCGCTAGAGCTTCGGCCGCTCGGCCGAGAGGTCCGGCTTGAGGACGTCGTCCTCGAGGTCGAGTGCGACTCGCACGATGCGGGCCTGCTCCTTGCGGTGCGCCGCCGTGTAGCCCTCGCTCTGGGCGGCGCGCAGCTGGCGGCCGACGTAGTAGTAGTGCAGGTCCTGGGGCAGGATGCCGGCCATGCGGCGGCGCATGTAGGCGCGTGGGCCCATGTTGCGCGGCTCCTCCTGGACCCAGACGACGCGCTCGAGGTTGGGGTAGCTGTCCATCAGGTCCGTGAGCTGCTGCTCGGGGAAGGGGTAGAGCATCTCGACGCGGGCGACGGCGATGTGGTCGGCTGCTTCGCGCTCCTCGTTGGCGACGATGTCGTAGTAGACCTTGCCCGAGCAGAGGACGAGCTTGGTGACGCCGCCGCGGTCCTTGGACGGCGCGGCGCCGTTGCCGTCCTCGGCGGCGAACAGCGGGTCGTCGATCACGCGCTGGAACTCGCCGTCGACGAGATCCTCGAAGGTCGACGTCGCGGCCGGCAGGCGCAGCAGGCTCTTCGGCGTCATCACGACCAGCGGGCGCGCCTTCGAGACCAGCGCCTGGCGGCGCAGCAGGTGGAAGTACTGCGCCGGCGTGGTGCAGTTGGCGACGCGGATGTTGCCCTCGGCGCATGCCTGCAGGAAGCGCTCGATGCGGCCCGAGGAGTGCTCGGGGCCGGAGCCCTCGTAGCCGTGCGGCAGCAGCAGCGTCAGCCGCGAGGTCTGGCCCCACTTCGCCAGGCCGGAGGTCATGAACTGGTCGATGATCACCTGGCCGGAGTTGACGAAGTCGCCGAACTGCGCCTCCCAGAGCACGAGCGCCTCGGGGTCCTGGATCGAGTAGCCGTACTCGAAGCCGAGGCACGCCTGCTCGGAGAGCGGGCTGTTGTGCAGCTCGAACGGCGCCGCGGCGCTCTGGAGGTTCTGCAGCGGCGTGTAGCCGGCGCCGGTCTCGGCGTCGTGCAGGACGAGGTGGCGCTGGCTGAAGGTGCCGCGCTCGGAGTCCTGGCCGGTCAGGCGAACCGGCACGCCGAGCGCCAGCAGAGACGCGTAGGCGAGCGTCTCGGCGTGCGCCCAGTCGACCTTGCCGCCCGGCTCGGCGGCGTCGAGGCGCTTCTTCAGGAACGGCTTCAGCTTGCGGTGGACCTCGAAGTCGTCCGGCACCTTGACGATCTGCTCGTTGAGCGAGCACAGCAGGTCGGCCGGGAGCGTCGTCTTCGGCTCGCGGCTCATCGTCGTGTCGACCTCGAGCGAGCCGGTGTCCGGCGGGCCCGCCATCGTGTCCTTGAGCTCGGCGTGGGCCTTGGCGACGGCGTCGTAGGCATCGGACGCGAGCGTGTCGGCCTCCTCCGCGGTGACGACGCCCTGCTCGATCAGCTGCTGGGCGTAGATCGCCCGCACGGTCGGGTGCGACTTGATCTTGTCGTACATCCGCGGCTGCGTGTAGGCGGGCTCGTCGGTCTCGTTGTGGCCGAAGCGGCGGTAGCCGATCAGGTCGATCAGCGCGTCGCGGCCGAACTCGTTGCGGAAGCCGACGGCCAGCCGGACGGCGGCGATGCAGGCCTCCACGTCGTCGGCGTTGACGTGGATGATCGGCACGTCGAAGCCCTTGGCGAGGTCCGACGCCCAGCGCGTCGAGCGGGCGTCGGTCGGGTCGGTCGTGAAGCCGAGCTGGTTGTTCGCGATCACGTGGACCGTGCCGCCGGTCGAGTAGCCCGCGAGCGCCTGCAGGTTGAGCGTCTCGGCGACGACGCCCTGGCCGGGGAAGGCGGCGTCGCCGTGGATCAGGATCGGCACGACGAGGCTCGGGTCGTGGGTCATCTCGCGGCCGTTGCGGCTCGTCTGGTCGGCGCGCGCCAGGCCCTCGATCACCGGGTTGACGTACTCGAGGTGGCTCGGGTTCGGGGCCAGCGTCACCTGGACCGACTTGCCGTCGCGCGTCTTGTAGGTGCCCGCCGCGCCGTAGTGGTACTTGACGTCGCCGGTGCCGCCCTCGGGCGCCGCAGTGTCGGCCGACAGCGTCTGCTCGCCCTCGAACTCGACGAGGATCGAGCCGTACGGCTGGCCGACGGTGTGGGCGAGCACGTTGAGCCGGCCGCGGTGGGCCATGCCGAGCACGGCCTCGCGGGCGCCGCTGTCGGCGCACAGCTCGATCGTCGCGTCGAGCATCGGCACGAGCATGTCGAGACCCTCGATCGAGAACTGCTTCTTGCCGAGGAACGCCTTGTGCAGGTAGCCCTCGAGCGCCTCGACCTCCGACAGCCGCTGCAGCAGGGCGCGCTTCTGCTCGGGCGTCAGCGGCGTGCGGTGGGCGCCGGACTCGATGTTCTCGCGCAGCCAGACGCGGCGGTTGTTGCCCGCGATGTGCTCGACCTCGTAGGCGATCGTGCCGGTGTAGGTCTCGCGCAGGTGGGGCAGCGCGTCGGCGAACGTCCTGCCCGGCACCGCGACGCGCAGCACCGACGACGGGATCCGCTCCATCATGTCCGGCGTCAGGTTCACCGAGGCGGGATCGAGCGCGGGATCGCCGCGCGGCGGCGAGCCGAGCGGGTCGAGGTGCGCGGCGAGGTGACCGTGGACGCGGTGCGCCTTGATGATCGAAGTGGCCGCCTGGACGGCCTGCATCAGCGCCTCGTCGGGGACGTCCGAGACGGCCGGCGTCGTCGAGGCGGGCACCGGGTCGGCCGCGGTCACCGTCGGGCTCGGCGGTCCGGCCTCGATCAGCGCGGTGTCGACGCCGAGCGCGGTGAACAGCTGCGCGTAGAAGCCGTCGGCTCCCTGCAGCAGCTCGTCGACGCGCTTGAGGAACTGGCCCGACTCCGCCCCCTGGATGACGCGGTGATCGTAGGTCGAGGTCATCGTCATGACCTTCTCGACGCCGAGCTCGGCGAGCTTGCGCGCGTCGGCCTTGGCGAGCCCGGGCGGGTAGCCGATCGCGCCGGTCGCGACGATCGTGCCCTGGCCGGGCATCAGCCGCGGCACCGAGGCGACGGTTCCGATCCCGCCGGGGTTGGTCAGCGTGATGTTCGCGCCCTGGTAGGCGTCGGGCGCCAGCGTGTTGTCGCGCGCTCCGACGACCAGCTCGTCGTAGGCGGCGACGAAGTCGGGGAACGACAACTTCGACGCGTCGCGGATCACGGGAACGACCAGCGAGCGGGTGCCGTCCTTGCGCTCGACGTCGACCGCGAGGCCGAGGCTGACCGCAGCCGGCGTGACGCGCTGCGGCTTGCCGTCGACAGAGGCGAAGGAGTCGGCCATCACCGGCATGTCGTCGGTCGCGCGGACGATCGCCCAGGCAATCAGGTGGGTGAAGGAGAGCTTCCTGCCCGCCCCCTTGAGCGTGGCGCGGCGGGCGGCGAGCGTGTCGACGGTCAGCGTGCGGAAGCTCGTCGCCGTCGGGATCGAGCGGCTGTCCTCCATGAAGCGCACGAGGGTCGCGGCCGGGCCGCGGATCTGCTTGGCCTCGGCGCCCTCGGGCGGGGTGGGCGCGCTGGGGGCGGCGAGACCGCCGCCGCCCTTGACCGCCGCCGCGGCGGCAGCGAGGACGTCGTCCTTGGTGATGCGGTCGCGCGGGCCGCTGCCCTTCACGCTCGCGATGTCGACGCCGAGATCGGCGGCCATCCGTGCGGCGACGGGGGTGGCGTTGGCGTCGCCGTCGACTGCGGCCGCCGCGCCGTTGCCGCTCGCTGCGCCTCCGGAGCGCGCCAATGCGCCGTCGCCGTCGCCGTCGCCGCCGCCTGCCTTGGCCGCGCCCGGCGCCGGGCTCTCGGCGCCGCCGTCAGAGCCCGTACCGCCGTCCCCGGCAGGGGCAGCACCGGCCTCGCCGACCTCGATCTCGCCGAGCACGGTGCCGACGGTGACGGTCTCGTCTGGCTGTACGTTTATCGCGGTCAGCACGCCGGCCGCCGGCGAGGGGACCTCGGCGTCGACCTTGTCGGTCGAGATCTCGACCAGCCCCTCGTCGACCTCGACGCGGTCGCCGACCTGCTTCAGCCACTCGAGCACGATGCCCTCGGTCACCGACTCGCCCATCGCGGGCATCGTGATCTGAACGGTCGTTCCGGGGGCGGCCATGGCCGCAACCCACTCTATCCAGCGCGGGATTCCCAAGTGGTGCGCGCCCCGCGGCAAAACCACGTGAAAGAGTCCCCGCGATGGCCGGCACCCGCAAGCGTGAACTCGCCCGCGCCGATCGCGTCCTGCCGGGCGTCTGGCGGCTGCGCCTGCCGCTGCCCTGGCTCGGCGTGCCGCACGTCAACTCCTACGCCATTGCCGCCGGCAACGGCGTCGTCCTGTTCGACACGGGGATGCACGAGCCGGGCTCGTTCGGCCAGCTCGAGCGCGCGCTGGCCCAGGCCGGCCTCGGCATCGAGCACATCCGCCTGGTCGTCTGCACCCACGCCCACTCCGACCACTATGGGCAGGCGGCGCCGATCTGCGAGGCCGCCGGCTGCGAGCTCTGGATGCACCCCGACCACGCGCACATGACCGCGCCCGTCGCGGATCCGGAGGCGGCGTTCGAGCGCCGGATCGAGGTCGCGCGCCACAGCGGCGTGCCGATGGCGGCGCTCGAGCGCTACCGCGAGGAGAACAAGGACCGCGAGCCGGGCATCGCCGCCGTCAAGCTGCCCGACCGCGAGCTCGTCGAGGGCGTCGAGGTCGACACCGACCTCGGCCGCTGGCAGGTCGTCGCGAGCCCGGGTCACGCCCCCTCGCACGTGGTCCTGCACCAGCCCGAGCGTGGCTTGTTGATCTCCGGCGATCACGTCCTCGGTCGCCCGTCGCTGTTCTTCGACTACGGCTACACGCCTGACCCGGTCGGCGAGTACCTGACCAGCCTCGAGAAGGTCCGCGCGCTCGACGTCGACCTGATCCTCGCCGGTCACGGCCGCCCCGCGCGGGACCTCGAGGGCCACATCGACGCCCACCTCGATCTCGTCGACGGAGCGCTCGAGCGGATCCGCGCCGCCCTCGGCGATGAGCCGCGCACCCCGTATGAGATCGCCGGCGCCGGCATCGGGCTGGAGCGGGTGCCGGCCGCCGCGATGAGCTGGGCGATGTCGCTGACGCTGTCGTACTTGCGGCGGTTGGAGGTCCTGGGTCGGGTGGAGCGGGTGGATGGGTCCGATCCGGAGCGGTGGCGGTTGGTTTAGGGGGGCGGGGTGGTTCTGGGGGGCGGGGCGGTTCTTTGGGGTGTGCTCCCTTGGGCGTCCTTGAGGAGCGAGGTCGGGCGGAGCGGCTTGGGGGGCGCTGTGGCGAGTGGCAGTGCGGCTCCATGTGGCTGTTCGGCTGGGTAGGGCGGCGAGCGGTGTTGGTGGTGGATTGGAGTGGCCGCCACCTCATGGCTCGCGGTTCTTGGGTGGGGCGATGATGTCTGGGCGGGATGTCGGGTGTTTTGCACGCCATGGATGCATAACCACCGACAGTCGGCCCAAGAAGGCGAGCGACGGTGGTTATGCACGGCTGAGATGCAGAACGGCCGGGGGTCTTCCATTGGGGACGTGTGACGGCCGTACTGCACCCTCGGCCCCCCACGGAAGCGCGACACGTCACGAAGTACTGCTGAGAACCACGACGACCGAGAACCTGGCCGGCTGTTCGACCACCAGCCCCACCGCACGCCGCCCTACCCAGCCGAACAGCCACATGGAGCCGCACCCCCACTCGCCACAGCGCCCCCCAAGCCGCTCCGCCCGACCCCATTCCTCAAGGACGCCCCAAGGGAGCGCGCCCAAAAGGAACGCCCAAACGCTCAGACCGGCTGCGCCGCCCGCGTCCACGGCTGCGCCGCGCGCAGCGCCGCGAGGATCGCTCGCGTGGCCGGCGAGCGATTCAGCGTGTAGAAGTGGATCCCCGGCGCTCCCCGCGCCAGCAGGTCCACGCACTGCAAGGTGGCATAGGCCACACCCAGGTCCTGGAGCGCCTGCGGATCGTCCTCGCGCGCCTCGAGCTGGCGCTCGAAGGGCTCGGGGATCTCGGACTTGCAGAGCTCGGTGATGCGGCGAATGTTGCGCAGGTTGGTGACGGGCATGACGCCGGGGATGATCGGTGCCGTGACGCCCGCCTCGCGCGCCCGTGCGACGAAGTCGAAGTAGAACTCGTTGTCGTAGAAGAGCTGCGTGATCAGGAAGCTGGCGCCGGCGTCCTGCTTGGCCTTCAGGAAGCGGATGTCCGAGTCGGCGCTCTCGGCCTGCGGATGCACCTCCGGGAAGGCCGCCGCGCCCACCGCGAATCCGTAGTCGGCGGCGAGCAGGGCGATCAGCTCGGTCGAGTAGAGCAGGCCGCCCTCGGTCTGGACCCACTCGTCCTGGCCGGCCGGCGGGTCGCCGCGCAGCGCCAGCACGTTCTCGACCCCGGCCGCCTCGATCTCGTCGAGCGTCGCGCGCAGCTCGTCGACGGTCGCGCCGACGCAGGTGAAGTGGGCCATCGCCTCGATCCCGAGGTCCTGCTTGATCCACTTGACGATGTCGATCGTCGTGTCGCGCGTGGAGCCGAGCGCGCCGTAGGTGACCGAGACGAAGTCAGGCGCGTCGTTGCTGAGCACGGCGAGCGTCTCGCGCAGGTTCGCGAGGCCCTCGCTGGTCTTCGGCGGGAAGAACTCGAACGAGAAGACGGGCCGCCGCTCGGCCAGGATGCCGTCGATTCGCATCCGAGAAGGGTACTCGTGGCTGCGCCACCGATGTCCACGGAGCCTGCGCTCCGTAACCGGCGGCTGCGCCGCCTATCCGTGGATCGAGCGGCCGGGAGGTGGGATGAACTCGAGGTTGGTCGCGACCTGCTTGCGTCCGCCGACCGTGTACTCGACGTCGACGGAGTCGTTGCGGCCGTAGCTGCCGAACAGCGCGAGGAACATCGCGGTCCAGCGCAGGAAGCCGACCTTCTCCTTGACGAGCGAGCGCGAGAACAGCAGCTCGCCGTCGCCGAGCTCGTAGTCGCGCCCCTCGACCTGGGGGACCGCGTTGACGAACACGCGCAGCGGAGGCTTCGCCCCGCGGGGCAGCGGTACTCGCCATACCTCGCTCATCGCCGAGATCGTAGTTGCGCCCCTCGGCGTCCGCGCACCGCGATCACACCCCCAGCGCCCTGCGCAGCGCGGCGTGCGCCGACTCGCCATCGCGCTGCTCGACGAGCGTCCGCCGCAGCCGGCCGGTGTAGGGCTCGCTGGAGCTGTCGCCGCGCACGTCGATCCCACCGCACAGCCCGTCGGGCCCCCGGACCTCGACCCGGCCCACGACCTGCTGCACCGGCTCGAAGCGGCGGACGATCCGGCCGCCGGTCGCTCGCGCGTGCGCCGTCCGCGCCAGCTCCTCGGCGTGGCGCTCGACTGCCGCGAGCGCCTGCCCGGCGTCGTCGTAGCGCTCGCGCTCGACCTTCGACCCCTTGCGCGCCGTCACCCGGTAGCCCCTCACCTGGCGCAGCGTAGTCCGCGCCGCCCCGCCGGATGCAGGATTGGCGCCGTCCAGCATCCACAAGCGTGCATCGCCCGGCCAGCGCTCCCTTGCCAGCGGGGCGGATTCAGGATCCGCGCCGCTCAGCGACGTTAAGCCTGCATCGGCGTTCACGCCGGCGTGACGAGCCGGCCGCGGCCGTGGCTACGCTCGGCTCGATGAGCGACGCTGAGACACCGGCGCCGTCCGCGCCGCCGACCGGGCCGCAGCGCCCGTCCGACGCGATCGAGGGCGCCGCCGTCCACGCTCCGAGCCGCGGCAACCGCAAGCTCGAGGCGCTGCTCGCGGCGGCCAACGACGACGACCACGTCAAGGGCATGTGGCACATGCAGCAGGTCTTCGCGGACCGGCTCGGGATGTCCGACCACTCGCGGGTCCACATCCAGGTCGTGCTCAACGTCGCGCTGCGGCTGTTCCGGTTGCTCGCCAAGCGCGGCGTCGAGCCGGCGATGGTCACCGACCACCTGATGCGCGAGCGCGACGCCGAGGTCGTGATCGCCGCCGCCTGCCTCCTCCACGACAGCGGCATGTCGATCCACCGCACCGACCACGAGTCCTACAGCCTCTTCCTCGCGGCGCAGGCGCTGCCCGGCCTGCTCGCCGACGTCTATGCCGAGCCGGAGCGCACGGTGATCGTCGCGGAGGCGCTGCACGCGATCATCGGCCACCGTCGGCGCGGCGACCCGATCACCGTCGAGGCCGGGATCGTCCGCGTCGCCGACGCGCTCGACCTCGCCCAGGGCCGCTCGCGCGTCCCGTTCGAGAATCGTCGCCCGAACATCCACTCGCTGTCGGCCGCGGCGATCGACAGCGTCGAGATCAAGGCCGGCGACGAGCGCGCCGTGACGATCGAGATCGCGATGAACAACTCGTCCGGCATCTTCCAGGTCGACGAGCTGCTGGCGACCAAGCTGCGCGGCTCGGGCCTCGAGCAGCACGTCGAGGTGGTCGCGCGGATCGACGCCGAGCACGAGAAGCGCCTCGTGCCGGTGTTCAGGATCTGACCCCCGCCACGGCAGAACCTCTGCAATCCCAATGCGTCGCATGCCGGTCTTCAGGTACGGGTACGTACCAGGAGATGCCCTCTCGCAACGCGAAAGTCGCTGTTCCGTTGCTGGCCGTGCTCGTCGCCGCCATCCCCCCGGCGGCGGGCGCGGCCCCCGACAGCCCCCAGGCCGGCCAGCGCCAGTGGATCGACTGCACGACCGGCCACCTGCGCGGCGCCGCGCCCTACTCGGTGTGGCCCGAGCTTTGGCGGGCGCAGCGCGAGGGCGACGCCGGCCGCGTGACGCTGCTCGAGCGGATCGCCCACGTCCCGCAGGCGAAGTGGCTGGCCGGCAAGAACGTGCGCTTCGCGCCGCGTCGCGTGATCGGCGGCCACGTCGCCAACACGATCGCGCCCGAGTGGGGCGGGCCGAATTGCGGCACCCACTACCAGGGTCGCGCGGGCGCCGGCGATCCCTACGTCGGCAACTACCCGATCTTCGCGATCCGCCAGCTCGACCACGAGGGCTGCGACAGCCGCTACGACGGCGGCGGCGCCTGGAACCGCGTTCGCCACGGCCGCTACCTCCCGTGGATCGAGGACTTCATCGAGGCGCTGAAGCCGATCGACCACAGAGCGACCGTGATCGTCGAGCCCGACGGCCTGCCGGTGGTCGAGAAGTGCCTGAGCCGCAGGGCGACCGGCCAGCGCCTCGCGCTGATGCGCGCCGTCAACCGCCGCCTCGGCGGGATCCCGAACCTCACCACCTACATCGACATCGGCTCGTCGGGCTGGCTCCGCGCCGGCCACGCGATCCGCCTGCTGCGCAAGGCGGGCGTCCGCCACATCCGCGGCTTCGCGCTGAACACCACCCACTTCAACCACACGCGCAACGAGCTGCGCTATGGCGACAAGCTCGCCCGCCGGCTCGGCAAGCGCTACGTGGTCAACACCGCCGAGAACGGCCGCGGCGGCCTCGAGATCGAGAACCCGAACAAGACCAACGTCAAGAACCGCTTCTGCAACCCCAAGAACGCCGGCCTCGGCACGCTCCCGACCACACGCACAAGCTCCCGCCACGCCGACGCCTACCTCTGGATCTCACGCCCCGGCCTCTCCTCCAGCGGCCGCGGCACCAACCGCCAGTGCAGCCGCGGCCCGCTCGGCAACATCTTCTGGCTCCCCAAGGCGCGCCAGGAGGCCCGCCTCGCCATCTTCGACGGTCAGCCCCCCTGGCCCCCAGCCCCGCTCTAGCCCCAGCCCCCTCTCTAGGAGACGAGAACCACCACCGCGCCTCGAGCCGAGCCGAAGGGGACGACTCCCCGCGAGGCGGTTCCCAAGCCTCGCGGGGAGTCGTCCCCTTCGGCCTACCGCTCCCCCAGAGCTACGTAGTCCGTCTCCCGCGGCCCCGTATACACCTGCCGCGGCCGCGCGATCTTCGTCTCGTCGTCCTCCAGCATCTCCTTCCACTGCGCCAGCCACCCCGCCGTGCGCGGGATCGCGAACATCACCGTGAACATGTCCGTCGGGATGTTCATCGCCTCGTAGATCAGGCCGGAGTAGAAGTCGACGTTCGGGTAGAGCTTGCGGTCGGTGAAGTACTCGTCGTCGAGCGCCCGCTTCTCGAGCTCGACCGCGATCTCGACCTTCGGGTTGTCGACGCCGAGCACGTCGAGCACCTCGTCGACGTGCTTCTTGATGATCCGCGCGCGCGGGTCGTAGTTCTTGTAGATCCGGTGGCCGAAGCCCATCAGCTTCTCCTTGCGGTCCTTCACGCCCTGGAGGAAGTCGGGGATGTTCTCGACCGTCCCGATCCGCTCGAGCATCCGCAGCACCGCCTCGTTGGCGCCGCCGTGCAGCGGCCCGTAGAGCGCCGCGATTCCCGCGGCGACGGCGGAGAAGGGGTCGACCTGCGACGAGCCGACCGAGCGCACCGCGGCCGTCGAGCAGTTCTGCTCGTGGTCGGCGTGGAGGATCCAGAGCACGTCGAGCGCCCGCTCGAGCCGTGGGTCGGGCTCGTACTTCGGCTCGTTGATGCGGTAGAGCATCGAGAGGAAGTTGCCCGTGTACCAGAGGTCGTTGTCCGGATAGACGTAGGGCAGCCCGAGGTTGTGGCGGTAGGAGAACGCCGCGAGCGTGGGCATCTTGGCGATCAGCCGGACGATCGCCATGTAGCGCTCGGTCGGGTCGTCGATGTTCTTCGCCGCCGGGTAGTAGGTCGACAGCGCGCCGACGGTCGAGAGCAGCATCGCCATCGGGTGGGCGTCGTAGCGGAACGCCTCCATCGACTTCTTGATGTTCTCGTGGACGTAGGTGTGGTGGGTGATCGCGTAGACCCAGTAGTCGAGCGCCTGCTTGCTCGGCAGCTCGCCGTGGACCAGCAGGTAGGAGACCTCGAGGAAGCTCGAGTGCTCGCAGAGCTGCTCGATCGGGATGCCGCGGTGCTCGAGCACGCCCGCCTCGCCGTCGATGTAGGTGATCGCGCTGCGGCAGGAGGCGGTGTTGGTGAACGCCGGGTCGTAGGTCATCAGCCCGAAGTCGCCCTCGGAGGTCTTCATCTGGCGGAAGGCCATCGCCTTGACCGTGCCGTCGACGATCGGCACCTCGTAGGTCTGCCCGGTGCGGTTGTCGGTGACCGTCAGCGTCTCGTTGCTCACGAGCGGCAAATTAGCGCGCTAGCGCCCGAGGAGCTTGCCGAGCATGCCGCGGCGCTTGTACGGGGGCAGCTCGGCGGCCTGCGCGGCGGTGAGCGTCAGGGTCACCGCGCGCTCGGCGGTGCGGGCGACCTCCGGTGCGTCGACGAAGACGCGGATGCCGGCCTCGTTCTCGAAGACGACGCCGTCGAAGATGCGCTCGCGTGTGTTGTCGAGCACCTCGCGGACCTTGCCGACGACGATCTCGTCAGAGCTGTAGACCGGGATTCCGGTCGGCAGCGCCGTGTAGCTGATCGCCGTGCCGTCGTCGATCGCCACGTCGATCAGCGCGTCAGGACGAGCGCCGCCTCGTCGTGGCCGCCCTGGTCCTCCTCGTGCTCCTCGTTGAGGGCGCCGATGACCGCGGCCGAGATCGTCGCGAGCACCAGCGTCGCGAAGATCGCCCCGACGGCGATCTCGCCGCCGCGCGATCCCGGGAAGTCCTTGCGGACGACGCCGAGCAGCGAGACGACCAGCGCGCAGGCGGCCAACGCGCTGCCGATGACGTAGTAGGCGTCCACTGGGGCGAACGCTAACACGCGGCGAGGCGGCCGCGGCGCTCAGCGGTGGACGGTCGTCGGCTTGGCGACCGCGCGGATGCGGACGCGCGGCGGCGCCGGCAGCGGGGCTCCGTGATGCGGGCCGCGGCGCGGAGGCCGCGACGGTTGCGGGCTGTGCGGCCGGATGGGCCGCTTGCTGCCGCCCTCGCCCTCGCCGTCGTCGACCTCGACCGGCGGCTCAGGCTCCTTGACCGCCCACCAGACCAGCCAGAGGAGCGCCGCGATCGGGATCTTCAAGACGACGAACATCCAGAGGAATGCCTCCATCCCTCCGAGGGTACCCATGGCGGGCCGAGATAACCATGGGTTCGCGCGCGGGCGCCCGGTGCCCGCGAACGGGCTCCGTCAGGCGGTGGTCGGGGCCTCGAGCGCCGTGATCTGGCGGAACCGCTCGAAGCGCGCCTCGATCTCGTCGCGCTCGAGGCGCGCGACGCGCTCGGTGCCGAACTCCTCGACGTTGAACGAGGCGAGCGCCGAGCCGTAGGTCATGGCACGGCGCAGGGTCGACTCGCTCGACCAGTCGTCCTGGGAGGACAGATAGCCGAGGAAGCCGCCGGCGAACGAGTCGCCGGCGCCGGTCGGGTCGATCACGGTCTCGAGCGGGAACGCCGGCAGCGCGAAGAAGCCGCTCTCGGTGAACAGCGCGGCGCCGTACTCGCCCTGCTTGGCGACGACGACCTTCGGGCCCATCTCCATCACCGCGCGCGCGGCGCGGACGAGGTTCGGCTGCTCGGTGAGCTGGCGGATCTCGGCGTCGTTGAGGAAGACGAGGTCGACGCCGGAGATCGTCTCGATCAGCGAGTCGCGCGCGATCTCGATCCACAGGTTCATCGAGTCGAGCCCGGCCCAGCGAGCGCCTCCGCACTGGCCGCGCACGCCGCGCTGCAGGTCCGGCTGGATGTTCGCGAGGAAGAGGTGGTCGGCGGCCCGCGAGGCCTCCGACAGCTTCGGTTCGAACTCGCCGAACACGTTCAGCCGGGTGTCGTCGGTGTGGGCCTGGTTGAAGTCGTACTCGTAGTGGCCGCGCCAGAAGAAGGTCTCTCCGCCGGCGACGCGCTCGATGTCCTCGGTGTTGACGCCGCGGCCGTGCAGCACCGCGTACTCGGCGTCGCCGAAGTCGTCGCCGACCGGGCCGACGACGCGCACGTCGGTGAAGAAGCTCGCGGCGAGCGAGAAGTGAACGGCCGAGCCGCCGAGCATCCGCTCGCGCTCGCCGAAGGGCGTCTTGACCGCGTCGAAGGCGATCGATCCGACTACTACGAGGCTCATAGGGCGCGGAAGATACCGCCCGGCTGGCTCGCACTTGTGGCCCCCCGATGGCGCCTGGCCGGTCTCGGGATACTCTGGCGCCGCCATGCGCGCGGTTCAGATCGAACGGTTCGGGGGCCCGGAGGTGCTCGAAGTCGCCGAGCTGCCGGTCCCCGAGCCCGGCCCGGGCGAGCTGCTGATCCGGGTCTCGCGCGCGGGGCTGAACTTCGGCGACACCCACCAGCGTCGCAACCAGTACATCGCCAAGCACGAGCTGCCGGTGGTGCTCGGGGGCGAGGTGGCGGGGGCGGTCGAGCGGATCGGGCCGCCGATGCAGGGTTCGGGCGGCTATGCGGGGCAAACCCTGCATCGAGCGGGGGGATCGCCGGAGTTCGAGCCGGGCGAGCGTGTGATCGCGCTGCTGCGGACGGGCGGCTACGCGGAGTACGCGGTCGCGCCCGCGGCGCGCACGTTCCGCATCCCCGACGGCGTGAGCGACGACGACGCGCTGGCGCTGCTGATCCAGGGCCTGACCGCCTGGCACCTGTGGCGGACGTGCGCGCATCTCGCCGAGGGGGAGAGCGTCGTCGTGCACTCGGCGGCGGGCGGCGTCGGCTCGCTGCTGCTGCAGCTCGCCAAGCCGATGGGGGCCGGCCGGGTGATCGCGACGGCGGGCTCAGCTCACCGACGCGGCGAGGCGCTGGCGCTGGGCGCCGACGTGGCGGTCGATCCGCGCACGGGCGACGACGGCGCGTCCGACGCGGGCGCAGGCGGAGACCTCACCGTGGCCCGGCCCGGGGGCGCCGACGCGGCAACGGCCGCTTTCGCGCATGGTCCCAGCGCCGCCGCCGGGCCGCTCACGGCGGCGCTGATCGCCGCCAACGACGGCCGGCCGGTCGACGTCGTGCTCGACGCCGCCGGCGGCGCGGTCTTCGCCCAGAGCCTCGCGGCGCTTGCGCCGTTCGGGCGGATCGTCGCCTACGGGAACTCCACGCGCGAGAAGGTCGCGGTCACCAACGGCGAGCTGCTCAAGGAGAGCCGCGCCGTGATCGGCTTCTGGCTGATGCACCTGCTCGACCGCAGAGACATGCTCGAGGCGCCGCTCGCCGACCTGTTCGCGCGCGCGGCGCGGGGCGAGCTGCGCCCGCGCGTCGGCGGCACCTATCCGCTCGCGGACGCCGCGCGCGCGCACGAGGACCTCGAGGCCCGCCGCACCACCGGCAAGCTCACCCTCGACGCGACCGTCTGATCCGTCGAACCTCCCGAGCCTGGGGCACGCGCGAAGGATCCTTGGGGTCATGACCCCAAGGATCCTTCGCGCGTGCCCCGTTGGCGCATCGGCGGGTGCTGTGGCAGGCTGGCCGCCATGACCCTCCTGCGTCGCCTCCTCATCGCCGCTCTCGCCATCGCCGCCATTGCGGCTCCCGTCGCGCTCGCCGCAGGCAACGGGAAGTACAAGGGCAGCGCGATCGGCGACAGCTCGCAGGACGTCGTCGTCAAGGTCAAGGACAACCGGGTGACGAAGTTCGTCGCCCACGTCTACGGCTCGTGCGGCTACAGCAACATGATGCTGACGGTCGCCTACCCGCCGGTCGGCAAGAAGGGCGCCACCGCGAAGATCAAGAACGGCAAGTTCAAGGTCGTCTTCAGGGGCTCGCCGGACGTCGAGGACGACAAGCGCACGGTCACCGGCGCCTTCAGCGGCAAGAAGGTCAGCGGCAAGATCGAGGTCGAGGGCCTGTGCAGCGTCGACAAGCAGTACTCGGCGAAGCGCTGAGCGGGTCCGCCGGGGCCGGGGCCGGTCCGGCGGCTGGCCGTCAGTAGTCTGATTGGCCGCAATGACGACCTTCGCCGATCTCGGCCTCTCTCAAGAGGTGCTCGACGCTCTGGAGCACCTCGGCTACAAGGACCCGACCCCGATCCAGCAGGAGACGATCCCGCTGCTGCTGCAGGGACGGGACGTGATCGGGCAGGCGCAGACGGGCACCGGCAAGACCGCGGCCTTCGGCCTGCCGCTGCTCGACTACCTCGACCCGTCGGACCCGTCGGTCCAGGCGCTGGTGCTCACGCCGACGCGCGAGCTCTGCATCCAGGTGACCCAGGCGCTGCGCGCCTACGGCGCCAAGAGCGGCATCGAGGTCGTCGCCGTCTTCGGCGGCGCGCCGATCCGCGACCAGGCGTCGCGGCTCAAGCAGGAGGCGCAGGTCGTCGTCGGGACCGTCGGCCGGGTCATGGACATGATCCGCCGCCACTACCTCTTCCTCGACCAGGCCCGCTACGTCGTGCTCGACGAGGCCGACGAGATGCTCGACCTCGGCTTCTTCGAGGACGTCGACGAGATCCTCGCCCGCTGCCCGTCGGGCCGCCAGACGGCGCTCTTCTCGGCGACGATGCCGCCGCCGATCAAGAAGCTCGCCGAGAAGCGGATGTTCGACCCGGAGACGATCAAGGTCAAGGCCGCGCAGCTGACGATCGACACCGTCGCGCAGTTCCACATCGAGGTCGCCGACAAGGACAAGGCGGAGCGCCTCGGCGAGGTGCTGAAGGCCGAGCGCCCGGAGCAGGCGATCATCTTCGCGCGCACGAAGATCGGCGTCGACCGGCTCGCGCGCACGCTCGACCGCCAGGGGCTGCGCGTCAAGACGCTGCACGGCAACATGAGCCAGGGCGCGCGCGACGGCGTGATGATCGCCTTCAAGGGCGGCCGCGAGCGGCTGCTCGTCGCCACCGACGTCGCGGCGCGCGGGCTCGACATCACCGGCGTGTCGCATGTCGTCAACTACGACATCCCGAACTCGCCCGACATCTACGTCCACCGCATCGGCCGCACCGGCCGCGCCGGCGAGACGGGCCGCGCGATCACCTTGATCACGCCGAAGCAGCGCGACGACCTCGAGGCGATCGAGCGCCACGCGAAGACCGAGATACCGGAGTGGACGGCGCCGAACGGCGCAACGCCGGCGCGGTCCAGGCGCGCGGCTGCTCCAAAGCCGGAGCAGGTCGGGGAGCCGGAGGTCGAGCCCGCCGAGGCCGAGGAGCCCGCGAAGGCCGACGAGCCGGTCGAGGTCGCGGCCCCGGACGAGCCGGCGCGCGACCGGCCGGCCGCGACGGAGTCGACCGAGAGCCCCGCCGCCGAGGAGCAGGACGAGGAGCTTCGCGAGGGCGGACGGCCGCGCCGCCGTCGCGGCCGCAGGGGAGGCTCACGCCGGACGGGTGGCGACGAGGTCGTCGTGGAGCCCGCGGCGGTCGCCGCCGCGCAGCCCGCCGAGGCCGACGACGACGAGCGGCCCCAGCCGCGCCGCCCGCGCCACACCAAGCCGCGCCCGCGCGACGGCAAGGTGGCGAAGCTGCTCGTCGGAGGCGGTCGCGCACAGGGCTTCGAGCCCGCCGACCTGGTCTCCGCGATCGTCGACAACTGCCACCTCGACGGCGAGGACGTGCGCAACGTGCGCGTGCTCGAGCGCTTCAGCTTCGTCGAGGTTCCCGCCGAGCGCGCGGGCGAGGTGGTCGAGAAGGTCAACGGCAACGAGGTCCGGGGCGTGTCGCTCCGGCTGGAGGTGGCGAAGCGATGAGTCAGGCGACCCTGCACACGACGCAAGGGCCGATCGAGGTCCAGTTCTTCGACGACGACGCGCCGAAGACGGTCGAGAACTTCCGCAAGCTCTCGGCCGACGGGTTCTACGACGGCCTCTCCTTCCACCGCGTGATCAAGGACTTCATGATCCAGGGCGGCTGCCCCGAGGGGACCGGCACCGGCGGCCCCGGCTACACCTTCGAGGACGAGTTCAACGACCACAAGGTCAAGCGCGGCGCACTCGCGATGGCCAACGCCGGCCCGAACACCAACGGCAGCCAGTTCTTCATCGTCACGATCGGCGAGGCCGGCTGGCTCGACGGCAAGCACACCGTCTTCGGCGAGGTCGTCTCCGGCATGGACGCCGTCGACGCGATCGAGGGTGTCTCCACCGGTCCGGGCGACATGCCCGAGGAGCCGGTGGTCATCGAGCGCGTCGTCTTGAGCGAGAGCGCTTGAGCAGGGGCTCGTAGCTCGATCGGGATCGCCGTCATCCGGGCCCGGGGCAGCTTG
>Ga0190265_10000268_pt1 | contig 43490 bp, 41 predicted proteins | sample Popmic124T_FD_133135 | JGI IMG/M metagenome (GOLD analysis project Ga0190265, IMG submission 133135) | Populus adjacent soil microbial communities from riparian zone of Indian Creek, Utah, USA - 124 T | ecosystem: Environmental > Terrestrial > Soil > Riparian zone | place: USA: Utah | collected... | reverse complement strand
GTAGACCTCCACCACGCGGCCGCGGGGGAAGCCGCCGATGCCGATCGCGGCATCCACCGAGATCGAGCCGGTGGGGATCGCCTCCATCACCAGCGTCTCCCGCTGGCCCAGGCGCATGATGGATCCCTTGCCGAACTGCCGCTCGATTTGCGACAGCGCGCCGTCGATCGCCTTACTCCGGTCGAATTTCGGTTCAGCCATGTTCGTATTCGCTCCTTGTGCCCGGGTGACGTGCCGGGCAGTGACGTTTCGCGGGGGTCGGGTACGGATCTCTCCGTACCCCCCATGGTAGAAGACGGAAATGCGGCGGTCAATCTCGGCGTTGGATGGGCTGAGGGCGCGGTGGGGTAGACTTGCTCCCGCCACAACATCGCAGCGTTCGGGCACGTATACAGGTAGCTATAATTCGGGACTTCTGTCCCCAGGAAACCCTGCATGGAACCCATTCGCGTCGAAACGAGCGAGATCCACCCTTCGGAGACGGCGGAGCTGATCCACCGGCTGGAGAGCAACGTGGCGCGGGTCATCCGCGGCAAGCGCGAGGTGATCCGGCTGTGCACCGTCTGCCTGCTCGCCCGCGGCCACATCCTCATCGAGGACGTACCCGGCGTCGGCAAGACCACGCTGTCCCAGGCCCTGGCCCGCTCCCTCGGCCTCGCCTTCCAGCGCATCCAGTTCACCAGCGACCTGCTGCCGTCCGACATCATCGGCGTCTCGATCTTCAACCAGAAGACGCAGGCGTTCGAGTTCGTCCCCGGGCCGTTGTTCGCCAACCTGGTGCTGGCGGACGAGATCAATCGCGCCACGCCCAAGACGCAGTCGGCTCTTCTGGAGGCGATGAGCGAGCGCAAGGTCTCCGTGGAGCGCAAGCGCTACGCCCTGCCCGAGCCGTTCGTGGTCCTCGCCACCCAGAACCCGACCGAGTACCAGGGGACGTTCCCGCTCCCCGAGTCGCAGCTCGACCGGTTCCTGATGTCGATCTCGCTGGGCTATCCCCCGCGGGCGGACGAGAAGGAGCTCCTGCTCTCGGGCGGGGTCGAGGACCTGCTGGACGAGCTGAAGCCGGTCGTCACCCGGGAGAGCCTGCTGGATCTCCAGGAGCGGGCGGGGAGGGTGCGCGTGGCGGACAAGCTGGCCGAGTACATCCTCTCGCTCGCCGAGGTCACGCGCCACGGCGGCGAGTTCCTCCTCGGCGTCTCCACCCGCGGCGCCCAGTCGCTGTTCCGGGCGACCCAGGCGCTGGCCCTGTGCGAAGGGCGCGGCTACGCCATCCCCGACGACGTGCAGCGCCTCGCCGCCCCGGTGCTCAGCCACCGGGTCGTGCTCAAGCGCGGAGCCGGAGACCTGCAAGCCACGCGCAAGGCCATCGAGCGGGTGGTGGCGTCGACGCCCGTACCTTTATGAAGACGCGGCGGAAGCGCCCCGTGCCGGAGGGCATCCGCATCACGACCGTAGGTCTGTGGTACGTCCTCCTCTCGATCGTCGTGGCCATCGCCGCCACGAACACCGGCAACAACTCTCTCTATATGGTCATGGCGGTCGTGCTGGCCGTATTGATCCTCTCCGGGATCCTGTCGCGGGAGAACGTGCGCGGGCTGGAGATCGAGCTGCAGCCTCCGGGCGAGGTGTTCGCGAACCGGCCGTTCTCCGTGGGCTTCACGCTCAAGAGCCGCTCCCGCCTGTTCCCGCGCTGGTTCCTGCTTTTCACCGTGTCGCGCTCGGCCCAGCCCATGCTCGTCCCCTTCCTGCCCAAGCAGGGGCGGAGCGTGGGGCACCTGGAGATGATGATCCAGAAGCGGGGTCATCACCGCTTCCCCCATGCCCACGTGTCGAGCCTCTTCCCCTTCGGGTTCTTCCGCAAGGGAGTGCGCTACCCCGTGGACCTGGATCTGCTCGTCTTCCCCGAGGTCTTCGAGGCGGGTGCGATGAACCGGCCCGAGGCCGTCCACCAGATGGGGGAGGACGCCAGCCGCCGCGCGGGATGGGGGCACGGCCTCCACTCCCTGCGTCAGTTCCGCCAGGGGGACGACCCGCGGAGCATCCACTGGAAGCAGACGGCGCGCACCGGCAGCCTCGTCTACATGGAGCGCGAGTCCGAGCAGAGCCGGCGGCTCGCCATCCTGTTCGACAACGGGGTGGGCGAGCTGGCGGACGACGACGCCCGCGGCCGTTTCGAGCGGCTGGTGAGCGAGACCGCTACGGCCGCGCTCGACCACCTCGCCCGGGGCTATGAGGTGGAGCTGGTGACCCGCGACCGGATCCTCGCCTTCGCGGGCGGAGCGCGGCAGAGGCTGGCCATCCTGGAAGCTCTGGCCCTGGTCGAGGCGCAGCCGCCGACGCCGGAGCCGCTCGCGTCGAGCGACCGCCGGGCGCAGCAGCTCCGGGTCCACCTCGAGCCCGACCCGCCGAGCCGCTCCAGCTCGACCGTCTTGAGGATGTCGCGATGAGCTTCGCGCGCCAGAAGCGGCTGCTTCTCGGCATGCTGGCGCTGATCGCGCCGATCCCGCTGCCGTTCAACGAGGTGGTGGCGTGGCCCGCGGTCGCGGCCTACCTGATCGGCACGCTCCTGTTCCTGCGCCGCACCTGGCTCGACGTCGAGGGCAGGCAGCGCTGGCTGCCCAACTGGGCGTTGAACGTCCTGGGTCTGATCTACCTGCCCCTGGGTGCCCTGGACCTGTTCGTGATCTCCCGCCGGCTGCTCACGCCGGTGCTCCATCTCATCCTGTTCGCGCTGCTGGTCAAGCTCTTCTCCCTGACCCGCGAGCGGGACAAGTGGCAGGCGGCGATCGGCATCTTCTTCCTTTTCCTGGCGAGCATGGGCACGAGCGTCCATCCGACGATCGTGCTCTACCTGGTGGCATTCCTCGTGCTCTCGCTCATCCTGCTGACGCGCTTCGCCTTCCTCCACGTGCTGGCCGGCTTCGGCCGCGAGGACCCCGAGCTGGCGCGCATCCCGATGAAGGGATTCCTGCTCCTCTGCACCGTAATGACGTTCGTGCTCGCGGTGCCGCTGTTCGCGTTCCTGCCCCGCGTGCCCTCGCCGTACATCGTGGGCCGGGGGAGCGGCCTGGGGCAGACGATCGAGTCCGCGGGCTTCTCCGACGAGGTGACGCTCGATTCGATCGGCCAGATCCGCAACAGCCGGGACGTGGCCCTCCGTCTGCTGGAGGAGGGGACGCTCGACCCGAACCGCGACATGCGTTTCAAGGCCGCGACATACGACCTCTATCAAGGGGGGACGTGGCGCCGCTCGCCCATGCGCATGATGCTGCAGCGGGGAACGGCCTCGGGCTTCTGGCTGACCCGGGGGCGGCAGCCGGAGCGCTGGGCGCGGATCTTCCTGGCGCCGATCAACAGCCGCAGCGTGCCGGTGCCGGTCGAGACGGTCGTGATCGAGCCGCGGGCGACCTCGCTGGCCCTGGATGAAGGCGGCGCCGTGTCGTTCGGCTTCAACCCGCTGGAGCTGGTGGAGTACCGGGTGGGGCTCGTGGACGCACCCGTGCTGACCGGCGAGGAGCCGTCGGGCAATCCCTACGACCCGGCGCTCGACCTCGCGGGAGTGACGCCGCGCATCGCCGCTCTCGCCGCCCGGGTCATGGGCTCGGGCACTTCCTTGGACCGGGCACAGCGCCTGGAGGCCCACCTGATCCAGGACTACGAGTACACGCTGGACTTCAGCGGCCGCTCGCGGGACAACCCGATCGAGGACTTCCTCTTCCGGTACAAAAGCGGTCAGTGCGAGTATTTCGCCTCGTCCATGGTGCTGATGCTGCGCTCCCAGGGCATCCCCGCCCGTCTGGTGACCGGCTTCCTTGGCGGCGAGTACAACCCGTTCGAGGGCTACTACATCGTCCGGGACAGCAACGCCCACGCCTGGGTGGAGGCCTACCTGGAGGGCGAGGGCTGGCGGATCTTCGATCCCACGCCCCCGGCCGGCCGGCCGATCGGCGAGGAGATGGGCCTCCCGCTCCTGATGCGGCAGGCCTGGGACTTCGTGGCCTTCCGCTGGGACCGCTACGTCCTGACCTTCGGCCTCTATGACCAGCTCCGCATCTTCGGCGGCCTGCGCGACCTCTGGAACGACCTCTGGAGCCGCCTGAGGCAGGAGGACAAGCCGCAGAAGGCTCCCGCGGGAAGCGGCCAGCAGGTGATCGAGGAGGAGGTCGCGGCGGGCAATCCCGGCTCCCGCCTGCCGGACATCCCGCTTCCCTGGGCCCTGGGGCTGACCCTCCTCGCCGCCGCCGTCTTCGCGATCTACCTGCGCTTGAAGCCGCCGCTGACCGCGACCGCGGCCTACACGCGTCTCCGCCGCCGTCTCGGCCGCCGGGGTCCGCCGCTCCCCGAGTCGGTGCCGCCGCTCGTCGTGGGTCAGGAGATGGCCGCCCGCTATCCCGCCGCGGCCGAGCCCGTCGCGAAGGTCATCGCCTTCTACCTGCGCGAGAGCTTCGGAGGCCACCCGCTGGAGGATGAAGAGCGCGAGGTCCTCGAAGCCGCTCTGGACGAGGCGGAGAAGGGGATGCGGAAGGCGGGGTAAGGAGGGCAGCACACCTTTTGCATCCTTCTCGATAGGTGAAACAACGGGAAGGAGGCTCCACGATGAACAAGCTGATTTTCGCTCTGGCCCTGGTCCTCGGGCTTGGACTGTCCGATATGGCCCTCGCCTGCTCCTGCGCGCCGCCGCCCCCTCCGGCACAGGCCCGGGACGCGGCTGACTCCTTGTTCTCCGGAACGGTGCTCTCCGTCACCCCGGGGAAGAACGGTCTGGATGTCGAAATCCAGGTGGACAGGAGCTGGAAGAAGGCGCGCTGCGGGACGGTGGTGGTCCGGACCCCCGCCGACAGCGCCATGTGCGGCTACGGCTTCGAGGTGGGGAAGAGCTATCTGGTCTACGCCGACATGGAGAAGGGCAAGCTCAGCACCAACCTCTGCTCGCGGACCCGCACGATCGAGGAGGCCGGCGAGGATCTGGCTGCACTCGGCGAGCCGCAGCAGACCTGCTCTTAGACCTCCGGATTGCCTGTGCTATCCTCATCTCCTTACAGGAGGTAAGGAATGCCCACGGCCACTCTCACCACCAAAGGCCAGATCACACTTCCCAGGGAGGTGCGGGAGCACCTGCATGTAGGTGAAGGGGATCGGGTCGAGTTCGAGATTGGGAGCGACGGCAAGGTGCAGGTGCGGCCCGTAACGGGCTCGGCGGACGAGCTGTTCGGGGTGCTCCGCCGTCCGGATGCACGTCCGCGGTCGATCGAAGAGATGGATGAAGGGATTGCTGCGCTCGCGCGCGAGGAGGACAAGCGGGTGCGGCGGGGGAAGGCGTGAGGGGCCTCGATACCAACATCCTGGTCCGGCATGTCACGGATGACGACCCGGCGCAGTCCGCCGTGGTTCGGGCGCTCTTCCGGAAGATGGAAGCAGAGGGGGAACGCCTGCACGTGAGCTGCATCGCGCTTTGCGAGCTGTGCTGGACCCTGCGCGGGTACGAGTACTCCAGGAGAGATATCTCCGCTGTCCTCGCAAAGATGCTCGAGACCGGCCTTTTCGAGATTCAGGACAGCGATCTGGTTCGAAGGGCTTTGGAAGAGTACCTTCAAGGGAAGGCTGACTTCGCCGATTACCTCATCGGTCAGCAGAACGGCCGAGCCGGCTGCACCGACACGATCACCTTTGACCGCAATCTCAAGAAGGCTTCTGGATTCAGTCTCCTGGGCTGAAGGTTGTCTCCTCATGACTGACCCCCTCTTCGCGACAGACAGCTACATCAGCCCTGACGGCAGCCGCGGCGAAGCGAGCAGCTTCTCGAACTCCTGCCAGCGCTTCGCCGGGTTGTCCGCCGTGCCTCCGCGGCGCTCGATGTACTGCCGCACCAGGTCCTGCCCGAAGTTGTAATTGATCACGTAGCTCCGGTACTGATCGAAGAACTTGGTCCGCTGCTCGGCGCGGGCGGGCGCGAAGAGGCCGTAGCGCACCAGCCAATCGATCGCCTGCTGGCGCGTCATCGTCCCGTTCAGATAGCCGCGTGCCGCCTCGTTGCCCGCGTAGCCCAACTGCTGCGTGAGGCGGTGGACCTCGTAGAAACGGTCAGCCGCGGAGGGATCGATGCCGGCGAGGGGGAACAGCTTCTCGCGCTCGTACCGCACCCGCTCCTCGCCGGGGAAGGCGACCTCGATGCCGTAGTTCGCGGTCCCCTCCGCGATCAGCGATTGCGGGCTGAACAGCGGATAGACCGAGAATTCCGGCCAGCCGCGGTCTCGCACCAGGTGTTTTTCGAGCAGCATGTTGTAGACGTGATGGCCGGGGTAGCCTTCGTGGCAGGCGAGATCGATGGCGCGGTCGATGTAGATCGGCAGGTCCGTGTTGACCTGGATCAGGCTGTGGAATCCGCCCTTGTACCAGTTGTAGCCGCTCCACGACTTGCCGGTCACGTATTCGATCTCGAAGCTCTCGCCCGGCGGCAGCTCCACGTGCTCCAGCGTGCGGCGCCGGCACTCCGCGACCGCCGCCCGGAACACGGTATCGAGCTTGTCCTTGGGGATGATGAACCCTTCGCGGAAGCGGTCGATCCGTTCCGGCAGCGGCCCCTCTCCGGGCACGAGCCCCTCGAGCTGATCGAGGATGCGCTGGAAGTGATCGGCGCCGTACGTGGGTGCGACCGCGCCGTAGAGAGCCTGCGACTCCTCGTCGAAGCTCAGCTTTTTCCCCGAGAGCATGTCGATCCGCGCCACCATGGATTCGAGCTGCCGCGCGAGGTACTGGTGGCGCAGCCGGGTCATTTCATCCCCGGAAGCGGGCTGACTCTGGAGATCCGACACGAGCCCCGTTGCCTCGGCGCGCAGCTCGGCCAGCGGGCGCTTGTTCGCCTCGGCCTCGGTCCTGTGCTCTGGCGGACCGTAATAGGCGTCGACATAGTCGGGGTCGTGCTGCCCCACGGCGAGCACCAGCTTCACGTACGATTCGGCGACGCGATCCATCGGGGAAGCCCCTTGAGCGGAGGTCCGGGGCTGGTCGGCGCGCTCCGCGCAACCGGCGAGACCGGAGAGGAGAAGGAGGAAGAGCGGCACACAGCGTCCTGGTATCATGCCGTAGAGATTACCAAACCATGACAGACCAGGTCGCAAGCAGGCCCCGGGCGCAGGACGGCAGGGGGCTCCTGACCATCATCGCGCTCCTCTCCGCCGCCCTCCACCTCGTCACGATTGACGCCTACGGCTGGTTCCGGGACGAGCTCTACTACATCGCCTGCGGCGAGCACCTGGCCTTCGGCTACGTCGATCACCCTCCCCTGGTGGCGCTGATCGCCCGGGTCACCCGCGAGCTGTTCGGAGGGTCGCTCCTGGTTACGAGGCTTCCAGCCGTGCTCGCCGGTGTCGCAGTGATCTATCTTTCCGGCCGGATCGCCCGCGAGATGGGCGCCGGGTGGTGGGCGCAAGGGGTGGCCGCGCTCTGCACCGCGATCGTCCCGGTCTATCTCTTCCTCTTCCACATCTACTCCATGAACGCCTTCGATATCCTGTTCTGGACGCTGGGAGCCTGGGTCGTGGTGAGGATCGTGAACACCGGCAACCCGAAGCTCTGGCTCCTCTTCGGTCTCATCTGCGGGCTCGGGCTCCAGAACAAGCACAGCCTTCTCTTCTTCGGCTTCGGAGTGTTCGTGGGCCTGCTGCTCACGCCGGAGCGCAGGCACTTCCGCGAGCCGTGGATCTGGCTGGGAGGCGCGATCGCCGTCCTCCTCTTCCTGCCACATGTAATCTGGCAGATGAGGAACGGCTGGCCCACGGCGGAGTTCGTGCGCAACGCCACGGCCTTCAAGAACGTGGCGCTCTCTCCCCTGGAGTTCTTCGGCGAGCAGGTGATGCAGATGCATCCGCTCACCTTTCCCGTCTGGCTGATCGGCCTCGTCTGGCTGTTCCGCTCCAGGTACCGCTCCGGATACCGGATACTGGGATGGATGTACGTCGCGGCCTTCCTGGTCCTGATCACTCAAAGCTCCAAGGCCTACTACCTCGCGCCGGCCTACCCGCCGCTCTTTGCCGCGGGAGCCGTGGCGATCGAATCCTGGACCTTGAGGAGAGGACGTCTGAGGCCGGTCGCCTGGCTCGTCCCCGTGCTTCTCCTTGCTGGAGGCTTGGTCCTGGTTCCCCTGACGCTGCCCGTCCTGCCGGCTGAGCGTCTCCCCGGCTACGCGCGCGCCCTCGGGATCGGGATGGGCGCTGCCGAGCGCCACGAGATGGGAGCCCTGCCGCAGCACTTCGCGGACATGCACGGCTGGGAGGAGATGGTGGCCGAGGTGGCCCGGGTCCATCATTCGCTTCCGCCCGAGGAGAGAGCCAAGGCGGGGATCTACGGCCAGAACTACGGACAGGCCGGTGCCATCGACCTCCTGGGAAAGAAGCACGGCCTCCCCAAGGCCTCCTCCGGCCACAACAACTATTTCCTCTGGGGACCGCAAGGCTCGGGAGAGGTGCTGATCATCATCGGAGGAGATCCCGAGGATCACCGGCAGGCCTTCGAAGACGTGCGCCAGGCTGGAGAAGTCCGCTGCGGCGGCCTCTGCATGCCGTATGAAGATAATCAGCCGGTCTGGGTGGCGCGCGGGCTCAAGGCGCCGATCGAGCAGATCTGGTCGATGACCAAGCACTACGACTGACAAGGGGTAAAGGCCCTTCCCTCAGAACCGGTACGAAATCCCGAGCGACACCACCGGGTACAGGTCGTAGTCGGCGATGTCGTCCTGGAGCTCGCGCTCTTCGCGGTCGAGGAGGATCTGGAGCGCTTCCCGGGCTAAGGGGTTGTTGAGCGGGCTGCCGGCGGGGATGACCGGCGTGAGCGTCACCTCTCCCTCGCCCTGGAAGATCACGCCGAGGTCGAGCGTCACGCCGAAGCCGCTCGAGCCCGGAGCGCGGCCCCAGCCCAGGCCCGCGTAGGGGACGATCGGCTCGAATTCGACCTTGCCGTCGAGCGTCCCCAGGATCGCCACGGGCACGGGGACTCCTCCGATGTCGTAGACCCCTGAAGCGGGCGGGAGGCTGCTCCCAGTAATCTCCGTATCGTTGTAGACGAGCCCACCGGTGAGCCGAAAGCCTCGGCTTCCTGGATGCCAGTCGAGGAGAGCGGTCGCGGTGCGGAGGTTCGCTTCGCCGTCGTACTCGATATCGCTCGCCTCGCGCCGGTCCGAGTATTCGTAGCCGTGGAGCCCGAGCCGACCCTGAAGCGGGCCCGTTCCCCCAACGGTCAGCTCGAGCCCGACCCCGAGCGAGCCCACCGTGCCGGCGATTCCCACTTCGGCGCGGGATGCGGCGGGCAGGATGAGGAGCGCCGAAATGACGATGGCGGAGCAGATCCTGTTCATGCCTCTCCCCGATATGCAAACCGGGGGCCGCCCGCCGGCTTACCGGACGATTCAGAAGCTTACCGCGCGACTCAGAAGCTTATCGGGCCGCTCAGAAGCTTGCCGAGCGGCTCAGAAGCTTGTGGAGCGACCCGGTAAGCTTACCGAAAGGCTCAGAAGCTTACCGGGTCGCTCAGAAGTTTGCCGAGTCGCCCAGAAGCTTACCGGGCTGCTCAGAAGCTTGCCGACCGGCTCAGAAGCTTGCCGGACGATCCGGTAAGCTTACGGACGGTTCAGAAGCTTGCCGAACCGTTCGGTAAACTTCTGAGCGGCTCACAGCGGACGCTGGAAAGGAGATGGGATGCAGATCGGCATGATCGGGCTCGGACGGATGGGGGGCAACATGGTCCGGCGGCTGCTCCGCGGGGGGCATGAGTGCGTTGTGTTCGACCGCAATCCCGAATCGGTGGAGGCGCTTGCAAAGGAGGGTGCGGCGGGGACGGCTTCTCTCGGCGACTTCGTCGCGAAGCTCGCTCCTCCGAAGACGGCCTGGGTCATGGTGCCCGCGGGACCTCCAACGGAAGCGGTCGTCCGCGATCTGGGCGAGCGGCTGGGAGAGGGAGGCGTGGTGATCGACGGCGGCAACTCCCATTTCAAGGACGACGTGCGCCGCGCCCGGGAGCTGCGGACGAAAGGGATCCACTACGTGGACGCGGGCACGAGCGGCGGCGTCTGGGGATTCGAGCGGGGATATTGCCTGATGATCGGCGGCGACCGCGAAGTGGTCGAGCGGCTCGATCCCATCTGGAAGACGCTCGCTCCGGGACGCGGGACGATCCCTTCGACACCGGGAAGAGAAGACCGGAAGAGCACGGCCGAGGAGGGCTACCTGCACTGCGGTCCGGCGGGCTCGGGCCACTTCGTCAAAATGGTCCACAACGGGATCGAGTACGGATTGATGCAGGCCTACGCGGAGGGCTTCGATATCTTCCGCAACGCGGCCTCGGAGCAACTGCCCGAGGAGCACCGGTTCGATCTCGACCTCGCGGACATCGCGGAGCTCTGGCGGCGGGGGAGCGTGGTCTCTTCGTGGCTGCTCGATCTCACGGCCATGGCTCTCGCCGAGAGCCCGGACCTCGGCGACTACACCGGCTTCGTCCAGGACTCGGGCGAGGGACGATGGACCGTGCAGGCCGCGGTGGAGGAGGCGGTGCCCGCGAACGTGCTCGCCGCCTCGCTGTTCAACCGCTTCCGCTCGCGGCAGGAGCACACGTTCGCGGAGAAGGTGCTCTCCGCGATGCGTCACAAGTTCGGCGGCCACGTCGAGCGGCCGAGCGGAGGGTGATGCATGGCCGAAGAGACGAACCAGGCCACGCCCGCTCCTCCCTGCGCGATGGTGATCTTCGGCGCCTCGGGTGACCTCACCAAGCGCAAGCTGATCCCCGCGATCCACAACCTCGCCACGCAGCACCTGCTGCCGAAGGACTTCGCCGTGGTCGGAGTCGCACGCAGCGAGATGAGCGACGACGACTTCCGCGGCAAGATCCGCGACGAGATGCGCGAGTTCGCGACCGGCGAGCTCGAAGACGAGGTCGTCGAGTGGCTGCTGCCGCGCCTCTCCTACGTGACGGGCGAGCTGCAGGACTCTTCCACCTACGAGAAGCTCCGCGAGTGTCTGAGCGAGGCGGATGAGAAGTGGGGGACGCAGGGCTGCTACCTCTTCTATCTTGCTGTCCCTCCGAGCCAGTTCGCGCCGGTCGTGCAGAAGCTCGGCGAGAGCGGGCTCGCCGACGAGCCCGAAGGCAAGTGGCGGCGCGTCGTGATCGAGAAGCCGTTCGGTCATGACCTCGAATCCGCCCGCGCCTTGAACCACGACATCCTGAAGGTGCTCGGCGAGAGGCAGATCTACCGGATCGATCACTACCTCGGCAAGGAGACGGTCCAGAACATCCTCGCCTTCCGCTTCGCCAACGGCATCTTCGAGCCGATCTGGAACCGGCGCTATGTCGATCACGTGCAGATCACCGTGGCCGAGACCGTGGGCGTCGAAAGCCGGGGCGGCTACTACGAAGAGGCGGGCGCGCTGCGCGACATGGTGCAGAACCACATGTTCCAGCTCCTCGCGCTGACCGCGATGGAGCCGCCGACTTCATTCAGGCCCGACGCGGTGCGCGACGAGCGGGTGAAGGTGCTGTGCGCGATCAAGCCGCTCACGCAAGAGGACGTGCTGCGCTTCACCGTGCGCGGTCAATACGGCGAAGGCGAGATGGATGGCAAGCACGTGCCCGGCTACCGGCAGGAGCCCAACGTCAAGCCGGACTCGCCCGTCGAGACCTACGTCGCGCTCGAGCTGTTCGTCGAAAACTGGCGCTGGGCGGGCGTTCCGTTCTACCTGCGCACGGGCAAGCGTCTGCCCCGGCGCGTCACCGAGATCGCGATCCAGTTCAAGAGGGCGCCGTTCGTGATGTTCCGCGAGACGCCGGTCGATCAGCTCAATCCCAACGTGCTCGTGATCCGGATCCAGCCGGAAGAAGGGATCTCGCTGCGCTTCGAAGGCAAGGTCCCCGGACCCGTAATGCGTCTCGGCACGGTCAAGATGGACTTCCGCTACGCGGACTATTTCGGCAGCACGCCGAGCACCGGCTACGAGACGCTGCTCTATGACGCGATGACCGCCGACTCGACTCTCTTCCATCGCAGCGACATGGTGGAGGTGGGTTGGAGCGTGGTGCAGCCGATCCTCGATGTCTGGAAGGCGCTCACGCCGCGCAACTTTCCCAACTACGCGGCCGGGACCTGGGGTCCCAAGGAAGCGGACGATCTGATCAAGGATGGCAGACGATGGCGGAACTGAGAGTGCTCGAAGACCTCGACGAGCTGGCGCGGGCCGCGGCCGAAGAGATCACACGCAGCGCCGAGGAAGCGGTGGCCGCGCGCGGCCGATTCACAATCGCGCTCTCCGGCGGCGGCACTCCGAAGCCCGTTTACCATTTGCTCGCCGAAGAGCCGTACCGCGATCGGATCGATTGGAGCCGCATGCATGTGTTCTGGGGCGATGACCGCCACGTCCCGCCTGATCATCCGGAGAGCAACTTCGGGATGGCGCACGACGCGCTGCTCTCGAAGGTCCCGGTCCCTCCGGACAACATCCATCGGATGCGCGCCGAGAAACCGGACGCGGAGAAGGCGGCGGAGGAGTACGCGTGGACGCTGCGCAGCGCGTTCAATCTGGAAGAGGGCGAGTGGCCGCGGTTCGATCTCGTGCTCATGGGCATCGGCGAGGACGCTCACACGGCTTCATTTTTTCCCGGGAGCGAGGCGGTGCGCGAGCGGAGCCGCCTGGTGATCGCGCCGTGGGTAAGCTCGCTCGGGACCTTTCGCATCACGCTCACGGCGCCGGTGTTCAACCGCGCGGCGCTCGCGCTCTTCCTGGTGAGCGGAGAGAAGAAGGCCGAGGCGTTGCGCGCCGTGCTGGAGGGAGACTTCCAGCCTGACCGTTTCCCGGCGCAGGTCATTCGTCCGGAAGAGGGCAGGCTGCTCTGGCTCGTAGATCGGTCGGCGGCGGGTTTGCTTCGATCGGTGGGTTGATCGTTAGAGAAGGAGAGGGCTGGAGTCTCGAGGGCGACACGACGCTTCCAGCCACGGGGCAAAGGCCGATGCGCCGTGTGAAGGCGACGCTGGCAGAACGGCTGAGAACGACAGGTAGCGCCCCCAGAAAAATCCCAGAACGTCGCCTCCGCGAGGCCTTGCGGCCCTCTGTACGAGAGGGCCGCCTTACTTCTTGCTCTTGCTCGCGGTCTTCTTCGCAGTGGTCTTCTTGGCGGCAGCCTTTTTCGGAGCCGCAGCCTTCACCGACTTCGCGGCGACGGTCTTCTTCGCAGTGGGCTTGGCAGCGGGCCTCTTCGAAGCCGTGGCCTTCTTGGCCGGAGCCTTCTTCGCAGCCGCAGCCTTCTTCGGAGCCGCCGCCTTTTTCGGAGCAGCCGCGGCCTTCTTCGCACCGCCCGAAGACTTCTTCGCAGCCGTCTTCTTGGCGCCGCTCTTCTTGGCCGCGCTCTTCTTCCCACCGGTGGTGTTGGTCTGATCAGCCATACACGATCTCCTTTTGGGTAGTGCCCTTGATGATGCTTTGGGCGTTCATGTGGAATTAGGGTACGCCTACTACATCTTGGGCGTCAAGCTCTTTTACGCCTCAAACTCTAGTGCCGGTGCCCAAGGAACAGGGCAATGCTCCGCGAGCGTCCCGCACGGGGCCGGAGCGATGAAAGAAAAGGCCCGTGGAATATGCGTTTGCATACTCCGCGGGCGAGGCGAAAAGAGATCGATGAGATCGGCGAGCTGGCGCGCGGCTCAGTACGCGTTGTGGCGCAGCGCGTGCCGGATGGTCATCCAGAGGATCTTGAAGTCGAGCTTCAGGGACCAGTTCTGGATGTAGTAGAGGTCGTACTGGATCCTCTTCTTGATCGAGGTGTTGCCGCGCCAGCCGTGGACCTGCGCCCAGCCGGTGATGCCGGCCTTCACGCGGTGGCGGAGCATGTAGCGGGGGATCTTGTGCTTGAACTCGCGGACGAACGTCGGACGCTCCGGACGCGGGCCGATGATCGACATGTCGCCCATGAGCACGTTCCAGATCTGCGGCAGCTCGTCGAGCGACCAGTTGCGCAGGAAGGTGCCCACGTGGGTGCGGCGGGGATCGTGCTTGATCGCCCACACCGGTCCGCTCGTGGCCTCGGCGTTGACCCGCATGGAGCGGAACTTGACGATCATGAACGGCTTGCCATCGAGACCCATGCGCTCCTGGCGGTAGAAGATCGGACCGCGGTCCTCCAGCCAGATCGCCAGCGCGAGGAGCGGCCAGACCGGGATCAGCGCGATCATCGCCGCCGCCGCGATCACCAGGTCCATGCCGCGCTTGACCATGCTGTTCCAACCCTGGAGCGGGACCTGGGACAGGTTGATCACCGGCGTGCCGTCGACGTCTTCGAGAGTGGCCTGCAGCGTGGCGTACTGGAGCACGTCCGGGACCAGCTTCACCTCCACGCACTCACGCGCCATCAGCTCGAGCATCTGGAGCATCTTCCTATGCGCTTCCAGCGGCAGGGCGATGAAGACCTGATCGATGTGCCAGACCGCGAGCACTTCTTCGGCCTGGCGCAGAGTGCCGAGCACGGGGACGTCGAGCACCGTCGATCCCACCTTGCCGGGATCGTCGTCGAGGAAGCCGACCACCTCGAAGCCGAGCTCGCGATGATCGAGGAGCTTCTGTGTGATCTCGCGGCCGAGCGCGCCCGCTCCGATCACCAGGATGCGCTGCAGGTTGTTGTTCGACAGCCGGATGCGGAGCAGCACGGAGCGCAGCACCATGCGCGTGGCGGCCACGAAGAGGAAGGCGGCCAGCGCGAAGATGCCGAGGAAGGCGCGGCTGTAGGTGAAGTAGCCGCCGATCGGAGTGGGCGGCCGGTACCAGAAGATCACCACCAGCAGGAGCACGGTGGCGAGGAGCACGGCCACGGCTACGGTCAGGACCTCGTCCACCCGGCTCTTGCCGCGCCGGCTCTGGTAGAGGCCGTGGAAGTAGAAGACCACGGGCCAGATCGCCAGGATGAACGGGAGCAGCCGCAGGTACGGCCCGAACTCCGGGATGCTCTTGGTGACCGGGATGACTTCGATGTGGAAGCGGAGGATCCAGGCGGTGAGGAATGCTGCGAACGTCGCGCCAAGGTCGCCCGCCAGGTAGAGCCCCGCCGTCGTGCGGTGTCGTTGCTGGATCAAGAGAGAGCGACCCTCCGGTCGGAATGAAAACGGGATCGCAACAGAGCTTGAATGCGGTGGGTGAACCGCGCCGACGCGAACGACTCCGCTCTGCTGCGCAAGTCCAAGAGATTGAATCCGATCCGGGCGGCTTTGTCAATCGCTTCCGCCAGATCGGAGGTGCCCCCCCAGTCCGGATAGAGATGGCCGTGCCGGCCGTCCTCGACCACGTCCAGGATGCCGCCCTTGGCCACGGCCACCACCGGGGTGCCGCAGGCCAGGGCCTCCACGGAGGCGATGCCGAAGTCCTCGACCCCGGGCTGGAGGAAGAGGCGGGCTCCCCGGTAGAGGTCGCGCAGGTGCTCCCGGCCGACGCTGCCCAGGAGGCGGGTCTTCGGGCTGGCAAGGTCCCGCAGCCGCTCCATCTCGGGGCCGTCGCCCACGACGCGCAGCTCCATCCCGGCCCGGTCGCAGGCGGCGATGGCCATGTCCACCCGCTTGTAGGGGGCCAGGGCCGAGACCATCAGGCAGTAACCGCTATCCCCGGGGGTCTTGGACGTCCCCGGGGTGAAGAACTCGGTGTCCACCGGCGGGTGGATGAGCTCGGCGTCCCGGCCGTAGTAGGTCCGGACCCGGCGGGCCACGAAGCTCGAGTTGGCCACGTAGAGGTTTACGCGGGGGGCCGAGGCGACGTCCCAGGAGCGCAGGCCGGAGAGGACCAGACCCCGCGCCCGCGCCTTGAGCCCGCTCCGGTTGGGGAAGTAGACGTGCTCCTGGTCCCAGGCGTAGCGCATGGGCGTGTGGCAGTAGCAGACGTGCCAGCCGTCCGGCGACGGGATGACCCCCTTGGCCACGCAGTGGCTGGAGCTGACGATCAGGTCGTAGGCGGTGAGGTCGAACTCCTCGATGGCAGCCGGGAAGAGCGGCAGGTAGCGCCGGTAGTTCTCGCGGATCCGGGGGGCCTTCTGGAGGAAGCTGGTGTGGATCGTGTGGCTCTCGATCGCCGGGCTGACGCTCCCCGGGAAGTGGAAGAGGGTGTAGATCGGGGCCTCGGGGAAGAGTCCGGCCAGGATCTCCAGCACCTTCTCGCCGCCGCGCATACCGGTCAGCCAGTCGTGGACCAGGGCCACCCGCAGCTCGCCCGGGAACGGTGGGGCAGCGATCGGGTACATCAGCGCCCTCCTTCAGTCTGGGCCTGGACCTGCCCCTGCGCCGGCCTGGCCTGGGGTGTCGGCGATAGCTGCGGAGCATGCCCCTGTGAGTCGATGGCCGAGATGTAGACCTCCAGCGTCTTGCGCGCGGTCTGGCTCCAGCGGAAGTCCTCGGCCCGGCGAAGCCCCAGCTTGGCCAGGCTGTTCCGGTGCTCGGGGTCGGACATGCAGTGGGCGATCGCCTGGGCCATGCTCTCCACGTCCAGCGGGTCGACCAGGTGGGCGTAACCTTCGGCGATCTCCTTGAGGGACGAGGTGTTGGAGGTGATCACGGTCACGCCCGAGGCCATGGCCTCCACCACCGGCATGCCGAAGCCTTCGTAGAGGGTGGGAAAGAGGAAGAGCGTCGCGCCCTGGTAGAGCGCCGGCAGTGCCTCGGGGGCCACCTTGCCGAGCAGGCGGACGTGGTCGCCCACTCCCAGGTTCGCGGCCCGCTGCCGGGTCTTGAACTCGGAGCCGTGGCGCTCGCCGATGCAGACCAGGGGGGCGTCGAAGCTGGCGATCTCCCGGGCGCGGGCGTAGGCCTGGATCACCGTGTCCAGGTTCTTGCGCTTGGGCGCGGTGTTGCCCACGAAGAGCAGGTACGAGCGCTCGAGCCCGAGGTCGCGCCGCCACCGCTCCAGCTCCTCGGGGGAGAGCTTCTTACGGAAGACGTCCTCGACGCCGTTGTAGATCACCTCGACCTTGCGGCCGTCCACGTCGAAGTGCTTGACGAGGTCGGAGCGCGTGTTCTGGCTCACGGCGATGAGCCGGTCGGCCCGGGAGAGGCTGCGCCGGATCATGCGCTGGGCATAGAGGAAGGCCATCCGGCTGGGCAGGAACTCCGGATAGAGGAGGTCGACGATGTCGTAGATCGTCACCACCACCGGCGAGCCCACCCAGGCGGGGAGCACGTAGTGCGTCGAGTGATAGAGGTCGAGATGCGAGCGCCAGAGCTGCCAGGAGAGGGCGAACAGCTCGCGCACGGAGTAGACCGGCGCGTTTTCGTAACCCGGGCGGAAGTTGTCCGGAAGGTCGCGGAAGAAGTCCCTGTCCTGGGGCCGGGCGATGAGGACGTAGCGGTTCTCCTCGTCGATCCGCGCCAGGTGGCGCATCAGGTTCCGGATGTAGGGTCCGATCCCGGGGTCCTGGATCTTGCGGGCATCGAGACCGATCGTGTAAGGCAAGGAAACTCCTGGAACGGAAGGGGGAAAGCCCCCGAAAGTACAAGGGTATCTATAACTTGGGCGGGATTCTACCCCAAAGCTTCCCGAAATACCTCTTCCATCTCCGCGGCAGCGCTCTCCCAGCGGAACTTCGAGGCCTGCTCCAGCCCCCGGCCGCGCAGCTCCTCCCGCCGGCCGGGGCTCTCCAGCAGGTTGCGGATCGCCATCATCAGCTCGCCCGGGTCAGTGGGCTCCACCTGCACCCCGGCGTCGCCCACGACCTCGGGCAGGCTGGAGACGTTGGAGACGATGGTCGGGATTCCGCAGGCGAGCGCCTCGGCCGGAGGCAGTCCAAAGCCTTCGTAGAAGGAGGGATAGACGAAGATGGTCGCGGCCTGGAAGAGACGGACCAGGAGGTCCCGGTCCACATGGCCGAGCGCCTTGACCCCCTGGGGGGCAAGGGATTCGATCCGCCGCACGAGGTCCCGGCTCCCCCATCCGTACGGTCCCGCCAGGATCAGGGGCGGAGCACCGGGGTCCTCGGCCCGAAGCGTCTCCCAGGCGTCCAGGATCGCGCCGAGGTTCTTCCGGGGCTCCAGGGTGCCGGCATAGAAGAGATAGCCCTCCGGGGCTCCGATCTCCTCGCGGGTGGCCCAGATCCCGTCGGGCGTGCCCGGGCGGAACTCGGGGTCGATCCCGCAGTACACCACCCGGACCTTGCGGGCGACCTGGGGGAAGTGGAAGGCGATGTCGTCCGCCGTGGACTTGGAGATCGCCACGATCTTCTTCACCTTCTCCAGGGATGGGCGCAGGAACGGGACGATGCTCCAGCGCACCTTGAAGCGGTGGCTCTCGGGCATGAGGATGGACGTCAGATCATGGACCGTGGCCACGGCCGGCACCGGGCAGCGGAGGGGGATGGTCATGAGCGGCGACCAGAGGAGGTCGATGTCGCCGCGCGCGAGCCGCTTCGGGAGCTTGAGCTGCTGCCAGATCACCCCGAGAGGTGCGGGATCGTGCTCGCTCGGGATGCCGGCCGCCTCCAGATCCTCGGCACCCCGGGGAGGACGATGGGCCAGCCCCCGGTAGCGGAACCCGTTGAGCGCCGCCAGCTTCAGGAGGAGGGAGCGGGTGTAGACGCTGATGCCGGTCGGAGTGGGGACCAGGGCTCGGAGGTCGACGGCGATGGTGGGCGGGGTCGGCATGGAGGTGGGGGATTGTACGAGAAACGGAGCCCCCTCCCCTGCCCTCCCCCGCTGCGCGGGAGAGGGGGTCCCCGCCCACCCACGATCTTTCCTCAGCAAGGGGGAGGGAGGTGGCTCCCTCTCCCGCGAAGCGGGGGAGGGCAGGGGAGGGGGTTTCTTCCTGCTGGTATATCTTTACCCCGCCCACCATGCGTCCCCGCGCCCTCCTCTTCGTCTGCCTGGCCCTCGGGCTCCTCGGACTTGCCGCCGCGAGCTTCCGCCTCCGGCTCTCGCCGGTACCCGTGGGCGACGAGGCCACCCACGTCCTGATGGCCCGGAGCCTGTGGGAGGAGGGAGACCTCGTCTATGACCTGGGTGACCTGCGGGGAGCGTACAGGATCTGGAACGACGGTCCTGCCGGAGTGACCCTCCTCACTCCCGACGGCGGCCGGAGCCTGCTCTATGCCGAGCCGTTCGCCTATGCCCTGGTGTCGGCCCCGGCCTGGGCCCTGCTAGGCGAGGCGGGGCTGCCCGTCCTCAACATGGTGCTCTTTCTTGCCATGGCTGCCTCCGCGGCGTGGCTCTTTCGTGAGAGTACTGGCGGAGTGGGGCTCTTCCTGGGCGGCTTCTTCTTTGCCTCGGCCGCGTTCGGGTATGTCTTCCGGGGCTCCCCCGAGGTCTTCCTCATGGCCTGCGTCTTCTTCGCGCTCCTCCTCTGGCGGCGGGTGCGGGAGCGGACGACCTGGGACACGGCCGAGATCTGGAGCCTCGTCTCAGCCGGCGCTCTCCTGGGTGCGGCCTGCCTCCACCAGCCGGCGCTCGGTCTCCTGGGCGCGGCCGTGGCGGTGGATCTTTTTCTATCAGGACGATGGAAGGGGGCGGCCGTGATGGTCCTCGGCGGGCTCCTGGTCTTCGGCCTGCTCTCCGGGCAGCAGCGGAGGATGACCGGGGTCTGGAAGCCGGCGGACCCTCGGGAGGGTGTCCAGCGGCGCTCGTTCGAGAACGAGTTTCCCCTGGAGAGCCCCCAGGACGTCTGGCAGGCTTATGGAAAAGACCGCGGCACATCCTCGGACGGGCTCCGTCTGCTGCCGCGGAACCTTGGATATCTGCTCGCGGGCCGGTACACGGGTCTGATCCCCTACTTCCCGTTCGGCGTGCTCGCCCTGTGCCTCATGGCTCGGGACCGCTCCCGGTGGCTGCTCCTCGCCGCGGTCGTGATCATCGTGCTGCTCGGGCTGCTCCTCGACCCGCACCGGTGGCACGGGGGGCAGAGCGCGCTCGGCAACGCCCGCTTCGCCGTGCTCTACCCGGTGCTCCTGTTCCTGCCGGGACGTTTCGCGGCACGCCGGAGCCTGGTCCTGCCCTATGCCGCGGCCGGGCTGTGGACGGCCGTGGCCATGGCCGGAGCGGTCGTCCCTCCTCCTCCCCATGCCGGGGAGATCCCCGCCTTCCGGGCGCTTCCGGTGGAACTGACCCTGCTCGGCGACGGCATCCAGCTCCCGGGCTACAGCGCCCGAAGCTGGGGACAGGGCGTCTGGATCGTGCCGCGGGCGGCCTTCTGGGCGGACGAAGGGCATCCGAACGGCGTCTGGGTGCGCGGGGCTTCGACCTCCGACATCGTGGTGGTCTCGCCCAGGCCGCTGAAGGAGGTCCGCTTCTTCGTCCACTCCCTCACGGCCGACAACGAGATGGTCGCGGAGAGCGGCTCCGACCGCGTGCTGGTCCGCTTCGACAGCGAGGGCAAGCGCAACGGCGCGCCGGTCGACCTGGCCGTGGAGCCGGCCGCGTCCGGGCTCGGGCTCCTCCCGGGGACCTCCGGGGAGTGGGTGTACCGCTTCACCTTGAGCGTGAGCGATGGCATCATCCCCGCGCGTCACATCCCTGAAAGCCGGGACCCCCGCTACCTGGGCGTGTTCCTCGACTTCAACGGACGCGGACTATGACCGATCCCAATCCTGACCGTGTTGAAGAGGTGCTGGAGCGCCTGCGCGCCGGGGTGCGCCAGCGCCAGGCCGAGGTCGCCACGATCTCCGGCTCGGAGCTGGCGCGCCACAAGCTGGCGGAGCTCTCCGCCCGCGAGTATGTCCAGGAGCCGATCGCGGTCTCCCCCCGTCCGGTCCTGGGGCGCTGGATCGTCTTCGCGCGCAAGGCGTTCTTCCATGCCTTCCTCAAGTGGTTCACCCGTCCGGTCATGGAGCAGCAGAACTCCTACAACCAGGCGGTCAGCCGTCTCCTCCAGGATCTGATGCAGTCAAACGAGATCTTGACGCAGCGGGTCCGGGAGCTGGAGGCCCGCCTCGCCGAGCTGCTCCGGGATCAGGAGCCGCGCGAGTAGATGGGCAAGCGCATCTGCATCTGCGTCAACCGGGTCCCGTTCGCCTACGGCGGCGCCGAGATGTTGGTCGAGTCCCTGCGGGACGAGCTGGTGTCGCGGGACCACGAGGTGGACGTGGTCGCGCTCCCCTTCGCCTGGGGCACGAGGACGCAGCTCCTCAAGAGCGCCATGGCCTGGAGGATGATCGATCTCACGTCTGCCGGAGATATCGGCGGGCGTCGGATCGATCTGGTGATCGCCACGCGCTTTCCCTCCTACGTGGTCAAGCATCCGAACAAGGTGGTCTGGCTGATCCACCAGATGCGCCAGGTCTACGACCTCCTGGGCACGACCTACAGCGACTTCCGCGAGGACGACCCGCGGGACCGCTCGGTGATCGAGATGGTGCGCGCCATGGACCGCCGGACGCTCTCCGAAGCGCGCTCGGTCTTCACGATCTCGGGCAACGTGGCGGCGCGGCTGAAGCGCTTCAACGACCTTCCCGCGCAGGTGCTCTATCCGCCGCCGCGTCTCGACCGCCTCTACCGTCCGGGCGATCTGGGGGATTACATCTTCTCGGTGGGCCGGCTCGACCGCCTGAAGCGCTTCGACCTGCTGGTGAAGGCGATGAAGCACACCGAGACGCCGGCCCGCTGCCGCATCGCGGGCACCGGTCCGGAGCGGGAGAGCCTCGAGGAGCTGATCGACCGCCTGGGAGTCAGGGAGAAGGTCGAGCTTCTCGGCTGGGTGGAGGACCGGGCCGCGGTGGACCTCTACGCGGGCAGCCTTGCCGTCTTCTACGCCCCCTACGACGAGGACTACGGCTACGTGACGGTGGAAGGCTTCAAGTCCGGCAAGCCGGTGATCACGGCCTCGGACTCCGGTGGAGTCCTGGAGTTCGTCGAGGATGGGAAGAACGGCTTCGTCTGTCCGCCGGACTCACCGAGGGAGATCGCGGCGAGGATCGACGCGCTCTACCGGGATCGCGAGCTGGCCCGGAGGATGGGGGAGGCGGGAAAGGCGAAGGTCTTGGGGATCGGGTGGGACGAGGTGGTGGGACGGTTGGTGGGGGAGTAGCCCTCACCCCCGGCCCCTCTCCCGGCCGCACACCCGGACCCTCGGGAGAGGGGGGAGTGACTGCGCCAGCCTCAACTCCAACAGTGGCTCCGCCTCTGAGCCCCCGGAGGGGGCGACGATTTGCAGCTTACGGTGGGAGCGCGGTAGGTTGCCGGGCCTGATTCGCAGCATCTCGAGATCCTGCAGGCCGCGCTCTCGGTAGACAAGCTGCAAATCAGTGGCGCTCCGGCTCGAACCAGGAGAATTATGCTGCCACTCGGCGCCAAGTGGCAGCATCCCATCCTTGATTGGCAGCTACTCTCTGTCGATTCGCAGCTTACTGGTCTCGTTTTGCAGCGAACAGGGGCCGAGCAGAACCGCGAGATCCCTGATTCGCAGCTTTTCAACCTCGAAGAGCTCTCTCGGACGATCCCTATGCTGCGAAATATGCGAATTCTGTCGCCGCACGACCCCGGATTGCTGCGACTCGGCCGTGAGACGCAGCATCCTGAGAGCCGGCTTGAGCTTCCGCTTCTACTCCCTCAGGGGCACGATGTCGAGCTCCTGCCGGAGCTTGACGATGCTCTTCTCGGGGTAGATGCCGGCGCGGAGCTGGACGCCGGGGTAGATCTGCGTGCCGCGGCCGACCACGACGCCGGGATGGACCACGCAGTTGCAGCCGGTCAGCACGCCGTCCCCCAGGACCGCGCTCAGCTTGCGGCGGCCGCTCGGGATCGAATGTCCGTTGACGGGGATGCGGATCTCCCGCCCGTCGTGGCGGAAGTTCGAGAGGATCGTGCCCGCTCCCAGGTTCACGTGCGAGCCCAGGATCGAGTCGCCGATGTAGTTGAGGTGCGGGGCCTTGGCGTGGGGGAGCAGGATGGCACGCTTGATCTCCGTGCTCGCTCCCACCACGCAATGGTCGCCGATCCAGACGCCTCCCCGGATGTAGGCGCCGGGGCGGATCTCCGCTCCCTTGCCGATGTAGACCGGCCCTTCGATGGTCGCGCCCGGTCCAATGCTCGCGCCGGGGCAGATCACGATGCGGTCCCCCGCCAGGTGGACGTCCGGCGAGATCCGGATGCGGATGTCGTCCGAAGGCAGCCCGTCGAGCACGGAGTCGAGAGCTTCCCCGAGCAGGGCCCAGGGGGCGGAGGGGTCGAGTTGGTCGGCGAACGGGCCGGGAAGCTCGGCAAAGAGCGGCGGTATCGTCGGCATGATGATAGTGAAAGTATATTGGTTCCAGATCCGGTTTCGGTGTTCTGGAAGAGCAATCGACGTGCCACGACATGAGCCGCTTTCGTCCTCTTCCGATCTCCTTCTACCGCCGCCCGGCCGGCGATGTCGCCCGGGACCTCCTCGGGCGCTGGCTGGTTCATGAGGTAGACGGCGAGCGCCTGGTGCTCCGGCTGGTGGAGGTGGAGGCGTACCTGGGCGCCCCCGACCGCGCCAGCCACGCGTGGGGAGGCCGGCGCACCGCGCGCAACGAGAGCCTCTACCTGCCCGGGGGGCACGCCTATGTCTACTTCATCTACGGCATGCACTGGTGCCTGAACGCCGTGACCGGGGACAGGGACACGGGTGGCGCCGTGCTGATCCGGGCCGGGGAGCCGGTCGAGGGGGAGGAGAGGATGGTGGCCAACCGGCGTTGGTTGAAGAAGCCCCGGCCCGGGGATCTGGCCGGCGGTCCGGGTAAGCTCTGCCAGGCGATGGGGATCGACCGGAGCCTGGATGGCCACCTCCTGGACCGGTCACCGTTGATGATCACGCGCGGGGAGCCGGTGGAGGAGGGAGAGGTTGCCGCCGGTCCCAGGATCGGGGTCGACTACGCGGCTGAGGCTGCGGCCTGGCCGTTGAGGTTTGGGGTGCGCGGGAACCCGCATGTGTCCAGGCCGCGGTTGTAGGAGGCCCTCACCCCCAGCCCCTCTCCCAGCCGCACACCCGGACCCCCGGGAGAGGGGGGCGTGACTTCGGCAACCTCGTCTCCAACCATGGCTCTGCTCTAAGACGGAGCGGAGATGGATGGGTATCATGTTCGACGTCGCCACCTCCCCCTCTCCCGGGGGGTCCGGGTGGGCGGCTGGGAGAGGGGGCCGGGGGGTGAGGACCGAAGGGCACGATCCTTGAGGAGTCGCCTCACTGATTCCGCGGAGGATAATCTCCGGAAGAGGAGGTCTCGCCCATGAGATGTCACGTCTGCGGATCCGAGCTGGTTTCGATGGTGACGGACCTGCCGTTCAAGCTGAACGAGACGACGATCGTCATCCTGAAGGACCTTCCCATCCTCCAGTGCAGCGGCTGCAGTGAGTACCTGCTGGAAGACGCTGTCATGGAGCGCGTGGACGAGATCCTGAGCAGGGCCAACGCTCAGGCCGAGCTCGAGATCATCCGTTTCGCTGCTTGATCCCTACCCCCGCGCCTTCGCCGGTGTCAGATTGATATACCCGCCCTTCTTCAGCTTCCAGAACACCAGCATGGTGTCGAGCTGGGGCATGGGAGTGATCTTCAGGATCGACTGGATGTCGTAGCTGCCGTTGAGGCGGGTCAGCATGAAGCCCTCCTGGGGGGAGAGCTTGGCGTTGGTGAGCTGGTCGAAGCTCATCGCCAGCGAGGGCACCGCCTTCAGGTTCACCCCCGACGCCTCGATCGCCTCGCGGATCGTCTTCTCCCCCTCGGTCAGGGCATCCTGGATGTCCGGGTTGTCCGGCTCCAGGCTGCGGGCTGCCCGCAGGTGGCGGAGGGCGTGCTCGTAGTCCTCCTCCGCCAGGTACTTGCGGCCTGTCTCCAGCAGGGTCTCGCCGGTGAGCGGACCGTTCGGCATCGTGTGGAAGGCACCCGACTGGTCCCGCCAGCGCGGCTTGACCACCTTGAGGCGGCCCTTCTGCCACTGGTCGTAGAGCACCTTGCAGACGTGGAACTCGCTGGAGTGGGTCTGGAGACGGATCTCCTCCACGGTGCGCTCGTCGTTGACCAGGTCGAGGATCTGCATGGTCCCCGGATCGGAGTGCTTCAGCTCCCACTCGTAGATCTGCACCGGGATCGCGTCCTGGGTGGGGATGAGCTGCCGGATGCGCCGGAACTCGTCCACCCGCTGCACCCCCTCCATGAGGATGGAGGTGACGTCCAGCACCATGGGGATCATGGAGCTGGCCTGCGGCAGGACGTCGTCGAGGAAGCGGAACTCCCCCTCGGGCCAGGAGAAGATGTCGTAGATGCTCTCCTCGCTCTTGAGCTTGAGCATCTTGTGCAGGTCGGACTCCTTGAGGATCTCCTTGGTGACCAGGATCTTGCCCAGGAGCATGCCGGTGGCCTCCTGGAGCTCCATGGCCTTGGCCAGGGCGCTTTCGCTGATCAGGCCGTGGCTCACCAGGAAATGGCCGAGGTACTCCTCGTGGCGGGTCGAGGCCGTGGCCACGATCTGGCCGTCGCGGAAGTAGACCTTCTTCTCGACCTTGTCTGTCTTGATTTCGAGCGTACCTGTCTTGCGGCTCTGGGAGAGCCACTGAAGCAGCTCTTCGAGCTGCATCGTCCGCAGGTTCCCTACGATGCCCATGATGATCGCGCCGATTATAGATCTGTGCGAATAGCCTTGGGCTTGAGCAGCGACGGGTTGGCGCGGAAAGACTGCGAACGGCATGAGAGCTTCCTCATCTCCGGGCGGGAGTCGTCCCCCTCTGCCCTTGGTAGTGGCTGCTGGAGCCGGGCTCACCGTAGGCGATGTCCGGTTCGGACTCCATCGAGATGAAGATGAGCTGTGCAATCCTCCTGCCTGCTTCGAGCACGAAAGGGGAGGGACCGAGGTTCTGGAGCTCGAGCGTGATCTCCCCCTCGAAGCCGGGGTCGCACCAGCCGGCCAGGGAGTGGTTGATCCACAGGCGGCCGAGGGTGGACTTGAGCTTGAGGTCGCAGGCCACGTCGCGCGGGATGCGCACGTACTCCATGGTCGAGGCGAGCACGACTTCGCCCGGGAAGAGCTTGACGTGGGGGGCCTTGAACTCCTCGGGATCGCGCGTCGGGCAGATCCAGTGGTCGGAGACCCGCACGTCGTAGCTGGCGGAGTTGACCTGGTTCTCCTCGAAGGGAGTGACGCCACCGTTGCGGCCCCACTCCCGGATCCACCGATCCGGCTTGATCATTGATCCCATCCTCTCACCCCCCGGCCCCCTCTCTCGCGCGGCGAGAGAGGGGGAGAAAGACGGGGCGGTGACTTGTCAGATGAACCTTACTGGCGTCGTGACCTGCTCGCGATGGATCGTGTCCACGAAGCGGATGATCTTGCGCGACAGCGACATGAACAGGGTCGTCGTGCGCGAGCCGCCGCCGAAGAAGCGGACGCCCCTCAGGAGCTCGCCGTCGGTCACGCCCGTGCTGCTGAAGAGGATCTCGTTGCCGGGGGCGAGGTCCTCGGTCTGGTAGATTTTGTTCACGTCCTGGAACCCGAGCTCCTTGAGGCGCGCCTCCTGCTCCTCGTTCGTGGCCTTGAGCCGGGCCTGGATCTCGCCGCCCAGGCAGCGCATGGCCGCGGCGGTGATGACCCCCTCGGGCGCGCCGCCGATCCCCATGACCGCGTGCACCCCGGTGCCCCGGACCGCGGCGGAGATGCCGGCCGAGAGGTCGCCGTCCCCGATGAGGCGGATGCGCGCGCCGGCCGTCCGGATGTCGTCGATGAGCTGCTGGTGGCGGTCTCGGTCGAGCACCACTACGGTCAGGTCGGCAACCTGGCGGCCAAAGGCGCCGGCGATGTTGCGCAGGTTCTCGGCGACCGGGGCGTCGATGTGAATGGTGCCGCGGGCCGTCGGGCCGACGACGATCTTGTCCATGTAGACATCGGGGGCGTAGAGCAACCCGCCGCGCTCGGAGGCGGCCAGCACGGCGATGGCGTCGGGCGCGCCCGTGGCGCAGAGGTTGGTCCCTTCCAGGGGATCGACCGCGATGTCCACGCCGGTGGCGCCGTCCTGGCCGCGCAGCTTGCCGAGCTCTTCGCCGACGTAGAGCATCGGCGCTTTGTCGCGCTCGCCCTCGCCGATGACGATGCGGCCGTCCATGGGCAGATTGTCCATCTCCTTCCGCATGGCTTCGACCGCGACCTGGTCGGAGTGGCGGCGGTCGCCGCGGCCCATGGTGCGGGCAGAAGCGATGGCCGCCTGCTCGGTGACGCGGATGAACTCCTGCTCCAGCAGGTGATCGAGAGCCATCAGCGGGCCGCTCCCACCGGGGTGGCGACCTGCTTCGCGGGCTTCTCCGTCCGCTCCGGGGCGTTGTAGGAGGGGATGCCGGTGACCGCCTCACCGATGATCAGGCCGTGGATGTCGTGCGTCCCTTCGTAGGTGTAGACCGACTCGATGTTCAGCATGTGGCGGATGACCGGGTAGTCGTCCACGATGCCGTTGGCGCCGAGGATCTCGCGGGCGAGCTTGGCGCACTCGCGGGCCACCCAGACGTTGTTGCGCTTGCCCATGGAGACGTGCGCGGGCTTGAGGCGGTTTGCCTCCTTGAGACGGCCGAGCTGGAGGGCGAGGAGCTGCCCCTTGGAGATCTCGGTGATCATCCAGGCGAGCTTCTCCTGCACGAGCTGGTGGCAGGCGATGGGCTGGCCGTTGAACTGGATCCGCTCCTTCGCGTAGCTCAAAGCGGTGTGGTAGGTCTCCATGGCCGAGCCGATGCCACCCCAGGCAATGCCGTAGCGCGCCTGGTTGAGACACATGAGGGCGTTCTTCAGGCCCGTGGTCTGGGGGAGGATGGCGTCGCCCGGGATGCGGCAGTCGTGGAAGCCGAGCTCCGAGGTGGTGGAGGCCCGCAGCGAGAACTTGCCGTGCTGGTCGGAGGAGGTGAACCCGGGGGTGCCCTTCTCGACCAGGAAGCCGCGAATCCCGCCGGTACTGTCCTCGGTCTTCGCCCAGACCACGGCCACATCGGCGAGGGTGCCGTTGGTGATCCACTGCTTGGAGCCGTTGAGCACCCACTCGTTGCCCACCTTCTTCGCGGTGGTGCGCATGCCGCCGGGGTTGGACCCGAAGTCGGGCTCGGTCAGGCCGAAGCAGCCGATGGCCTCGCCGGTGGCGAGCCGCGGGATCCACTTGTCCTTCTGCTCCTGGGACCCGAAGGTGTAGATCGGGTACATGACCAGGGAGCTCTGGACCGAGACGAAGCTGCGCAGGCCGGAGTCGCCGCGCTCCAGCTCCTGCATGATGAGACCGTAGGCGACGCCGCCCAGGCCGGGGAGGCCGTAGTCGGAGATGCTGGCTCCGAACAGGTTGAGGGCGCCCATGTCGGGCACCAGCTCGAGAGGGGTGCGCCCTTCGCGGTGGCACTCCTCGATGATCGGCTTGACCTTGTCGTCCACGAACGCGCGCACGGTGTCGCGCACCATCCGCTCCTCTTCGGTGAGGAGCGTATCGACATCCAGATAATCGACGCCTGGGAAGCGGCTCAAGGGGGGTCCTCCTTAACGGGATCTCGTCGTCTTGCTAGGGGCGGATTGGTACGGCCGGACAAACCGCGGTCGGGATAATACCACGATGCTCACGATGCTATTATCGCCCCCGATGAGCTTTCCCAGCGGAAGTGCCTGGTCCATGGCGCGTGACATCGCGGAGGGTTACACGATGGTCACGGAGCGCTCGTTCAAGACCCTGTCGCGGTCCGACCTGGACCAGCTCGCCTTCGAGCTCGAGCGCCACCTCCGCGAGCTGCGCGGCGACCAGGCCCCTCTCGACGACATCCAGGCCATCCAGGCGCGCAACCGGAAGATCCAGCGGGTGAACACGGCCACGATGGTGCTGCGCAGCTACCGCGCGAAGGCGAAGACTTGAGCATCGAGCTGTTCCTGAGGCTGGTCGTCCCCGCCGTCCTTGCCCTTGCCGTGGCCTTTTCCATGGACCGGTTGTGCGAGAGGCGGGGGCTGCTCCCGCCCGGCTTCCGGGAGCCCTGGCGCCGCGCCCTGGCCGCAGCCCTGGTCGCGCTGATTCTCTGGGTCGGGGCCTTCTCCTCCCTGGGCAGCGCCGGCCAGGGGGTGGAGCCGGACCTGAGCGGGATCACTACGCCGCAGCTCTTCTTCCTCCACTTCCTGCTGGTCCTGACGATCCTTCTCTGGTTCCTGCTGGGCTTCGCAGGGGTGAGGCCCTCACCCCCCTGGCCCCCCTCTCCCGCCTCCCCGACCCCCTCCCCGGGAGAGGGGGGAACCGGAAACAGCGAAGACGAAAGCATGGTGCTGGGGGAGAATCAGGGAGGAGAGGGAAGGGCGGTGGCGCCCCTCTCCCGGGGAGGGGGTCGGGGAGGCGGGAGAGGGGACGGGGGTGAGGGTCTCTTCCGCCAGTTCCTCGCCCAGTTCGGGTTCCTGGCGCCGAACGTGCCGAAGGAGATCGGCATCGGGGTCCTGATCGGGATCGGGTCCTGGGGGGCCGTGCTGCTCGCCGCGCTCCTCGTCGCGGGCCTGGTCATACTCCTGGGCGGAGAGGATTCCCTGCCCCAGGAGCCTCCCGCGCTGATCCCCTGGATCGCGGCCCTGCCGGTGGGAGTGAAGATCCTGATCAGCCTGTCGGCCGGGGTCGTGGAGGAGACCTTCTTCCGCGGCTTCCTGCAGCCGCGGATCGGGATCTTCCTCTCGACCCTGCTCTTCGTCTTCGCCCACTTCTCCTACGGCCAGCCGTTCATGCTGGTGGGCATCGGCACCCTGTCGCTGATCTATGCCTTCCTGGTGCGGTGGCGGCAGAACATCTGGCCGGCCATCGCCGCCCACACCCTGTTCGACGCGGTGCAGCTCCTGGTGGTCATCCCGATCGTCCTGGACAGGATGGGGCCGGTGGCCGGGAGCTGAAGAGGATCTTCTCTGCTAGACTCCGCCGAGAATGCCGGAAGAACGCCACTTTCACCTGGATGTGGGGAGCCGCTTCGAGAACATCGAGCTGGTGCAGGTCGTGCTGCGCGACTCCCTGGAGCGGCTCGGAGTGGACGAGGACGCGCGCCACTGGGTGGACGTTGCGGTCCGCGAGGCGGTGGCGAACGCCATCAAGCACGGCAACGCCCAGGACCCGGGCAAGCAGGTCCACGTGGATCTGTTCCGGGAAGGGGACGACCTGGTGATCCGGGTCGAGGACGAGGGGATCGGCTTCGATCCGGCCCAGCTCCAGGACCCCCTGGCTCCCGAGAACCTGCTGAAGCCGAACGGACGCGGCATCTTCTACATGAAGAGCTTCATGGATGATATCCAGTACGGACCCCGGCCGGGCGGAGGCACCATCGTCACCCTGCGCAAGAAGCTCGCCGGCTCTTGACCGAAAGATCTAGAGGAGGGGAAAGATCCCATGCCCATCAACGAGAGGAAGCGCGACGACGTCACCATCCTGGACCTCAAGGGGAAGATCACCATCGGCGCGGCCGAGGAGGCGTTGCGCGACGCCGTCCACCGGGTCCTGGGTGCGGGCGCCCAGAAGGTGCTCCTGAACCTGCAGGGCGTCACCACGATCGATTCGTCGGGCGTCGGCGAGCTGGTCAGCTCCTACACGAGCGCCACGAACCGCGGGGCCAAGATCAAGCTGGCCAACCTGCCGCCGAAGATCAACGACATCCTGACCATCACTCAGCTCATCACGGTCTTTGACGTTTACGATTCCGAGGACGAAGGGGTCGCCTCCTTCTCCTCCTGACGCGCCCGGGGCGGAGGCAGCAAGACCCCGCGGGCTGGCTGGCGGGCTGGCGGAGCTGGCCGGACGGGTGAACCGCCGCCTGCCCGAGCTGCTGGCCGCGCCCGGCGACCGCCCGGAGGCGGTCCACCAGGCCATGCACTACGCGCTGACCGGACCCGGCAAGCGGATCCGGCCGGTGCTGGCGCTCGTGGTGGCCGACCTCTTCGGAGCCCGCTCGTCCCGCTCCGACCCCGTGCTCGACCTGGCCTGCGCCGTGGAGATGGTGCACGCCTGCTCGCTGATCCTGGACGACCTGCCCTCCATGGACAACGCGAGCCTCCGCCGCGGCCGTCCCACCGTCCATCTCCAGTTCGGCGAGAACGTGGCCCTGCTCGCCTCGCTCGCCCTGCTCAACCGCGCCTACGCCCTGGTCGCCGAGAGCGCCCAGCGGCTGTCGCTGCGCCGCTACACTGCGGAGGACATGGTCCACCACCTCGCCGCGGCCATCGGCAGCAACGGCCTGATCGGCGGCCAGGCGCTCGATCTGCTCGCGAAGGCCGAGGACCTGGACCTCGATCTGCTGGAGTACATCCACAGCCACAAGACCGGGGCTCTCTTCATGGCCGCGGGCGAGCTTGGGGCCATGGCCGCGGACGCCAAACGCCGCGACCTGGAGGTCGTGGCCCGCTTCGCCAAGAACCTGGGGCTCGCCTTCCAGATCTCGGACGACCTGCTCGACGTCCTGGGCACGCCCGAGGAGACCGGCAAGGACGTGGGCCAGGACGCGGGCAAGGTGACCTTCGTGAAGCTGCTCGGGGTCGAGGGCGCGCAGGCGCTCGAATCCGAGCTGCTCGGCTTCGCGGAGGAGTCGCTCGCGCCCCTCGGCCGCAAGGGCGAGCCGCTGCGTGAGCTGGCGCGGTTCGTGGGCAAACGCTCACGGTAGGGAACTCGAAAGCCGTTCCCCCCTTCTAATCCAGACGAGGAGCGCTCCCCAACACCTCTTCGCCGCGAGGCGAAGGATTTCTCTCACCTCTCGGGTGAAAGGGAGACCTCCATGAATGAAGCCCTCTCGTCCCTCGGATTGATGGAGATGAGCGCCACGGGGTGGATCGTCGTGGCTGTCCTGATCTTCCTGTCCATCTGGTCTATCGCGGTGTCTATCGAGCGGCTGATCACGTTCCGGCGGGCGCGGCGCCAGTCGCTCGCCTTTGCCCGACTGCTTGCGCAGAAGCAGGAGGGAGAGAAGGAGGAGTGGCTGCGGGAGGCCGTGGAGGCCGCGGGCCGCTTCCCGCACAGCCACCTCGCGCGGGTTGTCTCCGCGGGACTGGTCACCTGGCAGCAGAAGAGCGCCCGGAGATCGCTGCCGGCCGAAGCCGTGATCGAGGCGGCCGCCCGGGCGGTGGAGCGCTCGAGCATGGTGACGCTCGCCCGGTTCAAGCGCGGCCTCGGCAGCCTGGCCACGATCGCCACCATCTCCCCATTCGTGGGGCTCTTCGGCACGGTCGTGGGGATCATTCACGCCTTCCGGGCGATCGCGGTATCAGGAGGACAGGGTGGTTTTGCCACCGTGTCCTCGGGCATTGCCGAGGCTTTGGTGACCACGGCCCTGGGCATCCTGGTGGCGATCCCAGCCGCCTGGATGTTCAACCACCTGACCGAGCGGATCGAGCGTCTCCGGGTGGAGATGGAGAGCTCGTCCGCCGAGCTGATGGAGTTCTTCCTGGAGATGGGAGAGAGCTAAAACCCCCTACCCCAGACGCGGGCAGTGTAGCTCCGGCGGGACTTCCGATAGAGTATTCCTTCGCGTTGGGATCAATCGAAGGAGGGAGGCCGGATGGACCGCAAGATCGAGGGCTGGCACAGCCCGAGCCTGGGGCAGGACATGCCCATCGTCTCGTACGGCAACTGGGGGCACCCCGTGCTCCTGTTCCCCACGGCCGCGGCCGACTTCCTGGAGAACGAGCGCTTCGGGCTGATCGGCGCCATCCAGACCGCCATCGACGCGGGGCGGGTCCGGGTCTTCTCCATCAACAGCATCAACAATGAGTCGTGGATGGACCGCAATCTGCCCGTGCCCGAGCAGGCGCGGCGGCAGGCCCTCTACTCGCGCTACGTCGAGGACGAGGTCGTGCCCTACATCCGGAGCGCCTGCCAGAAGGGGGACATCCGGGTCGGCACAACCGGCGCGAGCTTCGGGGCGTTCCACGCGGCCAACGCCCTGTTCCGCCGGCCCGACCTCTTCGACTCCGTCATCGCCATGAGCGGCTTCTACGACCTGGGGCCGGACTACCTCCACGGCTACAGCGACGACAACGTCTTCTTCAACAACCCGGCCTGGTACCTGCCGGGGCTCGACGGTCACAACCTCCACCTGCTGCAGACCGCCTGCAAGCTCCTCATCCTCACGGGGCAGGGAGCCTACGAGGCGCCGGATGCGTCGCGGCGGCTCTCCCAGCTCCTGCACAGCAAGGGCATCCCGCACTTCCTCGACATGTGGGGACACGACGTCGCCCACGACTGGCCGTGGTGGCTCAAGATGCTTCCGTACGCCATCGACCTGATGGGCTGGTGACGTGTAGAGTCGGGGGGTGCACCCCCGCAGGTTGAAGATGTGGCCGTCGTGGCTGGCGGCATGGCTCTCGGCAGCGATCCTCCTGCCGGGGGGTATCCTGCCAGGTACTGCCACAGCCGAGCAGCTCCCCGTCCGCGCCTACGGCATCCAGGACGGCCTCGCCGGCGACTCCGTCACCGACATCGTCCAGGACAGCCGCGGCTACCTCTGGATCGCCACGACCGACGGCGTGAGCCGCTTCGACGGCGAGCGTTTCGCGACCTACGGCAGCGCCGACGGCCTGCCGCACTCCCGCGTCTACGCCCTGCTGGAAGGGCGCGACGGCACCTGGTGGATCGCCACCCAGGGAGGGCTCGCCCGCTTCCTCCCCGACCGTCCCACGGACCGTCCCGCGTTCGAGACGGTCTCGCTCGGCTCGGCGAAGCCGGAGCCGGTCTTCGCCCTGCACGAGGACCGCGGCGGCCGTCTCTGGGCGGGCGGTGCCGGGCGGCTCTTCGTCCTTGATCCCGAGCAGGAGGGCACCGGACGCACGGTCCGCGAGATCGGCCTCCAGATGCTGCCGGCCCGTCCGGCATCCATCGAAGCCTTCGCCGAGACCCCGGACGGCAGCCTCTGGATCGGCACCCAGCAGGGACTGCTGCGGCGCCTCGCCGACGGCCGGACCTCCGTCCAGCCGGTCATGCCCCACCACGGCAACGACCGGGTGCTCGACCTGGAGGTGGACCGCGACGGACGGCTTTGGGTCGTCCAGACCCTGCACACCTTCGTCCTGCAGCCCGGATCGGCGCTCCCGCGGGAGGGTGCGCAGCCGACTCTGAAGCAGGCGGCCGATGAGCGGGGATGCCTGATCACGACAGAACGGGCGGCGGCCCTGCCGCGCCTCGCCGGCGAGGTCTGCCAGCTCGGGGCGCTCGGCGATTCCGGCTGGCGGCGGGCCGTCGCGTCGAGCGACGGCCGCGTGCGCCTGGTCTCGAGCCGCGGCCTCTTCCTCCTGGAGGATGGCCGCCTGAGCGCCTGGACCGAGGAGAACGGCCTGACCGAGCGCTCCGTCACCGCCCTGGCCGAGGACCGGGACGGCAACCTCTGGCTGGGGACCGAAGGCAGCGGCGCCATGCGGGTTGCCCGCCACGGCTTCACCGGCTACACGGCCCGCGAGGGGCTCGCCGATCCGCGCGTGCTCTCCATCTTCGAGGGGGGCGATGGCGCGCTCTACGTGCACTCCGGCGATACCTACGACGATCAGATCTGGCTGCACCGGTTCGACGGCTCGCGGCTGACCGCGGTCCGCCCCAGGCTGCCTCCGGGGATCGGCTACCTGGGGTGGAGCGTGCGCCAGAGCGCCCTGCTCGACCGGTCGGGCCAGTGGTGGATCGCGACGGGGCAGGGTCTCCTGCGCTACCCCTCAAGCACCGGCTTCGAGGACCTCGGCTCCGCGCTCCCCACCGTCCTGGGCACGAGCGACGGGCTCGGCGGCAACAGCGTGGAGCGGCTCTTCGAGGACAGCCGCGGCGACCTCTGGATCGGCACCAACGGGGCGCGGCCGCTCGCCCGCTGGGTCCGTGCCACCGGCGAGCTGCTCTCGTTCGGCCGCGAAGAGGGCTTCCCCCCCCAGGGCATGCCCTCGGCCCTGGCGGAGGATAAGGCGGGACAGATCTGGGTCGGCCTCTCCCTGGGCGGGCTGGTCCGGTACCGAAGCGACGGCGGGCGGCTGGAACGGTTCGGCCCGGAGCACGGCCTGCCGGATGCCCCGGTCAGCGACCTCCACCTGGATCGCCGGGGGCGCCTGTGGGTGGCCACGGAGGGGGGAGGCCTGGCCCGGCTGGACGCCGCGGCATCCCGGGGCGCTCCCCGGTTCGTCCGCCTGACCACGCGCGAGGGGCTCTCCTCGAACGAGCTCCGCTGCCTGACCCGGGACCAGTGGGACCGGATCTACCTCGGAGGGCACAAGGGGATAGACCGCCTGGACCCCGAGACCGGCCGCGTCGAGCACTTCACTGCCCTGGACGGGCTGGCGAGCAACCTGGTGGATGCGGCCTGGCGGGACCGCGAGGGACGCCTCTGGTTCGGGACGCGGCAGGGCCTGTCGCAGCTCGTGCCGGTGCGGGAGCCCATCTCGCTGGTGTCCTCGCCCTGGATCACGGGGGTCAGCATCGACGGCGTGCCGCAGCGGGTCTCCGAGCTCGGCGCTCCACGGGTCGCCGGCATCGAGCTGGAGTCCGGACGCCGCCTGGAGATCGACTTCCTGGCCCTCAGCTTCGCGCCGGGGGAGAGCCTCCGGTACCAGGTGCAGATGGAAGGGTTCGACCAGCAATGGAGCCGGGCGAGCGCGTCGCGGTCGGTGGTCTACGCGCACCTGCCGTCGGGCCGTTTCCGCTTCCTGGTGCGGGCGGTCACGCGCGAAGACCGGGCCGCGAGCGTCGTGCCGGCCGAGGTCCTGCTCGTCGTCCGGCCGCCAGTCTGGCGCCGCCCCTGGTTCCTGGGTCTCATCATGCTTACTCTGGCCGGCGGCGTGGTCGCGCTCTACCGCTACCGGGTGTCCCACCTGCTTGCCCTCGAGCGGATGCGCACCCGCATCGCCACCGACCTCCACGACGACCTGGGATCGAGCCTGTCGCGCATCTCTATCCTGAGCGAGCTGGCCCGCCGTCGGGCCGAGGGGGACCCGGACGGCACGCGCCTGGTCACCGACATCGGCGAGACCGCGCGCGAGATGATGGACGCGCTGAGCGAGAGCATCTGGGCGATCGACCCGCGCCGCGACGACCTGCGCAGCCTCGCGACCCGCATCCGGCGCTTCGCCGGCGACCTGATGGAGTCGCGCGGCATCACCTGGAGCCTGCAGGCGCCGCTGGACGCGGAGCAGGTCAAGCTCTCCCCGGTGGAGCGCCGGCAGCTCTACCTGATCTTCAAGGAGGCGCTCCACAACGTGGCCCGGCACGCGGGTGCGAGCTCCGTCCTCATGTCCTTCTCCATCTCCCTCTCCGTGGCGGGCCGCCGGCTGACCGCGACGATCCGGGACGACGGCCGCGGGTTCGATGAGCCCGCCGAAGGCGAGACCCGCCATGGGCTGGGCAGCATGACCGCGCGCGCGGCGGACCTCGGAGGCGAGCTGCGCATCGAATCGGCTTCGGGCCGCGGCACCGAGATCCGGCTGGAAGTCCCCCTCTCCGGCGGAAACGCATGATCATGCGCTAGGCGGCCCGGCCGGAGCATGGTAGGAATCACTATAAGAAAATGACTGGCACCGAAACGATACGAATCGCCATCGTCGAAGACGATCCGGCGGCTCAGGAAGCCCTCCGGCTGCTCATCGACGACACCGAGGGCTTCCGCTGCACCGGAGCCTTCGGCAGCGCGGAGCATGCGTTGCGGACCCTGAGGGAGCCGGCGCCGGACGTGCTCCTCCTCGACATCAGCCTGCCCGGCATGCCCGGGTCCGAGGCCGTGCGCCTGTTCCACGAGCGGCTCCCCAGGATGGCGATCCTGATGCTGACGCTCCACGACGACGAGGAGCGCATCTTCCAGTCTCTGTGCAACGGGGCGAACGGCTACCTCTTGAAGAAGACGCCGCCGGCGAGGCTGCTGGACGCGATCCGCGAAGCGCGGGAGAACGGCGCGCCGCTGTCGCCCGAGATCGCGCACAAGGTGGTGCGGCTGTTCCGCGAGTTCCGGCCGCCCGCGAAGCTGCACACCGACCTCACGCGCCTGGAGGTGAAGCTGCTCTCGCTGCTCGCCGAGGGCTACAGCTACCAGTCAGCGGCGGACGACATGAAGGTGAGCATCAACACGGTGCGCAACTACATCCGGTCGATCTACGAAAAGCTGCACGTGCACTCGAAGTCCGAGGCGGTGAGCAAGGCCCTCAAAGCGGGATTGATTTGATCCCATGCCCTCCAAGTTGGCATCCATGCTCTCCAACTTCACGCATGATCATGCGTTCCGGGCGGAGATGGAATCGGTTACTCTCTGTTCAACGGTCGGGCGGGGGAGGCTCCTCGGAGGTTTGCTTCGAGGGCTTTGTTTGAGAGAGGGATCGGAGGGAGCGAATTCGATTTGAGGGCACTGCGCGGTAGCTTCCGCGCGCCGAAAGAATCTACTGTAGTTTTGGAGAGGGGAGCGCGAAAGCGGCTCCCCTTTTTGTTATGGTGAGGACAGATGAGCGTGGACCCGAATATCCGGCGTCTCGGTCCGGAGCACGCCGCCGCCCTCGCCTCTCTCCGCCGGGAAGCCCTGGAGAGCCACCCCCTGGCCTTCGGGGCCTCACTCGAAGACGACCGCTGCTCGCCCGATTTCTTCCGCACCTCTCTGGCCAACCCTGAAGAGCAGGCGGTCTTCGGTTGCTTCGAAGGGACCGGTCTTGCCGGCATGGTCGGCGTCCGCCGGGAGACCGCGGTGAAGCGGAGGCACAGGGCGCAGGTCTGGGGGATGTACGTCGCGCCCCGGGCGCGGCAGAAGGGCGCCGGGAGCGCGCTGCTCCAGGCGGCCATCGAACAAGCGCGGTCATGGCCCGGAGTCGTCCAGGTGCACCTCAGCGTGACAGAGCCGGCCGTCGCCGCGCAGAGGTTGTACGAGGCCGTGGGGTTCCGCACCTGGGGGCACGAGCCGCGCGCGCTCCAGTGGGAAGGGAGCTTCGTGGACGAGTCTCATCTCGTCCGAGATCTCGCCTGAGTAGCTGCAAGCAGAACCGTGCTCATCCCACTCTCCAATTGAGAGCAAGGAGATCGAGCGCATGAAAGTCCTGGTCGGTCACGGGAGCCCCGTCGTTCCGGAAGACATCAAAGACCTCCCGAGCACAGAGAAGGTGAACGAGGTCGTGTACGAAGTGCCTTGGGGCTACTACGCCGGGTTCACGAGCTCGGTGCCGATGAAGCTCGGCACAGACTCGCTGAACTCGTGCTTCGCCTACATCTCGAGCTACAAGCAAGGCCGCAAGGTCTTCTTCGCCCACGTATTCTCGGACGGCGAAGCGGATCACATTGTCAAGATGTTGACGGACCCGGACGCGGAGGATCTGAAGTGCCTCGCCTGCGTTGCCGTCGTGGGCGTAAATCCAAAGCCCACCACCCGGAAGCGGATCCAGGCGATCATCAGTCGGGCCAGGGTCCCGCACGTGGTCGTGCGGGCGTCGACCGGGGCGGTCACATTCACCCCGAGCACCGGCGAGGTCGAGTGCGTGAAATCGATCAAGACAGCCGAGATGCCTACCCGAAGGTCAAGGATCGAGGCCATGGGGAAATCCACGGCCTCTCCTCTGATCAAGATGCACGACAGCGAAGACTTCGAGCTGTAGCTGCGCGCTCTGGGTCGCTAAGACAGAGGCACACCGGCCGTCTTGCAGGCGCTCTGGAAATCTATTCGAGCGCCTGGAAAGACTATCCGCGAGCTTTAGGGGGCTTCCCGGAATGTTTTATGCCTTTCCGGTCAGCCCTCGATGGTGAGAAGCGGCCAGAGGCGGGCGACGCGGCGCGCGATGGCTGCCTCTTCGATCGTGTCGGCGTCGTAGTGGCGCCAGATCCCGGTGTGCTCGTTGTCGCCGCGGGTCTCCAGAAGACCGTGAAGCCGTCGCGCAGCAAGGCTTCGTTGACGTGCAAAGGCAGCAGCCTTGCGGACAGGTAGGCGAAGCTGCAGGAGGTGTCAACCGAACGAGCGCTCGGGAGAAAGTCACGCATCAACATGCGTACCGGGCCGCGAAGAAAGGGTCTACTCTTCGTTTGTGGTTGGGCGGGGGAGGCTCCTCGGGGGTTTGCTTCGAGGGCTTGATATCAAAGAGGGTACGGAGGGAGCGATTCAGTTTTGAGGGCATCGTGCGGCATCAACCGCGCGCCAGAAACGATCTACTGGAGTTCTTGGAGAGGGGAGCCCGCGAAAGCGGCTCCCCTATTTGTTTGCCCGGGTTATTTCGTCCGATCCTGCTCCCGCTTGAGGTTCACGAACTCCCAGCCGAAGCGGCCCTTGATGCAGAGGTGGCCGCGGGTCACGTCGTGATCGATGGGAGAGGTGACCTTGACGATCTTCTCGTCCTGGACGTGGACGGTGAGCGTGCAGCCCACTCCGCAGTAGGGGCAGATGGTGTCGGTCTCGGTCTGGCGCTCCTCGGCCCAGGTGCCTGCCTCGCGCATGTCGTGCTCGCTCTTGAACATCAGGGCGCCGGTCGGGCAGACGCCGATGCAGTTGCCGCAGTAGACGCAGGCCGAGCTCGGGAGCGGGACGTCGTACTCCGTGGAGATGCGCGCGTCGAAGCCGCGGCCGGCCAGGGCGATGGCGAAGGTGTTCTGGGCGTCCTCTCCGCAGGCTTCCACGCACTTGTAGCAGAGGATGCACTTCGAGTAGTCCCGCACGTAGAGGTCGTTGTCGATCTTGACCGGCTGCTCCACGGTGGCCGTGCACGCATCCCGGGGCGGATGATGGTGGCCGGGACGGGCCGCGTCGCGCTCTCCCGGGCCGGCGGGCGGGGCCGGCGGTCCGAAGCGCTGGGGCACGGCCTCGTAACGCTCCATGTAGGCCAGGAGCTGGGGCGCGGTGGAGACGTCCACCGAGGAGGCCAGGAGCTCGAGCACGAGACGGCGGCTGAGGCGCACGCGCTCGGAGTCGGTCTTCACCACCATCCCCGGCTCGGCCTTGCGCGAGCAGGCCGGGACCAGCACGCGGGCGCCCTCCAGCTCCACCACGCAGATCCGGCAGACGTTGACCGGCGTCAGGTTCTCAAGGTAGCAGAGCGTGGGCGTGTCGATCCCGAGCTGGCGCGCCGCTTCGAGCAGCGTAGCCCCTTCGGGCACCGCGACCTTCTGGCCGTCGATGGTCAGCTCCACCGTGTTGCGCGGGCGAGGCGGCGGGATGACCGGGAGCGGTCCGCGCGGGACGGGAACCTGGAGATCGGGAGCGGGCTGCGTCATCTCTTCTCCTGCCGATTTTCCTGAAGAATGGGCAATTTGGCGAGCGCCGACTCGATGGCGCTCGAAGCGGTCTGGCCCAGGCCGCAGATGGAGGCGTCGCGCATCACCTGCCCCAGCTCCTTGAGCAGCGACAGCTCCTGCTCCACGGAACCGAACGGTCGGTCGCTCGCGAGCCGGTGCAGCACCTCCTCCTGGCGCACGGTGCCGACCCGGCAGGGCACGCACTGGCCGCAGGACTCATCCCGGAAGAACTGGGCGATGCGCCGGAGCACCGGCCGCAGGTCGACCGTGTCGTCGAACGGCATGATCACGCCGGAGCCAAGGGCGGCCCCGATGGCGCGCGTGCCCTCGAAGGTGAGCGGCACGTCGATCTGATCTGGCGTGATGAAGGCGCCGGCCGCACCGCCGAGCAGGATGGTCTGCAGGCGCCCGCTGCCTCCCACCCCTCCGGCCCTCTCCAGCAGCTCGCGCAGCGTGACCCCGAAGGGCACCTCGTAGACGCCCGGCCGCCGCACGTGGCCCGAGAGGCAGAAGAGCTTGGGGCCGGTGGAGCGCTCGGTGCCGATCGCGGCGAAGGCCTTGCCGCCCTCGATCAGGATCGGCAGCACGTTGACCAGGGTTTCGACGTTGTTGATCGCCGTGGGCTGGCCGAAGAGGCCCACCTGGGTCGGGAACGGGGGCTTGTTGCGCGGCTCGCCGCGGTAGCCCTCCAGGGAGTTGAGGAGAGCCGTCTCCTCGCCGCAGATGTAGGCCCCTGCGCCGCGCCGCAGCTCGATGTCGATGCGGACGCCGTCGCCCAGGATGTCCTCGCCGAGGAAGCCGCGCTCGCGGCAGCGGAGGATCGCGTTCTCCAGGAGCGCGGTGGCCAGCGGATACTCGCCGCGGATGTAGAGATATCCCCTCTCGCAGCCGGTGGCGAAGCCCGCGATGATCATGGACTCGATGAGGGAGTACGGGTCCCCTTCCATGATCACGCGGTCCTTGAAGGTGCCCGGCTCGGACTCGTCGGCGTTGCAGACGAGGTAGCGGGGCAGGGGCGCCGAGCGCATGCCGAGCCACTTCTGGCCGGTCGGGAAGGCGGCGCCGCCGCGGCCGACCAGCTTGGCCTCGATCACCTCGCTCACCACGCGGTCGGGTCCCATCTCGAAGGCGCGGCGCAGCGCCAGGAAGCCGCCCGCGGCGCGGTAGTCGTCCAGGCTCCAGGGATCGATCCGGCCAACCCGGCGGAGCAGGGTGAGGCTGGGGTGGCCGAGCTGGGGCACGGAAAGGGCGGCCGAAGGGACGTCAAGGACAGCAGGGACGGAAAGGGCGGAAGACAGGATGTCTTCCGGAGTGGCCGGGGCCAGGCAGAATTCCCGGGGCGGATTGCCGGCGACGGTGATCATGGCGGCAGGAGCGCGCTCGCAGAGGCCCAGGCAGGGGCTGCGGTGCCAGGTCAAGCCGGTTCCCGCCACCTGGGCGCAGAGCGCCTCAGCGCCATGGAACTGGCAGCCGATGTCGTCGCAGACATGGATGGCCACCGGCGGATGCGGGCGCGTCTGGAAAAGCGCGTAGAAGTCGGCGACGCCGAACGCGTCGGCTGGGGGCACGTCCAGCGCGCGGCAGGCATGGTTCAAGGCACCCGGGCTGATCCAGCCCACCCGGCCCTGGATCGCATGAAGGACCGGGAGGAGGTATTGGCGAAGATGGCGAAGATCGCCTCCTGGCAAGGAGGATAGACAGGCGTCGATCGCCTCTCTCTCCTCCGGGGTGGGCTGGTCGTCTGTGAAGTGGAGATCCATCCGGCGGATTCTACGCAGAGACGGGGGCGGCGGCCGCCTCCTCCATGGAAACGGCGCGCCGTCCCACCGGCTCGATGCGGATGGCGGCGGCCTTGAACTCCGAGGTGCCGGACAGCGGGTCCTGGGCATCGACGGTCAGCTCGTTCGTAGCCACCTGGTCGGGGAAGTGGAAGGTCATGAACGCGAGGCCGGGCCGCAGCCCGTCGTCGAGGCGGACCGGCGCGAGCACCGAGCCGCGAGGGGAGATCACGCGCACGATCTCGCCTGGGGTGACTCCCAGTCGGCGGGCGTCCTCGGGGCAGAGGTCGATCGTCTCGCCCTGGCGCATGGGCGAGCGGTACAGCCCCGTCTGCACGCCGGTGTTGTAGGAGTCCAGGCGGCGTCCCGTGGTCAGGCGGATGGGGAACTCCTCGGAGAGCCCCTCCACGGGCGGCTCGTCGTCCACACAGGCGAACGGCGCGAGCGGTCCTACGGCTGGCCGCTGCCAGAGACGGCCGTGGAGATAGCTCTCCCCCGGATGCGTCTCGTCATAGCAGGGCCACTGCAGGCCGTCCATCTCCTCCAGCCGCTTGTAGGACATTCCGGCATGCACCGGGCTGAGCGAGCGCAGCTCGTTCCAGATCTCCTCGGCGGTGGGGTTGCCCAGATCCTTCCCCATGCGGCGGGCGAGCTCGCAGAGGATCTCCATGTCGTCGCGCGCGCCCGGCGGGGGAGGCAGGGCGCGGCGCACGCGCTGCACCCGGCGCTCGCTGTTGGTCACCGTGCCCTCGGACTCGCACCATCCGGCCGCCGCCGGGAAGACCACGTCCGCCAGCTCGGCGGTGCCGGTGAGCACCATGTCCTGCACCACGAGGATGTCCAGCCCCTTGAGCAGGCTGATGGCGTGATGCTGGTCCGCCTCGGAGTGGGCCGGGTTCTCGCCGATGACATAGAGGGCGGTCAGGTCGCCGTGCTCCATGGCCTTGAACATGTCGCTCAGGTGCCATCCGCGCCGGGGCGGGATCTTCATGCCCCAGGCGCGCTCGAACTTGGCGCGTAGCTCGGCGTTCTCCACGTGCTGGAAGCCGGGCAGGCGGTCGGGGAGGGCGCCCATGTCGCCGCCCCCCTGCACGTTGTTCTGCCCGCGCAGGGGATTGACGCCGGAGCCGTAGCGCCCAACGTGCCCGGTGAGCAGGGCGAGGTTGATCAGGGAGCGGACGTTGTCCACCGCGTTGTGGTGCTCGGTAATGCCGAGGGTCCAGCAGAGCTGGGCGCGGTCGGCGCGGGCATAGGCGTGGGCGAGCTCGCGGATGACCTCCGCGGGCACGCCGGTGACTGCCTCGGCCGATTCGAGCGTGTAGGGTTCGACATGCCGGCGGAAGTCCTCGAAGCCGCTGGTCGCGTTGTCGATGAAGCTGCGGTTCTCCAGGCCCGCGGCCAGGATCTCCCGGGCCACGGCATTGGCCAGCGCGACGTCCGAGCCCACGTGCAGAGGGAGGTGCCGGACCGCCCATTTGGCGGATGAGGTCCGGCGGGGATCCACGACGAACAGACGGGCGCCGTTGTGGATGCCCTTGAGCACGTGGTGGAAGTAGATCGGATGCGTCTCCCGGGCATTGCTGCCCCAGAGGATGATGAGATCCGTCTCCTCCACC